>ENA-UEYG01001426-UEYG01001426.1-human-gut-metagenome-genome-assembly--contig:-NODE-1426-length-17288-cov-7.445645_pt1 | contig 17288 bp, 35 predicted proteins | sample MGYA00242933_ERZ507934 | MGnify/ENA primary metagenome ERZ507934 (study PRJEB26167, sample SAMN06115527) | human gut metagenome | host: Homo sapiens | place: China:Zejiang | collected 2015-11-10... | reverse complement strand
CGGCATACCAGGTGTAGATCATTTTTACAATCTCAGCTTGAGTCGGAACAGGTCGGAGAGTATAGCCTTTTTCTTTTTCAAGTTTTACTCTTTCGTATCCGTAAGGTGGTTTGTTACCACAATACTTGCCCTCTTTGACAGATGATATTCTTCCAACGTTCAGCCGGCGCTTGATGGTTTTATACTCTCTGCGGCTCATAAATAGCCCAAACTCAAAATATTCTTCATCAAATTCATTGTTCGGGTCGTATATTTTTGTTGGGGTAATAATCTTCGTGTCGGAATATTGGAATGCTCTGGACACAACACCTTGGTCGATGGTGTCACCTCTGGCAAGACGTTCCACCTCTACAACCAGGACTCCATCCCACATGCCGGATTCTACCTCGTGAAGAAGTTGCTGCATGACAGGACGGTCGGCGATAGTTTCTCCAGATACCACTTCGCGGTAAATTGCACCCACAATGTACTCTTTTTTCTTTGCAAGATCTAACAGGATCCGTTCATGTCTGGCAAGAGTTTCACCCTCTCCGTGCGCTTCAGCTTCCCGATCGGCTCTGGATTTCCTTAAATAGATACATACTGATTCATTCATTTTATCATTCTCCTTTTTTTTACTTGTGTGATAATCCAGGAGATGATATAATTATGGTGTAGGTAAGATTTTCTCCGAGATTATCTTATTTATTAAACCGGTTCCTGTTGGTCGCAGGAGCCGGCTTTTTATTTATCTAATTGGAACATTAAATATTGCGGAATATTTTGTGTAACTATTTCCAGCATAGCTATCAATATATATTTTCAACGGTCCTTTATGATCTACTGCAATGCAGCTCTGCGCATGGCATTTTGCGCCTACAGGAATAGACTGTGGGGAGTATGTAGGAGAGTTTGGATAAGAATATCCTGCATATCCACTAGAATCTATAACTCGTTCGATGTCTAATGATATAAATAAACCATCCATCATTTCATCAGTATACCCAATGTTTTCATAGGTATAGTCAATCAAATAAACAGCTGCTGGATTTTTGTCTGAATAAGGATTCCTTTCTGACATTTCAGTTGCGTAATTAATTGTAAGTCTCCACTGTCCAGGAACTGTCCAAGTCTGACCGAGGTTGAATACAGGTGTTACTGTATTGTCAGTTCTGCTGTTTGATGGCTTTGGCGTAGGTGTTGCTGGAACCGTAACTGTCACTGACTGGGAAAATTCATAGGTGGAAACCTTAGCAGTGATAAAAACAGTACCAGCTTTTTTAGCTGTAGCCTTTCCTTTTGAGTTGATTGATACAATAGACTTATCACTAGACTTCCATTTTACCTTCTGTTTTGTCCCAGAAACTTTAAACTGGTATGTTTTACCATTAATGATAGAAGCTGTCTTGCTGGACAGTTTAGGAGTTTCTACAATCAGTTTGCATTTGTAAGTGGTTTTGCCTTTCTTTGCAGTGATTGTTGTTTTACCTTTTTTCTTAGCAGTTACAATTCCCTTTGATGACACAGTTGCAACCTTTTTGTTGGAACTTTTCCACTTAAATTTAGAACCTGGAATTTTTAATTTAGCAAGCTCTGTGGTGCAGATATATGCTGTAACTGTTTTTCCTTTTTTTAATTTGATTGACGAACGATAACCTCCGCCAGTCACTGAACTTGCGCCAGATACATTCTGGTTAGAAGAATTAGTTACTTGATTAGAGGTTGCTGGATTATCAGTAAATCCGCTTCCGTCCCCGAAATCCTCCGCATATACAGGCGTGAAAAGCAATAATGCGGATAAGATTACGGAAAGAATTGTTGTCTTTTTCATTCTCATATAAAACCCTCCTTATATGGTTTATTTTATCTGATTGTACCACAGCACAAAGCAAAATAAAACATAATATTTCTAAGTAAAGTATAATAAGCATGTCGAATTTTCTCGATTTTCGTCAAATACAGCATTAATGTAAGAAAATTTGTGCAAGATTGAGATATTGTATAATTGTTATATTGAGAGTATAATATAAACTAATTTTGGAGGGATTTTATGAAAGGAATAAAAAAGCTGGTTATATTTTTTCTGTTTGGGATAATGCTCACATTTTCTGTACGCGCGCCACTGCGCGAGAGCATTGATCCGACAGATTCTGAAGTGATTATTAAGACAAGTGCCAATAATCAATACGTAATACATAATTATACACAGGAGACCATATCTGAAGAAGAAAAGCAGCCATTTGTTGTGAAGAAAAGCAACAATATTTCTGCGGAATGCAAATGTCATTTCTTTTTTAATCGTTCAAGGCAAAAGGAGGGCGTACTGTTTAAGCAGAGGGCGAGAAGTATGATCGATCCAGTCCGTTCTATATCGCTAAAAAGAGGGTATAATGAAATAAAAGAGAACAAATGTTCTTATTGTGCGATATTGGGAGGGACGGAAAATGGATTACAAGAAGGAAATTATTGAAATGATACAGAAAATACATAGTGAATCAATGATAAAATTTATTTACGGGTGCGTAAAAAGGGCTTATAAGGAAGAAAGGGCAGGAAAATAATTCCTACCCTTGCACACTAGAAAATAAACTTCTCAAAAAAATCACATAACAAATCTTTTTTGTCGGGCGGCAGATTATCGTATTCAAGAATAATCTTTTTGAAACGAGGATCTGACTGCTCGATTTTTGTTACTACGTTTCCAAATTCAATATCTGGATCTTGCTTTTCCTTTAAATCTGTTAAGTCTGTCATTCCAATTCGGAAATAATCCGCCAAAGCTCTGATTTTTCCAGTCCCTGGCATTGAGTTGCCCTTACACCACATATTAAAAGTGGATGGATTTGTTCCGACTGCTTCTGCAACTTCTTTTTGTTGCTTTCCGCTTAGTGAAATGTACTTGTTTAGATTGTTTGAGAAGATTCTTTTCTGTTCTTCAGTTGTCATGGTTCTTTTCCTCCTTACATTTTGTATTGTACATCATATTTATAATAAATTCAATAGCAAATTCAATTATTTTGAATTTTGGTGTTGACAATTCAATTAAACTGAATTATAATGAACCCAGAAGTTAAGAAAGGAGATGAGTAAATGCCAAAGATTTCATTGGAAGCGGTTCGTGTGAACGCTGGGTACAATCAGAAAGAATGGGCTGAAATGTTCGGTATTTCCAATACTACTGTCGTTAATTGGGAAAAAGGAAAGACAGAACCGACATTATCACAGCTTAGAAAAATGAGTGAACTTTCCGGTATTCCTATGGATTTTATTTTTGTACCAAATAAATTCAATTAGATTGAATTTTTGAAAGGGAAAGTGTATAGTTGAAGCGTAAAGTATACGTCATGGATTGTGGTGATTTCGTAAAAATCGGCGTATCTGGAAATGTCGAACAGAGGGCAACACAGATTCCATACAAAGTAAATCGAATCTTTTCAACAAACGAAATTGAAAATGCTTTCAAATTAGAGCATGAAATGCACATGATGTTTTGCGAAGACAGGGTTCCGAATGCACTTGGAAGAGAATATTTTAATATTTCTTTCGACATTGCTGTTTCTGAATTAAAGAAAAGAGCTGATGAGCAGAAAACTATGGAGCTTGTAAATCCAATACCTAAAAAACCACTTTCTATCAGTGAAAAGCAGAAAGTTATCTTTAAATTGATTCCATTACTTAAATATATTGATGATTTTGACCTCGGATATATGCTCGGTGTGGCAGAGGAGAAAAGTAAACAGAAAAGTGTGGAAGAATCTGAATATGATTTCCTGCAAGATGGACTTTCTGCTTTGTTAGACCTTGATGAAACCGATTTAATGATGTCTTTAACCTACGCAATTGCATTAAGAGACAAGGAAAAGAGAGGCCAGAAATGACCGTCCACCGGAAACGCCCTACCGGTGCTGACGAGGCAGGGCAGATGGAGGTGAAAACAAATGTTCCACAGAACACCGTCAAAATATGACAACATGACAAAATGGGAAATTCTGGATTCCATAAACAGTGACCCTCATTATTCACATGGGAAAATGGCTAGACAAGCACACAGAGCATTGCGCAAGTATGGTGACGGATTACCAATCATTTACAGATATCCGAATTTCCCCTATTTGTTATCTGCATTTGCTGGAGGATTCTCAGCTGTGACCGTATTCATTTTGTTTTTGTCAATGTAAACATTGATTACCTGTCCAGATTTGTACAGCGCAAATAAGCTAATTACAATGGCAACAATGGACAGAGCAACGGGGATATACCACCGTCTGCGGTCTCTTACATAAGAATCATAAAAAGCTTTTCCAGCTGACTGAATGCAGACAATGGTTGGTGCGATTCTTGAATCAGTATCTTCTTTACTGTATTTAATGAACCCGCGTTTCCCGAGATATTCTATTTCTCCTTTTTCCGATTCGGAAAAATAAGACAATGGTATATCAGTTTTATAAAGACGTTTTAACAATTTGATTTGTGAACCAGAAATTTCCATAACACCTCTCCTTTCACAGGAGAGTATACCACAAGAAAGGAGTGAGTACATGTCAGAAAAAGAAAAAAGAATCGTTGAAAAGCTGAAAGATGCGATTCCTAATATGTCAGAATTTGACAAGGGATACATTCTTGGTAAGACGGAAAGTTTTTCCGAGAATAATCTGGAGAAAAAATCAGATAAGAAAGAAACTGCAACTTCACAGTAATTAAAGAGGAGGAAGAAAATGAAGAAATTTGAATTAACATCAGAAACCAAAATTAACATTTTCGGAAAGAAACTTTTCCGAATCAAGGCGCTCGTTTCATTTGGAGTTGTAAAAACTGGAGAAACTGGCGGATGGGTAGAAAAAGAAGAAAATGTAAACCAGTCCGGCAATGCATGGGTGTTCGGCAATGCAGAGGTGTTCGGCAATGCAGAGGTGTTCGGCAATGCAGAGGTGTCCGACAATGCAAGGGTGTTCGGCAATGCAAGGGTGTTCGACAATGCAAGGGTGTCCGGCAATGCAGAGGTGTCCGGCAATGCAGAGGTGTCCGACAATGCAAGGGTGTTCGGCAATGCAGAGGTGTCCGACAATGCATGGGTGTCCGGCAATGCAAGGGTGTTCGGCAATGCAGAGGTGTTCGGCAATGCAGAGGTGTTCGGCAATGCAGAGGTGTTCGACAATGCAAGGGTGTTCGGCAATGCAAGGGTGTCCGACAATGCAAGGGTGTCCGGCAATGCAGAGGTGTCCGGCAATGCAGAGGTGTCCGACAATGCATGGGTGTTCGACAATGCAAGGGTGTTCGGCAATGCAGATTACGCAACTATTCATGGATTCGGTACTCAATTCCGCACAACTACATTCTTCAGATGTAAGGACAAACAAGTTAAAGTGTCTTGCGGCTGCTTCTATGGAACAATTCCAGAGTTCTGCGAACAGGTGAAAAATACCAGAAAAGGCAAAATCGCCGAAGAATACTTGATGATTGCCGATCTCATGGAGAAACATTTTGCAGAAGAAGCAAAACAGAAGAAGCATCATAATCTATCGTAGAAGGGGGAATTGCAATGGCAGTAATCAAAACAATCAAAATGGGGTCTGGGGTAATCAGAATACATGATGATTACTGCAAAGACAACACAGCTGAGGACAATCAAAGGATTGTCGATGAATGTTCAAGAATTATCTTGGACTACTACAGAAGAAAAGAAGCAAATTTGGCATAAACGCCCCGGAGGGAGTCACGACCTCCACCCCGGAGCAGTGTACTCACTAACCAAGACTTAGTGGATACAGGTAAATTATAATCCTCTATCCGCTAAAAAGTCAATATTAAGCGAGAGGAAAATAACATGGAAAATAAAAAAAATGCAACAAACAACGAAAAGATTACATGGAACGATTTGGAAACAATGCTAGCTACCGAAATCGTGAAAAAAGCAAAGAGAGAGACTAAGAAGTGGTTCAGTGCATGGCTTTTGACTGCCGCGCTGTTAATCATTACTAATATCTTTTGGTATATTGCTTACAGTCTGTAATCTTTTTTTCTTTTTGGAGGGAAAAAGAATGAAATCACCCAGACAGAACAGAAAGGATATCGTAGTCAGTGTGATTATCGGGATTCTGCTTACTTTTCTTCCTGTGTGGATGTGGGAGAAGAATTTGCAGCAAGTCCTGGCAAGTATCGTATTCGCATTGTTTACGTATTTAGCACTGCTTTAAGAAAGGAGAATGGAAATGTTTGAAAAAGAAATCAAAGAGCTTTTTGAATTAGCGTGGAGAGTTTCGAGCGAAACAGATTATTTTGTTTCGTTTGGCATCGTTTCACACGTGCATGCTTGTAATATCGACATTATGAATTCAAAGTGGGAGCCGGATAAGAGAAGGGATGGGAGTTACACAATCTACTTTAATGAAGAACTGCTTAAAGATGAGTCCGCCGAGCAGTGCAAGCTTGCAAAAGCACATCTTCTTAGACTCTTAATAGATGGGAGGTGTCCGTTAAATGCTGAATCAGATGGAGCTGAAGCTTCTGCCGACAATGGAACTGATAGAAACGGTGAACGAGCTTCTGGGGGAGCTGAACAGGCGTAAAGCGTACATTCTTGATTGGGAAAATCCGGACATGTATCTGAATCACCTCGAATATCACTGTGCCGGCGGGACATTTTCGAATGGCGAAAAAAATCCGGTGAGAGGGGATGGCTCAGACAATGTGTATTGCTTTTTTGAGGCGGTGTAGACATGGAAGAGCGCATTAATGAAATTGTTAGATTGATTGACACTCAACTTGCTATTGTGCCGGATAATCCGATAGAGGAATCATACAAGGCAAGAACATTGGCAAGCTACGTACAAGCCTTAAATGGGCTTTTAACGGCTCAAAAATCATATAAGGAGGAAAATATCGGTGAGTGATTTTGAAATCCGTATTCCGGCAAGAAAGAAGCAGCCGGCAACCGATAAGGACAACCCGGTCGTGAAAGTATCAACAGGTGCTTACAATGCACTGGTTGAAATCTATAACGAATCGACCTTATCAATGAAAGATATTGCAAGTTTGCTGATCGTTGAGGGCAGCAAGCATGTAGTTTATGACAAGGAGGAATGACTTATCGCAACACCCGTATTAATTATAGGAAAATCTGGCTCTGGCAAAAGTACCAGTCTTAGAAACTGTCAAAACAAAAACTGGAACCTTATCAGAGTATTAAACAAGCCACTTCCATTCAAGGGGAAAATTGACGGATGGTTTACAGATGATTACCAGCAGGTAATGAAGTGCCTGATCGCATCAAAAGCAGAGTCAATTGTTATTGATGATGCAGGCTATCTTATCACTAATCACTTTATGAGAGGGCATGCTTCTGCCGGAAAAGGCAATGCAGTGTTTGCTCTGTACAATGATATTGGAGACTATTTCTGGAATCTTATCCAGTTTATCGTCACGAAAGTACCGCAGGACAAGATCGTATATATGATGATGCACGAAGAAAAGGATGATTCTGGAGATGTGAAACCAAAGACCATAGGAAAGCTACTTGATGAAAAAATTTGTTTGGAAGGTCTTTTTACCATCGTTCTTCGCTGTATTGAAGAAAGCGGAAAACACTTATTTGTCACTCAGTCCAGCCAGGGAGCAGTAAGTAAGTCTCCGATCGGAATGTTTGACAGTTTAACTATTGATAATGATCTCGCAGAAGTAGACAAGATCATTAGAGACTATTACGAATTAGGAAAAGGAGAAAACAATAATGCAGAAACCAAATAGCTATGACACAACACAGGCAGCAGGAGAATTTGAACCGATTGCTCTTGGCGGACACAAGATGGTTATTAAGCAGGTATCAGAGAAAAAATCCCAGGGTGGACTTGATATGCTTGTTATCTTGTTTGATTTCGCAGAAGGAGACGAACAGGCGGGTTACTTTATGAAGCAGTTTGAGAACGATATTCGTCCAGACAAGAAATACCCGAATGCAGGCACAAACTACATGGTCATTGACGAGAGTGCAGATTATGGTGTCCGCAACCTTAAAACATTTATCACATGCGTAGAAAAGTCAAATCCGGGCTTTGCTGTTAAGTGGGGTGACAACTTCGGACAGCAGTTTAAGGGAAAACTGATCGGCGGCATCTTCCGTCTGGAGAAAGACTGGTACGACAATAAAGAAGTGAAACGCCGCAAGCTTGCATGGTTCCGCAGCCTGGAAGGGATCAAAGATGCAGATATTCCAGAAGAGCGTACCACAAAAGCGTATGACGATCATCTGAAAGAAGAAGCTATCATGGGAGCGAATCAAGCTGGTACGGACTTTATGAACATTCCAGACAGCGTAGCAGATGATGTCCTTCCGTTCAATTAATATAGAGGTGAGTTAATGGGATATACACATGGAATACCATGGAACGACGATCTTATCAAAGAAAATATCATGATAGTTGTTGAGAAATTGAATTTAGATCATTTTCCAACTCATTCCGAAATGATAGAAGTTTTTGGAAACAAAAGCCTTGCTTGCAAGATTGCAAAGCATAAAGGGACTGTATATTGGGCTGAAAAACTTGGACTGCCTCTTAAATATTCTGATACAACTTTTGGAAACAAATATGAAATAAAAGCAATTTCAGATATTTACGAGAATGTCGGATTGAATAGTGTACAAACAAGCTCAAGGCACCCTTATGATTTGCTTACTGATAACAGTGTAAAAATAGACGTAAAAGCATCTAAGGAATTTACAAACAATTGCAATTCAAAGGCATTTACATTCAACCTTGAAAAGAAAAATCCGACTTGCGACATCTTCCTTTTATATTGTTTGAATGATGATGAAACATGTCGAAAGGTATTAATAATCCCTTCCTGTTCAGCCCTCGGAAAAACGCAAATAGGAGTAGGAGAGAATAGTAAGTGGAATCATTACGAAAATCGTTGGGAGATTATAAAACAGTATAGTGAATTCTTTGGAAAATACAAATACCAGAAGGATGTGATCTGATTGGTCGTACAATGTGATACACGTGAACACAAAAAGGAATGGGAACGGATTCAGAATCAGTTTGACGGACTTGGAGTACAGTATTTTCGCTCCAAACTATATTGCGGAGATTATCAGTCGCTGGATAATGCAAAGCTCTGTATTGACCGCAAAAAGGATTTACAAGAGCTTGTAAATAATGTCTGCCAGCAGCATGAAAGATTCAAAGCGGAGCTGATTAGGGCACGTGAAGCAGGTATTCAGCTTGTCATTCTATGTGAACATGGAGACGACATAAAGTCAATTGGTGATGTGTATTTCTGGGAAAATCCCAGAAAGCACAAAACCATCTGGCGGACAGTAAACGGAAAGAAAGTCAAAACCGTAATATCTGAAAAAGCTATTGATGGTTGCCAATTGTACAAGTCTCTTTGCACGATCAGGGATAAATATGGAGTTCGGTTTGAATTCTGTACAAAAGAAGAGACTGGACGGCGAATCATGGAGTTGCTGTCATGACAAAAGATGAAATCAAGCAATCAGTGAAAATGTCTGATATTCTTTCCAGGTATGGACTAAAACCAAATAGAGCTGGTTTTATATGTTGCCCTTTTCACAAGGAAAAGTCAGCATCCTGTAAAATCTACGATGATTCCTTTTACTGCTTCGGCTGCGGAATCGGCGGTGATGTGTTTGATTTCGTGATGCAATATGAATCCGTTCCTTTTAGCACTGCATTTATTGAGCTGGGCGGTACTTATGTATCAAAAAAAGGTAAAAGCCGCAACCAGATTAGACATGAAGTGCGAGATATCAAATCAAAAAAATGTAATCCCACTCAGGATCCTAATGAGATTGAGCAGGTAGAAAAGAACATACTTATGTACGAAACAGCGCTAAAAACCTTCCCTCCTGGTTCAGAAGAGTGGTATATGTGCCAGTTCAACCTTGAAAAAGAAAAAAGCAGATATGAAATATTGTCAGCTAAGGCAGGAGGTGAGAAGCATTCTTGAAAATATTGAAAATTTGCAAGCAAACGATTTTATGCAGAAACAGTTATATGAAGAACTTTTTTCAATAAAAAATAAAATTGACCGTTCGGAAGCTAAATTTAAGTTAATGGACAGAGCGAAGAGCTTAAGAGTAAAAAGCATAGCCGAGGAATTCATAAAAGAATTCCAGAAAGCAGAACAGGACAAAGAAAAGGAAGAAAAAGCAAATCGTTCTTTGCAAACTGTAGAAAATATTACAAATTTTTATGAGGATGATATTGGAAAAGAATATCCTAACATGGCTTGCGGAAGCTGGATAGCTACAGAAAACGGAATATTTTCTTCTGAGACATCCAAGGCAAGGGAACTTGTGTGCCACCATCCAATAATGCCAATCAAAAGATTAAAGAATCTTGAAACCAATAAGGAACAGATAACCATAGCTTTTAAAAGAGATGGACTTTGGTCTGAAATGACTGTTCCTAAAAGCAATATAGCTTCGACACAAAAAATTGTCGAGCTTGTTGATTATGGAATTCAAGTTAATGCGGAGAATGCAAAACTCCTCATAAAATATTTATCTGATGTAGAAATGTATAATGCCGATATGATAGACATACAACGTTCTACGAGTAAGCTTGGGTGGCATGGTGATGTATTTGTCCCGTACGATCTTTCAATTGTTTTCGATGGCGAATACCGCTTTAGAACGCTATTCCAGAGTATACAGGAAGGTGGAGATTACTACAAGTGGGTGACGTTAGCTAAGGAACTGCGATCATGTGGGCGGTTAGAACCGCGAATAGCACTGGCAGCATCTTTTGCAAGTGTTCTTATACATCCACTTAATGCACTGCCATTCATCGTAGATTTCTATGGGCAGACAGGCGGAGGCAAAACGGTGACCATTAACATAGCCGCTTCTATCTGGGGGGATCCTGCTCCAGGAGCTTATGTGGGAAATTTCAGAGCAAGCGATACAAATTTGGAAATTCGTGCAGATATGCTCAATAGTTTGCCGATGGTGTTAGATGATTCTAAAAACGCATCTAAGTACGTGCAGGATAACTACGAATCATTGATTTATAATCTTTGCGCCGGGAAAGGAAAAGGGCGTTCAAACAAAGATCTTGGTGTTGCAGAAGAAAAAACTTGGAATTGTGTCACTATCTGCAACGGCGAGAATCCTATTTCAGAATTTGCGGATTCCGGTGGAGCAATCAACAGAATTATTGAAATTGAGTGTTGCGAAGATATTTATGAGAATCCAGCAGAAATTAATAGCACTGTAATGAAAAATTATGGCTTTGCTGGAAGAGTATTTGTTGGAAATCTAAAAAAATTTACACCAGATGAGCTGAAAGAAATGAAATCTGAGATTGAAAAGGGCTTTGATGGATATAATTTTCCAGCAAAACAGGTAATGGCTATATCTACTCTTCTATTGGCGGATAAATTAGCTACAGATTTCATATTTAAGGATGGACGTGAGCTGACAGTCGAGGATGTTGTGGACATACCTACGCGCAAGAAAGATGTATCGGAGGGGCAACGATGCTATGAATTTATCATTGAAAGCCTTTCAGTATACGGACAGCACTTTGATGCGCAATTCAGCTGTGATCAGTGGGGATTCAAAGAGACACCAGATGAGTATGGAGACGTATATGTGTATTTTTATCCAAAGCCTCTTGAAAATCTCCTAAAGAACAACGGATTCTCCAGAAAAGCCTTTTCAGCATGGGCGATTAATCGAGAATTAATTAAGCATACAGGAAAAAGGGATACGGTAATAAAAAGAGATGGGGGAAGTGTAATGAGACTTGTTGCTGTAAAGATTATTGATATAAAAGATCTTGAAGACGAACAGGAAAATGAGCATGTTGAAGCTGATTTTATACCTGCTGATACTGGAACAAGTGTTCCATTTTCGTGATTTGTAACCATGTAACCATGTAACCCGCGGAAAAGCATGTGTATAGGGAATAAAAAATATATAAAAAAAACATATATACATTGCAATCTCCTATAGGAAAACCTTGGTTACATTGGTTACATGGTTACACAACTCTGAAACCCGCATAAAATAAGGGTTTGCGGTGTAACCAAGGTGGTTGAAAAGTTGGTTACACATTGGTTACAAAAATAAAATGATTATACAAATTAAAAAATAAAATTAAATTGCATGAAAATTCAGATTGTTACAATTGGTTACTAAGGCATAAGGAGTGGTTACAAAAATGGAAAAAGAGAAGCTTAATAAAAAACAGCGGTACGCATTGGACACAATGTTGTCTGGCAGTAATGTTTTCCTTACAGGAGATGCAGGAACAGGTAAAACAACGGTTATCCAAACGTTTATTGATGAAGCGGAAAAAGCTGGCAAAAGTGTTCTGGTATCGGCTACTACAGGAATTGCGGCTGATAATATCGGATATGGTGCCACAGTACATAGAGCACTGAACATCTCAATCAAATTTGAAGACTACAAGAAAAAAGTGAAATCCAGAGCTGAACTATTGAAGGAAGCAGATATTCTCATTATTGACGAGATCAGCATGTGCCGGTTCGACCTGTTTAATATGATTGCAAAGACAATCATCACAGAGAATGAAGAGAGAGCCGTTGACAGACTTTTGAGCGGAAAGGATAAAGAAGATATTCAGTTAATCGTAATTGGAGATTTTTACCAACTTCCCCCAGTTATCACGACAGATGATCGTAAAATCCTCTGCCGGATGTATGGATCTGATTATGGAAAGGGTGGAAAGTACGAACACGGATATGCTTTCATGTCTGAATACTGGAAAGAAATGGGGTTTGAATATATCAAACTTGATGAAGTATGCAGGCAGAATGATGAGGGGTTTAAGTATGTGCTGAATGATATTAAATATGGCAACAATATTAGAAAATCCATTGCATATCTGGAAAATAACGAATCGGACAAGGTTATACCGGAAGCACCGTTCTTGGTTGGTACTAATGCAGAAGCTGATCGGATTAATAATACTTTTCTCGGAAAACTGGATAAAAAGACCGAAAAAGTGTTTCATGCAGCAGTTGACGGAGAATTAACGTCTGCTGATATTAAGAATATTGCATTTGCCAGAGAGGACTTAATTCTTAACATCGGTGCAAAAGTGATGATTACAGTCAATGATCTGTCTGGAAACTACGTCAATGGAACGATTGGCATTATTCAGAAAATTGTGGACAACGGAGAATTTGAAGAATCCTATCTGGTTATCAAGACTGATAAGGGTAAAACAGTTAACTTGTACAGATACAGTAAAGACATTGAGAAACAGGTTATTGAGGAATCTGAACAAGAAAAGGATGGTCAGAAGATCGTGAAAGAGAAGATTGTCCGTAAGAAATTTGGATCGTTCTCTCAGTTCCCGGTAAAACTTGCCTGGGCAATCAGTATTCATAAATCACAGGGACAGACATTTGAAAAGATTAATATTGATCCTTGTTGTTGGGATCCTGGACAGTTCTATGTGGCTGTTTCCCGGGCTAAATCAGCTAACGGCATACATTTTATCAGACCGATAAAACAGAGCTATATAAAGGCGTTTAGCAAGGATAATGAGCGACTTCTTGAACAGAGTTTTGAGGTAGAAGAAGGTGTATAAGTATGAGAGTGACGCATGAGCAGATACCGAACACCATAAAGTTTTTACAAATCGACTTTCCGGCACTGGTTCTCCAGACTGCCGGAATAGAAGAAAAGGACGAATACTGGCAGCAGGTAGTTGAGCAGATACACGTTGTATCAGACAAATATAATAAAAACGGCTTTGTGGATCACATGCTTACAGCCTATGCGGATTATCTAGACAAGATGCATAAGAAAGCTAAAAATCTGAACAAGGAGAAAATCAATGAACAAAATGAAGGAGTATGAGCGAGGAAGAGAGGATGGTCTTGGTTTGGCGCTCAGAATCGTTAGAGATGGCGGTATAGAAGCGCTTGAGAGGGAAATAAAATTCCGGGGCATTACAGGAGTACATACCTCTTTAGCCAGTAAGGACCTGGATAAAGCAGCGCAGAAGATTAAAGAAATGACACTTGATACATTTACAATCCTTGGAATTGCCGTTTTGCATGATGATTTCGGATTTGGACAGAAACGCTGCCAGAAGTTTATGGACGGCATGGACAGGGGGGCTGATTATCTGATTGATGATATGGCGACCTGGGAGGATTACAGAAGATCAATCAAAGAGGAACTGAATCTTGATTTGAGATTCCGAATTAACGATTAAGCGAGGTGCTATTGATGGGGAAATACAATACAGAGCGCAAACACAAAGAGGGACAGGAGATGTATAAAGCGGTATATCACTTTATCTTGAAATATTACCGTAAACACCGCTATATGCCATCCACAAGAAATATTGCAGATGGATTAGATATTTCAATGGCTACTGCAAGAAAACACTTTAATTTGCTTTTGGACAATGAATTACTTGTTAGCGAGGATCCGACAGAGCAGAGGGCGTATAGATTGAGTTATTCAAAGGTAGAGACCGATTAATCATGTACCAACTGCACAATAGCGCGCCAGTTGCTTACATGGGGAAAGTGAGGAAAATGAAAAAGATATTAGACGCATGTTGCGGAAGCCGAATGTTTTGGTTTGATAAGGAGAATCCAGATGTACTGTTTGCAGACAATCGAGAGGTTCGTACAACGCTGTGTGACGGAAGAGAACTTTTAATAAAGCCTGATATAAACATGGATTTCAGAAATATGCCGTTTGATGACGAAACATTCAAAATTGTAGTTTTTGACCCACCACATTTGATTAATGCAGGAAGCAGTTCATGGCTTGCTAAAAAATACGGAATCCTTCCAAAAGATTGGAAACCATATTTGAAAGCCGGATTTGATGAATGCATGAGAGTGTTAGAAAATGATGGAATTTTAGTTTTTAAATGGAGCGATGAGCAACTTTTATTTTCAGAAGTATTGAAATGCTTTGGTACTAAACCGCTGTTAGGAGATAAACGTGGGAAGACCAGATGGGTGATTTTTATGAAGTAGGAGGATACAAAATGAGAAAGTACACAATAAATCTTCCAAGAGGACTGGAAGTAGATATTTTTAATTTACCAGAGGATTTCAAAGAACAGGTTGAAGAAACATTCAAAGAGTATACATCTGGAATAGCAAAAGCGTATATGTACGCTGACAAGTTAGGATTCATTGACCGTTGCGTAGAATGCCTGAACGGTAATGAGGATTCAGATAAGGTTGTAAATTCACTGGTTGAAGAAGCGATGATTGCCGAATGGAGAAATAATGGTGAAATTATTGAGGAAGATGATATATACAGTTTTGAATTTATGGAAGATTGCTACAAGAAAGGCAAGGAAGATGCAAAACTGAACTCTCATTTCGGAACTGACGATCATCACATTTACGATCAGATTCAGAAAGTTCTGGTGCAGGTAATTACAATTGTGATGAATTATGAAGATAAGGAGGACGCAAAATGTTAATCAGAAGTCAGGATAAAACAATAATAGTAAATATTGATAATGCTTTCAGTATTGCAATTCGAGACATTAATGGAGCGGCATCAATATATGTCGGAAGTCAAGGCGGTTGTTGCATTATCGCTGAATATTCCACCAGAGAAAAAGCCATGAAGGTACTGGACATGATTCAGGAAGCCTATGGAGATTCGGAATACACAAAATATGTAATTCCAGAAGTATGTAGGATATTAAGTATGAAGCCAAAAACGGAAGAAAACAAAGCACATGCGGGAGAACTTGGAGAAATGCTCAAAAAAGGAATGACGTTCCAGATGCCAGAGGATAGCGAGGTGGAAGCATGAAGTACAGAAAGAAACCAGTTGTAATTGATGCACTTCAGTGGACTGGTACAAATCATCGAGAAATGTTCGATTTCCTGACGGACTATCAGTGTACAGACCAGTACATATCGGCAGAAGGCAAGAATTTCTATATTGACCATTGGAAGGTTCCGGGTGGTCTGGTTATTAAAACACTCGAGGGCGAACATCTGGCGAATATTGGTGATTATATCATCCGCGGTGTCCACTGTGAATTTTATCCATGTAAACCAGATATATTCAGAGAAACTTATGAGGAGGTGGAAGAATGAGCCATATCAAAGACAGACTAAATCAGTACAAGGATAAATATTCAGACTGCTACAAATACGCTGGGGTGTATGTCAAAGTTATTCAGGATATGATCGAACAGCTTCAAGACGATCTGGAACAGGAAGAGAAAGAAAATGGTTGGATTCCGGTCAGTCAGAGATTGCCAGAGAAAGACGGAAGGTATCTGGTGACGTTTAAGAACGGAATAAAAGTTTGTATGGTAGGATATGGCTCTTGCATGAGAACTGCACTAGGATATCCAATTGGACATGGCTGGTATAGCTTGGAAGAAGCGCAATATTATGCGGAGGATAGTATTATTGCATGGATGCCACTTCCGGAACCGTATAAGGAGGATTGACAATGACAAATGAGACGAAAAGGAAAAGAATTTCCAAATCTGTGAGAGAACAAGTGTACAAGAAATGTCATGGACATTGTGCATATTGTGGATGCTTGCTTGACTATAAAGATATGCAAGTAGACCATGTAATTCCACTAAGAGTAGGTGGGAACGATGACATTTCGAATATGCTTCCAGCATGTAGAAGCTGCAATCATTACAAAGCCGCTCTTGATTTAGAACAGTTCAGAGAATATGTACATCAGATTCCCAAAAGATTAAAGAGAGATAGCATTCCATTTCAAGTCGGATTCAGATTTGGAGTAGTAAGTTGCCAGACAGAGCCAGTTAAGTTTTATTTCGAGGAGCAGGAGGACAAGTAATGAGACTGATTGATGCTGATTTATTGAAAAGAAATATAACAAAATGGTTGAAACCATCTAAACCGGATGAAACAGAAATGATAGAGGTTGCAGATGCTCTTGTTAGTACGATGATGGAAATTGACGAGCAGCCGACAGCTTTTGATGTGGACAAGGTTATTAGTGAATTGAAAAGGGATAAATTCGTTGAATCAGAATGTATCTTATCTGACGTACATCAAGGATATAATGCTGGACTGAGCAGGGCGATAGAAATCGTGAAAGGCGGTGGAGTTGAATGAGTAAAGGCAAGGACATTTCAACCATGTTTACGAAAGAGGAAAATAAAAAAAATGGAAGACTTGGGTATGGACTGGCTACAAGAGAAAAAGATACTATCATTAGTCCTTCACAATATGGAGCGTTTTTGCAGAAAAGAGGTAGGAGAAGATGAGTAAATCAGTATTAGTGATAGATACGCCAGAATCTTGTGAGGGTTGCTGTATGTTTTGCTATA
>ENA-UEYG01001413-UEYG01001413.1-human-gut-metagenome-genome-assembly--contig:-NODE-1413-length-17373-cov-4.218085_pt1 | contig 17373 bp, 10 predicted proteins | sample MGYA00242933_ERZ507934 | MGnify/ENA primary metagenome ERZ507934 (study PRJEB26167, sample SAMN06115527) | human gut metagenome | host: Homo sapiens | place: China:Zejiang | collected 2015-11-10... | reverse complement strand
AATAGTGGTAATGCTATTATGCTCAAATATAAGAATAATGATAATGGGGAATCGCATTATATTAATGCAAATGGAGAAATCATAAATATCGGCCATATCGTTAATGATTTTAAATTCTTGGATTCAAATACAGTCTCACCATTGGAATGGTCCAATGAATCAGGTAGTAGAAAGGCGTATATAAGGACAATTTATATTGCGGACGAAACTCGGAGATTAAAATTATTAGGAAATGCGCTTACTGATGGAGAGGTTCTTGTAAATTCAATGGATAGCACATTCTCATATCGCGCAACAATGTATAATAGTGGAAGTTCTATTCAGCAACTAACCAACTTACTGATTAGAATTTTTGTAGGAACAGCAAGCGGTCGCTATAATTGCTATTATGATTTTGGTGTAGTAATGCAGAATAAAGAGAACTTCATATTGAAAGAGAATGGAATAGATGGATTGGTTCATAAGCGGACAGACAACATAGATATCAATTATACTCCATGCACAAGTTATAGATATGATGGGTATAATGCTCTTGTAAGGCTTTTGAATAACCAGATTCCAAATGTTGGAAATTGGGTGGCAGGTGACAAAGTATTCTTTCCAAATGGAAAAATCTACCAATACAACGGAAGTAGCTGGCAAGAATAAGCAGGAACTTTGAATTATACAATAAAAGCCAACTGAGCTCTAAGGGATTAGTTGGCTTTTTATATTTGTTTGGTGTGGCATTTTTTAGAAGATTATATTTCGAATTTGATAATTCGCTCTTTTTATCTGCACATTGTTTATAATTTGTTGAAAAGAAAAATGCCCTGAAACTGGCTTATATCCGAGATTTCCCTTACTTTTGCACCATGATTGAATTGGCACAACATATAGAAGCTTTATTATTGGAAAATGACTGCGTCATTGTTCCGGGTTTAGGAGGATTTGTAGCTCATTATGCTCCGGCTACGAGAGTGGAAGAAGAAAATATTTTTCTGCCCCCTACCCGCATCATCGGTTTCAATCCGCAACTGAAGATGAATGATGGCTTGCTGGTTCAATCTTATATGTCAGTGTATGGCACCAACTTCTCGGATGCTACCAAGATAGTGGAGCGTGAGGTTGATGAACTGATTGCCGCTTTGCATGAAGAAGGTAAAGTGGACCTGCCAAATGTCGGCGAAGTGCGTTATACAATCTATGATACATTTGACTTCGCACCATACGATAATAAGATTACAACTCCTTATTTATACGGGCTGGACGCATTTGAGATGCAGGAATTATCCGCTTTGGAAAAACCGCAGGCAGAGAAAGATACTTTCTCTTTAGTTCCTGCCACCACCCCAAAGGAGAAACGTACCTTTGCAGTCCGATTCAATCGGGCGTATCTGACCAATGCGGCTGCGGTAGCGGCTGTCATTATCCTCTCTTTCTTCTTTTCTACTCCGATAGAGAATACGGAAGTGATAGAAGAAAACTATGCGACGTTGCTTCCGGATGAATTGTTTGAAAAGATAGAAAAGCAATCTTTGGCAATTACACCGATTGTCTTAAAGCAGAATACTCCTGCGCGTAAAACCGCTAACAAGCAAACAGGAACACAAAAGAAAGTCGTAGCTCCGGTTGCTGTCAGAGAGGTTAAAGTTGCTAAGGAGCCGACTGTATCTACTGAAACAAAAGCAAAAGAACAAGCTTCCCACTCAGTTGCAACAACTACCGATGCGCCTAAACAAAATGTACAGCCTGCTGCTGCAAAGCCGGTAGTTGCTGCACCCAAAAGACCTTACCATATCATCATTGCCAGTGTAGGCACTGAGAAAGATGCGGAAGCTATGGCGGCACAATTGGTTGCCAAAGGCTTTTCCGGTGCGAAAGCTATTGTGGGAGACGGTAAGATGCGTGTCAGCATTGAGTCTTGCGGAACAGAAGTGGAAGCCTATCAGGCTTTGGCGAGAATTCGTGAGTACGAAACCTATAAGAATGCCTGGGTGCTGAAAAAGTGATAAAGTGATATCTCCTATTTTTCAATTTTTAATTTTTAATTTCCATGAAGCGTATCCGTTGTCCCAAATGTGAGAATTATCTTCAGTTTGACGAAACAAAGTATAGCGAAGGTCAGTCCTTGGTCTTTGTTTGTGAGCATTGTGGCAAGCAGTTTAGTATTCGCTTGGGGAAAACAAAGATGCTTGCTCCACAAAAGGAAGAACGCCCGGACGAAGAGGAATTCAAGGAAGCCTTTGGTAGTATTACAGTGATTGAGAATGTATTTGGCTTCAAACAAGTGCTGCCTTTGCAAGAAGGAGATAATGTAATAGGTCGCCGCTGTGTGGGTACTAACATAAATACTCCCATTGAAACATCGGATATGAGTATGGATCGTCGCCATTGCATTATTAATGTGAAACGCAATAAACAAGGTGGGCTTATCTATACTTTGCGGGACGCCCCCAGCCTGACGGGAACCTTTCTGAATAATGAAATTCTGGGTGACAAAGACCGTATCCGTATTGAGGATGGTGCAATTGTTACCATTGGGGCTACAACCCTAATTTTGCGTAGTGGAACAAGCAATGAACTTGAGTAATCTTTTATTTATTCAACATTATAACTTCGTACTGCATTCCTTTTTTGGTTCGTTTTGACTCTATCTGATTTTTCTTAAGGATGCGTCCAAATGTACTTATACAACTGTTGGACAATGAAATAGTTTTTGATTTTCCTTGCAGGTATTCGATAATTTTCATGGAGGTCATCCACTCCCCCATTTCATCTTCTTCCGGTGAACGAAAATAACAATGGAATAGTTGCTCTAACGGGCTAATTTGTTCAAATTCCCGGTTAGACTCCTTCAAAACAACTTCATCTGTATCATCAAACTCAGGCAATCCGGCCAGGTCGTTCACTTCGAGCATCACTACCCCATTGTAGCGCTTCATCTTCCTGCTGCCGTCGCGGCTTCTCCCGTATTCAATAGACGGATAGATGCGCGTGGCAACTTGTCGGTGTGCTCGTAGTGATCACGGGCGTCAGGGGTGGTGTATAGTAGCATAGTCCGTAGTGCCGTGACATGTGCCGCTTTGGTTTCTGTTTTTATTTTTTCCAATAATGCGTCTGCTTCGCAAGTGCTGACGGTTTCTTTACCACTTTCTTTTTCTTCTCTAATCAGAGTTATTTTCATTTGCGTTTCTATTTAAAAAATAATTTATTCATAAATAGCTTTTCCTGAGAGGCTGTAAGGTACGCATAAAATGCATTTTAATCAAATATAATAGGGCTTTTATTGGAATATTATTCTCCTGTTCTAATCGTCTGAAAATAATAAGAAAAATTGAAATATAGTCGGTTGAAAACTTGACTTTCCCTTATTGTTTTTGTATCTTTGTCAGTAGCAAAATTTCGTCTTGCAGTTGTGTGCCGGACGGTTTTCAACTGGGGGCTGTGCAGCCTGCGATTGCAGGATGTATAGCCTCCAGTTGGAAAACGAAGTTTTGTCTATAGCTTAATGGCATTTTCCTCAAAGCAAAAGAGGAAAAGGAATAAGGCAAATGATGATTTAGTAACTTAATAACATAGCATTATGGCAGCAGAATATGATTTTCAGAGGCGCCCAAATCCGAAAGGAGACGACGCAGTACAACCTTTGTATCCTCGTATTGTAAACAAGGGTACGATTAAGATGGAGCGTCTGGTTCAGGATATAGCCGGTATGTCCAGCTTTACGCCCGGTGATGTGACAGGTGTAATGGCATTGATTGAGGACCGCATTTCTTATTACTTGTCCGAAGGGCACCATGTGCAATTGGGTGATATCGGATATTTTTCGGCAGGTCTGCAAGCCCGTCCGGTGATGGATCCTAAAGAGATTCACTCGCAAACCATTTTCTTTGGAAAAGTGCATTTGCGTGTATCCCCCGACTTCAGGAAACGCTGTGCAGGCTATGTGGAGCGTGCCAAATACGGTTTTCGGAAAAGTGCCGAACTTAGCGGCGCGGAACGTTATCGCCGTTTACTGGCTTTTCTGGAGACACATCCTTTCATTACCCGCCATGATTACAGTGGAATTACGGGACTTTTGAAGAATAAAGCGCTGAATGACCTCAATTTGCTCGTAGAAAAGGGCTATTTGAATGTAATAGGGCGAGGATCGCACAAAGTATATATACGCGCTGATAATAAGGTGGTTACGGAGTGACCGAAGCTCATTGATAGACAAAAAAGGGTGTAGGAAATAATTTTCCTACACCCTGACTACACCGCTATACCGGTTGTTATATAATTGAATATCAACGGAAACTGTAATGTGGTGTAGGGTGTAGGCAAAATTTCTCAAAACATATTATTGTTTTCTTTATAATTTAATGCACGGTTCATCATCTTTAATTGTGTGAGGACATTGTCGAAACTGACGGGATTTGCTTTAATATCCGGATTGACGATAGTGGCATCATACGCCGATTTTTCCAGTTTACCATTCAGATAAATCTTCAACATGCCGTTTTTTTCGCGACATAACGAAACTACCAGTTTCTTGTTGCTGTTTACTTGTTGGTCGGAGCTGACTTTCAGACCTCCTGCCACAAATACCAGCCGGCCGTCAGCGTCTATAGATACCGATATGTCCTTTCCCTGATGCAGTAAAACGACAGCAGCCTTGTCCGTTTTCAGATGGAAAGATATATTAAAATCTCCCCTGCCACTGATGCCCGTTGAAACAGGTATCTCCTGGTTTTCAAAATAGAAGAAAGGTATACGAATCGTTTTGCTATTCTCCGCATAATCTTTCACTCCCGAAACACTGAAACGATACTCATTATTCTTTTTCATTTCCCGAACCAAAGTTAAGGCTACACTACGCCTGTCGGCCAGCAGCGCAACGTTCTTCACTTCATTTTCCGAAACGGTAAATATTCCGTTCTCCACAATTACCGGTTCATCAAATTCGGCGACCAAGCTTGTCGAAGAAGTGGTTTTTACCATTTGTAATTTGGGGGCCGTCTTGTCGGGAGAAGTACTGAATTTCCAAATTCTCACTTCACCCGGTTGCAAATCGATTGTCATCTGTTCGCCATAGTCAAACAGATGACGTTTCGCAAATTCTTTTTCCCCGTCAGTACTAAGGAATGTCCATACAGCCCTACGGTATAATCCTTTTAATCCTTCGGGCATGCCAATCGTCCGGTCGAGCAGCAGTGTGAACTTTTGGGGGCGGTCGGACGGATTGCGCACAGAGATAATACCTTCCTGCCCATTCCAGGCGGAATATCCGTAAGGACCTCCCTTGGCAGGAGTATGCCCTATAAGTTTTGCATGTCTGAGAATCTCGTAGTTATCACTGATCCAACGCAGTACATCCGCATTTATCACCCACTTCTGTCCTTCATCCATCATGTCGTAGCTGTAATGAAGTTCCCAGAAAGCAGTGCCACGGGTTGCCATCATCATCAGGTATGTGCGAAACTCGTCATCATTCATTTTTCCCGCTAAATTTGCCTTATGGCCATAAATAGGGTCGTGATTATAAAGATGGGCTAAAGGAAACTGAAATGCGCGTGTTTTCACGAAATCAAAATAACGGTCGTCTCTATAGGATAACAGCCGGTCTACTTGTGCCGGACGCTTGACATCCAGTCCTCCCATATCCTGTGAGTTTTGAATCCAGACAGAGTTGGCCCACTGCAAATACCAGGGACTGGGATTCACGTAGCAAGTCAGGTTAATCCAGAAATCATCCCGTTTGGTTCCGCGCTGGTCGCGCATGGCCTGAAGTATATCAATCCACCGTTCCCAATGTTCAGTGACATAGTACATCCCCTGATATCCGCCGGATATGTAATTGCCTGCTGAATCGGCCTGTGGAGGACGAACCATGAAGCCATCCAGTTTCCAGTAGTTGATGTCAAACTTCTTCTGACAATCCAGAAAGAAATCCTTCAGCTTTTGCAGATAGACTTTATGGTTAGTGCAGATATCATCTGCATTTTGGTTCCATTTACCATTACCATTTTTCTCAAGGTACTTGGCAAATCCGCTATTATAGCTATATCCTCCACGGGGTCCCAGCCACAATCCGAAATCAGAAGCAAATTGATGGGCCAGTTTGGAAGGAGTGGCCAATTCATGCGGGAATTTACTGTTGAAAGACCAGAACTTAACCGTATTTTCCTTTTCAAAAGGGCCATAGGCATTCCAGCCATCATCCACTACATAAGAGTCGAGCGGACGGACACCGTTTTGCGTCAATCCGCATTCCACTTCACGGAAGGAGTTCAGAATATTGTTCTCATCGATCTTCATCATAAAGTCATACCATGAGTTATACTGCATACGCAAATTTATCGGGACGGCAATGTCATCGATATAACTGAAAAAATCTGTCCGGATAACATCCATGTCGACACTGCGGGAAGCGCCGAGCACTGCTTCCCAAGTAGAGAATGTGCCGTTTTCCAGTCGATTTTCTTTATCCAGCATATCAAAATTCTTACCGGAATAATAACGGATATGTGCTACATTGTCTTTTGTTATCACCGATTCGGCAACGGGGAACTCCAAGCCCAAAAACATGGCTTGCACATATAGCGGTTGCCCCAAAGAGATATGATAGTTACTGACTCCACCCACGCTTCCTTCCATATCCGGATGTGTCCAGACTGCATAGCCTTCGGGAAGTTTCAGAGATTCGAAATCAATGTAGTCGATGCGTGCCTGGCTGCGCTGTGAATCGGGAACTGTAATTTCCAGGTGTTTCCGCATATAATGCTTTCCGTTTTGCAGTGTATATACCATATTGACTTGCCAATCGACCTCTCCAAGACGGAAACTCTGATAGCGGAAGGTTAGTTTCTTCCCGCCCTCTCCTTCGTCAGTGATGTCAACCTTGTTTAGTGAAAGCTTTGATGAGCGGAGTTCCGCAGTGACAGAATCTTCGCTTAACGTACGTATAATGAATTCCTCGGAAGAAATCTCCGGAACGATTCGGATGGGTTCCGAACCGGTACGCTTATTCACAATGGTTTGTGTGCGCACGTGTCCGTTCACTAAGGAGAATTCACGAGCCAGAAATTCGTTGCCTATAACTACCGAATTCCCATCATGAACCGCATAGACTCCTTTACTTTTTGCCGCTGTCGCCAATGCTGAATAGCAAAATGGCAGAAGCAGAATAATAAAAAAACGTTTTAACATAATGTTGTGTACTTATTCAATTATAATTTCATCAAAATAAAATCTCGTATTTTGTCCCGGATGTACATGCTGTGCAGGACAGCATCCGGCTCCTTTAGTCGTTACACGGACGTAACGGGCACTTACCTCTTCTTCCAGATTTATCAATAAATCGTCCACATAGCTCCCTTCACGGAATATTTCCTCAGGAGTAAAGTTTATTTCTTTTGCAGAAACGAAGTGCTCATTGTCATTGGATACAGTTATACTGACGGAACCCGGTTTATGGATTGACATGCCATAATTGGTAATACAGCCGATTGTAACGGCTTTCATCTTTTCCTCTTTTTGAAGATCTATAGTGAAGGTAACTGAATCGTTTTCCGGCCAGCCGCACCATTCAAAGTCTGTATGTTTCCGGCTACCTCTGATTCCGTTGGTCAGCACCCGTTCATTCGGTTTATCGCCGAGTATCGGTTTGGCAGTCGCCTTATTCCATTTCACGGGAAGAGCCAGCGTTTTCCCTAATTGCCTTCCTGCGCCGAATGTGGCACAGTTGATTGTCCGGGAATCTTTTACCGTCAACGGGTGTGTATAAAGCATTGAAGTTTCTGTCGGTTCGCTTCCATCCACTGTATAACGAATTTCCACGTCCGGACGAATACATTCCAACCGTACCCTTAATACTCCCTTTTCGGGTGTCACCGTATGTTGGATGTTATACATTGAACGGGCAAAGATGACACGTTTTTTTTCCAGATGGGCTGTGTAGTTATCCAGCGCTTTCAGAAACAAAGGCCAGTCTTTTTGTTCCGGCTGCACCCAAGCAACTTCGGCCAAGGCGGCCAGGCGAGGAAACAATTGATACTCTACATCCGACGGTTTATCACAGAATTCCGTCCACATCGAAGCCTGTATGCCCATCAGCAATGAAGCATATTCCGGTTTCCAATCTTGCTGTATAGGTTCATATTCATATACATCTTTCAGAGTGATATTCCCAAAATAGGTCTGCGGCTCAAACCACTGCGGGCCTTGATAACGAATCAGATACATGACACGTGCCGGGGTCATAATGAAAAGATGTCCTTGTGCCGCCGCTTTCAGTGCAGCCTGGCCGAATCCTCTCCAGCCACAGATAATTGCGCCTTCCGGCAGCTTGCTGTTTGTCAGTTCATCCCATCCTATTATTTCTTTGCCTTTACTACGCACATATCCGGCCACCCGGTTCATAAAGTAACTTTGAAGCTCTTCTTCATGTGCCAGATGTTCCTTTTTTATTCTTGCCTGGCACAGGGGGCATTTTTTCCAGTAAGCTTTCGCAGCTTCGTCTCCCCCTAAATGAATATAGCGGGAAGGAAACAGGGCGGCCACTTCATCAATCACATCCCGGAAAAAAGTAAAAACGCTGTCGTTGCCTGCGCAAAAGACCATACCGCCATTATCTTCCCCCATTCCCGGAAGTACACTGATAAACTTGTTGACCACCGGACAAGCAAACTGCGGGTATGAAGCTAAAGCGGCAGTGCAATGTGCCGGCATTTCAATTTCCGGTATTACTTCAATCTGATGTTTGGCGGCATAGGCTACAATCTCTTTTATATCTTCTTGAGTATAAAATCCTCCTATGGGCGTTGGCTCTCCCGGTCTTGCATTTCTGCGTAGCGGAAAAGGCACATCAGTGCGGTCGGCTCTCCATGCTCCGATTTCCGTCAGGCGCGGATATTTTTTGATTTCAATCCTCCATCCGTTGTCATCGGTCAAATGGAAATGCAGTTTATTTATTTTCAGCATCGCCATGCAATCGATAATCCGCAACAGATTTTCTTTGGGCATAAAGAAGCGTGCCACGTCAAGCATCAATCCTCTATAACTGAAACGTGGCTCGTCGGTAATGGCAACAGCCGGTATTTTCCAATCCACGTCCTCATCTGTAACATTTGAGTTTTCTATTGCCGGAGGCAATAATTGGCGAATGGTCTGCAAGGCATAGAAGAATCCCCTGCAATCAGCAGCCTTGATAAGGATTTCGTTTGAAGAGACATTTAAAGAATAGGCCTCGTCTTTTAAAGAGGCGTCTGTTACGAAACGGATATCTCCTTTCTTGCCGCCTACTTTCAATCCTGGAGTAAACCTGGCAGAACGGGTAAACTGGCCGATTAGTTCGTTTGCCACTTCCGCTTGTTCCTTGTTTTCTACCGCAAATACGGTTTGGGCAGAGAAAACATAGTCACCGTTTCCCGGTGCTAATTGCGAGGGACGTGGAACCAGGGAAATGGCAGTGTGTGCCAAGTCGTTGTTGCCATACACCGTCAGAGTGAATGACAGTAAGCTTACGAATATAATAGTGTATTTATTCATGATATTACTTGATAAATGGGGCATTTTGCAAAAAAAGAAGGCTTTAAAGAATAAAGGGGCGATATCAACATCGACCCTTTATTCTTTCTTAAAAAACCTAAGATACAATTTAAAGATATAATAAGAGATATAAATCTCTAATCACAATCGTATGTATAATCGGCCACCGACCCTGTTTCGATAGGCCATCCCGGATTCTGGTAAATATTGGAATTTTCCAGATCAGTGGCGTCACCGGCTGTCAGCAATATCTCGCTCAACGGTATCGGTTCCAGATAATGCGGTTTAGGGAAGTTGTATCCGTTATAAGCTTTATCCGATTCGTTTACTCTAAAAACTCTTATATATTTGCTTTCCGGATCTCCGGGATCATATTGAGAAATAACATCTTCTTTTAATGTAATCGGTGGTTCAGCATTAGCATATCTTCTAAACATCACATCCCACAGATTCATACCCATCATATCATAGTTTACCATATTGTCCAGAGCACGCCATCTCTTCAGGTCGTTCAGTCGCATGCCTTCGGCTATGAATTCACAGCGTCGTTCCCTGCGAATGTTATACAATGTAGCGTCTATGCCTTTAGTCTTTGCCGCCAAATCACGTTCCTGTGACAAGTCAGTACGACTGATGGTAAGCATATAATCCGAATTCGTCTTCGCTCTGTCGCGTAACGCTCTCCAATAGGAATCGCAATTGCCTCCCAAGTCCTTATGTCTCTCATAATAGGCTTCCAGATAGATGCAATAGGCTTCTGCCGCTCTGAATATAGGATTTGCAGTGGTTCCTCCGGTTTCTGAGCTCGCTTGATCCGGATTTAGCCATTTGGATACCTGATAACCGGTTGGCGTATATTCATTGTCACGAGATCCGATTCGGGGCAAGAACACATTGTTCAGTGATTCCACCAAACGGTTATCCCGGTGTGCCAACACCCGTTCGATAGTGATATCCGATTGATAGTAATCTCCGGCCGCATAAATGGGAAGTCCGTTATTCATCAGGAAAGACTCTACCAATGAACGGGTGTATCCGGTTTTCCCGGCTAAACTCAACGCCCGGCTTACTCCGTGTCCATTTACTGTCGCTACATAGCTTTTTGCCAACAATACCTCAGGAATTGTATCAATGACATCAGACGTGAACATCTTTTTATAGTCTTTACACAAAGGGCGTACTTTTGCTACCATGTCCGAATACTCAATGGCTTTATCCAGGAAGAAGTTGATTTCAGCCTCTGCACTTCCCGCCTTAAATGTGAAATCAGGATGCATTTTGGCTCCCACCCATTTGGCATTGCCCGGCACGAAGCAAGTACCGGCATGATATTTCTCCCACGTCGCTTCGAATAATGCCACGCGGGCCAGCATCAAGCGGGCGCAATCCCGACTCAAACGTCCGGTAGATGGCGCAGTTTCCATCATCAGGCTGTCGGCTATCTCCAGGTCACGAATCATGAAACGTGCCACTTCATTACGGGGAGCGCGCCGGGTACTTACTTTCAGGATGCTAATGTCGTCCGGCAATACTTTATCAATAATGGGCACATCTCCATAATTGGTCAATAGGCGATAGTAATCGTATGCCCTGAAAAAGTAGACTTCTCCCAGGTAATGGTTGATTTCCTTTTCAGTGCCGGTGATTTCCTTATTCTCTATTCTTTCCCGAATCAGGTTAATGAAATAGTTGCATTGGCGGATTGTAGTGAATTTCCATGCACTGTTGTCGCCCAACTTAGGAACTTCCTTTACTCCCGGATAAAAGTTACTGTTGGACCAGAAGGAGGTCTGGTTATCACTGTTTTCATCATCCCTGTAAGGACCTCCGTTCATGTATGATTTGTTACTCGGAAATAAGGAATAGAATGTATTGGCAAAATATGCCATATCTTTTGTCGACTTCAGAAATATATTTTCATTACCGAAGTCAAGAGGTTCTCTTTGCAGGAAATCCTCGCAGGAAGACAGCAGGAAACCTCCCATCACTAGAAACAAGGTTATATATTTTTTCATATTCTTTTTCATTATATTTATTTAGAACATTACATTGACTCCTACGGAGAAAGTGCGGTACATCGGATAAGTTTTACCGATACCGTAAGCCTGTGCCGACGAACCGAGCGCTTCCGGATCAAGAATCATCAGGTTCGTGAATGTCAGCAGGTTTTCAGCAGAAACGTATATGCGCAATTTCTTTATATATTTCTTTATAGAAGCAAGTTGCGGAAGCGTATAACCCAAAGTAACATTCTTCAGGCGCAGATAGGAAGCGTCCTGCAGATAATGGTCGTTGCACTGGGAGTTATTCCTGTCGGTACGGATACGTGCATAATAAGCATCGGTATTGGCTCCCAGCGGATGATTCGCATAGCGGAAATAATCCATGTGCTCCTTGTAGATGGAACGCTGCCAAGCGCCTGACACACCAAAGAAACTCGGTGAATCGAGAAAAACGTCTCTCTTGCCCACACCCTGGAAGAAGCAACTGAAGTCCAGGTATTTCCAGCGGAGTGTGCCGCGGATACCATACGAATAACGGGGAGTAGAATTTCCGATTACCGTTAAGTCGCCATGAGAGTCTACAGTCTCAGAGCCTTTGGTGATGGCGGGATTGTCGTCCAGATTGGCATACATGAAGTCGCCTCCTCCCCATAATGAGTTGCCGATGGCTGTTTGGTCGTGCAGAGCTATATGATCGGCCATTTCCTGATCGTTTTTCGCAATTCCAATCACACGTAATCCCCAGATATCTCCTAAATCCTTGCCTTTATAGTATTTGGATAATTCTTTGTTAGGGCTGTCGTATTTAGTAATGATTGATTTGAAATCGCTCAAGGTGACATACAATTCATAGCTCCAGTCTTTACCGATGCGATCGGTCCAGCTTGCTTCCAACTCCCAACCGCGTGTACGCAGTTCGGCATTGTTCGTTTTAGGCACATTGGCTCCGTAGACAGCCGGTACGGGTAATGCAGGCCCTACGGCATCTTTCGTTTTACGCTCGTACCACTCTCCCATTATACTCAGACGGGAGTTGAAGAAAGCAAGATCCACACCGACGTTAGTGTTCTGCACGGTTTCCCAAGTGATATTTGTGGAGAACGGAGCCGGAGCCTTCAATTGCGTGGCAGCTACACCGTCAAAAACATAATCGGACATAGGGTTTGTGAACATCTTCTGGAAATAAGGATAAAAACTATTTGTATTCTGGCTGCCTAACGAACCGAATGAAGCTCTGATCTTGAACATATCCCAACCGGTCTTTTCTTTTATTTTTTCGAAGAAAGGTTCTTCGGCAATGTTCCAACCCACAGAGAATGAAGGAAAGAATCCCCAACGTTTGTCTGTTGGAAAGCGGGAGGCAGCATCAGCTCTGAAGTTCACTTCGGCCAAATAACGCATGGCGTAATTGTAGTTGAGCCTGCTGAAAATACCGAGAGTGGACCATTCTGATTTCTGTTCGCTCGTAAGGTTGGTCGGGTCGTTTACGATCCATGGATTATCATCCGAAACAATCTTGGAAGAACCGATTCTGGAATAAGACGTAGAATAATATTCGGACTGGGTTCCCACCAGTATCTTGAAATAGTGTTTCTTCAACTGTTTCTCATAGTCTGTGCGTGCACTGAAGTTCCAGTAGTTTATGCGGCCGTTACCTACCTCATAGTAGCTTTCTCCCGCACCGGGCTGAACGTTGAAACTGCCGTCTTCTTTTACTTCATGCTTCACTGCCACATCTTTCAATACACCGGTTGCCACTACTCTGCCATCCGGTAATGTATTATATATCTTCTTGAACTGACGGGTATCATTGGGAGTTTCTATCCTGCTACTGAAATCAACATATATTTTCCAATCCTTGACGGGTTCGATAATTACTTTTCCCTGATTATAGAAGCTTTTACCGTTGGCAATCTGGTCTCCACCGTGCTGTAGGGCTTCAATGCCCGAACTGGTATGATATTCTCCGTTGGGAAACGTGACCGGAACCAGAGGATACGTGCGGCCCAGATTATGGAAGAAAAGATCGTTCATGGCAGACGGCTTTTGGTTTTTATCCAATATCATGCGGGTAGTCCAGTAAACCGAAACGATTTTATTCATCTTAATTGTAAAGTTTCCGTTCAGGGAGAAGTTTTCGTATTTATCATCGGAGTAGCGGAACAGACCGTTCTGGTTCAGATAGCGCCCGGAAATATAATAATTGAATTTATCACTGCCGCCACTCATACTGACGTTGTGTTCCTGAGAGTAAGACGCATTCTTCAAGTGCACATCATACCAGTTTGTATTGGCCCAGCATTGTTGGTCGCCTACCCACCACACTTCACCGGTTTCTTCATTGGGCTTTCCCGGTTCGATGCCGTATTGAAGGTAAGGAACATCTGGAAGGCTGGTACCATTCATCAAGGCTAAGATTCTATCGGTATTGATCTGACTATTGCCTCCTGCATTCGTAAAAGCGTCATTCACAGCCAAGGCATATTCGTAAGAATTGACCATGTTGGGGGTATTGATAGGCTGGGATATGCGTACGTTTCCCGAATAAGAGATATTGAATCCTCTGTCACCCTTCTTCAAGGTGACAAGAATCACACCGTAGGGAGCACGCGAACCGTAAATGGCTGCTGCGGCGGCATCCTTCAAGATGGTGATATTTTCAACATCATTGGGGTTCAGGGTAGACAAGTCTCCTTCCATGCCGTCAATCAGCACAAGCGGGGAAGCCTTGCTGCCGGTTCCGTCCTGGTCTATATCTTCCAGTCCCACTCCACGGATGTTGATCTCCATTTTCTGGCCGGGTGCACCACCCATATCGTTGGTGATATTCAGTCCGGCTACCGCTCCTTGAAGACCGTCTGCAACACTGGTGATAGGGCGTGAAGCAAGTACTTTGGTGTCTACACTTTTAACGGCTCCCGTCAGATTCGCTTTTTTCTGAGTACCGAATCCTACAATAACCACTTCGTTTAACATCTGTGAATCTTCACGCAACACTACTTTCATCTTCTTACCCTTGGTGGCAGGCACTGTCTGTTTCTGATATCCGAGATAGGTAAACTCCAATGACTGTTTCGCATCGGCTTCTATGCTAAAATTTCCGTCGAGGTCTGTGATTGTACCTGTCCCGTGATTCTCTTTTATAACGACATTTACACCCGGTAATGGTTCACCGCTTTCATCAACAACTACACCGGTGACTTTCGTTGTTTGTGCACAGATTATACTGTTCAGTATAAAAAGACACCCCATCATTATAATATATCTATATTTCATAAGGTTAGTTTTTATAGTAAAGATTTAATTAGCTACCACGTGGGGCTGTACGATTACAACTGTCTTCACAATGGCAGAATCGCCTGCTATCACAGAATAGTAAACTTTTCTGTCGTTTTTTGTTTTATTGTTCGACACGGTGGATGTTATAGTCGCATCTCCGCCTCCCCGGGGGGATGAAGGGATGGACATCCACCCTGACAGGCCGGCACTCCATGAGCAATTTGTGGTGATTTTAAAAACCATCATATTTGCGGTACTCGGGATTATTATCGAATCTCCGGTGTATTGGTTTCCCAGCGTATCACTGACTGAGAAATCCAGATAAAGAGGTTCAAAAACTCCCGGAGTCTTAATATCCTTTTCGCAACTGCCGCAGAAGAAACTGCCGATTGCCAAGAAGGAAAGCAGGACTAATTGTTTTTTTCTCATTTTACATTAGATTAAATTATACATATGGTTAACTATTTCACGATCAACAGTCTGGAGTATTGTTTTCCGGAATCCGTCAGTAAACGCAACAAATAGTAGCCGGATGCAAGTTTCCCGTATTCATACCGGAAGATGCCCTCTGCTGATATCTCTAAAGTTTGTAACAGTACTCCCGAATTAGTGTACATAAGTAGTTTGCATCCTTTTTCCCCTTCAGGTATGGTTATATCGGTTACGCCTTCCGACGGATTTGGATAAATGGAAAACTCAGTATTTTCAGTTTTTACTTTTTCAATAGCGGTAGGAGTCATGTCTACTTTCGTCACTAATGTGTCTACATTGGATGAAATGGCATAAGCCGATGACTTGAACAGGCTCAACGGATGATTCGTATCAGGGAAATCAATATTCAGCGACCAACACATGATGCCACCCAGTCCTTGTTTCTTCACTTGCTCCGAACGCCAACGGGTCTGGTAGGTTCCCGTAAAGTAATAGCCGTTTGAATAATTATCATCCGGACCAATTTCTCCGACCTGATGGATACGTACCGGTGGATTGTTTGTTTGCGAACCATCGGCATTGTATTGCTTGCTGGTGCTGCCTGCAAAAGACATCACTATTTTTTCTTCCGGATATTCCCAAGCCAGGAATTTGTTGTAGGCTTCCGGGAAACTTTCATAGGTGAAATGCTCTTTAGCCGGACCGTAATTCTGGAACAAGAAATAGTCTACAGACTTCATATCTTCTTTAGGAAACCAATATGAAACGGTGTGTGGAGAAACTGTCAGAGTCTTGCCCTCCTTCAATTTGCTGCGAAGCAAAGTCATCAGTTTACCATAGTTTGTCCATGCAGCATCCTGACCGCCATATCCCGGCCATTCCAGGTCGAAATCCACGCCATCCAGATTATCGTCATTATTTATAATATCAGCCATTTCGGTAGTGAAACGCTCCCTTTTTGCCGCATTGCCTATCACTGTTTTCCAATCGGAACCACCCGAAACACTCAGGCGAATTTTGAATCCGCGGTGATTGGCATACGCCGTGCGCATGATGTTCAGATATTCTTTATAAGAAAAACAGTCATATCCGGGATCTTCCGGCTTATTGTATGGCCAGTAACTGCCCGCATAAAAGGCATAATTCACTCCAACATTTTTCCCGAATCCGGGCAAATTCAGACCATTATCACCCATTGAGAAAATCTCGTCGCGTCCGTTGCCCTTGTTCCAGATTATGGTTTCATCTATTTTGCCCACAAAATTCTCTCCAATAGTAGCTTCCACATCAGCAAGTTCGGCAAGTGGCAACACCCACGACTTTTTTATCTCAGGATACAAATAAGGGTAAATGTTCAGTTTCTTTTTGTTGCAGGCAAAAAGAAAAGTTCTGTTTAACTCATAATAACGATCAGAGGTTGAAAAACCCAAATGAATCCATTTACCGGTTACTATTTCTCCCGCACATTTGTATTTATATTCGTCTCCATTTACTCGGAGAATTACTTCTGCATTGCTTTCTTCGCCTAGACGGAGAGATATTCCCATATTTTCGTTTTTCTCCTTTTTCAAGAGAAAAGCACCTTCCACCCACCGGTCGATATAGAACCAGGTGCAGAATGAATAATCGTCGGTTGGAGTCATTGCTTTGACACCTGCACTCATTTTTCCAGTACCGTCAAAAGCCAGCATACCTCCGTTACGCCCCTCATAAGATTCTAAATAGGATGCTCCTCCTGTCAGTACTCCTCTGTCGAATGGCAGGCTCACACTGGCCGAACCGTCGCTCCCTATTCCGGCAATCAGCGCGACTAAATCATTGCATAGCAGGTATTTGTCACGGTCTGTTCCTGTGTCGGAGAAACGTCCAAAATCGGTATAAGCAGTAACTATACGGTATTTAAAGAAGGAATTATCTGTGACCTCCACACGGTGTGCATTTCCGTTCATGATGCCATGATGGCGGAATGTATAATCTACGATGTTATCGCATAATTCCTGATCGAATTTGTAGTATGCAATCAAAGATTCATAGTCCGGATGAAATTTATTAATGGTATTATCCCACAGGATAAATCCTTTTACACTGGGATCATGTGTTAAGTATTCCGTTGTATCGAGTACGGTACTCCATAAACGAAACTCAT
>ENA-UEYG01001408-UEYG01001408.1-human-gut-metagenome-genome-assembly--contig:-NODE-1408-length-17410-cov-12.442335_pt1 | contig 17410 bp, 16 predicted proteins | sample MGYA00242933_ERZ507934 | MGnify/ENA primary metagenome ERZ507934 (study PRJEB26167, sample SAMN06115527) | human gut metagenome | host: Homo sapiens | place: China:Zejiang | collected 2015-11-10... | reverse complement strand
CATGAAATTCCTCCATTCATGGCCGTATTATACTTCTTATTCTAATTAGATAACGTAATTTTAGAAATTTATACTAGCAAAAGGAAGAAGAAGATCAGGCTGTTTGTCGCCGCCATCGAGATGATTGCTGATTCTCTATCCTCTTCCTTCTTAAAAACACCGACGTACCAGCCAAGCCCCGGTATCTCTCTGATCGCGCCGACTAAATCAGACGCATCGTTCCTGGATAAAACCTGAGCGTTTTCTTTATTTGCGACGAGTTCTTTTAAAACCTTGGAAGGAATCAAGGGTTCCGGAGAATTAACATGATCGGTCGCGTAGATAGGCGCACCCTTCTTGTCCAAGATATATACAGCGCTGTCCTGAATATCTAAGCCTGATACCACATCTTCGTACAGACTCTTTAAATCAAGAGCAGAGACTGCATAACCGATGATCTTTCCGGACTTGTTTATTGCCGGCGCACAAATATTCACAATGGGAACGTTTGCCGCACCGGTCGCCATAATGACGTCAGATATATAAACCGAGTCCCGATTGCGGATGTGACTCCAATGATCCCTATTTGTGTGAGACACGCCCTCATTACTTTCATTCCGTGCATTCTTAGGAGGCTCAAAAACGATGACGTCTCCATTCACATCACCGTAGTGGATGTTTAAGAAATACGGAACTTCCGTCAAAATGCTTTTTAGGATGGCTCGTAAGGCTGATTTGTCCTCTGTCCCATAGACTTGCAGTGTGCTTGCAGACATCACAACGAGGGTTTTCGCGGAATCAACTCTATTTTTAATATTGTTGGACAGTGCTAACGCATCTTCCACCAGGAGGAGATCATCTTTGCGGATCTCCTGCTCAATCATCCGGTACTGAGAGTAGCTCAACACCAGCAGCGGCAAGGTAATTGTAAGAGCCAACAAATAGAAGATGTAGTTTCTGAGACGCACAGGCCGCATTTATGTTCCTCGTCTTTTTCTGTTGGGTCGTCTTACCGGGGTGAGTCCTAATTATTCTAGCGAATTTTCGCTTTTTCCATCTTATGTATTTTCTTGAAAAATCGCCACCGCCTAGAGGCCGAAACTACCCAATCATTTTGGAGGAAAAGACAGCCAGCGATCCTCTGTAATTGAGAGACTGATTTCATTTAACACATTGGAGGACACACTGGTATGTCTCATGCAAAAATCGGCCGCTTCAGCAAAAAGCAAATATTTGAATTACCCGACGGCACCCATCGATTAGAGCCTCATCTATACGTACGAGTTCGGGGCAACGGAAGATATCGAAATTATTTTTTTCGCTATCTCGATCCTAAAGGCCGCGTCTGCGATTTAGCACTCGGAAGCGCCAGTAAAAAGCCGTTATCGGAAGTTAAACAATTTGCCTTTCTGTTAAAAACATCTCTTCAATTCAGCGGAAAGGCTTCTGCATTAATGGAAGCCAAACAGCACCCGGTTCTTTTTAAGGACTATGCACGGCGAGTCATCGAAATCTTAGCCTCGGTTCGATTATGGAAAAATCCGGCTCAAAAGCAGTCTTGGAGCTCTTCTATAAGCACTTATGCCTTTCCCGTCATTGGGGAAAAATTCATCGATGAAATCGACCGAAAAGACATCCTAAAAATACTTCGTCCCATATGGATAAACAAAACGATGACCGCCTCCCGTGTAAGGGGGAGGTTAGAGAAAATTTTCGCTTATGCGATCAATGAAAATCTATTTATCGGGAACAACCCAGCTTCCTGGAAAGGAAACCTCGACTTATTTCTCCCTCCCGCAAATAAATGCAATTCAACCCAGCATTTCAAATCTCTTTCCTTTACGGAATTAAAAGCCATCATTCCCAAACTACAACAAGAGAGTTCTATCGGGGCAAAAGCCCTGCTGTTCGGCGTTCTTACTGCAACCCGCACTGTTGAATTTACTCAAGCCCATTGGAGAGAGATAAGCTGGAAAGAGAAAGTTTGGCTTTGCCCTCCATCGCGTCGAAAAGACGGCAAAGAATTTCCGTTCAGAGTTCCGCTATCTCAGCAAGTCATCTCATTATTAAAGGAAATTAGAAAAGAATCGAAGGGAGAATTCATATTTTCTGTAGACGGAAAGACGCCGATACGTCGGGAAACGCCAAGGAAATTTTTGAGGACTGCATTAAATCAGGCGTGCACCATGCACGGAATGCGTTCGACCTTCAGAGATTGGTGCGCTGAAAACGATATTGACAATGAAGCAGCCGAGAAATCGCTCATGCACACCACCGGAACGCAAACAACTTTAGCTTACCAACGAAGTGATCTTTTGGATAGAAGACGAGTCGTGATGCAGCTCTGGGCAGATGCACTTTTTGACGACGAAAAAACAAAATACATAAAGCTGATTTGTTGTAAAACAACAACTTTTCATTGATTAAATATATTGTTTTTCATTAAAAACCGTTGTTTTTGCGTAAATACAACAGATTTTGTTGCTTGCATGACTCGTTTTTATCAGAATGACGGTGCAGATAAATTCTTGCTAGGAATTTGAACTTTCTGCAAGTTAACAACATCAATTGGAGTATTACTCAAATGAAAAAAACACTTATCGCTGCTGCTGTAATGGCTGCTTCCGGCGTTGCATTTGCTGCTTCTAACGTAACTCTTTATGGCGTTATTGAAGAAGGTGTCGTCCTCGAAAAAGCCAAACATGGCGACACATTAGTTAAGTTACAGTCCGGTTTCGACCAGGGCTCTCGCTGGGGTATCAAAGGTGTTGAAGACCTCGGAAACGGTTACGCAGTTGGTTTTATCCTCGAACAGGGATTTAATGCGGACAGCGGTAACGAAAGCGTTGCAGGAAAAGCTTTCAGCCGTGAATCTTTCCTTTACTTAACTGGCGATTTTGGCCGCTTCGGTTTTGGTCGTACAGGCACCTTGGCCTCTGGTGCACAGTCCAACAATATTCTGACTGGATGGGCACTTGGTACAGGTTATGGTCTAAGTTCTTGGACAAGTGCGATCGGCACATCTTTCAGCAGAGTTGACAACGCTGTTGCCTACCAGACCCCCTCCTTTGGCGGTTTCAAGATTAGCGCCATGTATTCTAACGGTACCACTGGCGATGACGCTAAGTGGTCTAAAAATAACCACTACTATGGCGTAGGCGCTCTCTACAATGCGAACGCCATCAAGTCCAGCTTGATTTTCGAGGCAGTTGATCACAAGAACACTGCAGATCCTAAAGAAAAGACCTCTTATGTCATCAACTACGGTTTGGAATACAACCTTGGCCAGTGGACACCGATGTTTGCTTATCAGTGGGCAAATCAGGATGAAGGCAAGAAGACACATATGTTTGGTCTAAGCGCCAAGGTTGCTGTCGGCGGCGGTGATGCTCTTCTCGGCGCTCGCTATCTCTTTGGTAAGGACAAATCTCTTGAAGCAGGCGATGACAAGGTTCGTTCCTGGAATGTCGGTGCGGCTTACGTTTATCCGCTCAGCAAACGCACTGCTGTCAAAGCCTACGCCGGCTACGGCGATTCTTCCAAGGCTTGGAAGGATACAGAACAAGTCGTGTACAACGGCTACCAGGTCTACTTCGGCCTCCGTCATTCTTTCTAAGAGTCTAAGTGTAGCTTAGCAAGAACCCCTCTAACATCTTTGTAGAGGGGTTTTTCAAATCTGTTAGGAGAAATCATGAGAACAAAAATTTTAGTAGTAGCATTACTTTCAAGCTTTGCTTCCTTATCCTTTGCGGCCTCTAACGTTACACTTTATGGTCAATTGGACGAAGGCTTGGTCGTTGGGAAGGCCAAACACTCCTCTACCACGGCAACTCTTAAATCTGGCTTCGTGGGAATGTCGCGTTGGGGTATCAAAGGTGTTGAAGACCTTGGTAACGGTTACAGCGTAGGTTTCACATTAGAACAGGGTTTTTTGGCTGACTCCGGAGCTGAACATACTTCTGGTCTTGCCTTCAGTCGTGAGTCTTTAATGAGAATAACCGGCCCTTTCGGCCAAGTCGCTTTTGGTAGAATGGGGGCCCTTGGCTTTGCTCAGTCAACTGCCATCCTCCGTGGATGGGCATTCGGCACTTCATGGGGTGCCAGCGCTTGGAGCGTCGGTAACGTTCACTTTGGTCGTTTAAACAACGCGGTCAATTATGTCACTCCCTCCTTCTCTGGTCTAACTCTGCACGCCACTTACTCTAACGGTACAGCAGCAGATGACAACAAATGGTCTGACAATGCTCACTACTACGGTGTTGGTGCAAAATATACAGCTCATAACATTGATGCCAGCATTATTTTTGAAGCTAAAGATAACAAAGGCGTAGCACTACTGGAAGAAAAGCAGAAGGCTCTTTATCACATTACGGCCGGAGGCACATACAACTTCAACGGAGTCAAACCCGGAGTGATTTACCAGTACGCCACACAAGAAGACTATTACCATCAGCATGCATTCGGCCTTTCTGTAACAGCCCCTCTGGCTGGTGGTTCAGCTAAATTGGGCGCCAAGTACCTTCTTCGCAAATACGACAGCCATTATGTCGATCTTGCAGCCCTCTCCGAAAAGAAGGCAAGTGTTTGGACTGTTGGAGCAGGTTATGAATATCCATTCAGCAAACGCACCAACCTTTGGACATACGCAGGTTATGCCGATGGAGCTAAAGGCTGGAAAAACGAAGCTGATGTAAATTACAACGGTTGGCAGGTAGGCTTAGGTCTTCTCCATAAGTTCTAAGTTATTCATTGTCAGAGCTATTGGCGCGAAAGAAAATCCATGTCTTTCGCGCTTTTTCGATACCCGACTGCTGCGAAGATAAAAAGGCCTCCCGAAGGAGGCCGATGACTAATCAGAGATCAGGTCAGATTAGAAAGCGTGGCGAAGGCCAAGGTAAACCTGGTAGCCGTTGTAAGCAACGTCTTCGACTTCCTTCCATTCTTTACCGGAGTCAGCGTAGCCGGCATAAGCCTTAACAGCTGTTCTCTTGGAGAGCGGGTATTCGTAAGCAGCACCGATTGTCCAGGCACGAACGTCGCCATCAACCGCAACTTCATTAGCACCAACTTTCTTCGCATAGTCTTTACCAAAGACGTAACGAGCACCTAACATGGCCTTACCACCAGCAACTTGAGCAGAGGCAGACAGGCCGAACATATGAGTTCTACGTCCATTGTTCTGGTGTGCGAACTGATAAGCAAACATCGGAGTCCAAGAGCCAAGGTTATATTCCAAACCGTAGTTAATTACATAAATAGGTTTCTTGGCAGCTTCTCCAGCGGCCAATTCTGTTTTTGCCCATGTCTTATAAGCCTCTTTGTTAGCGTCGACTTTAGCCCATGCCTTGTAGTCTTCGGCAGCGACACCCGCGACGGCCAGTGCATATTCTTGTTGAGTCATGATATCGCCAGCAGTCTTAGCATCTGTAGCAGTACCTTTGTTATCAGCTGCTTCAAAAATCAAGCTGGACTTGATTGCGTTAGCCTGGTACTTAATACCAATACCATAGTAGTGGTTGTTGTCAGACCATTTTTCAGAATCGCTTGTCAGGCCGTTGGAGTACATCACATGACCGGTGAAGCCATTGAAAGAGGGGGTGGCATAAGACAGGACATTGTCCATACGGCTGAAGTTATTGGCAATTGCACTCTGCCAGGAAGAAGCACCGTAGGAAGTGCCGAAGGCCCAACCAGTCAGAATAGCCTGAGTCTGAGCGAAGGAAAGAGCGCCTGTACGGCCGAAACCGAAGGAGCCGAAGCCGCCTTTAACATACAGGAAAGATTCACGGTTGAAAGCTTTTCCGGATGTAGCTTCATTGCCGTTGTCAGCGTTGAAACCCTGTTCAAGAACGAAACCGGCGCTGTAACCGTTACCGAGATCTTCAACACCCTTGATGCCCCAGCGGGAGCCCTGGCCGAAACCGGAGTTCAGTTCGACTTTGTTGTCGCCGTGTTTAGCTTTCTGGACGATCACACCTTCTTCAATGATACCGTAGAGAGTGACGTTAGAAGCCGCAAAAGCCAGAGAGGAGAATGCGCCAAGAACGCCCATGGCGATAAGTGTTTTTTTCATTTGAGTAGTACTCCAATTGAAGTTGTAAAACTTGCAGAAAGTTCAAATTCCTAGCAACAATTGAAGCTCAAATGACAAAGGCCTCCCGAGGGAGGCCAAATAAAAACTGGAAATTAACTATTAGAAGTTATGAACTAGACCGAGACCAACAGCATATCCATTATGGACCAGGTTTGCATCCGCTTCCTTAGAGGTCTTCCAGAGTTTGCTGCCGTGTGTGTAACCAGCATAGCCATAAGCAAAGGTGCGTTTGCTGAGCGGGTATTGGTAAGCAGCGTTCAAGCTCCAGCCGCGGTATTTATCTTCTTCGCCGGCAGCTTTAGACTCGTCCTTGCCAAAGATCATCTTGCCGCCAAGTTTGGCTGTACCGCCGAAAGCTGGAATGGCACCACTGATACCGAAGGCGTGCTGTTTGTAAACGTCATCGGACCAAGCATACTGATAAATGCCGGAAAGGGTTGCTACGCCAAAATTGTAGTTTCCGCCTGCGGTGATGCTATAAGCGTCGTGTTCATAGTCTTTAGCTTTGACAACGTCTTCGCCCTTAGCGTCCGTGGCTTCAAAAATCATACTTCCAGTAAAGGCACCGTACGCGCCTTTAACACCTAAGCCATAATAATGATGGTTCTCAGACCATTTGCTGTCATCTTCCTGGGTACCGTTGGAGTACATGACATGAACCGTCATGCCAGCGAACGACGGAGATACATAAGAAATAGCGTTATTGATACGACCATTGCCTTTAGCATATTTTGTCCAAGATCCTGTTTCTTCATAAGAGGTTCCGAATTGCCATCCAGTAAGAATTGTCTGAGAACCAGCTCCAGAAGCAAGGCTTCCGAATCTACCAAAGCTCAGGCTACCAAAAGAGCCAGCTACGTAAAGACGGGACTCACGATTGAAAGTTCCCTCTTCACCGTCCTCTGTGGACCAACCATTAGCTGTCATACCGTCGTCTAAGTTGAAGCCTTGTTCGAGCTGGAAACCAACTGTATAGCCATTGCCAAGCTCTTCAACACCCTTAAGACCCCAACGGGAACCAGAGTTAAATCCGCTCTTAGCCTGAACCGTTGGGTCAGCTTTCTTAGCTTTAGAAACGAGAACACCGCCGTCCATTACGCCGTAAAGCGTAACGTTAGAAGCAGCAAATGCAATGCCGGATGTGGCCATTACAGCAGCAGCGATAAGTGTTTTTTTCATTTGAGTAGTACTCCAATTGAAGTTGTTAACTTGCAGAAAGTTCAAATTCCTAGCAACAATCGAAGTTCAAATGAAAAAAGCCTCCCGAAGGAGGCCGAAACTCAAACTAATCTACCTAATTGATTAGAATTTGTGGACTAAGCCTGTGCCAACAGACCAGCCGTTGAATTTACCGTTTTCGACATCTTTGTAGAGCTTAGCTCCATCAGAGTACCCGGCAAAACTGTAGAAGTAGGTACGTTTGCTCAATGGATATGTGTAACCAGCATCGATATTCCATGCTCTGTATTTCGTGTCAGCGTCAAGGGCCTTAGCGACATTTTTGGCATCGCCATCGAGTTTACCCAATAAATAACGGGCACCCAGTTTAGCCGTACCACCTGCTAAAGGAGCAGATGCGCTCAGACCAAAAGCATGCTGAGAATACATTTCAGATTCCCAGGCATACTGATAAATGCCCATAGCCGTAACAACTCCGAAATTGTACGTACCACCTGCGGTCACACTGTAAGCCGTCTTGCGATCTTTAAATTCGGCTGTTCGCTTGTCCATAGTTGTAAGGTCATCGCCTTTAATTAAGTCAAGCCCAAGAGTCTTTAAGTAAGTATTGAGTCCTGTGCCGAGTTTCTTTTCGCCTCCAGTGCCTTTCCCGTCAAGAGCTTCGAAGATTAAAGCTGCAGTAGCTGCTTTGTCAGCATATTTCAGACCTAAGCCGTAATAATGTCTATTGTCAGACCATTTGTTCGCATCGTCCTCAGTACCGTTAGAGTACATAGCATGAACGGTGAAACCGCCAAAAGAAGGGGATACGTACGCAATTGCATTATTCACACGGCTGTTGCTCTTACCAAAACTTGTCCAGCTTCCCTGATCTTCGTAGGATGTGCCAAAAGCCCAGCCAGTAAGAATATTATAGGAGCCAGCGCCACTAGCAAGGGAGCCGAAGCGGCCAACACCTACCTGACCGAAGCCACCGTCTACATAAAGACGTGTTTCACGTCCAAAGCTCTTTCCTGCAGAGTTAGAAGCGGTATCTGCCCCTGTATCGCTATCAAAACCTTGTTCCAGCTGGAAGCCTACAGCATATCCATTACCAAGGTCTTCAACACCCTTAATACCCCAACGAGAGCCAGAGTCGAAACCGCTCTTCATTTGAACTTTAGTTGTGTTGTGTTTAACTCTAGAAACTACGGCACCAGCGTCGATAACACCGTAAAGGGTAACGTTAGAAGCAGCAAATGCAACGCCGGAAGCGGCCATGACTGCAGCAGCGATAAGTGTTTTTTTCATTTGAGTAGTACTCCAATTGAAGTTATAAAACTTGCAGAAAGTTCAAATTCCTAGCAAGTCAACCTCAACAGAGGCATCAAGATATTGTCAGCACGGTAAAAAACTATTTAAAATTAAATGTAATAACAATGAGAGTACAAAATGACAAAGATGAATGCGCTTACGATCCGTATCTCGGATTTTGATTTAAAGCTACTTAATCTACTTGCGGAAGAAGAACAACAGACAAAAACAAACATTGTGTTATCCGCTATAAGGCAACGTTTTGAAGAATCTTTAGCCGATAAAAACATCATTCGTTTATCTGAGAATGACTTTAATGAAGTTTTAAAAGTTTTCGAATCAGAGATGAGCCCAGAAGAAATAATCGGAAGGAAAAATTTAGCTAAGGCTAAGAAGTGGGACTAGACCTGATAACAGAAATTCGAAAGGAGAAGGCGTTTCCTCCCCTGCCTGAAGGCAGGGGGCTCCGCGCCTAAATTTGATGAAATTTTTAAAGCCTGTCCCTCTTTCCATAGAACATAGGGAATTGCTTGACTCTTTCGATTGCCAATCTGATGCAATAAACGATTGGTTAAAGAGACATGTGATTAAAAACCAACTTGCTGGAGTTTCTCGCTCTTATCTAGTTTTTGACGATAACAACTTTTTAGCGGGTTATTTTTCGGTTCGAGTAGGAGTTATAGACCATTCCGTTTTATCGGCCGCCTTCAAAAAAAATCTGCCTAACCCTCTCCCCATTCTCTTATTAGGGCGCTTAGGAGTAGATGTCAAATACCAAGGGTTGGGGTTAGCAAAAGCCATGGTCTACAAAACGATAAGTTTAGGATATGAAGTTGCCAGTGTTGCCAGCTGTTGGGCGGTGGTCGTTGAGCCTCTTACTGAAAACCTAACTCCTTTTTATTTAAAGTTGGGATTTATCAAAACAAAGGCTGAACGACCTTTGCTTATCTTTAGGCTCCAGGATAAAAACGGCAACCCAACGATCTTCCCCGGATAGTAAAGAAAAGGCCTCCCGAAGGAGGCCCGACTAGCTAGCTTAAACTTTCTTGATTAGAAAGAATGACGCATACCGAGATAAACCTGGTAGCCGTTGTAAGCAACGTTTTCAACATCTTTCCATTCTTTGCCGGAATCGGCATAGCCAGCATAAGCCTTCAGGGCTGTACGCTTGCTAAGCGGATAGATGTAAGCTGCGCCAATGTTCCAAGCGCGGACGTCCCCGTCAACTGCAACTTTATTGGCTCCGACGTCTTTAGCTTCATCTTTACCGAAGAGGTAACGACCGCCAACTAAAACATCACCGCCGCCAACTGCAACCTTAGCGGATAAACCGAACATATGAGTTCTGCGACCGCTGTTCTGATGAGCAAATTGGTAGGCAAACATCGGTGTCCAAGAACCGAGGTTATATTCCAAACCGTAGTTGATCGTGTAGATAGCTTTCTTCTTGCCAGTAGCTTCTTTGATCACCCTGTCTTTGTTAGCAGCCCAATCAGCACCAATACCAAGAGCTTTGAATTCGTTTTCTGTGAAGAGATCGGAAACCTTAACTGCATCAGTACCTGTGGCCTTATTATCGACAGCTTCGAAAATCAAGCTGGATCTGATGGCGTTGGCTTGGTACTTAACGCCTAAGCCATAATAGTGGCTGTTATCGGACCACTTGTCAGTATCAGTGGCAAGACCGTTAGAGTACATAGCATGTACGCTGAAACCTGAGAAGACAGGAGTTGCATAAACGACGGAGTTGTTGGTACGGCTAAAGCTTGTACCAATAGCGCTTGTCCAAGAAGAAAGACCAAGGCCTGTTCCGAGAGCCCAACCAGTCAGAATGTGGTTAGACTGAGCACCGGAAGCTAAAGTGCCTGTACGGCCAGCGCCGAACTTACCGAAGTCGCCGTTGACATACATGAAAGCTTCACGGGTGAAGCCGCTAGTTGTGCCATTGCCTGCGTTAGCGACGTTGCCGTCGTCTGCAGAGAAGCCCTGTTCAAGGATGAAACCGACGGAATATCCGTTTCCGAGGTCTTCAACGCCCTTGATACCCCAGCGGCTACCCTGATCGAAGCCAGATCTCAGTTGAACAGTTGTGTCAGCATGTTTTGCTTTTTCTAAGAGGACGCCTTCTTCGATAACGCCATAGAGTGTGACGTTAGAAGCAGCAAATGCAATGCCGGATGTGGCCATTACAGCAGCAGCGATAAGTGTTTTTTTCATTTGAGTAGTACTCCAATTGAAGTTGTTAACTTGCAGAAAGTTCAAATTCCTAGCAAGCCTTCCTACTCAAACGAAGACTATCCCCATCGACGTTGTACTCTCTACCCTAATCCTCCAAAATACCTTGCCAAAAATGCGACTGCCATTGGAACAGTGAATGAAGAAACAACTGTCGTAATAATCATTGCATTCGCGATAACAGCCTCAGCTGCATGAAATTGTCGGCACATCAAGTAAACATTAACACCCATAGGAAGGCAGCCTAAAAATACAATCGCCGTCGTCTCAACCGGCCCTAATCCGATTAACAATGCTAAAGAGAAGATGAGCGCAGGATGAATGAATAATTTAATGGAGCTCAATACAACGCTCTTTCCTAACCCTTGGCCTATTCCGTATTCGGACAACCCCATCCCCACCACAATCAGGCTCAGTGCAGTTGCTGAGTTGCCTATTAGACGGACAGGCTCGTCAATCACATAGGGGATGCTTAATCCCGTAAAGCTCCAGGCAACCCCGCAAAAAATGGCAATAATCAAGGGATTTTTGAAAACTGACGCTAAAGTTTTCAAAAAAGAGCGGATCGTAAGATGTCCCGACTGAAGAGAGAATTCAACGGCAATTGAAACCAAGGTCCACAACACCAAGGCGTTTAAAGACAATACCGCAGATACCGAAGGAGCGACTTTTTCTCCAAGCATCGCAATGGCTAGAGGGAGACCAAGAAGTCCGTTATTGGAGAAGACACATCCGGTACCGAAAATTGCAGTTTCTACCGGCTTCATTTTCAAAAGATATCCGGAAACAAATCGTCCGATAAAAAACAGAATGAAGCAGGCTCCGAAAAATGCGATCAACAGCCTTAGATCTGCATGGCTTTCTGTTAACGCAAGGTTAGACAGAAGACGGAACAACATCGCCGGAAGAGCAATATTAAAAGCAAACCTTGAAAGAACTGTGCTGGCGGTTTTATTAAATCCAAACCAGCGCGATAATGCGAACCCCAAGAAAATGAGCAGAAAAAGCGGCGAACTTTTTCCAAATTGAAGTAAAAATTGAGTAAATAAAGTTTGTTCCATGGGTGAGGTCTTATTAATTAATTTTCTTTCATCTTACGCCTACAGCCTTTAGCAGAGCCTATTCCTCAGCCTTTTTCTTAACGATCTCAATCATCCGATTCTTTTTATTTTTAACAATCGTTCTGAGCTGCATTAATCTGTTGACCTTTTTCTCTTGCCGAAACGATCCGATTTCTTTTGTTTGATTTGTTCGAAAACGTAACATCTCTTCATCTGAATTTACGTTCATTTACTCTTAATTTTGTTCATCCGATTTCATTAAGTAGCCCTTAATTCAAATAGTTAAAGATCTAAACCAAGCTGAACTTTATCTACCAAGGATTTATTTGATGCTTCGTATTTCAATGAAAAAAACGGCCGCAGCCGCTGCCGTCACTTTCGCTTTTGTCGCCGGCTCTTTAGTCCAGACATCTCCGATTGCTCCGATAACCTCCGCTCACGCTCAGCAGGCGCAGCTGCCTGACTTCACCAAGCTTGTGGAGGACAACGGTAAAGCAGTCGTAAGTATTCAGGTTACTCAAAAAGCCGCTGTGCGTAAAAACGCAAACCCTTTCAAAGGAATGCCCAAAGACAAGCTCGATGAGCTCCGTCGTTTCGGATTCCCGTTCCCCTTCCCCGGACCGGATGGTTTTGAAGATCGTATGCCAGAACGCAAAGGCCAAGGCTCCGGCTTCATTATTAGTCCGGACGGTCTGATTCTTACTAACCATCACGTTGTTGACGGCGCTGATGAAATCAAGGTCCATCTGACTGATGATCGTGAGTTCAATGCCAAAGTTATCGGCAGTGATGCCAAAACAGACGTTGCTGTCATTAAGATCGATGGGAAAGACCTTCCGTGCGTTAAGCTCGGCAACTCTAAAGATGTCAAAGTAGGCGAGTGGGTTGCTGCTATCGGCGCTCCCTTTGGTTTAGAGAACACAGTCACGAGCGGTATCGTCTCTGCTAAGAGCCGTAACCTCCCAAGCGATCAGTTTGTCCCGTTCATTCAGACTGACGCCGCCGTCAACCCGGGCAACTCCGGCGGTCCTCTTTTCAATATGAAGGGAGAAGTCATCGGCATTAACTCTCAGATCTTCTCTACTTCCGGCGGCTTTATGGGCTTGTCCTTCGCTGTTCCTATTGATCTGGCGCTTCAGATTAAAGACGAACTCGTCAAACACGGTAAAGTAAACCGCGGCCGTTTGGGTGTAATGATCCAAACAATGAGTCCGGAGTTGGCAAAATCTTTCGGCCTTGAGAAAAACAAAGGCGCTTTGATCGCTCAGATCCAAAAAGGCTCCGCAGCTGAGAAAGCCGGCCTGCAGGAAGGAGATATCGTCATCCTCTTCGACGGAAAGGGCATTGATAATGCTGCAGACCTCTCTCGTGCAGTCGCTTCTGCTCGCCCGGATACCGAGCACAACGTAAAAGTTCTTCGTGAAGGCAAAGAAGCTGAAGTAAAGGTCAAACTTGACGCAGCTGCCGATACTTCAGTTGCTAAAGGCAAAGCCGCTGAAGAAGCTCGCGGTCGTTTAGGCGTAACCGTCCGCGGTTTGAATGACGAAGAGAAGAAAAAATACGGTGACGGTCTCGTTGTCGTCGAATCTCATGGTCCTGCTTCCGAGGCCGGAATCAAAGAAGGTGATGTCCTCTTATCCGTAGGCGGCAAGAAGATTCGCTCCTTCGAACAGTTCAAAGATGCTGTGAATGCTGCTGACAAGACACTAGCTCTTCAAGTTGCTCGTGACGGAAGCAGAACATTCCTGGCCGTAAAACTTGATCCGAAAGACAAAAAAGAAGAGAAGAAATAATCTTTTGATTTAATTCATCTAAGCTCGGCTTCCGCAACAGCGGTTGTCGAGCTTTTTGTTTTAGGATTTCTTGGAACGAGACTATTTTGTTCGGTAGTCACAATTAATTATGTGAAAAAGACCACAAAATCACCGCAACAATGCGGTATAGGATTGGTCAAAAATAGGTATCAATCATTAGATTTATACTTAAAAATCAATAAGTACAGTAAAAATCCCTATAAGAAACTATTGTCTTAACTACCCTCAGTCCCTACAATGCATTTGTACGTTTTTAAAACTTAGACTCCTTTTAAGCCGAATTCGACGTCTTGATCGGAAAGCTACAAGTTTCCAAGACGAATTGAGGAACAACGCCTCCGTAATTAGGATGGAAGAATTTATGTTGGACTATTTAAGAGAAGAATTCGCCGCTTACAGTAACGAACTGATCATTATTGGCGTTTTAATTATCGCCTTTGTCAGTTTCTATTCTCGTTTCTTTCTGAAAAGCAGCAAAAAGAAAAACACAACTAACCGTTAACAGCAAGGCCGCAGAGCGCGGCCTCATTTGTATCTATGTTCTGTTTATTTTGGCACGGACGATACTAGAGTCAGCCACAATTCTGAGAAACCCGTCCAAAAAATCTGCACACCTAAACACACCAAAATAAATGAGAAAATGCGTCCGATTGCATCCGAGCCACTTGGTCCCAATATCTCGGTAATACGATCAGCGTAACGGAAGCATAACCAAACAATCAGAGCATTCGCCAAAGCTGCAGCAAAGGCTCCGATCACATTAGGAATGGTGAAATTCATTGATGTACCGATAGCTGTTGTCACGGCAATGGCGCCCGGTCCTAAAGTGAGCGGCATCGTAAACGGATAAAAAGCAAGCTTCATCCAATCCTGATCGGTTCTCGGCTTATGAGCTCCGGCAGTTGACTCAACTTCCTCCTCCCCTTCACTAGAAGAAGAAGTATTATTCAAAGCCAACCATCCGGCAGAAAAAAGAATCAGGCCGCCAGCGACTCGAAGAACTCCGAGAGAAATCCCAAAAAAGCTCAGAACAAAAGAGCCGGCGCACAGGGTCACCAGCGCCATAATCAGAAAGTAAATACATACTTTATTGGATAAGGTCATGCGCTGAGCGCGGGTTGCTCCCGAGGTTATCGTCAGGAAAAACATCGCCGCCCCGATAGGATTAACCACCGTCACTAAAGACGTAAAAACATAAAGAAAGGTACTCAGGAATGAGGAAAGCATTTTGTGCTTATAGTATTTGGATAAGGATGCTGAATTTTATAGCAGAACAGTATTTCCTGAGAAGCCTCTTACCCAGAAATCAGATAGAAGACAAAAACAACCAAAGAAAAAAGGACGGTCAACCCGTCCCTATCTCTCGGTGTTCATAGGACTATCTCGACTTTTTCATGGCCTCTGCCATCAAACGATTACGAACCATTCTGCAAGCGCAAATTTCAATCATTTTTCTCAAAACTTTTTTCACCATCTGAATCGGAATAAACATGAACCGACGAAAACTCATTAAATTCGTGCTGGCATTTGCCGTGATGTTCAGCCTGTCCGGATGGGTCCACGCTCAAACCGCACAAGCCCTGAAAAACAGTTATCAGCAATTGCAGGACAAACTGAAGAACAACCAGTTTAACGAACCGATCGTCATGAATTCGGAACAGGCATCCAAATCCATCAGTGGCGACGTCTACAGTGTCATCAATTATCCTTTTTCCACCGTCAGGGCTGCACTGGATACTCCTGAAGAATGGTGTGATGTACTTTTTTTGCATCTGAACGTCAAATATTGCCGTGCTCTGAGCAACAATAAGATCGAAGTGTATGCAGGAACGAAAAAGCCGCAGCCTCTTTCGGATGCTTTCCACATGGAATACAACTTCATGCCTGTCGTCAACAATGCAAACTACATGCAAACCGTTCTGGATGCAAAATCCGGTCCAATGGGGACATCGGACTATTACATGATGATGGAAGCCATTCCCATTCAAAACAAACAGACCTTTATTCACGTCAAATATTCCTATCACTTCGGCACCATGGCCAAACTGGCGACTAACCTGTATCTGGATACCGTAGGCAGCGGCAAGGAAGGATTTACCATTACCGGCAAAAAACCGGATGGGAAACCGAAATACGTATCCGGTTTGCGAGGTGCCATCGAACGCAATACCATGCGTTATTATCTGGCGATCGAAGCCTATCTTGCTTCATTGTCCCAGCCTCCGGCACAACAGGAAGAATATCGCCTGAAAAAATGGTTTGCCGAAACCGGGAAATATCCGCAATTGTATGAAATCACACAACAGCAATATCTCAGCATGAAACGTGACGAGTTAAAACAAACACCACCGGGCAATTGATAATATGGAAACAAAAACGGGATGCCACCAATAAGGTACATCCCGTTTTTTTCAATGCAATATACTTATTCCAGATTCTGAACCTGTTCCCGAATCTGTTCGATCAGCAATTTCAAATCCATCGATGCACTGGACAATTCCTTGATGGCCGCTTTCGAGCCGAGTGTGTTGGCTTCCCGGTTCAGTTCCTGCAACATGAAATCCATACGCTTGCCGACCAGACCGCCTTTTTCCAGAATATTTTTTGTTTCTTCCAGATGGATTTTCAGGCGAGCCAGTTCTTCTGCCACATCGATGCGCATTCCATACAAGGTCACTTCCTGACGGATACGCTCGGATGCTTCCTGTTGTGTCTGCGAGGCATTGGCATTATCGGCAAGCGCGATCCCAAGCGCTTCCTGCATGCGTTCAACCGCCTTTTTCTGGAATTGGGCAACCAGCTGTGGAATCAGCGGTTCAATACGAGTGACGATTTCCTGCATGGCATGAACACGATCCACGAGCGCTTTCGTCAACGCAGCTCCCTCGCGTTCACGTTCGGACGTGAACGTTTCCAGTGTTTCCTTCATGGCTTGCCTGACCTGCTGCTGCAAGGTTTCCTGATCCGGCGCAACATCTTCGATCATCCCCGGCCATCTCAACAACTCATTGACCGACATGACGTTCGCTTCAGATGACTGGTGCCGGATTTCATGCTGCAGTTTGAGCAGCTCCTTCAGCAAAGACTGGTTCAGAGTCAAAGTGGACGCATCCTGCGTACTCCTTGCAAAGGAAAGACGGCACTCGACTTTTCCCCGCTTGACGTTTGCCATGATCGCTTCACGGAAAAAAGGCTCATAGGCACGGAACTCATCGTTCATCCGGAACTGGAGATCCAGAAAACGGGAATTGACGCTCTTCAGTTCAATAGTCAGGGTTCCGGCCACCGTTTCCACTGAAGTCGTCGCGTAAGCGGTCATGCTTCTTACAGCCATCCTGTTTCCTTTCAAAAATCCGTTAATGAACTGGTCGCTACCTTAACATCAAAAAACGGAAAATGCTTTTAATTCGCGCAACGTGAAACCATGTCGTGATCAATAAAAAACGGCACGCTGGCGCGTGCCGTTTTTGTACAACAAATTTTCCCGTAACAGCCGGGCTGGCTGACATTATTTGGCACGGCTGCGATATTCACCGGTACGGGTATCGATTTCGATCTTGTCACCCTGATCGACGAACAGGGGTACCTGTACAGTAAAACCGGTAGCGATTTTCGCAGGTTTCATGACTTTACCGGAAGAGGTATCGCCCTTGACGGCTGGTTCGGTATACGTGACTTCACGGACAACGGTATTGGGCAATTCAACGGAAATGGCTTTTTCGTTATAGAAAACCACTTCACAAGGCATGCCGTCT
>ENA-UEYG01001403-UEYG01001403.1-human-gut-metagenome-genome-assembly--contig:-NODE-1403-length-17423-cov-6.743630_pt1 | contig 17423 bp, 14 predicted proteins | sample MGYA00242933_ERZ507934 | MGnify/ENA primary metagenome ERZ507934 (study PRJEB26167, sample SAMN06115527) | human gut metagenome | host: Homo sapiens | place: China:Zejiang | collected 2015-11-10... | reverse complement strand
CTGCTGGAAGAACGCATTCAGAAAGACGGGATCGTGCGCGAGGGCAATGTGCTGAAGGTGGACAGCTTCATCAACCACCAGATGGACATCCCCCTGTTCCGCGAGATGGCAAAGGAGTGGAAGCGCCTGTTTGCAGGCAAGCCCGTCAACAAGGTGCTGACCATTGAGGCCAGCGGCATCGGCATTGCCGCTGTGGTTGCCAGCGAGTTCAATGTGCCTGTGGTGTTTGCCAAAAAGTCCATGAGCATCAACCTGGATTACGACAACTATGAGACCAAGATCCAGTCCTTCACCCATAAGAAGATCTACAATGTCATCGTCTCCAAAAAGTTCCTCACCGCAGAGGATCATGTCCTGATCATCGATGACTTCCTGGCAAACGGCTGTGCCCTGATGGGCCTGCTGGATCTGGCCAAGGAGGCCGGAGCCACGGTCGAGGGCATTGGCATTGCCGTGGAAAAGGGCTTCCAGCAGGGCGGCGAGCTCATCCGCAGCAAGGGCATCCAGCTGGAGAGCCTTGCCATTGTGGAATCCATGAACAGCGAGACCGGCGAGATCAAGTTCCGCGAGCAGCCGCACCAGAACTGAAAACAAGCACTTCAAGACCGCTTCGGCGGTCTTTTTTGCTGCCCGTTTTCAGGCCCCGTCAAAACTGTCGCCGTCAGCGGGGAGGTCGGCGGCGGTCTCTGCTGTGGAGGCAGCCGGGGCTTCCGTGGTGCGGGGCACGCCCCTGTACACCAGCGTCTGCTCCAGCACTTCGGCACAGACCGGGGCCGACAGGCTGCCGCCTGCGGTCGTCCAGCTGTGGGGTTCGTCCAGGCAGACCAGGCAGAGAAACTGCGGATCGTCGATAGGAGCCACCGCCACAAAGCTGGCAATGCGGGCTTTTTCGTCGGCGCTGTCCAGCTTCTGGCTGGTGCCGCTTTTGCCGCCCACCCGGTAGCCCGCGATCTGCGCGTTGCGCCCGCCGCCGTACAGCACCACTGCCTCCATCATCTCCCGCATGGTGGCAGAGGTGGCGGGCTGGATGACCTGCCGCCTGCAGACCGGTTGGTTGTGCTGCAAAACGCTGCCGTCCGGCGCAAGAATATCCGAGACCAGATACGGCTGCATCAGCTTGCCGCCGTTCACCACCGCGCAGACGGCGGAGGCCATTTCCAGATAGGAAATCTTACTGCTCTGCCCGAAGGCGCAGGAGGCCAGCTCTACCGGCCCCATGCGGTCGGCGGTGTAGTACAGGCTCTTTTTCGGCTCGGCGGGCAGGTCGATGCCGGTGGGTTCCCGCAGGCCGAAGGCGGCAAAATAATCGCAGAAAGCCTGCTTGCCCAGCCGCGCCCCGATCTGGATAAAGCTCTGGTTGCAGGAGTTTTCCAGTGCCTGGGTCACGGTCTGGCTGCCGTGACGCTTGTGGTTGGCGCAGTGGAACCGCGTGCCCGCCACCGAGATGGAGTCCCCGCAGTAAAAGGTGGAGTGCCGGGTAATGGCACCGGCGTCCAGCGCCGCAGCGCAGGTGATCAGCTTGAACACGCTGCCCGGCTCGTATAAGTCGCTCACCGCCTTGTTGCGCCACTGGGTCTGCTGTGCCAGCTGTAAGGCGGCGGCGCGCTCTTTACCGGAAAGGGCGTCCACGGCAGCGCGTGTGGCCTTATCGGCGATGACCCGGGGCTGGTTGGGGTCGTAGGCCGGGGTGGTGGCCATGGCCAGAACTGCCCCGGTGTTCACCTCCATCACGATGCCCACGCTGCGGGCGGCTACATGGTGCTCCTGCACCGCATAATTCAACGCATTTTCAAGATAATGTTGAATATTTGCATCAATGGTCAGCCGCAGCCCGCTGCCTTCCACAGGGACAAGCTCAGTCTCGTAGCTCTGTGCCAGCGTGTAGCCCCAAGCGTTCACGGCGGTCAGCACCACTCCGTTCTGCCCGGTAAGGGTGTCATTGTATTCAAGTTCCAGCCCGCTGACCCCAGCGTTGTCCACGTTGGTGAACCCCAGCACCGAGGCCAGCAGCTCTCCCTGTGGGTACCAGCGCTTGGAGTCCTGATTGATGCGCACACCGGTAATACCGTTCTCTGCGCAGAAATCCCGCACGGCATCGGCAGTTTCCCGCTCCACCCGGTAGCGCAAAAGGCAGTCGTTCGCGCGCCGGTCGCTGAACTTTTCCAGCAGCTTGGCCTCGTCCAGTTCCAGAATCTCCGCAAGCCCCTTGGCGGCAAGGGCAAGCTTATCCTCCGGCATCTCCCGGGGGCTGGCGCGCAGGGTCCAGCAGCTGCTGTTGGCGGCCAGCAGCGCACCGTCGGCGCTGTATATTTTGCCCCGGTCGGCGGGCACAACGGTGTCCCGCAGCTGCTGCCCCAGCGCCCGCTGGGTGTACCAGCCGCCGGTGCATAATTGCAGCCAGAACAGCCGCCCGATGAGCCCTGCAAAGCAGACGGCGCACAGGCCCACCGCAATGAGCCGTGCCCGCATACGGAACGCCCGCTCCGGCAGGGTGCGCAGGGCGTCCATGGGTTTTGAACCGCGCATGGCAGCACCCCCTTTGCGGGCAGTTTATGCGCCCGGGGGCGCTGCGTATGACTAACTTCCCCCGCATCCGCGTACAATAACAGAAACGGAGGTGACCGGGATTGCACAGAACTGCTGCCCGCAAAGGGCTGCTGCGGCCGCTGTTGCCCATGGACCTGCCTTTTCTGGTGCTGGTGCTCACGCTGGTAGCCTTTGGGCTGGTAATGCTGTGCAGCGCCAGCAGCGCGGTGGCGCTGTACCGGCGGCAGGACGCTTTTGCCTATGTGCGGCCGCAGCTGCTGTACGCCGCCATGGGGCTGGGGGCCATGTGGATGGCCAGCCGGGTGGACTACCATATCTATCACAAGCTTGCGTGGCCGCTGTTGGCGCTCTCGCTGGTGCTGCTGACGGCGGTGCTGTTCATGCCGGAATATAACGGCTGCAAGCGCTGGCTGGTACTGCCGGGGCTGGGTACATTACAGCCCAGCGAGATCGCCAAATTTGCGGTGGTACTGGTGTTTGCTCACATCATCGCTTTGAACCACGACCGCATGGGCAGCTTTGCGGTAGGGGTAGTGCCCTTTGCGCTGGTGCTGGGGGTGGTGGCGGTGCTTATGCTGCTGGAACCCCACCTTTCCGGCACGGTGCTGATTTTGAGCATTGGCGCGGTGCTCATGTTCGTGGGCGGCACCGGGCTGCGGTGGTTCATGTTGGCAGGGGCGGGCGGCGCTGCCGCCATCGGCACGGCTATCGTGCTCATGCCGGAGCTGGTGCCCTACGCCGCCGACCGTCTCAACTCGTGGCTCGACCCCTTTGCCGACCCGCTGGGCGACGGCCACCAGACCATCCAGAGCCTGTATGCCATCGGTTCCGGCGGGGCGGCGGGGTTGGGGCTGGGCAACAGCCGCCAGAAGCATCTGTTCGTGCCCGAGCCCCAGAACGACTTCATCTTTTCCATCCTCTGCGAGGAACTGGGCTTTCTGGGCGCGTGTGCGGTCATTCTGCTGTTCAGCGCGCTGCTGTGGCGGGGCATCACGCTGGCGGCGCACGCACCGGACCGCTTTGGCGCGTTGCTGGTGGTGGGCTTTGTGGTGCAGGTAGCATTGCAGGCAGTGCTGAACATCGCGGTGGTCACCAACACCATCCCCAACACCGGCATCAGCTTGCCCTTTTTCTCCTCCGGCGGCACTAGCCTGATGATGCTTTTGGGCGAGATGGGCATCGTGCTTTCGGTGTCCCGGGGCGAAAGCTGATGAAAGGCTGCATTTCCTGCCGCGGCAGGGCAGGAGCGGCGCGGAAATGCGGAAAAAAGCGGACAAATGACCGGACAAATCCCGCAGACTGCGGGAAAGCCGTTTCCGGCGCATTTTGTTGACCAAAGACCCTCGTTTTGCATACCATGGGGTATCTTTTGCAGAACGGGGGTCTTGGCATGGCTGGGGATTGGATCATTACGGGTGGGCGGCCTTTGCAGGGCAGGGTGGAAGTGCCTGCGGCCAAAAACAGTGTGCTGCCGCTGCTGGCAGCTTCGCTGCTGTGCAGCGGGCCGGTGCGGCTGCAAAATGTGCCGCGCCTGACGGACGTAGAGGACTGTCTTGCCCTGCTGCGGGGCGTGGGCTGCACGGCAGGCTGGCAGGGCGCAGAACTGGTGGTGCAGGGGCAGCCCTTGCGCACCGACCTTGCACCGGAGGCCGCAGGCCGGATGCGTGCATCTATCCTGTTCTGTGCGCCGCTGCTGGCGCGGCTGGGGCGGGTAAGCACCGTGCTGCCCGGGGGCTGCCGTATCGGGGCAAGACCTATCGACCTGCATTTGCAAGGACTGGCGCAGATGGGCGTGCGGCAGCTGCCCGCAGCGCCCGGACAGCTTACACTGTACGCCCCGGCGGGGCTGCGGGGCGCGGAGATCTGTCTTGCCTTCCCCAGTGTGGGCGCTACCGAGACGCTGCTGCTGGCCGCCGCTACGGCGCAGGGACAGACCATGTTGCATGGCGCTGCAAAAGAGCCGGAGATCGCGGATCTTGCCGCCTTCCTCAACGCCTGCGGCGGCTGCGTGGAGGGCGCAGGCACCGACACCATCCGAGTGCAGGGAAAGCGCTGCCTTGCGGGCTGCACCTTCATGCCGGTGGCAGACCGCATCATCGCCTCCACGCTGGCTTGCGCGGCGGCAGCGGCGGGCGGCAGGGTAGAACTGGCGGGCTGCGCACCCGGGCTGTACGCCCCGCTGCTGGAAATTCTGGAACAAATGGGCTGTACCGTAGAGCGGGCACGCGATGCTGCCGCCATTTCGCGGTTCGGGGCACTGCGCGGCGCGGGAAACGTGCACACAGCACCCTACCCGGGCCTTGCCACGGACGCCGCCCCGCTGCTGGCGGCGGTGATGCTCTGCGCACAGGGGGAAAGCCGCCTGCAGGACAGGGTGTTTGAAAATCGTTTTGCCTGTGCCGAGGGTTTTGCGGCGCTGGGGGCAAACGTCCGGGTGGCAGAGCGCACCCTGTATGTGCAGCCGGGCGGGACGCTGCGCGGGGCAAAGCTGACTGCACCGGACCTGCGGGGCGGGGCGGCGCTGGCGCTTGCGGCGCTGGCTGCCCGGGGCAGCAGCCGCCTTGGCAGGGTGGAGTTTGTCCGGCGCGGCTATGCAGACCTTGACCGGCTTTTGGCGGGGCTGGGCGCACAGATTTGGCAGGAAATACCCGCCCGGAGTGGGGTTGTGAAAAAAACACCCACGAAAAAGCAATTTTGTCTTGCAATCGGAGCAAAAAAATGATACGATACAGTTATATAAATATCGTATGATAATTTCTGTGCGGCATTTGCGCAGTTCCACATAAAAATCCGATGGAGGACAAAGTTATGGCATTGATGCTCGATGAAGAACTGGACGAAAACGTTACGACGATCAAGGTGATCGGTGTGGGCGGCGGCGGCGGCAACGCCGTGAACCGCATGGTGAGCGATGGCCTGCAGGGCGTGGAGTTCATCGCAATGAATACTGACCAGCAGGCACTGGCTAAGAACCATGCCTCGGTCAAGGTGCAGCTGGGTTCCAAGCTGACCAAGGGTCGCGGTGCGGGTGCAGACCCGGAGATCGGCCAGCGCGCCGCTGAAGAAAGCAAGGACGAGATCGCCAACGCCCTCAAGGGCTCCCAGATGGTCTTTATCACCGCCGGTATGGGCGGCGGCACCGGCACCGGTGCGGCACCCGTTGTGGCCGAGGTGGCACACGATCTGGGCATCCTGACCGTCGGCATCGTTACCAAGCCCTTCTCCTTTGAGGGCAAGCGCAAGATGGGTTTGGCCGAGCAGGGCATTGCCAACCTGCTGATGCACGTTGACAGCCTGATCGTCATCCCCAACGAGCGCCTGAAGATGATCAGTCAGGAAAAGATCACCCTGATGAACGCCTTCCAGGCTGCCGACAACGTGCTGCGTCAGGGCGTTGAGTCCATCTCTGCCCTGATCAACGTGCCCGCCTTCATCAACCTGGACTTCGCCGACGTGCGCTCCATCATGAAGGATGCCGGCTACGCCCACATGGGCGTGGGCAGCGCCAAGGGTGCAGGCAAGGCCGAGAACGCCGCCAAGGCTGCTATCTCCAGCCCGCTGCTGGAGACCAGCATCGCCGGTGCACACGGCGTTATCATCAACATCACTTCCAGCCCGGACATCGGTCTGGAGGACGTGGAGACCGCCGCAGGCCTCATCACCCAGAGCGCACATCCCGATGCAAACATCATCTGGGGTACTGCCTTTGATGAGAACCTGTCCGATGAGATGCGCGTGACCGTTGTGGCCACCGGCTTTGACAACAAGAGCGCCAGCGACCTGCGCAACAGCATTAACAACGCCATGGGCGGTGCACAGTCTGTGCCCACTGCGGTGTTCAGCAGCGACACCGGCGCAAGCGCAGCCCCGGCATCCAATGCCGCCCCGGCTGCTGCTCCGGCTGAAAAGAAGACCGTGGAAGAGGAAAGCAGCGACAATCGTTACTACGACGAGCTGCTGGCCATCCTGAACAAGCGGAAGTAATTACAGGCTACAATGGGGCTGGCAGCTGCGCCCATGCGGTCAGCGAAAGCCCCGTGCAAGGTGTGCATGGGAGGGCATCATGGTGCAGACAGAGCGGGAGACCGGTGCCCTGCGCGGACAATTTGCCCGGCAGGTCGCTGTACAGGCATCTGCCGCAGCACAGGCGGAAAGCGCCCGGGCACAGGCAGAGCAGCTGAGCCGCAAGCTGGCTGCGGCACGCGCCGAGGTGCGCCGGTATCAGACCCGGATGTTCGCCTTTGAGCGCACCCTGCTTGCCCTCAAGCACGATAATGCAGAGCTGGAAGCCGCCTGTGAGCAGGCGTGGGAGCAGCTGGAACAGGCCAATGCCCGGGCAGAAAAGGCCGAAGCCGCCTGCCGCAGAGCCGAGGCTGCTCTTGCCGCCATGCAGCAGACCGCCCCGGAAACACCTGCGCAGCCGGACACCGCCCCCGAGGCTGTGCCGCAGTGCGAGGCTGCACCGGAACAGCCTGCACCGGAAACGGAAGAAAGCCTCTGCGCCCCGGAACAGGCACTGCCCCCGGAGCCTGCACAGCCTGCATGGCAGCCGGAGACCCGGCTGGAACAGATGGCTGCGGAGCTGATGGGATGGTTTGATGCCATGATGCCCCAAGAATGAATCTTAAAAGGACTGTTGCGTTTTTTGCGCAGCAGTCCTTTTTCTTTCAGAGTGGAACGATTTAAAATGCGCTCCGCTTTGCTCTGCGCATCATCAGCGGAAATAAGGTTTATATTTCGCGGTTGCCGCGCTCTGCGGAGCGCGGCAACCGCATTTTCACAGGAAGGGCTGTAACGACAAACGGCTTGCTTTCGAACAACGTTTGCAAAGGGTACTGTAAAAATTGGATTGCATTTATACAACCGGGAATGAAAACGTTTGCAGAAAATACCGGAAAATGGCAGAAAATGCTGCGCTCAGTCTTGCATTTTGCTGTAAAATCCAGTAAAGTATAAATGAATGCAATAAAGCGGATGCCAGGGAAAACCTATTACATCCAGTCAGTGCGGACGGTGTGCCCGGAACAAAGCCGGGGCAGAAGGATGCGCCGCAAAAGGAGAAACATGGCCATGAACGAGAAACCGAAGATTCTGATCGCGGATGATTCCGAGATCAACCGTGCCCTGCTCAAGGAGATACTGGGCGATGGCTATGACTATCTGGAGGCGGAGGATGGCGCAGCGGCAGTGGAACTGATGCGGCAGCGCACGGATATCTCCCTGCTGCTGCTGGACCTGATGATGCCGGGCATGGATGGCTTTGACGTGCTGCGAGTGATGAAGTATCACGCATGGCTGGACGAGATCCCGGTCATCGTCATCTCGGCGGCAGAGGATACCGCCAACATTGAGCGTGCCTATGATCTGGGTGTGGCAGACTATATCCGCCGCCCCTTCGAGCGGATTATGATCCTGCGCCGGGTGAAGAATATCCTCATGCTGTACGCCAAGCAAAAGCGGCTCACCCGCCTTGTTACCGATCAGGTGTACGAAAAAGAGCACAACAGCGTGCTGATGATCAGCATCCTGAGCCATGTGGTGGAGTTCCGCAACAGTGAAAGCGGGCTGCATGTCCTGCACATCCGCACCCTGACCGACCTGCTTTTGCATCAGCTGGTGCAAAAGACCGACCGTTATCAGCTGGACGAAAGCGATATCGCCCTCATCAGCACCGCTTCGGCGCTGCATGATATCGGCAAGATCGTCATCCCGGAGGAGATCCTGAACAAGCCCGGACGCCTGACCGCCGAGGAGTTTGCCATTATCAAGAACCATACCGTGGCGGGCGCGCAGATGTTGCAGGATCTGGGACGGGCGATTGCGCGGGATGAGCCGCTTTTGCAGGTGGCGCACGCCATCTGTCGCTGGCACCACGAGCGCTGGGACGGCAATGGCTACCCCGACCGGCTGAAAGGGGATGAGATCCCCATTGCGGCGCAGGTGGTGGCACTGGCGGACGCGTACGACGCCCTGACCAGCGAGCGCTGCTATAAGCACGCCTACGACCACGACACCGCGCTGCGCATGATCCTGAACGGCGAGTGCGGCGCCTTCAACCCGCTGCTGCTGGACTGCCTGCGAGAGTCCTCGGAGCAGCTGCGCACCGAGCTGACCCGCTCGGAGTGGGACAGGGGCTTCCGGCAGGAGACCCACCGCCTTTCCGAGGAGATTTTGCACCGGGAGGCGCTGCCCCGGGAGAACCACTCCCAGCTGCTGCTGGAGCAGGAAAAGGAGCGCACGGATTTCTACGCCGCCCAGTGCGGTGGCATCCGGTTCGACTACGACCTGCTGGCAGGCAACGTGACCGTGTATGACTACCATGCCGAGCCTTTGCAGCAAAAAACGGTGACCGATTTTGCGCAGGGCAAGGGGCTCAGCTTTTTGAACGAACAGGATCGGCGCAAGCTTTCCAAGGCCATCAGCCGCGCCACGCCGGAAGCGCCGGACGTGGTGCTGCCGGTAATGGTGCAGCGAGATGGGAAGCCGCACCTGCACCGGATGGCGCTGCATACCATCTGGAGCGGTGCCGGGGTGCGCCGCTGCGTGAACGTGCTGGGGCAGCTGACCGATGAACAGCACCGCGTGGAGCATCAGGCAGAGCTGCTGACCGCCATCGACCCGGAGGAAGATCCCGCCCGGTTCCTACGGCGGCTGCAGGGCATCTTTGATGTGGTGCGTCTGGTAGACCCGGAGCACCGCAAGGTGCTTGCACTGGACAGTGACGGCATCCTGACCGAAAAGCCCGGCAATTGCCACATGGTATGGAACAAGGATACCCGGTGCGAAAACTGCATCTCCGCCAAAGCCTACGCCCGCAAGACCATCCTGAATAAGATCGAATTCAAGGACGAGGAAGCCTATTTTGTCATTTCCAAGTATATCGAGGTAGGCGGCAGGGGTTGTATGCTGGAAATGGTCACCCGGCTGACGGATGGCCGCTGGCTGGATATGGGCGGCCACCGGCTGCTGCTGGACCGCTGCAACGGCATGGAGCGCAGCGCCTTCGTAGACCCCCTGACCGGAGCCTACACCCGCCGCTATTTTGATAAGTTCCTTGCCGGGGGCGAGATGCACGGCGGTGTGGCGATGATCGATGTGAACCAGTTCAAGTCGGTCAACGACAGCTTTGGACATCTGGTGGGAGACGAAGCATTGCAGACCGTGGCCGCAGCCATGCAGAGCTGTCTGCGTCAGACTGATATCCTGATCCGCTATGGCGGCGATGAATTTCTGCTGCTGATGCCCCAGAACTGCCCTGACGGCGTAGAAAGCGTCATCCGACGAGTGCAGAGCGCTGTGCAGGCAGCGCGGGTGCCCAGCCACCCGGAGCTCCGGCTTTCGGTAAGCATTGGCGGCGTGTGCAATGTGCAGCCCTTGACCGAGGCCATCCGGCAGGCCGATGCCCGGATGTATTGCAATAAAGAAAACGGTGAGCCGGTGTTATAACCGCAGCTGACAACAAAAAAAGAGACAGGCGACCTTCCCGGGAAGCCTGTCTCATCTTTTTATCAAAGGAATCTTTTATTTCCGCTGCCGGGCGGCGATCTGTGCGGCAGTGGGCGGGATATCGCCCTGCGCGGCCTTTTCCAGCTGGCTCAGGCGGCGGTCCAGATCGGTGAGCCGCTGCGAGACGATGTCCGGCAGATCCTGCTGGTCCAGATCGTCGGCGGGGTTCACCGCCTTGTTGTTGATGCGCACTACCTCGGCGGGTACGCCCACGGCGGTGCAGTTGGCGGGCAGGTTGCGCAGCACCACGCTGCCTGCGCCGATGCGGGCGTTATCTCCGATAAACACCGGGCCCAGCACCTTGGTGCCTGCGCCGATAAGCACGTTGTTGCCCAAGGTGGGGTGGCGTTTGCCGGTATCCTTGCCGGTACCGCCCAGCGTTACTCCGTGGTAGATGGTGCAGTTATCCCCGATCTCGCAGGTCTCGCCGAACACGATGCCCATGCCGTGGTCGATAAACAGACACTTGCCGATGGTGGCACCCGGGTGGATCTCGATGCCGGTGCGGTGGCGGCCATGCTGGCTGACCCATCGTGCCAGAAAAAAGTGCTTGTGCTGGTACAGCCAGTGCGCAATGCGGTGATACACCAGAATGTGGAATCCTGGGTACAGCAGCATTACCTCCAGCACGCTGCGTGCGGCGGGGTCCTTGCGCTGGATGTTCCGCGCGTCCTCAAGTAAACCCATGCGGAAAACCTCTCTTTCCCATAAACACCCGCCCACGCGGCGGGGCTCTCCCTTTTACCGTATTATAATAGCACAGCAGGAGACGAAAGTACAGTGCTGTACTAGGGATTGTGGAACAAAATGGCAGTTATTTTGCCGCGTGACTCGGGTTTTGGGTAGAGTATCCAAAATTCGGCGAGAGATGCCAGAAACCTTTTAACACCTGTTTTTGCGTACAGCCATTGACATATTTTGCGGTTCTATGATAAAATAATACGAATGAAAACGCAACCATCAAGAAAAGGAGAAACACCATGCTGTGCAGCGCCCAGAACCCGAAACTGAACAAGCAGTTCGCGTCCGGTTTTGCCGTGGCTTCGTTGTTTCCTTTTTTTGCGCAATGAGCTTTTCCCTTTGCGGGGAAAAGTTTTTTTTTGTCCGTTTTCGGGCACCTGACACACAAAAATATCATTACAGGAGGGAACCGCGATGCTGCTGACAAACGCTGTGAACACCGAGGGACGGCCGCTGGAGATCTATGTAAAGGATGGCAAAATCGCTGCCGTAGGGCAGGATCTTTCCGCCCTTGCCGCCGAGAACGAGACGGTGGTGGATGCCGGTGGGCTGACTGTGCTGCCCGCATTTGTGGATCTGCACTGCCACTGGCGCACCCCGGGCTTTGAGTACAAGGAGGACATCGAGACCGGCAGCCGCGCCGCTGCCGCCGGCGGCTACACCTTTGTAAACCTGATGCCCAACACCAAACCCGTCTGCTCCTCTGCCGCACAGGCCATGATGGTGGAGCAGAAGGCTGCCGAGGTGGGGCTGTGCGATGCAAACCAGACCGTCTCCATCACCGAGAACTTTGACGGCTTGAGCATCGACCACCTCAAGACCCTGCCCGCCAGCGTGAAGTTCATCACCGAGGATGGCCACGGCGTGCAGGATAACGCCACCATGGCACGGGCTTTTGCCATCTGCACCCAGAAGGACATCACGGTCATGAGCCACGCCGAGGATATGGAGATCAGTCCGTGGGATTACCGTCTGGCCGAGGATATCGAGACGGTGCGCAACTGCTGGCTGAGCGAGTACTACCAGACCCGGCTGCATATGTGCCATGTGTCCACCCGGGGCGCGCTGGATGCCATCCGCATGGCAAAGCTGCGGGGTGCACCCGTCACCTGTGAGGTGACCCCCCACCACTTGTGGTTCAACAACGACACCTGCGACTACCGGGTCAACCCGCCCATCCGCACCGCCGACGACGTGGAGGCGCTGGTGGAGGGCATCCGTACCGGCATCGTGGACGCCATTGCCACCGACCATGCACCTCACTCTGAGGAAGATAAGCTGAAGGGCATGGCCGGTATGGTGGGCAGCGAGACCGCCTTCGGCGTGTGCTACACCAAGCTCTGCAAGCAGGAGGGTCTGCCGCTGGAGCTGCTGGTGCACCTGATGAGCACCCGCCCCGCCGAGATCCTGGGCCTTGCCAAGGGTCAGCTGGAGCCGGGCTTCGATGCCGACTTTGTGCTGGTGGATCTGGACACCCCCTACATGGTGGAAAAGGAAAAGCTGCACTCCAAGAGCCACAACACCCCCTTTGACGGCGCACAGCTTTACGGCAAGGTGTTTGCTACCATCAAGGCCGGTAAGATCACCTATCAGGCCGAGGAGTAAAACCCATAGCTACAATTTATTTTCTATAAATACGACTTATACAGGAGGACACCCAAATGACGAACATGGACAAACTGTACGAAGCTGTGGAAGCCCGCGGCCCGGTGTGCGTGGGTCTGGACACCGATTTCAGCTACCTGCCTGCCGATTTTGTGGACAGCACCCTGACCAAGGGCGAGAACATCGTGCGCTTCAACAAAAAGCTCATTGATGCCACCAAGGCTGTGGCGAGCTGCTACAAGGTGCAGATCGCTTACTATGAGTCTCTGGGTCTGGAGGGCATGAAGGCCTACGCCGACACCCTGAAGGCTGTGCGCGAGGCCGGTGTGCCGGTGATCGCGGACATCAAGCGCGGCGATATCGCCAAGACCGCCGAGATGTACGCCATGGGTCACTTCACCGGCGATTTTGAGAGCGATTTCGTTACGCTGGCACCCTACATGGGTCTGGACTCCATCAGCCCCTACCTGCCCTACGCCGAAAAGCAGGGCAAGGGTATGTTCGTGCTCTGCCGCACCTCCAACGGCGGCGCCAAGGACTTTGAGTACGAGAAGTTGGCCGACGGCCGCCATGTCTACGATCTGGTGGGCGACAAGCTGAACGCGCTGGGCAAGGACTACATGGGCGAGCATGGCTACTCCTCCATCGGTCTGGTCATCGGCGGCACCCACATCGAGGAGGCCACCGAGATCCGCGCAAAGTATCAGGACAGCTTCTTCCTGATCCCCGGCTACGGCGCACAAGGCGGCAAGGCCGAGGATATTGCCCAGTATCTCACCAAGGGCAACGGCGGCGTGGTCAACTCCAGCCGCGGCATCCTGCTGGCTTACAAAAAGCAGCCGGGCGTTGCCTTTGACGAGGCCGCTTACAATGAGTGTGTGAACATGAAGGAGGCCATTGCTCATGCGTGCAGCCTGCTGTGAAGCCACCGTCCTGCGCAATGAGGTCATTGCCCCGGACATCCGCCTGCTGACCGTGGTGTGGCCGGACCGTGACCACGCCCCCCACGCAGGCCAGTTCTTCACCCTGCGCTCCTGGGGCGCAGACGAAGCCCCCTTCCTGTCCCGTCCCATCAGCGTGCACCGCTGGAACCCGGACAGCAGCACCATCGAGTTTTTGTATCAGGTGGTGGGCGAGGGCACCGAAAAGCTGGCACAGCTCAAGCAGCAGGATACCTTCCAGCTTACCGGCCCCATGGGCAACGGCTTTGATGTGCCGGACATTGTGAGCAAGTACAAAAAGATCGCCGTGGTGGGCGGCGGCATCGGCACCGCGCCCATGTTCCAGCTCACCCGCGAGCTGGCCGCTGCCGGGGTAAAGCCGGACGTGTTCTTCGGCTTCCGCGACACCCCCTACTGCATGGAGGAGTACCGCAGCATCGCAAACCTCGTCAAGGTGTCCACCGACACCGGTGCGGTGGGCTTCCACGGCTTTGTCACCCAGCTGTACGACCCCGCCGATTACGACGTGGTGCTGGTGTGCGGCCCCACCGTGATGATGAAGAACGCCGCCCGCCTGTGTGCGGAAAAAGGCACCCCCTGCTTTGTGAGCATGGAAAAGAAGATGGCCTGCGGCATTGGCGCCTGCCTTGGCTGCACCTGCGAGACCAAGGGCGGCGAGGGCAAAAGCGTGTGCAAGAACGGCCCTGTATTTGACGCAACGGAGGTGTTCTTCTGATGGCAGACCTGAAAACCAACCTGCTGGGCTTTGTGATGAACAGCCCGGTCATCGGCGCATCCGGCACCGTGGGCTACGGTGTGGAGTACGAGGAACTGGCCGATTTTGCAAAGATCGGCGGCATCTCCGGCAAGGGGCTTACCCTGCACGGCCAGTACGGCAACAAGGGCGAGCGCCTGTGGGAGACCCCCTCTGGTCTCATCAACAGCATCGGCCTGCAGAACCCCGGCGTGCAGCACTTTATTGACGTGGAACTGCCCGAGATGCTGGAGCTGAAACAGAAATACGGCACGGTGGCCATTGCGAACCTTGGCGGCCACAGCGAGGAAGAGTATGTGGAAGGCGCTGCGATGCTGAGCGAAAGCGCAGTGGACATCGTGGAGCTGAACATCTCCTGCCCCAACGTCAAGGTGGGCGGCATGGCCTACGGTGTGAAAGCCGAAGCTGCCGGTGAGGTGGTGCGCATGGTGCGCACTGCCTGCAAAAAGCCCCTGATGGTCAAGCTGAGCCCGCAGGCCGAGAGCATCCCCGAGATGTGCAAGGCTGTGGAGGCCGCCGGTGCGGACGCCATCAGCCTGACCAACACCTTCCAGGCCTGTGCCATTGATCTGGAAAAGCGCCGCCCGGTGTTCAACAACATTTTTGCAGGTCTGTCCGGCCCGGCGGTGCGCCCCATCGCCCTGCGCATGGTATGGCAGGCCGTGGGTGCCGTGAACATCCCGGTGGTGGGTCTGGGCGGCATTGCCACCGGCCGTGATGCACTGGAGTTCATCATGGCAGGTGCCACCGCAGTGCAGGTGGGCGCCGCAAACTTTGCCAACCCCCGCGCGATGGAGACCATTGCCGACGAGATGGCAGCATGGATGGACAAGAACGGTGTGAAAACGCTGGACGAGATCCGCGGCTGCGCCCGTCATGCAGAATAAAAACTGATATATCCATAAAATATCTACAATTATGCGCATAAAATAAAACTTAACGCATAAATTTGCAAATAGTGTAAAAGCGTGGTACAATACCACCCAAAGGAATATACACCAATGAAAAGAGAGGGAGAAGTACAATGAGTGAAGCACTTGAAATTCTGAAGAGCTGTGACGCATTTCTGGAGGGTCACTTCCTGCTGTCCTCCGGCCGGCACTCCGGCGCATACTGCCAGATGGCTTATCTGCAGCAGTACCCGGACCGCTGCGCCGAGGTGATGAAGGCTGTGGCTGATAAGGTCAAGGAGCTGGACGTGGACGTCATCGTCGGCCCTGCCATGGGCGGCATCGTGTACGCCTACGAGCTGGCCCGCCAGACCGGCAAGCGCGCTATCTTTACCGAGCGCGTGGACAACGTGATGTGCCTGAAGCGCTTTGCCATCCACCCGGGTGAAAAGTGCATCATCGCAGAGGATGTGGTGACCACCGGCATCTCCTCTCTGGAGACCAAGCGCGTCATCGAAGAGGCCGGCGGCATCTGCCTTGGCATCACCTGCGTGGTGGACCGCACCAAGCCCGAGGCTCCGTCTCCCATCCCCATTCTGGCCAGCGCCCTGAAGCTGGACCTGCCCAACTATACCCCGGAGGAGTGCCCCATCTGCAAGGAGGGCAAACTGCCGCTGGTGCATCTGGGCAGCCGCAAGATGAAGCAGGAAGCAAAGCAGACCCTGTAAACTGAAAGCTTTTGTTGAAACGAGGAAAACTATGAACGCATATCTTCTTTTGGCAAACGGCATGGTCTTTGCCGGACAGTCCGTGGGCGCGCAGGGCGTGACCGTGGGCGAGGTGGTGTTCGCCACCGGCATGGTGGGCTTTCAGGAGACCCTGACCGACCCCAGCTACTATGGCCAGATCATCACCCAGACCTATCCCCTCATCGGCAACTACGGCATGAACCACGATGATATGGAGTCCGACCGCATTTGGGCAAAGGGCTACATCGTGCGCGAGGCCTGCACCACCCCCTCCAACTGGCGCTGTGAGGAGACGCTGGACAGCTTTTTGAAAAAGAACAATACCATCGGCATCGAGGGCATCGACACCCGCCACCTGACCCGCATCATCCGGGAGAGCGGCGTGATGAACGGCGCCATCCTGACCACCTTTGACCCCGCCGACCCGGCCAACAAGGCCGAGACCGAGGCACTGCTGGCCGAGATCCGCGCCTACGCCGTGACCGATGCTGTAAAGAACGTGACCTGCGCCGCACCCGAGGTGTTCAACCCGGAAGGCGAGACCCACATCGTGCTGATGCACTACGGCTGCAAGCGCAATATCGTGCGCTGCCTTGTCAAGCGCGGCTGCAAGGTGACCGTGATGCCTGCCTTTGCAACGGCAGAGCAGATCAAGGCCCTTGCCCCGGACGGCATCATGCTGTCCAACGGCCCCGGCGACCCTGCCGAGCCGGTGGAGGTCATCGAAAACCTCAAGCATATCTTTGAACTGAACATCCCCACCTTCGGCATCTGTCTGGGTCACCAGCTGTCCGCACTGGCAGCCGGTGCCAAGACCATGAAGCTGAAGTACGGCCACCGCGGTGCCAACCAGCCTGTGACCGACTTTGAGTCCGGCCGCACCTTTATCACCAGCCAGAACCACGGCTACGCGGTCGTGGGCGAGGAGCTGCCAGCCGAGATGGGCGAGGTGGCACAGGTGAACGCCAACGATGGCACCTGCGAGGGCATCAAGTACAAAAAGTGGAACTGCTTTACCGTGCAGTTCCACCCGGAAGCAAACGGCGGCCCCAAGGACACCGAATTCCTGTTCGACCGCTTCCTGAACAACGTCAAAGCAGCAAAGGAGGCACGCTGAAATGCCGAAGGACCCCAGAATCAAAAAAGTGCTGGTCATTGGCTCCGGCCCTATCATCATTGGTCAGGCTGCGGAGTTTGACTACTCCGGCACGCAGGCCTGCCGCGCCCTGAAAGCAGAGGGCATCGAGACTGTTCTGCTGAACTCCAACCCCGCTACCATCATGACCGACCCGGACGTGGCCGACCATGTGTATATCGAGCCCATGACGCTGGAAGTCGTGGAGCGCATTCTGGACATCGAAAAGCCGGACTCCGTGCTGCCCAACCTCGGCGGTCAGATGGGTCTGAACCTGTCCATGGAGCTGGCACGCTCCGGCTATCTGGACCGCACCGGCATCCGTTTGCTGGCCTGCAAGCCCGAGACCATCGACCGTGCCGAGGACCGCGAGCTGTTCAAGGAGACCATGGAGAAGCTGCACCAGCCCATCATCCCCTCTGAGGTGGTGGAGACGCTGCAGGACGCACTGGACTGCGCCGACCGCATCGGCTACCCGGTCATCGTGCGCCCGGCCTTTACCATGGGCGGCACCGGCGGCGGCATCTGCGAGAC
>ENA-UEYG01001401-UEYG01001401.1-human-gut-metagenome-genome-assembly--contig:-NODE-1401-length-17448-cov-10.756376_pt1 | contig 17448 bp, 17 predicted proteins | sample MGYA00242933_ERZ507934 | MGnify/ENA primary metagenome ERZ507934 (study PRJEB26167, sample SAMN06115527) | human gut metagenome | host: Homo sapiens | place: China:Zejiang | collected 2015-11-10... | reverse complement strand
AATATGCATACATAGACTACCGCCAACTCGCTGCACAAGCCATGCAGCTGCTTTATAAGAACGAGCGTTATGGGTTGGCCTTGATAAAAAAATTTCTGAATAGCATATTTTTTTGCGTACTTTTGAGATTTTTCGATGTATATATGAAGAAAAAGCCAACTAATCGCATAAAAAGTTTTTGTCGTTAACGTCACGAACTTTGAAAAAAGGAGGCTGCCGAAACAACCTCCCGATTATTAATTATTAAGCCGCCTTATCATCAACGGCATTATTATTTTCATTCGCCGGCAGAGGCATAGTGCTGTATAAAGCATTTACATGATCTGGGCAAAAGTGCTGACCGATTGCTTTGCGGAGATTGTTTTCTTCCGTTTCGTTTAACATACCGTTTTCTTCTCGTTTAAGATTTAGTCTGTCGAAAAAGTTATCGGGACAGTTCATAATTTTTAGCAACTCTCTAAGCGAAAATACTCGGCAATCTGTATAAAGTTGCTTTTCAGGGTTATACCGACCAGGGTGTATGGAGCATAAATCGCTAATACTGCCATTTCCGGTTGTTATTGTTGGACATTGATCTTGCCACGGAACTCTTGTAAAACCTTTGTTGTAGTTTCCATTGCTATAATCGCCCTTATCAGTCAAAGGTTGATATTCCGCATCGTTATCCCAAGCACTACAGCCAGTCGGAGTATGCTCTAAAATGTTAATCAGATAATCAGGTAATTTTCTTGCATAATGCCATGGGTCGTTTGGGTCGATCGCACCATTATCTAAGCTGATAAGATCGCCGATGACTTCCCATAACATTTTTCGGACAGAGTGTCGTTTTGGAAATTTCCATGGCTCATCGCTTATATCTTTACGGCAACCAAGCAGTAATAAACGTGAACGGTCTTCAACACAGCCATAGTCAGCAGCGGTGTATATACCAAAATTTAAATGATATTCTTCGCCTAAAACATCGCGTAAATACTGGCCGATACAACGAATCTTACCGTCTTTATCTTTAAGAATATCATGAGCGATTTTTGGACGAGCGTCTACAAAGCCTGGTACATTCTCCATAATAAAATATTTAGGTTTAGCCTTAAGAATGAAGTCCGCAGCATAATAAAACTGCTTGGCTTCAGGGACATTACCTTTATTTGGCGAATTATTAAGATTGGAAAACGGCTCACAACAGCAACTGGCCATCACAATGTCTGAGTGCGTTTTATTGTGCCATTCCAATGCTTCATTAAAACACTCATCAGAAGTAAAGTCACCTTGAACCATATGACAATCGGGATATAAACGTTCGTGCCACTGAGCTCTCTTTGGATCCCATTCCGCAGCTACCCGGCAATGCAAATTCAACTCATTAATTCGGGCTAATCCAATAGATATATTCGAAAACAGGGTTGTAATATACATTGGTTTTTCCAGCTGCAGCATCTTAAATTCTGTTTCCTCAATGTTATCAAGCTCAAATTTGGTGTGTTTGATTTTATTATTGCTTTTATTTTGCTTTGCTTTAATTGAAGCAGACTTTGAAAGGGCTAAGTCTCTGGTCGGTATATCGTTTCGCCGTAAAGCAATTTCAATCGCAGCCTTAACTCCGTCCCAAGTCAGGTGTTGAAAATCACGAGACTGACGAGAAGAAAGTTCGTAGTCTTCTTGAATAATTTGCGTTTTAGTGCGCATTTGACCGGAAACACGACATTTTGAATTTTTATTTGTTCCTTTCAATTTGGGAATTGCCTTTAGTTGTTCACCTATATAGCATTCAATGATTAATACATACGCTGCCCGAGCTTGTAAAACAGCCTTTCGACGTTTATAAAAGCCTATCGAAAAAGGAAAAGCCTTAAGATGACTTTCTTCTTTATCAACCCAATCCCGAAGAACATTGACTTTTTCAATCAAATTTTGGCCGTTTAATTTTTCAGTCGGAAACAAGTTGTCATTTTCTGCAGCATCAATTATTTCCTTCAGTCTTTCCGGCGAAAGTTGTTTAGCCTTGGCTACTTCGGCAAAGGTTAAAGGAGTTACATTTGAAACATCGCCGTTAGCGGTTTCTTTATCCTCAACTTTCCCTTTCGGAGGGGTTTGTGGCCCCTCCTGTATATTACTGTCATTAACATTTAAAGTAACAGTTTCCTGTACTTCAGTTTCTGTCATAACAGCAGAAGCCTTTACCTCTGCGGTTATATCGTAGTTTTCAGGCTTTTCGGCCAAATTATTTTCAGTCATTTTTAATTTCTCCAATGCGTATTTGAGTCAAATGATAATTCATCTTCATTATCCCAAGTTTCATCATCATCTTCTTCCCTACAGGTATCCGCATCTGGAAAATCTTCGTCATCAGAACTTTCATCTTCTTCTAAATTGGATAACATTTCAACAAAAGGAGATTCTTTTATTAACGTCCAAGTAGTATCTTGAAAATTAATACAAATTTTAAAAGCTTCCGTGGAAAAAAACATCGGACTAATTTTTTCGGCAAACTCATTGACCGAATTTACAATACTGGACAATTCTTCATCATCCGGTTTGTAACTAAAATCTAATGAAAATAATTCTTTCATTATTAATATCTTTCAATCCCAGGGTAGTCGATAGATTAAGTTAGAGTATATCCAATCTTTATCTAAAGACTGAACCCTGCTGGTCGCCGACCAGAAATTTTTATAAATGGACTGAAAATAAAACGCTTGAAATTTATATTTTTTCATATATAAATTTACTTGAATGATATGCGGATGTGATTCAGTCCGGATAATTTGACCTGATATAACAGTCAGGTCTTTTTTTTATAACATCGCTAACAGCTCATTGCTGAAGCGATGAGAAATATTTAGCCTATCTTATTTTATAAAGCAAGGATTATACTTTCGGATTTTTGAATTAAATCGCATTTTTATTATTTATTTCAACTTGTTACAGTCTTTGTTTTATTCTTTTCTGAACGCGTTTTTTTCGATTATGTTCTCTTTTAAAACGTTTTACATCATCAGGAAAATAAAAATATTTTCCCGGAGATTTCTTTGTATAACTGAGTTTGTCCTGATTTCGATAATAATTTAGTGTGGATTCATCACATCCTAACTCTTTAGCAGTTCTTTTTGAAGAAAATAAAACAGAAGATGTTGACGATATGCCCGCATTTTTTGTATCTTCGGCAATATGGTGATTATTTTTGAAATATTCATTAAGACTATCAACAGAATAAGCCTGGCTACCGTAACTTTTAATAAGACCTTTTTTAGCCATTTCAAATAGAGTCGTTTTACTAATACCTGTCAATTTAGAAGCTTGTTCTTCATTAATATAATCCGTATCTAGTTTTTCTTTTTTGATTTCTTGAGGTGACGCTAAAGAAGGAGGATCAATTAAAAATTTAATTGTATTATCACAAAAATCTTGTGTCTGTTGGATTATTACATCAAAGGCATTATAGTCAGCTTTGTTATACTCAATATGTTTAAGAAATTCATAGTATAAAAACAGAGCTTTTTTAGTTTTGCTTATTTCAACTTTCTTATTACAAAAAATAAGAAAACTTATTTCGGGATTATTAAGAATTTTACAACATAAATAAGAATCTCCTTTATCCCTAAAGGGCGCTAAAAAATCAAAAATTTTCTGCTTTTGCGTAGCTGAGGTGTCGTGTTGATTTGACTGATATAGAAAGCAATAAATTAATGTTGGTAAAATTTCATTGGCAAGTTGTACCCACGCTTCATTATTTTTGCTTTGATATAAATTTTTACAAACTCTGTTAATTTTTGATTTGTAAAAATCCGCCGATTTAGATTTTCCATTTGAAGAAGTTTTATATTTTTTTACATTGATGAGCCATTTTTCAAAATCAGTCTTCAAATTTTCCATATTATATCTCCTTTTTTAATAAGATAATTTAATAAAATAATAAAGTAAAACCGAAAAAAGAAAATTAAGCTTTTAATATGGATATGTCAAAAGTCGAAAAGCCTACTGAAAAAGCAAAAGTCCATTTTAAGCCTCGCACGTAAAGGCCTCTTTCAATTTTAGCCAGTCATTTTTTATCTTAGACGGTGCCAGCCGGAGCGTAGGCATATCCCAGCCGGTGAGTATGGGTGCGGCTGCTCGGGAGTGTTAGTTGCCGGCTGTCGGTTGGAGGCTGGTATTTCTGTTTATTTGAGTAAAAAGAACTTGTCATCAACGTCAGGAACTTGTTATTTTGAAAAAGAGGTTATCCCGAAAAAATGATTGTAGCTGAAATTGTTAACTTATTGAAAAATAAAGAAAGTTATAAAAAGTAGTCCGAAGATGATTCGTATTTGAGCCTGTAATGATATAAATCTTCGGACTCGATTAAGTTATTGATTTATAAAGAAAAAATCGCCATTTCTGACGATTTTTGAACTGTGGCTGGAAGGAAAAACATTATGCCTGGCCAAATTTAATTATAAATTATGAGCTGTTTCTTGAGTATCGTGAAAAAATTCTCATTATGAGAGAGTGTCTTATGCTGATTAAGAACTTGATTAAAAATGAAATGACAATTTAGTTACTTCACCACATTGCATTCATTTATTAAAATGAGTTTTTTGTTTTCTTTTGCGATGTCTCTCAAATGCTTTGTAAATCCGCTTTTAGAGAATATGCCGTAGGTTAAATCATATCCTTTGAAATCGTCAACTTGGCATTTTTCTGCCAGCTTTGCATAAACATTAACATCAACCGGTTTGTCGTCTTTGTAATATTTACATTCAGCCGCAAAAATACGCTTGTGGCTTTCATCAATGGCAACCAAGTCTATCTCTTCATTTTTGTTCCAGTATGCGCCGATACGAGAAGGAACAAAGTCAATTTTTCTATGCTTGCATAGTTCTGCAAATATGTTGCGGCAGATTTCTTCATAAACAAATGCTACGTGATTATCAATAAAATTGGATTTCAGCTTATCTTGTACAAAATTCAGATTATCCAGCTCAAGCTCTCCTTTATAAGGAAAAACAAACATAAACCAAAAGCGGATAAATATATCTCGAATAAAATATAATCCTTTCCGGCTTTTTTCCGGATTTTTTTCGGTTACCGGAACACGTTTTTCTAATAAGTATAACCCCTGCAAAGTTTCCAGATAAGGGCTTAATTTATTGCCTTCCGTGGACATTGCCGAGGCTATCTCCGATAGTTTGTGATTATTTTGAGCTATTGCTTTCATAACTGAATAATAGTTTACCGGTTCTTTAACTTCCTTATTGAGTAAAAACGCCGGTTCTTCGTACAAAAAGCCGTTTTTATTAAGAATGACACGGGATATATTATCCATTAAAGAATTTTTGTTGTCAAAGAACTCCAAATATTTTGGAACGCCGCCGGTCACGGAATAAAGCTCAACCACATCGGAAAAAGACTTATTGTGATAATGTTGTCTGATATCGAAAAAAGGTAGCGGTGCCAATCGGATTTGAGATGTACGGCGGCCGTAAAGAGGACTGTTTTCGGCTAAAACTTGTTTCGTCATCATATTAATGTATGAACCGCAGATAATGACCATAATATCTTGCTTTGATAAAACTTCATCCCATGCTTTTTGAAAGATTGAAGTGAAAGCGGGATTTGTGTTGACCATGTATTGAAATTCATCAAGAACGAGCACTTTGGTATTTTTGCTTGGGACAGCGGCAAACAATTTGAAGAGCTCAATCCAATCATCAAAATTAGCTTTGGCGATAAATTCCTGGTTGGCAAATTGCGATAAAGTTAAGGCAAACCGTTTCATACTCTGCGGTTCGGATTCTTCTGTCGCCAAGAAATATAGGGCAGGCTTGTTTTTAATGAATTCTTGAATTAAAGCAGTTTTTCCGATACGTCTGCGACCATATATAACAACAAAGGAATGCTTATTGTTATATTCTTGCTCTAAATCACTAAGTTCTTTTGTTCTGCCGATAAATTCCATATCATCACCTGTATAATCATCTTATTTAATATAATATAGATTAGACTAATTCTGATTATATAGCAAGAGAAATTTTTCAAATATAAAAAATATCAAACAATGCACATTCTTTAACATTTTCTTTGAAATCGGCAGAAAATATAGCGGTCTGAAAATGCTCGCCAAAGATCGTGCGGCGAAATGTTAAACTTTGTTAGAAAATGCCGGAAAGTTTAACATTTGTATCGTTTTTCTACTTCACCCCAAGTTCTTTCATATATTTGTCATAATTTGCCAGAGCGTCATTCGTTTGTTCAATAATTGCGGCAACTTTCTTCTCCGCAAATCCGAAAGGTACGGCGGTTTTTATCAAATCGCTGTCGGTAATGTCCGTTCCTTTGCCGTTTACCATAGAGGTCTGCTCTCCGTTGATGCCCTGCGAAGGGGTTAAATCATACGCTGGCGTCATTTTCCAGTTATTGTATTTATCCAGCATAAAAGAAAAGTTTTTACTATGGTCGTCTTTGTTGCCGGCTTTGACGTTAAAAATCATCAGCCGAACCATTTTCTCAACTTCCCGAACGTCTTTGGTAAGAATTGAGGTCAGTTTTAATAAACCGTCATAGTTAATGCTGGATGTGCGGTGGTTGGCATGCAATAACCCGCAGGCCGTATGAATATGCACCTTTTGGCTGCCAATCCGGTCAAAACGTTTGACACCGAAATGGCCGACGCAGTTTTTTGAGGAAAACAAATACGTTTCCGGCATTTCAATACCGGCGTCTTTGGCCATCTTTGAGTAAACATACTCCTCAGCGCCGATGTTTTTATTATCAAGAGACGATGCAAACTTAATCAACCACGGACTATAACCGGGTTTAGCCAAGTTTCCGTGAATGAGTGTTTGCTTATCATCTGAAACCAACGCCACAATTTTGGGCCGCGCTCCGCCGGATGAACCGTTAAGCGTTAAAAGCTTATCTAGAACTTCCGAACTCTTGCCGGCCAAAATATGGTTCACTTCCAAACAAAGTGAATCCAGTTCTATATCGCCGACAAATTCGCTGTCATTTTCGGTAATGGGTTCATATTCCAATGCCCCCATAGCATTAAGCCCAATCATGGACAAACGCTGCAAAGGCGTGATTTGTTGCAAACTCAGGCCTTTTTTTTGTAATTGTCGGTCTAAAAGCAGACATCCCCAACCGTCAGGCAGACTATCATTAAACACGCCGAAAAGCCCGTCAAAAGTTTGTTTGGAGTCTTCAAATATTTGTGATTTGAGCGGCAGCATAAAAGGGGACAAATTTATTCCGGTTGCAATAAACTCCGGTGAATATTCAAAAAAGATACGTGGTGCCTGTTCCTCTAAAATCCCAACGAAATGTCGCTTGCCGTAAGCATTCAAAAAAACATTCAATCTCATTTGATGCTCCCCCGTTTGCGTTTTTTCTCTTCTTTACTTTCAAACAAACTGCCGCGCGGCGTATTGTCTGCAAACAAGGCATCAAAATCTTCCAAACATCCCAACGCCAAAGCAATATCAATCAGCGATTTCAAAGAAATCTCGCCGCTTCGTTCAAAACGCTTGATACTACCCAAACTAACTCCAGAACGCAAAGCCAAACCTTCCTGCGTCAGATTTTGTTCCAAACGCTTAAACTTAGCCCTCTCAGCAATCTCTTGCATAACCTCTTGCTGTGATTTCAATATAAAAGACAATATATTATCTCCAAATGTCATTGTATATCATTTGTGGATATTATATTATCTGTTAAGATAAAAGTCAAGAACGCAATTCCCCGCCGAAATCACATTTTTCAAAGGAAAAAACTAAAGGAAATGCTTTATTCCTTATTTTCCAGTTCTGCAAATTTTTGCGCCATCGTCGGATTATTCTTTGTAAGCCGTTTAACGGTTAAATCTTGAGCTTTGTTATTGGCCAAACGCAAGTTATTTTCAGAAGAAAGCAAGGCATCTTTTGTCTTTTGCAAATGGTCGATAGTCTTATCAATCTCTTCAATCGCTTTGCGGAACTTATCACTTGCCAACTGATAATTGCGTCCGAATTTCTCCTTAAAATCGTTCATTTCAGCTTCAAAATTAGAAATATCTATATTTTGGTTCTTATATTCCGCCAACTGTTTACGATATTGAACCGAATTCAAAGCCGCATTTCTAAGCAATGTAATCATCGAGATAAAAAACTGCGGACGAATAACATACATTTTGGGATAACGATGCGAAACATCAACAATTCCAGTATTATAGAGCTCATTATCAGATTCAAGCAAAGACACCAAAACCGCATATTCACAATTCTTCTCATTACGGTCTTTATCCAACTCCTTCAAGAAATCCTCATTTTTATGTTTGGTTGCGGTGGTATCCATCTCGTTTTTCATCTCAAACATAATGGATATAAATTCAATACCTTCGGGAGTGCTTTCTCTGAAAATATAATCGCCTTTACTTCCTGTCTTGGCATCATTATCTTTTTCAAAATAAGCATTTTGAAAAGCCGTAGCTCGCAAACGATTAAACTCAATTTCACAATGTTGTTCCAGAGTTTCTCCAACCATTTTAGTTGATTGACGAGTTTTCAAATCCTTATAAAAAGCAATTTCCGTATCTTTTGCCTTGAGTTGAACAGCAAAATTGTCTTTTAGGGATTGCTCTTGCAATTGTTTGTCTTTTTCAGCTTCTTTGAGTTGGCTTTCAAGTTGCATAATTTTCTTGTCTTTTTCAACCAATTCATCTTTTTTCTCACTCACCGCTGAAGCAACGGCCAAAGTCTTGGCTTGTTCATTGGATTGAACTTGAGCCTTTAGACGTTCGATTTCTTGATTAAGACTATTCAAGGAACGTTCTTTTTCAATATCTTTGTCTTTGGCAACAGTTGTAATTTCTGCTTTCAAACGCTCAATTTCTTGTTTGAGGGCAGTAGTAGATTGCTCTTGCTCCATTTTAGCCTGAGTTTTGATAAGAGAAAGCTCACTTTCTTTCTCTTTAGCAATCTGAGCTTCACGTTCATGCAATTCTTTATGAAATTCGGCATTGCGAACTTGGTCAAGAATTGCAGCATAACCAGACTCATCAACCGTAAAAACTTCTCCACATTTCGGACATCTTATCTCAGGCATCATCATTCTCCAATAATTTCATATTTATTATTTCGTATATTAAAAGAAGCTCTGGTTCCTTCTAAAACATTTATAACATCAGTTATAATATTACTTTCTAAAGAACCACTTTCAAAAGAAAAAGTATTATTGTTCTTTTTATCAATTTTTACTCTTATAACTTGTTCTGCATCAGATACTACAGCTAAATTAGAATTGTGTGTTATTATAATAATCTGTCTTCTTTTTTTAGCCTCCTTGATAAATGGAACAAGAATTTTTGCAACACTCTCATTATCCAAATTATCTTCGGGCTGATCTAATATCAAAGGAATATCCCTAGCATCTAACAGTAAGTAAAACACTAAGAGTAAACTTCCTCTTTCTCCTGGAGAAAGTTCATACAAAGGTTTATTATATAATCTCAAAGAATACCTAGCATCTAAAAAGCTCAAACCATATAGTTTTTCGCTAAAAATATCAAACATATCTTTTTTGAACATATTGTGATAAATTTTATGTCCGTTTGTGTTTTCAAAAGTATCAAATTCATGTTGAATTTTATTAATTAAATCTAGAACACCGTCCCAACGATCAACCGAAGCATTTTCAACGTATTCTTTTATTTTTCTATAACCTTCATCACCTTTAAATGGTCCATTAATGTTATTAGAAATGTAATCAATAAATTTTTTAGCAAAGTCACTTTGAATAAAAATGCCACTTTCTATACTAACATTGTATTTTCCCATATTTTCTTCATATTTTTTTATGAAATTTTCAATTTCATTTTTAAAGCCATCGTATATAGAAACTTCTTGTGTTAAGCAATTAAATATTTTTTTGGTAATTTGTAAGCGTTCGTCACGTTTCTTTTTTATATCATCAATTAATGGAGAATTAACTAAATCGCCTAGATATATTAATTCTTGCTGCAAGGATTTCTGTTTTTCTAATAAATTGTTGTTTTTCTCATCCCATTCTTTTTTATTTTTTTGATATGCCTGATATTGAGTTAATTTTCCCAAATTGTCTTTATTAAATTCATCTATTTGCTTTTTTAGTTCATTTTGAGTAATTACTAATTGTCCGCAATTTTGAAGTTCACTATCAATTTTTATTTGGTCTTCAATTTCCTTAATCCGTTTCTGTTTTTCGTTAATTTTGCTTTCTAAACACCCAAAATCAAATTTATATGAAAAAATTGAAGAAATATTCAACTCATAATGAGACAATTTCTCTTGAAAAGAATCACAATGTTCTTGTATTGAAGTTTCAAAAGATTTTATTGATGCTTTTAAATTTTTCAACTCAGAAAGGATTCTTTTTATTTCATTTTTTTCTTCTCTTAAATTAACAATTTTTTCTTCTATTTCATTATATTGCTTTTGTAGCTTAGTAAAAGTAGGATTGGAAACCTCTGGTGGTGCAGGGATTTCGCTAGGCTTTATTTTTTGATGTTCCTCAATTTCCTTCAATAAATTACTTAAGGATTTTTGTTTTTCATCCTTATAATTACAATCTCTTTTCAGTTCTAACTCTTTAACTTCTTTGTTTATATCTTTTATTTTTGAAAATAATTCCCTCTTCTGTTCTTCAATAGGGTACTTTCTATGTTTTTCTAATTCTTTAAAACTTTCAAAACCTAATCTGTCTTCTTGTTTCATACGTGAAAATACCACATTATTAATTTCTGAAACAAAATCCTCATCACTATCATTACAATACTTTTCAAAACTTCTTTGTGGAACAAAATGAATTTTTTCTTCTGAATTTGAATCTATATGACTATTTAAATTTTTTGAATTTCTTATAGAATCTGCTAGCCAATTTAAGTTTGCTGTAAAATTATTTGCTAATCCCTTTAACCTAAACTTTTTATCATTTAGAAAAACAAAATCTTGCTCACTTTTACTATCGCATAATAAGGCTGTAATTTCAGCAATTGCCGTTTTGCCACTTCCTTTATTTCCTATAATTGCTGTCATTTCTGGATTAAATTCTATATTTACATCTTTAAACCAAACTCCATTAGCTTCATTGTACCCCGGTTCTTGAGTAATATGCAATGAATCTAAAATTTTAGTTTTATTTTTATTAATTCTATCCAAAGCTGGAGGAATTTCACCTATAAAAACTCTATCTGGTTCTAAAATTGCTTGCTTTAGTCCAAGAAAAGTTGGATCTGCTTTTATCCAACAGAAACGATTTCCATCAGGATTGAACATTTTTTCAAAATCGTGAGCATCACTACCATGGATACATGGTTTTATACTACGATATTCATCGATTACTTTTTCCTTAGAATCAACTCCCTTTCCTAAAAAATAAACTACATCCTTAGGATTAGATGAAAAAACGACATCAGCAAGGTAATAAAAATCTTTTTTTTGCTCTAAAAAACCGCTATCTTTTAATCCTGATACTCCGTCATGATTAGAATTTGCAACCGCAATAATACTATTTTGTTTTAACCATTTTTCATCGTTATACCATTTTTTAAAAGTTGCTATAGATACTTTAAATTGCTTACCCCCTTCAGTTAAACTTCCATTACCTAACTCTTGTAATGATTCTGCAGTGCAATAATATTTATGATCCCTATACTCTTCACATAAATGGGACAAAGCCTTTTCAATTTTTTCTATATGCTCATGATCTTCAGGATTTATTATTAAATGTAAATTTATTCCTTTTCCATCTTTCGTTTCTGGTGTCATACGGAACTCTAGATTGGGAATAATGTATTTGTTCTGTGATAGCTCTTCTTTTCTTTGATATAATTTTTTATAATTATCTAGTAGCATATAATCTGTAATACCAATTACATCTACTGAGGATTCGTTTATTTTCTTAATAAATTGCTTCCAATCATTACCCTCATATTAATTATTTAATAATGTTTCTGGAGTATGAATATGTAAGTCCCATCTACGCCATTCAGATCCTCTAGGATAATTTGCCATTTTAATTCTCCGTGAATAGTTGCTTTGATAAAATATTATCAATTACAGAGATTAAAGCAATTAAAATATAAAAAAATACTCTGTCTTTCACATTTTCTTAGTAGCTTCCGAAATACCTAAGATAGAATATAGTTAATGTCAGATAAAAACATTAAAATTTACTTATTTTACCATATTTTTAACGTTTTTATAATTCCTGATAAAGTAATCTTAACTTAATAAGCTAATTTCTTGGAAAGGAACTAAAATGGCGACAGGAATACTTTATATCATGACAACAGCTGTTCCGGATTTGATTAAAATCGGTATTACTCAGGAAAAGCAATATCCTGAACGGATGCGCTATTTGGAAATGAATGGCTATTATAATGTTGTCGGACTTAAAAGAGTATTTGCCATCAAAGTTTCAGATTATCAGGAAAAAGAAAGGTTGTTACAAGATATCTTTTCTAAACAAAGACTGGGACAAAGTGAACTGTTTGCCTTGGATTCCGAACTGGTAACGCGCTTATTGACGGCATTTGAAGGAGAAATCATATACCCGCAGGTAAAAGACCGTGAGAAAGAATTTACAGCTTTGGCAAAGACGAACGAACAGAACAACAGATTTAATTTCTATGCCAAAGGGCTCAAAAACGGAGATATAGTAACCTTTATTAAAGACAAAAATAAAAAAGCCAAAGTTGTCGGGGAAAGAGAGGTAGAATACAAAGGGCACATTTGGAAATTGTCTCCGCTGGTGCGACATTTATTTGAAAATCGCAGTGAAGTGAATAAAAGTGGGGCGTATCAAGGTGCGGCTTATTTTGAGTATAACGGAACAAAACTCAAAGATTTACCGGATAAGTTCTAAACTATAGAACTTCCGCCAGTTCTTCCACAGTTCTGTAATTATCCAAATCATCGGGTTGGTAGCGGTGGAGGTTTTTGAGTATCTGCAAAACCAGCCGTGACGGAATGTATTGTTCTTCCGGCGGTTGCCAGCAGGAATAGTCATAACTAATAACTTTCCTGTCTTTGATATATGAAATGCTGCTGTAATCACTATTATGATACCTGCGGTAATGGATTAACGGATAACCGCGAAACATAAAGCCATTATCCCAGAGTTTCACCAGATTCCCGATACTGATTTTATCTATCACGTAACCATAATACGGGCAGGCAAAGCTCGTAATGATAATACCGTCAACAATAACCGAGGCATAGGGCGTTCCTAGTTTGAATTTGTACCGATTTTTCCAAACCTTATCAAAATGCTCCAGAAACCACTCTCGGCGTTGCTGCTTTTGCTGCTTTATATGTTCTTTGACTATCGGCAGGTTTGTCCGCTTAAAATTATTCATTTCTTCGTTTAGGCATTCAATTTTGGCCTGATAATCACTGAGTATTTTGTTGTATTCTTCTTTGTTCATCTCAAATCCTAACATTTTCCACGGCGTTGGCGAGCATTTGGTCGTTATAGTTAAAATAATGCTGCGTGGTGCTGATGTTTTTATGATTGGCCAGTTTCTGCACAATGCAGATATTCACGCCGGAATTAACCAGTTTGGAAACAAACAAATGCCGTCCCAGGTGGCTCGCGCCCTGAATGTTAAATTTCCGGTAAACCGAAGCAAACAAACGGCTGATACTGGCGCGGTTGTAGGGCTTATTGAGCTTTTGGCTCGTAAACAAATAAGTCTCCGGTGTCAGTCTGTCTTTCCATTTTCGCTGCAAATACTTCAAATATTCGCAAAATTCCTTCTTCATTTGGCTGTTCATATAGTAGGAACATTTGTTTTTGCCTTTGTTCTTGTCATAGTTCAGATTGATAACATCCTTTGGCTTTAATTGTTCGGTATAGCAATCTTTAACCTGAAGGTAAGTGAAATTTATGCTTCTTAAGCCATTCAGACTACATAGAAACATCATTCTTATCTGTTCAGCGTGATTCATAGTGCTTATATAAGCCAAAATGTCCTTAATCTTCTTATCATCCACAAAAACGTCATTAGTCATCTTATTTTCCTTTCACAACCGCCTGATAAAACACTTTGTAACTCAACCCTTGGGTTAAAATCCCGATGCCGCCCTGACATTGCCAGCCATCCTGAAGGTATACGTTCACATATTCCACCAGCTTGTCTATGCTTTCGCTGCAAATAACATCATATTCCATAACAGCCTCCTAGTATTCGTCGGCATACATAACGGTCAAAACGCGATTGGTAACCTCCGGATTGGCAGCATCCGGCGAGGCAAATTCAAAATTGCGGTCATAGTAATCAATCTTCCAGAAAATCTTCTTGCCCTTAAAATCAAAAGCCCCGAAATCGTGTTCACCATACGGATCGTCGCCTTCGTTGAAATCCTTAAAAGTCCGCACTTTGTTAAGAATTGCCGCAACGTCCTGCGGCATATCCGTGAGAATACCAGCGGTTAAAACAAATGTCCCGAGCGAGGGATTAGCTCTGAAAGCATCGTTTAACGCAGCAATTCGGGCAGCATTACTCATCGCTCTTCTCCTCCAACAAACGGACGCAGAGGTAATCGGCTAGGCCATCCTGTTCGGCGGCATAATCCCAAACGGTTTTGCCGTGTTTGTTTTTGATATTCGGATCGGCGCCGTTATCAATCATAAAATCCAAAACCCGAAGTCGCATCATGGCCTGCGGATGTTTTACGATATAAACAAACGCGGTGTTGCCGAATTTATCCTGCGCGTTGATATCCGCTCCGGCTTTGAGCAAAACCGACAATGTCTGCGGTGAATTGCGGTGCTTGGCGGCAATGATGAAGGGCGTTTCTTCATACTGATTGCGGGAATTAATATCGCCGCCGGCTGCCAAAAACGTTTCAATCGCTTCCGGTTCATAAAATTCCCGGCATGCCCACATAAAAGGCGTCCAACCGTGCTTGTTATAAGGAGCATTAACATCCGCTCCGGCATTGAGTTCGGCTTTAATCCGCTCCCAATCCATAGCATAAAGCGCTTGCATTAAATTGTTGCTATCCATTTGAATCTCCATCAAAATCAATCAAGATTTAAAGATGGCACCCGGGTTACCATGCCGGGATTCTCAAGTCAAGCACTTTTTTTAACATTTTTTTTCATGTTAATGCTTTGATTATTCATCATTTATTTTAAATTCAACGGGTTGGGAATGCAAGAAATCAATAAATATCCTTATAAAGCACAAGGACGTAAAATGAAAGTATTGATAGAAACTATAGCCCGCCGCAGGGGGTATAAAAACTTTGCCGATGAGGCGGAATTTGACGACTTTCTGGCACAAAATTATAACAAAATCACCGATTATCAGATTTTACAGGAAGATGATGATGGCTTAAATGAACAACTGCAAAATGTTGCTAAACAATGTGAAATGTTGGAAAATCATCTTATTCAGCTGTTTTTTACTAAAGCCGATCAACATTCGGATTATAACAAACTTCTTTATGCGGCCGGTCGTCTTTGCGAAGCTGTTTCCGCTATAAAATCATGTATAAAATAAAAACCAGAGCGGTATCTCTGGTTTTAACTTAATCACTCCATCCCATACGTTTGATAAATCGTCTTAAAGTTATTTTTTGTACCCCCATTATTCTGGCAATTTGGGCTTTGGGAACTTTTTTATCCAATAAATCTCTTATTCTTTTGGTGTTTTTTGATAATTTTAGTTTTTTGCTTTCTGCTCCGAAAGGACGGCCTAGTTTAACTCCCGCGGCTTTTTTAGCATCTAATGCTGTTTTTGTTCTTTGTGAAAGCAAAGAACGCTCAATGCTTACTCCTATAGAAAATACAACGGCAAGTAGTTGCGATTGCAAATCATTTTTCAGGTTATATGATTCTTTAATAGTCCATACCTGACAATTTTTCTCTAAACAAGTTTGTAAAATTCCCATTACTTCAAGTAATGACCTTCCAAGTCTTGAAATTTCAGTTGCTATCAAAATATCTCCGTCTTGTAGCTCTTCCAGCAATTTTCCCAATTGTCGTTTTTTAAGTTCTTTCCGACTGGAAATGCTTTCTTCAACCCATCTGTCTATTTTAAGGTTGTGCTTTTCTGCGTATTGTTCAATTTCATATTCCTGATGTTCAAATGATTGTTTATCAGTGCTTTTCCTTATATATGCAATAACCGACATCTTTTTCCCCTTTTTACATATTTATCGGAGATTCAAAGAGTTGATATAAAATAGGAGGGCATTTTTATTGAACGATAAAATCAACCCTTTTTTATGGTTATTCGTTTTATTTTCTTCCGCCCGTTTCAAAAATATATAATGGGTATAAATGTCAGGAAAACTAAGGTTTTCAAGGAGCTTGATAAAAGAAAAATAATATCTTTCAAATAGATAGGAGCAGACAGGAACATAATCGTTGGTTTGTGTATCGTATAAAAAACACTTCTATTTTGAAAGAAATTCAAATGAGTAAATCCTGTGCCTTTTGGGGAAACGATTATAAGTGGAGAAGAGATGACATTATAGAAAAAGTAAAAGAGCAAGCTCTTCTGCTTATTGCCGAAGAGGGTGTAGATACTTTTTATGTCGGTTCAAAAGGTGCTTATGAACGAGATGCTTATAATGCCGTTTTGCAGATAAAACGAAATAATCCCGGCATCCGGATAGTCTTTGTTGCATCCGGTATGAAAGAGGTTAATGACGGGGAAAGATATTTTGATAGTTTCATATATCCTGACCGAGCCGCTATCGGATATAAACGTTGGTGCATTGTCCACCGCAATAATTGGATAATAGAAAATACGGATTTTATCATTGCCTATAACCAGCTAAAAGGCAGAGCTTTTGATGTTTGTAAAAGAGCAAAAAATAAAGGTGTTATGGTAATTGAATTGGCGGAGATAAATTAGGTTTAATTTCTTATGAAAGGTTAAAATTATGGATACACAGGAACTTGAAAAACTGTTTGAATTAAAAGAAAAAGGTATTATTACAGAAGAGCAATTTAACGAAAAAAAGAAACAGCTTTTAAATATTGAATCGGATGTTATAGATATACCTCAGCTTCCTAAACAAGGAGAAAGGTTATTTAATGCTGATTATGATAAAATATTTAATTCGGCTCAAAATGCAATAAAAGAATTTGATTATACAATCTCCAATTCAAATAAAAACAAAGGAATCATTATGTTTGATACACCTAAGACTTGGTTATCGTATGGTCAAACAATGTTAATTCAAATCTCAAAATCAAAACAATCTACATCTGTTTCTATATTTGGTAAATGTATTTCCTTTCAAGCTTTTGACTGGGGAGAAAAGAAAAAAATTACAAATAAGATATTTAATTATATTGAAAATAATTTGTAATTTGAGGTGTAAAAAATGATTACGGCAGAGGAATTAGAAAAACTTAACGAACTAAAAGAAAAAGGCTATACTCTCCGACCTGTTCCGACTCAAGCTGAGATTGTAAAAATGATCTACACCTGGTATGCCG
>ENA-UEYG01001393-UEYG01001393.1-human-gut-metagenome-genome-assembly--contig:-NODE-1393-length-17500-cov-33.296447_pt1 | contig 17500 bp, 20 predicted proteins | sample MGYA00242933_ERZ507934 | MGnify/ENA primary metagenome ERZ507934 (study PRJEB26167, sample SAMN06115527) | human gut metagenome | host: Homo sapiens | place: China:Zejiang | collected 2015-11-10... | reverse complement strand
AAAACAGACCTGTACACCCTGTATGAACAGACCATCGGGGAACTGGAATTACCCCTTATGAAAGTATTTATCCCGGACACCAAAAGGTTTAAAAAGGAACTGGACGCACAACGTAAAACCGTGTTCCGTTCTACGCTGTTCCCGGCGGACAAACGGCTGGTAAAGGGCAGCAACATGGAAGAACTGATAACCGAAATCGCATACCTTATAAAACTGTAACGATATGGCAAAGCAAAGCGGCGGGAAACCGCAAATTGACGAGGATTTTATGAAAGAGATTATTTCACAGGGCTTGCCCGTGAAAAAACAGGAAATGCCATCGGTGGCGGTGGAAACACCGGATAAACCGGACGATAAAACGGGTACTGTGGAAACGGCAGATAAACCGGAAATTAAGGCAGAACCAAAGGAAGAAAAGGCGGTGAAAGAACCTGCCCGCCGGAAAAAGAACACTCCGGGCGACTACCGGGAAACCTATTTCATGCGGGTGGACTTGACCGACCGCCAACCGTTATATGTCAGCCGTACCACACACGAAAAGCTAATGAAGATAGTAACTGTTATCGGCGGACGCAAGGCAACCGTGAGCAGCTATGTAGAAAATATCCTGCTCCGGCATTTCGACCAGTTTCAGGACGAGATAAACGAACTGTACGAAAGCAAATTTGAAAAGCCGTTCTGATATGTTGAAATGGTTTATTATCGGAACACTCCTGTATTACGCCGTTCTCTTATGGCGATACAGGGATAGCTTGGGAACATGGTTCACGGGTGGGAAAAAGCAGCCGGAACAACCGGAAAGCAAACCGACCGTGAAAGCCGGAAACGGTGATTGTCTTGTAGGTGCAAGCCGTTACCGGATGGGACAAATGAGGACAAACGGGGACATCTTAGGACACCTTTCAAAAGGGGTGGATAATGCTTCTATATTTGTCCCGCAAAGCGATGAAACGGTAACTGAAACACCTGCTGCGCAAGCGATTGAAACCGAATTTGAAATGGAATTTGAAACGGAAAATACGGAAGAAACGGACGTTTCGGCGGATGAAATCGAAGCGGAAGAAATCGCCTGTTACATGGGTGAGGGTGAACCGGAAATGGCGCAAGGTATCACACTGGGGGAACTGGCGCAAATGGTTCAGGTCATTCAGATAAAACAAGCATCCGAAACGGAAGAACGGCAAGCGGTACAAACCATCTGCCGGACGGAAACAAACCTGTTTCATTCGCTGGTGGAGCAGATTAACGGGGGCAGGTCACGGGTGGCGGAACTTTTACAAAAGCATGAGATACCCGTGCCCGCCACTGTCCCGGCTGCCGTAAGTAATGAAATGGCAGACTTTGACATGAACGATTTTCTTTAATGGTAAACTTTAAATAATAAGATGATGAAACAAAAAGATTACGGTTAAACAAACCTTTCCGAACATGGGGAACATTCCCCACAACCACAAAAATATCAATTATTAATCACTCCGCCGGGCGGACTATCCAACCGTCCGGCAATTTAAAAATCAATGTATTTATAATGAAAAAGAAAGTTCTCTTTTCGGCAGTCGCTCTATTGGCTGCATCCTCCGCTTTTGCACAAGGTAACGGCATGGCGGGTATTACAGAAGCTACCAATATGGTAACATCCTATTTCGACCCGGCGACAAAATTAATTTACGCCATCGGTGCGGTGGTGGGCTTGATTGGCGGCGTGAAAGTCTATGGCAAGTTTTCTTCGGGCGACCCTGACACCAGTAAAACGGCGGCTTCTTGGTTTGGTGCTTGTATCTTTTTGATTGTCGCTGCCACTATCCTACGTTCATTCTTCCTCTAAAGAAATGGACTATGGCAGACTATCCGATTAACAGGGGGATAGGCAAGCCAGTTGAGTTTAAAGGGTTGAAAAGTCAGTATCTTTTCATTTTTGCGGGCGGGCTGTTAGCCCTGTTCGTGCTTTTCATCATCATGTACATGGTAGGCATTAACCAGTGGGTGTGCATCATCTTCGGCGTTACTTCGGCAACGTTGCTTGTATGGCTCACATTCCGGTTAAACGAAAAGTACGGGACACACGGGTTAATGAAATTGTCCGCACGCAAAAGCCACCCTTTCCATATCATCAACCGAAAAGCCATATCCCGATTATTCCATTTAAAACAAGCATCGAAATGAGAAATATATTAAAAGCTACTACGCTGGAAAACAAGTTTCCACTGTTCACGGTGGAAAACGGGTGCATCGTTTCCAAAGACGCCGACATAACGGTGGCGTTCCGGGTGGAACTGCCGGAACTGTTCACCGTCACGGCAGCCGAATACGAAGCGATACATTCCGCTTGGAACAAGGCGGTAAAGGTGCTGCCCGATTATAGCATCGTTCATAAACAGGACTGGTTCATCAAAGAAAACTATGCGCCTGACATCCAAAAGGATGATTTGAGTTTCCTTTCCCGTTCCTTTGAACGGCATTTTAATGAAAGACCGTTCTTAAACCATACCTGCTATTTGTTTCTGACGAAAACGACAAAGGAACGTAGCCGGATGCAGAGTAATTTTTCTACTCTTTGCCGGGGCTTCCTTGTCCCCAAAGAGATAAAGGACAAGGAAACCGTTACAAAGTTCCTCGAAGCGGTGGGGCAGTTTGAAAGCATTATGAACGATAGCGGTTTCATTACCCTTACCCGCCTGACTTCGGACGAGACAACCGGAACAAGGGAAGCGGCGGGTATCGTGGAGAAATACTTTTCACTCTCACAGACCGATACCACCACACTGAAAGATATTTCACTGGGGGCTGACGAAATGAAGATTGGCGATGATATTCTTTGTTTGCATACCCTTTCGGATGCGGAAGATATGCCGGGCAAGGTGGGAACAGATACCCGTTATGAAAAGCTATCCACCGACCGGAGCGATTGCAGGTTATCTTTTGCTTCTCCGGTGGGCGTTTTGCTCTCCTGCAACCATATCTATAACCAGTACATCTTCATTGACGACCATACGGAGAACCTGAAACAGTTTGAAAAGATGGCTCGCAACATGCACTCCCTTTCCAAATACAGCCGTGCCAATCAGATTAACAAGTCTTGGATAGAGGAATATTTGAACGAAGCACATTCACAGGGGCTTATCTCCGTGCGATGCCATTGCAATATCATGGCGTGGAGTGACGACCGGGACGAATTGAAGCACATTAAAAATGATGTGGGGTCACAGCTCGCACTTATGGAGTGCAAGCCACGCCATAACACCACCGACACACCGACCTTGTTTTGGGCGGGGATACCCGGCAATCAGGCGGACTTCCCGGCGGAAGAAAGTTTCTACACATTTATCGAACAGGCTCTTTGCCTGTTCACCGAAGAAACGAACTACAAAAGTTCGCTTTCTCCCTTTGGTATCAAGATGGTGGATAGGGTAACTGGAAAACCGTTGCACATTGATATTTCAGACCTGCCCATGAAAAAGGGTATCATTACCAATCGCAACAAGTTCATACTTGGGCCGAGTGGTAGCGGTAAATCATTTTTCACCAACCACATGGTGCGCCAGTATTACGAACAAAATGCGCACGTCCTGTTGGTTGATACCGGAAACAGTTATTTGGGGCTGTGTGAAATGATTAACCGGAAAACACACGGGGAAGATGGAATTTACTTTACCTATACCACTGAAAACCCGATAGCGTTTAATCCTTTCTATGTGGAAGATGGGGTATTTGACATCGAGAAAAAGGAAAGTATCAAAACGCTTATCCTGACCCTGTGGAAAAGGGATGATGAAGCACCCACACGGGCGGAAGAAGTGGCTTTGTCGAACGCTGTAAGTTCCTATATCGAACTGATTACTAAGGACAGTTCAGTTACTCCCTGCTTCAATACGTTCTACGAGTATGTGAAAACCGATTACCGGGTGCACCTGCAAGAAAAGAACGTCCGGGAAAAGGATTTCGATATAGACAATTTCCTGAATGTATTAGAACCTTACTATAAAGGGGGCGAATACGATTACCTGCTGAACTCCGACAAGGAGCTTGATTTACTACATAAACGCTTCATTGTCTTTGAGTTGGATAATATCAAAGACCACAAAATTTTATTTCCGATTACAACCATTATCATCATGGAAGTATTTATAAACAAGATGCGTAAATTAAAGGGTATCAGGAAATTAATATTAATTGAGGAAGCGTGGAAAGCGATTGCATCGGCGAATATGGCGGATTACATAAAATATTTATACAAAACCGTTAGAAAGTATTTCGGCGAAGCGATTGTAGTTACGCAAGAGGTCGAAGATATTATATCTTCTCCCATTGTAAAAGAGAGCATTATAAACAATTCGGATTGTAAAATCTTGCTCGACCAACGGAAGTACCTTAATAAATTCGACAGCATACAGAACCTTTTGGGACTGACCGATAAGGAACGTTCACAGGTGCTTTCCATCAACCTTGCCAATCATCCGAACCGGAAATACAAGGAAGTTTGGATAGGCTTAGGCGGTACACAATCCGCCGTATATGCCACAGAAGTAAGTTTGGACGAATATTTTACATATACGACCGAAGAAACGGAAAAGATGGAACTTTTCGCCTTGTCCGAAAAGTTAGGCGGAAATCTCGAACTGGCTATCAAACGGCTTGCCGAAAGCAAGCGCAATCCCGAAAAATAATCAACTAACAATTTAAAAATCAATCAGTATGAAACATTTAAAATTCCTGTTTCCGGTGCTGTTATGTACTTTGTTACTGGGGCTTTCTTCCTGTAAGGAAACGAACGCCGACCGTCTTAGGGCGATGCGTGGGGACTGGGAAAGCGTGAAAAACCGTCCTGCGTTCTCTCTCTTTGAGGAAAACGGGCATTACCGGGTAACGACCTATCGAAAGACCTACCGGGGGACTATCCAAACGGAAACCTATCAGATTTCAGAACAGGACGGAAACCTGTTCATCGAAACGGGGCTTTCTGTCCTGCTAACCTATGACAAGGAGAACGACCGGATTCTGCTTTCACCCGGCGGAGAATACAAACGGAGTAAACAACCAATAAAGAAATAAGCGTATGAGAATAAAGATTATAATGCTGCTTGTAATAGGCAGTTTGTTTGCTGTTCGGGTAAACGCACAATGGGTGGTGAGTGACCCCGGCAACTTGGCGCAAGGGATTATCAATGCGTCAAAGAATATCGTTCAAACGTCCTCCACAGCCCAAACAATGATAAAGAATTTTCAGGAAACAGTAAAGCTGTACAATCAAGGCAAGGAGTACTACGATGCCTTAAAATCAGTGCATAACCTTGTCAAAGATGCCCGGAAAGTACAGAAGTCTATCCTGCTTATCGGTGAGATTTCCGACATCTATGTGAACAGTTTTCAGAAGATGCTTTCGGATGAAAACTATACGCCGGACGAGCTTTCGGCGATTGCCTACGGATATACCCAACTGTTGCAGGAAAGTTCCGATGTGCTGGAAGAAATGAAAAGCGTGGTGAACATCAACGGGCTTTCCATGTCGGATAAAGAACGGATGGACGTTATCGACCGGACGTATAACTCTATCAGGAACTACCGGGATTTGGTGAGTTATTATACCCGCAAAAATATTTCCGTTTCCTACCTGCGGGCGAAAAAGAAAAAGGACACCGACCGGGTAATGGCTTTGTATGGTTCGGCGGATGAACGTTACTGGTAACTTCTAAAAAACAGATAAGTATGTTATTAGCAATCGAATTTGATAACCTGCATCAGATACTCCGTAGTTTATACACGGATATGATGCCGTTATGCGGGAACATGGCGGGGGTAGCCAAAGGAATAGCGGGACTGGGGGCTTTGTTTTATGTGGCTGCCAAAGTATGGCAGTCGCTCGCCAGTGCCGAACCGATAGACGTTTACCCGCTTCTGCGTCCCTTTGTGATTGGCTTCTGTATTATGTTCTTCCCCACATTCGTACTGGGTACGATTAACAGCGTGATGTCACCAGTAGTCAAGGGGTGTAACAATATGCTCGAAACGCAAACTTTCGATATGAACGCCTACCGGGAACAAAAGGACAAACTGGAATATGAAGCGATGGTGCGCAATCCGGAAACGGCTTACCTTGTTTCGGATGAAGCGTTTGATAAACAGATTGACGAATTGGGATGGTCTGCCAAAGATATTGCCACAATGGGCGGTATGTACATGGATAGGGCAGCCCACAATATCAAGCAATCCGTCCGGGATTGGTTCAGGGAACTTTTGGAACTGCTCTTTCAATCGGCAGCCCTTGTGATAGACACTATCCGAACCTTTTTCTTGATTGTCCTTTCCATACTGGGTCCGATAGCCTTTGCCATCAGTGTATATGATGGCTTTCAGGCGACACTGACCCAATGGATAACAAGGTATATTTCCGTTTACCTATGGCTACCTGTTTCAGACCTGTTCAGTTCCATTCTTGCCCGAATACAGGTGCTTATGCTCCAAAAGGATATTCAGGAGCTATCAGACCCCAATTTCGTACCCGATAGCAGCAATTCAGTGTACATAATTTTTATGATAATCGGTATCATCGGTTACTTCACAATTCCCACCGTATCGAACTGGATTATTCAGGCGGGCGGAATGGGCAACATGAGCCGGAATATAAACAGTGCAGCTAACAAAACAGGTAGCGGAGTTGGTGCGGTAGCCGGAGCAGCCACCGGGAACGCTGGCGGCAGGGTCGGCGGTAAACTAATCAAAGGTAATCAATAAATAAAAATCAAGATGGAATTTAAAAGTTTAAAGAACATTGAAACCAGTTTCAAACAGATACGGCTTTTCGGTATCGTGTTTGTCGTTATGTGTACCCTGATAACGGGTTATGCCGTTTGGAACTCCTACACGTTTGCCGAAGCGCAACGGCAGAAAATTTATGTATTGGACGGTGGTAAAAGTTTGATGCTTGCGCTTTCGCAAGACCTGACACAAAACCGTCCGGTCGAAGCAAGGGAACACGTGAAGCGTTTTCACGAACTCTTTTTCACGCTCTCACCGGATAAGAACGCTATCGAAAGCAATATCAAACGGTCGCTGTTCCTCGCCGATAAGAGCGCATTTAACTATTACCGTGACCTCTCGGAAAAGGGATATTACAACCGTATCATTTCGGGCAATATCAGCCAGACCATACAGATAGACAGCGTTTCTTGCAATTTCGATGTGTACCCGTATGCGGTGGCTACCTATGCCCGCCAAATGATTATCCGTGAAAGCAGCGTGACGGAAAGAAGCCTTGTCACCCGTTGCCGGTTATTGAACGCTGTGCGCTCGGATAATAACCCGCACGGCTTTATGATGGAAAGTTTCGAGATAACGGAAAATAAGGATTTGAACACCATAAAGCGGTAAGCCATGATACGGAAAATTCTCTCTCCGGTGAATCAGGCAATTACCCATGTGCAGGACTGGGCGGATGAAAAACTCCGCCACCTGTGCGGGCGAATGACACCGGAAATAAGGCTGGCGGTAATCCTGCTTATGCTCCTGTTCTTCGGCGGGCTATCCATCTACTTTACGGTATCATCCATTTACCGGATAGGAAAAGAAGACGGCGAAACCATACGGATAGAGCATATCAGGCAGTTACAGCTACAAGGTAAAGACAGTACGAACATTTTTAATCAGTCAGACAATGGAAGAAAAAGAAGTAAGGAATGAAGTTCCTGCACCGGAAACGGACAGGAAGAAAGAGGAAAAAACAAAAAAGGAACTTACCCCGCAACAGATACAGCAACGGAAGAAGATGCTGGTTTACCCGCTTATGGGACTGGTTTTCTTGGGGTCTATGTACCTGATTTTCGCACCGTCCGATAAGGACGAAGCAAAGGTGGAAAACGTGGGCGGATTTAACGCCGATATTCCGCAACCCAAAGGGGACGGGATAATCAGCGATAAAAAGACAGCCTACGAACAGGAACAAATGGAGAACAAACAGGCGGACAAGATGCGCTCCTTACAGGATTTTGCCTTTTCGCTGGGAGAGGAAAACGGGAACGGGGAAGATTTGACCCTGATAGATGATGCTCCGGCAGAAAAACCGAAAACCAATGTAATAGACTTCGGGGCGGGTGCGCCGAACAATAGCCGTTCCTCTATCCAGTCTTCGGTGGCAGCTTACCGGGATATGAACCGTCAGTTAGGCAGTTTCTACGAAACGCCGAAAGAGGACAAAGAAAAAGAGGAACTCAAACGTCAGGTGGAAGAACTTACTGCCCGGCTCGATGCGAAAGAAAACGGTGCGGGCAACATGGATGAACAGGTTGCACTTATGGAAAAGTCCTACGAACTGGCGGCAAAGTATATGAACGGCGGACAGCAGGAACAAGTAGCGCAAGTGATACCTACCGCACCCGTTCAGGGCAAAGGAAATGCCGCACCTGTAAAATCGGTATCGGACAGGACGGTTTCAGGATTGCAGCAACCTATGAGCAACGCCGAATTTGTCGCCGAATACAGCAAGCCACGCAATTACGGGTTTAATACGGCGGTCGGCAGTGGTTATTCGATGGGAAAGAACACTATCCGGGCGTGTGTGCATAACGACCAAACACTTATGGACGGGCAAACGGTTAAACTTCGGCTATTAGAACCGTTACAGGCGGGGAACGTGATTGTCCCGAAAAACAGCCTTGTTTCAGGAAGTGCCAAAGTGCAGGGGGAACGGCTCGACATACTGGTGTCCTCGCTCGAATATGCGGGTAACATCATTCCGGTGGAACTTGCCGTTTACGACAGTGACGGGCAAAAGGGGCTTTCCGTTCCCTCGTCACTGGAACAGGAAGCGGCAAAGGAAGCGATGGCGAATATCGGTGCGGGACTGGGCACGAGCATTTCCTTTGCACAAAGTGCCGGGCAGCAGGTCGCAATGGATATTACAAGGGGCTTGATGCAAGGCGGGTCACAATACCTTGCCAAGAAGTTCAGAACGGTAAAAGTACACCTGAAAGCGAACTATCAGGTGATGCTTTACGCCAAACAACAGTAATTTATTTATCAACCATAAAAATTTCAATCCAAAATGAAAAAGTTAATTATCATGTTTGCCCTACTCTTGGGCGTGGTTTCAATGAAAGCACAAAGTAATGATTTGTATCAAGGCATTACAAAGAAGCTCCCTTACCGCCAAATGGTGACACCTTACGGTGTACAGGTGACGTTCTCCAAAACAGTACATATCATTTTCCCGTCTGCCGTTAAATACGTGGACTTAGGCAGTAACTACATTATTGCCGGAAAAGCGGACGGGGCGGAAAATGTTGTCAGGGTGAAAGCCACAACAGAGGGCTTTCCCGGTGAAACCAATTTTTCCGTTATCTGTGAAGATGGCAGCTTTTACAGTTTTAACGCAAAATACGCACACGAACCGGAAATGCTGAACATCGAAATGAAAGATTTCTTGGAGAATGAGGACACAACGGATTTCAGCCATACCCGGATGAATATCTATTTCCGTGAACTGGGTAACGAAAGCCCGCTTTTGGTAAAGCTGATTATGCAGTCCATCTACAAGAACAATGACCGGGAAATAAAGCATTTGGGATGCAAACGGTTCGGGGTGCAGTTCTTGGTAAAGGGCATTTATTCGCATAACGGGCTGTTCTACTTCCACACACAAACAAAGAACAGTTCAAACGTGCCGTTTGATACCGATTTTATCCGCTTCAAGATTGTGGATAAGAAAGTAGCCAAAAGAACGGCTATTCAGGAAACGGTGATTGACCCGGTACGGAGCTATAACGAGATACTGGTTATCGGCGGCAAAAGTACCGTCCGCACCGTGTACACCGTTCCGCAGTTCACTATCCCTGACGATAAGATATTAGTTATCGAACTGGTGGAAAAGAACGGGGGCAGACACCAAACCATCCGGGTGGAGAACTCCGACATCGTGGCGGCAAAAGTGATTAACGAACTTAAAATCAAATGAACATGAAAAGGATATGTTGTATTATATCCCTTTTTGTGCTGTGCCTGACTTTCAACCAGGCACACGCACAAAGATGTCTGCCGGGAATGAAAGGCTTGCAGGTTACGGGCGGCATGGCGGACGGTGTTCACTGGAACAGTAAAAGTGATTTTGCCTATTACTTCGGGGCGGCTCTTTCCACCTATACCAAAAACGGGAACAGGTGGGTTATCGGCGGGGAATATCTCGAAAAGCATTACCCCTATAAGGATTTGCAGATACCCGTAAGCCAGTTTACAGGTGAGGGCGGTTACTATCTGAATTTCCTTTCAGATAGGAAAAAGACCTTTTTCCTTTCGCTGGGCTTGTCTGCCCTTGCCGGGTACGAAACAAGCAACTGGGGCGATAAATTGCTGCCCGATGGTTCGACCCTGACCGATAAGGACGGTTTTGTCTATGGCGGTGCGCTGACGCTGGAACTGGAAAGTTACATTACCGACCGGGTGGTGTTCCTGATTAACGCACGGGAAAGATGCCTGTTCGGTTCTTCAGTCGGAAAGTTCCACACACAGTTTGGCGTGGGACTGAAATTTATAATGTGATAAACTAACCTATTATATATAATGTATATGAGAAATGTAATTTATAAGATGCTAACAGGGTGCTACATGGTGGCTGCCTTGTTATTGGTGGGTGCGTGTAGTGACAACGTGGATATACAGCAGTCTTACCCGTTCAGTATCGAAACGATGCCTGTTCCGAAGAAATTAAAAGTAGGTGAAACGGCGGAAATACGCTGCCAACTTCACCGGGATGGACGATATGAGGAAACAAAGTACTTCATCCGTTATTTCCAACCGGACGGGGCGGGAACACTAAAAATGTCCGATGGGACGGTTTTACTGCCGAATGACCTGTACCCGCTTCCGGGCGAAACATTCCGGCTTTACTATACTTCCGCATCGACCGACCAGCAAACAGTGGATGTGTATTTTCAGGATAGCTTCGGGCAGTTGGAACAACTGACGTTTTCATTCAATAATGATAACAGTAAAGAAGAACAGGGAGAATAAAAATGGAAATATTGATTACACACCTTGTATTTCTCGTTCTTTTTGGGGCTTACACTGCATTTGAACTGAAAAATGCTCCTACTGATGTGGAACTGTGGGGCAAGGAATTAGAATAAAAACATTATAACCACTGCCGGATATATTCGGTAGTGGTTTTTATTACTTACCCGGATGTGGAATACCAAACATATCTAATAAATTAATATATGCTTTTGTATTATTCTTTGCTTCATCAAGCATTTTTGCTCGGCGTTCCCCTTCCTCTTTTGTTGGCGCATTAGCTTTTACCATTGTTTTGATAGCTTCAACCTGTACTTCAAATTGTTGTTCTTGTTTATCGTCCATATTTGTCTATTATGAAATTATTTTCAAAGATAAAGTTTTAATTTGAAAATCAGAGGAATAAAAGAGGTTTCTTTGCTATCTTTCTTTTTCCGCTTCGGCTCACTGAAAGAAAGTAGCGGCGGCATTTGCCGCCGTTCTTCATTAACCGATTATAATGTCCTTTATGGGTGTGTTATGTTCCAACCACTCTTTTACACATTCCATATTATATTCACTCGTTATAACTGCCTTGTCTATGTCTATGGACGTGAAACGGGTGCTTTCGTAGCTATCTATCCAGCCTTTCAGGGAACAGACACCCCATGTTTTCACATCCTCAAAAATACCGTCCAGTGTGCTGATGGGGTCGCCGAAAGTAACTATCATTGTATCGAATGTCGTTTTGTCGGGCAACAGTTCCAAATATTTTAAAGACCCGAAACCGTCTGTTTTACGTCCGAAAGACCAGTCATAGGAATAAAGTTCATCCCCCCATTGGTGCGGTGTGTCAAAACGTACTTTCACCTGCACGGAATGTTCATTTTCTTCTACGGCTTCAATAATACCCGTTACCAGTAAGCCCGTAAATATGCACTTGCAACGTCTGCCGATAATTTTTTTATTTACTTCTGTCGTTTTCATAAATGTAACTTTCAAATTGTTATTGTACCTTTTCTTTTTCCGCCATCCATTCATCCCGCCGTTTGCGGCACTCGTCAAGTGTTTTGGCAAGGGTGCTGAACAGTTCTCCGTCTGTATGGCGGTAATCATATTGATAATAAATTTGTCCCCTAAATGCGCCTAAACAGCATTTTACATATTTTTCCTCTCCCGGCGTTTGGGTAATGCTTACCCCGTTTTTGTTTAAACTTTCCATATTGTTATAATTTAAAATGAGTTATCAGATAATCAGAAGTGAAAGCAGGACAATGAAAATAAAAGCCATACAGAACAGGTAAACGGTGGAGATAATCAACCGGAGAACGAACCGGAGAATAAAAAAGCCTATAATTAGGGCTATCCACATTCCGGCGGTGCTGCTGGCTGCCTGATAGATGATAAAAGCAAGTATAAACCATCGTAAAAAAGTCGTTATCTTATTATATACTTTCATTGTCTTGGTGTGTTGTGGGTGGATTGCTCCACCCGGTTAGTAATCAGGCGCAACGGAAAACAAAACCGTTATCCATCCAATAATCGGTTATAAACAGGTCACGGGCAAAAGCCGAATAATCAAAGTAGGTCTTTGCGAACTCCGGCAGGTCGTAACATTGTTCCACATATTCATAGGCATAATCTTCTTCATCTTCATATTCTCCCTGATATTCGTCCTCAAAAGAAGAAATAAGGTCGTCCGCATCTTCTTTGCTTATATCGCTGTTGTGGTGGTCGCACCATACGAAAAACGCTTCCTGCTGGGTTTCGCTTAGTTTTTCGATGGCATCCCGAAGCTCAAAGAACTTTTCAGAAAGCCAACTTTCGGAAATCAGGGCTTCCGGGATATTCTCGTAATCCTGAAACATAAATTCCGGGTCTTGGTCGTCCTTGTGCAGTTCCCGGCACGCTTCCATAAATTCGTCCTTGTCCGAATAATCGGAAAGGTCTAACCACTTGCCGAAAAGTGAACCACTGTTATACTTGTTGTAAGTACCTACATAAACTCTTGCTTCTGATAATGTTACTGCTTCCATGACTTTTGAATTTTAATCGTTTACATCGCTTGTCGCCCACCACATAAATTTTTCCTTTAACTGAATGGGAACATTGTCTTTTCAAAGGTTCGGGAATGGTACAGGGCAAATTATTATTTATGAAATACTACCCGCAGGTGTGGAGATTTCTAAAAAATAATTTGAACAGTAACAGGCACGGATATACCTTTGACAATGTTCCAATCAGTTTTAGGGAAAATTTTTCTCTTGTTTGAGAGGATAGAAGTAAAAGCCATCAGGCTTTTTGTATTGGGTAATGAGAGAGTAAAAAAAGGGCTTATAAAAGCCCCTCGTCTGCAAAACTGTAATAGCTTTCTTCTGTCAAGATGATATGGTCTAACAGGTGTAAATCCAAGACCTTGCAGGCTTCTTTTATTTTTGAGGTGATTTGCTTGTCCGGTTCGCTCGGACGTAGATTGCCCGATGGGTGGTTATGTGAGAGGATTATGCCCGAAGCATGGACTTTTAAGGCAGTTTGCAGGATGATTTTCACATCCATTACTGTTTCAGCCATGCCGCCTTTAGAGATAAGGGAAACGCCTAAAGCCTTGTTTGCCCGATTGAGGAACATTACATAACTTTCTTCGTGGTGTTCCATACATTCGGAATAGAAAGGTTTTAAGTAAAAATAAGAAGTTTCAGAAGAGAGTATTTTTATTCTTTCGGATGCTTTTACATTGTCTTTATAAGAGATAGTGATTTCCGGCATGGTAAATTCTGTTGTTTTCATAACGCTTGAATTTTAAATTAAACAATAAGAAATTTTGCCGGACACCCACAGTTTGGCGGGGACTTCAACCTAATCTTTTCAAAAAATACGACCCGTAGGTGTGGAGATTTTTTAGAAAACCGGAACGGCTCGGATTTGGTATTTGTCCCCGCTGGGCTGTAACTTTGCTAAAATTTGTGATTGAGATACATTACTTTAGGGAACTGAAAAAGGGGTATCACTGGTGACACCCCTTAGACAACCGAATACCTTAAACCGTTATTCGTCATAGGTTCTATATCCTATCGGCTTGCGTGGCTTCGGTTCGGGCTTGCTTAGTAACTGGGTAAGTGCTTGGTACACCTCGCTAAATTGTGCATCCGTACTCTGTTCCAGTTCTTCGATGCGTTTAAGAAGTTCCTCGTAACCGATTGACATTTGCCGCATGAGGACGAAAGCACGCATGATGGAAATATTCACGTCTATGGCAGTCTGACTGCGTAAAACACTACTAAGCATGGCGACACCCTGCTCCAAAAAAGCGAGAGGCGGGGTCGGTGTGTGCCGGATATTTTCAGGGAACTTATCACAATTTGTGATAAGTTCCTGCCATTCATCCTTTGTTAGCTGAAAAGCAAAGTCACTGGGAAAACGGGATAAGTTTCTTTTAACTGCCTGTTTCAAAGCTCTTGTTTCAACTTGATAAAGTTCTGCCAAATGGAAATCGAGCATGACCCGGCAACCTCTGACCTCAAAGATTTTGTTTTGGATGATTTGTAAGTCCATAATGTTATTATTTAATGGTGAGTAATTGGAAGCATAAAGGGACTTATCACAAATTGTGATAAGTTCCCCTATATACCTATTTCATAGATACTTCTTTGTATATTTTTTCAATGCCGACAAATTTCTTGTCAAGTCCCTGCATATCGTTACTTATCTTGTTATTGGTAATGCGGGCATATATCTGTGTGGTTTCTATGTTGGTGTGTCCCAGCATCTTACTAACAGTTTCAACGGGTACACCTTTTGCAAGCGTAGTTGTCGTGGCAAAAGTATGCCTTGCGAGGTGAAATGTCAAGTTCTTTTTAATCCCGCAAACATCCGCAATTTCTTTCAAATACGCATTTAATTTCTGATTGCTGATTACAGGAAGTATCTTACCATCAGGCAAATTACCTTTATACTTCTTCAATATCATTTTGGGAATATCCAGCAAAGGAACATTTACGTCCGTATTAGTCTTTTGACGTTTGGTGATTATCCATAAATTACCGTCAAAGGATTTACGAATATTGTCTTGCGTAAGATTGGCAACATCTATGTAAGCCAAACCTGTGAAGCAGGAAAAGATAAACAAGTCCCTGACGTTTTCCAACCGTTCAGAAACCATCTTTTTTTTAAGGATGATTTTTATTTCATCCTCTGACAAGTAACCCCTATCCACTTTTTCCAAACGTATTTTATAACTGGCGAATGGGTCGCCTATCAAGATGCCATTATTACGGGCAATCAGGATGATACGTTTGAAAAACTGCATGAACTTGGCGGTCGTGTTATAACCACATTTACAGGTAGTACGCAAATATAACTCGAAGTCTGTAATGAACATCGGTGTTATTTCATTTATCGCAAAATCCGATACGTTATATTTGCTTTGGATGAACTCGGCAAGATGGCGGCGGGTCACTTCATATTTACGATAGGTGGCAATCGTCTTGGATATACCGACTAACTGCTTAACATCATCATTGTGCTTTTTGAAAAGGGTAAGGACGGTTTCGTGTTTCTCACTGTGTCCCAAAAATTCATTCTTCACCTTTTCGGCTGTTACATAATTGTCACGCCGTTGTTGTTCGTGGTAGATATTGTTTAAGGATGCTTTTATATCATCTAATAAAGCATTGATTTTACCTGCATCCTTACCTTTGGCTTTTCCTGCTGCGATATTCCAGCTATCAGGCAAAATACTTTGTTTTGTGCTGAACTGGCAAAGTTTACCGTCAATGGTAATTCTTGCCATAATCATAACTTCACCGTTCTTTTTTTCAGAGCCTTTCTTTAAATAGAAAAGGACTTTAAATGTACTCTTCATAACCTCACATTTTTAAGTTGCAAAACTACTAATAACTTGTTAAATGTGAGATAGATAGACGGTGTACAAATTCGGACTTCCTGCGGTCATTTCGGGACAAATCGTTACCGTTTTTGTCCGGTAGGGAATAGGTAACGATTTAGTAACGAAACTATGTCTTTTATAGTCCTTTTGTTGTCTTGGAAACAAGACTTATAGGCAATAAAAAAACCTACAAATCGCTGATTTGTAGGTTTTTGTCCACTTACTGTCCTGTTTTGTCCAGTAGGTTCTGCGGAGAGACGGGCTCTCGAACTTATACTTTCACAGAATCTCATAAAACCGCAAACAACTGATAATCAAGTGCAAATTACAACATAGAGTAAAACTAAATGTTTCTAAATGTCTTTTGCTATCTCAATAATTGGGTGTATATTTGGGTGTAGAATTTCAAACGCACCCAATTATGAATATCAAGCGCAACATCATTTTTGCATTGGAGAGCCGGAAAAAGAACGGTGTGCCAATCGTAGAGAACGTACCCATCCGTATGCGTGTCATCTTTGCCAGCCAACGCATCGAGTTTACAACGGGCTACCGGATTGACGTAGCCAAATGGGATGCAGACAAGCAGCGGGTAAAGAACGGATGTACCAACAAGCTAAAGCAGAGTGCAGCCGAAATCAATACGGACTTGCTGAAATACTATGCCGAAATCCAGAATATTTTCAAGGAATTTGAGGTGCAGGAGGTCATGCCAACGACCCAACAGTTGAAGGAAGCTTTCAACATGAGAATGAAAGACACCAGCGAAGAACAGCCGGAAGAAGCCCCTGTCAGCTTTTGGGAGGTATTCGATGAGTTTGTAAAAGAGTGCGGTAACCAGAATAACTGGACGGCATCCACCTATGAAAAATTTGCAGCAGTGAGGAACCACCTCAAAGAGTTCAAGGAGGATGCAACGTTCAACTATTTCGACGAGTTTGGATTGAACGAATACGTCAACTTCCTGCGTGATACCAAGGATATGAGAAACAGCACCATCGGCAAGCAAATGGGATTCCTCAAATGGTTCCTGCGCTGGAGCTTCAAGAAAGGACATCATCAGAACATTGCATACGATACATTCAAACCGAAACTGAAAACCACCTCGAAAAAAGTAATCTTCCTGACTTGGGATGAACTGAACAAGCTGAAAGACTACCAGATACCCAAGGATAAGCAATACCTGGAACGTGTGCGTGATGTTTTCCTGTTCTGCTGCTTTACGAGTTTGCGGTATTCGGATGTTCGCAATCTGAAAAGAAGCGATGTGAAGTCCGACCACATCGAAATAACCACAGTCAAGACTGCCGACAGCCTGACGATTGAACTGAACAAATACAGCAAAGCCATACTGGACAAATACAAGGACATCCATTTCGAGAATTACATGGCTCTGCCCGTCATCAGCAACCAGAAGATGAACGATTACCTGAAAGAGCTGGGCGAACTGGCAGAAATCAACGAGCCTGTACGGGAAACCTACTACAAGGGAAATGAACGTATTGATGAAGTCACACCCAAATACGCTTTGCTCAGTACCCATGCAGGAAGAAGGACATTCATCTGCAATGCGCTGGCTCTCGGAATCCCGGCACAGGTGGTCATGAAATGGACGGGACACAGCGACTACAAAGCTATGAA
>ENA-UEYG01001391-UEYG01001391.1-human-gut-metagenome-genome-assembly--contig:-NODE-1391-length-17516-cov-3.418717_pt1 | contig 17516 bp, 16 predicted proteins | sample MGYA00242933_ERZ507934 | MGnify/ENA primary metagenome ERZ507934 (study PRJEB26167, sample SAMN06115527) | human gut metagenome | host: Homo sapiens | place: China:Zejiang | collected 2015-11-10... | reverse complement strand
TGTCCCAGGATTTCCAGCGCAAGCAGCGTGCATTCCGTGAAGACCTGATGCAACGCCGCAATGAAGAACTGGCCAAGGTTGTCGATCGTGTGAACAAGGAAATCGACCGGATTGCCAAAGCGGAAAAATATGATCTGATCGTTCAGGATGCTGCCTATATCAATCCTCGTGTCGATATTACCGATCAGGTTCTGAAAGCACTCAATAAATAATCTTTTCAAATATCAGGATGTTAATCAGTCTTGCAGAACTCGTTGACCGCTTCGGCGGTCAACTTATTGGTAACGGCGAAACTAAAGTAGCCGGTTTCGCTCCTCTCGATAATGCCGATTCCTCGCATATCACTTTTCTGACCAATCCCCGCCTGAGAAATGAAGTGGAACGCTCCAAAGCCGGGGCGTTGATCATTTCACCGAAAGACAATCAACTGGTCGGCGACTTGTTCAAGGGTGTACGGATCGTCACCAAAAATCCTTATGCCTATTTCGCCCATGCAGCACAGCTGTTCGGAAGTTTTAAAACCATTCCTCCGGTGCAAGGCATCCATCCCAGTGCGGTAATCGATCCGTCTGCGAAAGTTGCTCCAACGGCTTCTATCGGTCCTTTTGTGACCATTGAAGCGGAAGCTGAAATCGGTGAAAACTGTGTGATTGGAGCGGGCTGTTTCATTGGCAGGAAGGCAAAAGTCGGAGCGGGTTGCCGTTTCTTTCCACGCGTCATCTTTTTGAATGAATGTGAAATCGGTGAACGTGGTGTTTTGCGACCCGGTGCCGTTATCGGATGTGAAGGTTTCGGTTTTGCCAATGAAGATGGCGTTTGGGTCAAGATTCCACAGACAGGCCGGGTCGTCATTGGAAATGACGTCCAGATCGGTGCCAATACCACCATCGACCGCGGTGCCCTGTCTGACACGATAATCGAAAATGGTGTCAAGCTGGATAACCAGATCCAGATTGGTCATAACTGCCACGTCGGTGAAAACTCCGCCATGGCGGGTTGTGTCGGTGTGGCAGGCAGTGCAATTTTCGGGAAAAACTGTACGGTCGGTGGCGCTGCCATGATCGGCGGTCATTTGACGATTGCGGACAGAACGCATATCACGGCGTCAAGTGTCGTCCAGAGTTCCGTTACCGAACCGGGCGTATACTCCGGCTTTTATCCGCTGGCCAAACATATGGAATGGGAAAAGACCGCTGTGCTGGTGCGTAAATTGGGTTCCATGCGTGATAGAATCCGTGAATTGGAAAAAACTGTAAAAGCCTTAACTGAAACTGAAAAATGAACACCCTGAATATTCACCAGATCCGCGAATTGTTGCCTCACCGTTATCCCATGTTGCTGGTCGATCGTGTCCTCGACTGGGAAGCCGGCAAGAAAATCACTGCCATCAAAAACGTGACGGCCAATGAAGAATTCTTCAACGGCCATTTTCCGAATCATCCTGTTATGCCGGGTGTTCTGATTATTGAAGCACTGGCGCAGACTGCGGCCATTTTCGCGTTCATGTCGCACGACAGCAAACTCGACAAGGATGCCGTCGTTTATTTCGCGACGATCGACAGTGCCCGTTTCAAACGTCCGGTCGAACCGGGTGACCAGCTGGTTATGGAAGCCGAACTGGTGCGCAGTTCAAGAGGCATGTGGAAATTCAGGACGAAAGGCATGGTCGACGGCCAGCTGGCTGTCGAAGCCGAACTGATGTGTGCCATCCGGGGTGGCGTGGTCGCCCAGAAAGAGCAAGCCTGATGGCTATTCATCCCAGTGCACTGGTCGATCCGAAAGCCGAGCTGGACAGTTCGGTTGAAGTCGGTCCCTATTCAATCATCGGTCCGAACGTCAAAATCGGTGCCCGCACCAGAATCGGCCCTCATGTCGTCATTGAAGGCCATACGACGATTGGTGAAGACAATCATATTTTCCAGTTCGCTTCCCTGGGGGCAATGCCTCAGGACAAAAAATATGCCGGGGAAGAAACGAAACTGGAAATCGGCGATCGCAACACCATTCGTGAGTTCTGTACGTTCAATCTGGGAACGGCACAGGATGTTGGCGTGACCCGTCTCGGAAACGACAACTGGATCATGGCTTACGTCCATCTGGCGCATGATTGCCAGGTCGGGAACAATACCATTTTCGCCAATAGCGCCCAGCTGGCAGGTCATGTCCATATCGGTGACTGGGTCATTCTCGGCGGTTTTACACTGATCCATCAGTTCTGCCGGATCGGGGATCATGCCATGACCGGTTTCGGCGCCAAGATTTCACAGGATATTTCTCCTTTTGTCATGGCTTCCGGAACGCCGACCACCGCTTATGGCATCAATGCCGAAGGCTTGAGACGCCGCGGTTTTTCCCCGGAACAGATCACCGGAATCAAACGGGCATACAAAACCGTTTACCGTTCCGGCCTGACGCTGGAAGAAGCCAAAACGAAATTGCTGGAAGAAGCAGCCGCTTCTCCCGATTCCGCCAAATATATTGAACAGATGCACGCCTTCATTTCTGAAGCGCAAAGAGGCTTGCTCAGATAATCGGGCATCTCGTTTCTGTTCGTTGTCACTGATGGGAGTGAGGTTGTGAAATCGATAGCCATGGTAGCAGGTGAAACGTCCGGCGATTTGCTGGGAGCCAACCTGCTATCGGCGCTTCGCCCCCAATTGCCTGACACACTGATGCATGGCATCGGTGGCCCCCAGATGGCAAAATACGATTTCGTCAGCAACTGGCCGATGGAAAAACTTTCCGTCAACGGCCTGTTCGAGGTACTGGCGCACTATCGTGAAATCAAGGGAATCCACAATCATCTCCGGGATCACTTGCTTGCCCAGAGGCCGGACGTTTTCGTCGGTATCGATTCACCTGAATTCAATCTCAGCCTTGAACTGGCCCTGAAAAAGGCAGGCATCAGGACGGTTCATTTCGTCAGTCCATCCGTGTGGGCATGGCGAAGCGGACGTATCAAAAAAATTGCAGAAGCGGTCTCCCGTATCCTTGTGCTGTTTCCTTTCGAGGAAGCCATTTATCAAAAGGCAGGCATTCCCGTCACTTATGTGGGACATCCTCTGGCTGAATCGATCCCGATGCGGCCTGATAAGGATGCCGCCCGGACGAGCCTCGGACTGGACAGGGAAAAACCGGTTATCACGATCATGCCGGGCAGCCGGATGTCGGAACTGAAATATAACAGTCTGGCCTTTGTCGAAGCGGCAAAAATACTGTTGCAACGCGATCCGACAATCCAGTTCATTATCCCTATGGCAGGTGATGAGCAACTGAATTATTTCACGCGTCTTGTCACCGGCGCGCACCTTGACGAGTTGCCCCTGCAAATCGTGCGCGGACATTCCCATGCTGCCATCACGGCGGCGGATGCCGTGCTGGTCGCATCCGGAACGGCAACACTGGAAGTGGCGCTGTTCAAGAAACCGATGGTCATTGCCTACAAGCTGATGAGGGCAACCTGGGAAATCGCGCGCCATATCGTCAAACCGCCTGTCGGCTTGCCCAATATTCTGGCGGGCGAAATGATCGTACCCGAATTGCTCCAGAATGCCGCGACAGGGCAGGCACTGGCCGATGCGCTCTGGTTCCAGCTGACGGATCAGGCGAACCGGCAGCGCCTCGAAGAGCGTTTCCTCGCCATGCATTATTCCCTCTTGCGCAATACGGCACAGACGAGTGCGGAAGCCATTCTGGACATCATCAGCCAACATGGTTAGGAAAATCGCAAAACGGTCGGCTTCTTCCACTTTTCCCCTCCCTTTATTTGATGAGGATTTCACGTCGGGTGTCACGCTTTTTTGTGGCGCCGATGAAGCGGGCAGAGGACCAATTGCTGGGCCTGTCTTTGCGGCGGCGGTCATTCTCGATCCCGATCATCCGATTGCTGGCCTGAAAGATTCCAAGAAACTGTCCGAAATCCGCCGGGACGAGCTGGCGCTCGAAATCAAACAATATGCGAAAGCCTGGGCCATCGCTGAATGCTCGATTGAGGAAATCGATGAACTGAATATCCTGCATGCGTCCATGCTGGCGATGAAACGGGCCATTGAATCCCTGTCTGTCCAGCCCGAACTGGCTTTAATCGACGGTAATCGCTGTCCAAAACTGGCGATCGCTGCAAGGGCTATTGTCAAGGGGGACGACAAGGTGTCTGCCATTTCAGCCGCTTCCATCCTTGCCAAGACGGCGCGGGATGCCGTCATGCTGGATTTGCATCGCCAATACCCTGAATACGGTTTCGACCGCCATAAAGGCTATCCGACCGCATATCATCTGGAACAGTTGAGCATTCACGGTGTATCGCCTGTCCATCGAAAAACGTATGCTCCTGTCCGGAAAATCCTTGAACCGGAAGCGTTTTAGGAGTGGGGTTTTTCACCAATAGTGAATGAAAGGATTTTCAAGTGACGAATCTGGATTTTCTTCTCCCCAAAAATTTACCCACCGACCTGCGTACTATAGTCTGGCCCCGTCATATGACGGTGTTGGTGACGGCACCTCATCCGGACGATTTCGATGCGATCGGCGTCACCCTGAAATTCCTCATGGATCAGGGGCATGACATCCATGCTGCAGTGGCGGAAACGGGCAGTGGTATCGATAAAGTCTACGGTGCCGGTATGACGCAGGAAGACAAGCGCCAGTTACGGGTCAGGGAACAGACGGGCAGCCTCCGGTTCTTCGGCCTTCCTGATGAAAATTTCCGTTTTCTGAAGCTGAACAATGCGCCCGACGATCAGGTTGCCGACGATGAAGCCAACCGGCTTTTTCTGGAAAAAAGGGTGCGTGACGTGCATCCCGACCTGCTCTTCATGCCGCACGGCAATGACAGTAATCGTGCCCATCGGGACATGGCCAACATGATGAAAGCGATTGCGTCGAAGATGGAATGGCCCATCGCGCTGATGTTCAACAGCGATGTCAAAACGGTCGACATGAGAAAGGATTTTTATGTCGGTTTCGATGAAGCCGGGGCACAATGGAAAGCACAGCTGTTGCGGTATCACGATTCCCAGCACCAGCGCAATTTGCGTGACCGTAAACACGGGTTTGACGATCGTGTGCTGATGTTGAACCGCAGGACGGCGACGGAACTCGGTATCGCTGAGCCATACGCCGCTTCTTTTGAAATCGAAATCCTCCAGGCGGATTGTTAAAGGCGACACGACATCTCGCCCTTGTCTGTTTATTTTCTCAGTACGAGCGCAAATTGCTCAAAATGGCAGTAGCGATCTCCTCTATCGATTTCGACGTCGAGGAAAGATAGCGGATGTTTTCCAGATTCATCATGCCTTCCGCTTCCGAAATTTCATAACGGCAATTGTCCAGTGAGGCATAACGGCTCTTCGGGCGTCGCTCGTTACGGACTTCGGCGAGCCTTTCCGGCTGTATGGTCAAACCGAAAAGTTTGTGTTTATAGGGTTCCAGCGCTTTCGGCATATGGCCGCGTTCGAAATCTTCCGGGATCAGCGGATAGTTGGCGACCTTCAATCCGTACTGCATGGCCAGATACAGGCTGGTCGGTGTCTTGCCGCTTCGGGATACGCCGATCAGGATCACGTCGGCATCGTCCAGATTCCGGCTGGATTGCCCGTCGTCGTGTTCCAGCGTGAAGTTGATGGCCTCGATCCGCTTTTTGTATTCCAGGCTCTCCATGTTCTGGTGAGACAGCCCGATTTCCTGTTTCGGCGACACACCCAGCTCGGCTTTCAAAGGTTCAACAAAAGTCTGGATGACATCCAGATGCAGGGCATCGGCCTTGCGCAATTCGGTAACGAGTTCCGGAATGACGAGCGTGGAAAAAACGATCGGAAGCGTTCCGGTCCTGACGCGTTCCGCCTGAATCTGGTCTTTTGCCTGCCGTACCTTGTCAATCGTATCGACAAAAGGGATGTGTATACGGGAAAAAGACATGTTGAACTGGGAAAGGACGGAGCGGGCCAGAGCCTCCGCCGTGATGCCGGTACCATCGGAAACGATGTAAACGGTGCGGCCTGGAATACCCTCTTGTGTCGTCATATTTCAACCTGTCCGAAAGAATAATCAAAGAGATGAAGAATTTCTTTTATTGTAAAGATTATTTTTGAAAAACACAGTCTCCGACGCGGTACAATAAAAAGATAAATGCCCTTTTGCCGAAATACCCTGTAATTCCACATTGACCAGATACTGATTCACTTTACGCGCAAGGAGATCACCATGTCGGACACATCGCCACTCACATCCAATGATCAGGCTGTTTACGTTATCCCGTTTACAGAATTGAGAATGAAAGATGTGCCTTCGGTGGGCGGCAAGAATGCCTCTCTTGGCGAAATGATCAGCCAGCTGCAGGAAAAGGGGGTGAGGGTTCCCGGCGGGTTCGCGACTACGGCACAGGCTTATCGCGATTTTCTTTCCCATAGCGCAAATGGGGGAGAAACACTGGCAAAACGGATCGAAAACAGGCTTGCCGGTGTCGATGTCAGCGATGTGCGTGCGCTGGCTGAAGCGGGTGCCGACATCCGCCAGTGGATCATGGATACCCCTTTCCAGCCCCGCCTTGAGACGGAATTACTCGACCATTACCGGAAAATGGTCAAGGCGTCCGTTGGGGAACTGTCTGTTGCCGTGCGTTCTTCCGCGACCGCAGAAGATTTGCAGGATGCCTCGTTTGCCGGCCAGCAGGAAACCTTCCTGAATGTCGTCGGTGAAGAAAACCTGCTCCATGCCGTCAAGGAAGTTTTTGCCTCGCTTTATAACGACCGTGCGATTTCCTATCGCCAGCAGCGTGGTTTCAAACACGCCGAAGTGGCCCTGTCTGCCGGTATCCAGAAAATGGTGCGTTCCGATCTCGCTTCTTCAGGCGTCATGTTCACGCTGGACACCGAATCCGGCTTCCCGGATGTCGTGTTCATCACGTCCAGCTACGGGCTCGGTGAAACGGTGGTACAGGGCGCCGTCAATCCGGATGAATTCTATGTGCACAAACCGATGCTGGAAAAAGGCAAGATGGCGATCATCCGCCGTTCGATCGGTTCCAAGCTGATCGAAATGGTGTTCGACACCAGTCCCGATGCCACATCGCCGGTCAAGACAATTGAAGTGCCTGAAGAACAGCGCCGTCATTTTTCGATTACCGACGACGACGTGATGGAACTGGCGAAATTCGCCGTCATTATTGAAAAACACTATGGCCGTCCGATGGATATCGAGTGGGGCAAGGATGGCGACGATGGCAAGCTTTATATCCTTCAGGCACGTCCTGAAACCGTCAATTCACAGAAATCCGGCGAGTCCGTTCAGGTCTTCAAATTGAAGAGCAAGAGCAAGGTACTCGCTTCCGGCCGTGCGATCGGCCAGAAGATTGGTATCGGCCGCGTCCGTATCGTCCGTGATCCGTCTGAAATGTATAAGGTCGAGGAAGGCGACGTACTGGTGGCTGACATGACCGATCCGAACTGGGAACCGGTCATGAGGCGTTCCGCTGCGATCGTCACGAACCGAGGCGGTCGTACCTGCCACGCGGCGATTGTCGCCCGTGAAATCGGGGTTCCTGCCGTGGTCGGCTGCGGCAACGCAACGGAGGTATTGAAAGACGGCCAGCTGGTAACCGTTTCCTGCGCCGAAGGCGAAGACGGCCATATCTATGAAGGCACTCTGGAAATGGAGGAAAAGGAAGTGACTTACGGCGAATTGCCGGTGCTCCCCGTCAAGATTGCGATGAACGTCGGCAACCCGCAGATGGCCTTCAAGCTGCAATCCATCCCGAACGGTGGTGTCGGCCTTGCCCGTCTGGAATTCATTATCAATGAAATCAGCGTCCATCCGAATGCCATTCTGGCTTATCCGAACGTCGATCCCGACCTGAAAAAAGCGATCGAATCCGTTTCCCGCGGATATGCCAACCCGCGCACCTATTACGTCCAGAAACTGGCGGAAGGCGTTGCGACCATTGCGGCCGCATTCTGGCCGAAACCGGTTATCGTCCGATTGTCCGACTTCAAGTCCAACGAATACCGTACCCTGATGGGCGGTACGCGGTTCGAGCCGGAAGAAGAAAACCCGATGATGGGTTTTCGTGGCGCTTCCCGCTACATCGCCCCGTCTTTTGCCGAAGCCTTCAACATGGAATGCGACGCCATGAAGCGTGTCCGTAACGAGATGGGCTTCACCAACGTCGAACTGATGGTGCCGTTCGTCAGGACATTGAAACAGGGCCGTTCCGTTCTCGACCTGCTGGCCGTCAACGGCTTGCGTCGCGGAGAAAACGGCCTGCGCGTCATCATGATGTGCGAAGTGCCATCGAACGCGATTCTGGCCGATGAATTCCTGGAAATGTTCGATGGCTTCTCGATCGGTTCCAACGATTTGACGCAGTTGACGCTGGGTCTGGATCGTGACTCCGGTCTCGATCTGCTGATGGCGGACTTCGATGAACGCGATCCTGCCGTACTGGCCCTGATTTCGAAAGCGATTGCCGCCTGTAACAATCAGGGCAAATATGTCGGTATTTGCGGGCAGGGGCCGTCCGACCATCCGGATTTTGCAAGATGGCTCATGAAGCAGGGTATCGATTCCATGTCACTGAATCCGGATTCCGTCATATCCACATGGCAGACCCTGGCAGATAGCCAGATCAAAGGCTGTTAGGCCAACTTCGTCTTTCTGCACGGCCTGTTTCATTTTTCCTGAAAAGTGAAACAGGCTGCAAGGATATTTGCCATTTGCATATCTGCTCTATAATGTGGCAAAAATAATCTGGGGAATTCATGAGCATCTGGATGATATGGCTGGCAGTGGCCGGTGTGCTGGTAGCGATCGAGATTTTCAGCGGAACGTTTTACCTGTTGATGATCGCTATCGGGCTTGCGGCCGGTGGGCTGACGGCAGTAGCGGGATTACCTCTTTTCATCCAGTTTATCGTTGCCGGGATCGTCGGAATACTGGTTACGCTTATCCTGAAGAGAAGCCGGGTATTTCATAAACCGGACGCACAGCGCAATCCTGCCGTTTTGCTCGATATCGGCCAGACGCTTGATGTCGGGAAATGGGAAAAGCCGGATAACGGCAATTACCGGGCACGGGTCAATTATCGTGGCGCACTCTGGGACGTCGAGCTTTTGCCTGAAGGCGAGCCGGTCGCCGGGCAATTCGTCATTCGCGAAATACGGGGAGCCATTTTGCTCGTCGATAACCACCGTGAATGATTTTTCAATCATTTTTTAGAAACGGGTATTTAATTGGATTTTATGTTTTTCTTTTTTATTCTTCTTTTTATCATCATTATATTTATTGCCAAGTCGGTCAACGTCGTGCCGCAGCAGCATGCATGGGTCGTTGAACGTCTGGGAAAATATCATGGCACGCTCGCACCGGGCCTGAATATCGTCGTCCCGTTCATCGACCGGGTCGCGTACAAGCACAGCCTGAAGGAAATCCCGCTGGACGTGCCTTCGCAGATCTGTATCACGAAGGACAATACCCAGTTGCAGGTGGACGGTATCCTGTATTTCCAGATTACCGACGCCATGCGTGCGTCTTACGGTTCTTCCAACTACATCGCTGCAATAACGCAACTGGCGCAGACGACCCTGCGCTCCGTTATCGGCCGTCTGGAACTGGACAAGACGTTTGAAGAACGCGATTACATCAATACCTGTGTGGTCAGCGCCATCGACGAGTCGGCACAGAACTGGGGCGTCAAGGTCTTGCGTTATGAAATCAAGGACTTGACCCCACCTGCTGCCATTTTGCAGGCCATGCAGGCGCAAATCACGGCAGAGCGTGAAAAACGCGCCCTGATCGCCGCTTCCGAAGGCCGCAAGCAGGAACAGATCAATATTGCCGATGGGCAGCGTGAAGCCGAAATCGCCAAATCCGAAGGGGAAAAACAGGCCGCCATCAACCGGGCACAAGGTGAGGCGGAAGCCATCAAGGCCATTGCCGACGCAAATGCCGAAGCGTTGCGCAAGGTCGGTCTGGCGATTTCCGAACAGGGCGGCAGCGATGCCGTGAATCTGAAAGTGGCCGAGCAATATGTTGCCGCTTTCGAGAAACTGGCAAAGACCAATAACTCGATTATCGTACCGTCCAATCTGAGCGATATCGGTGGCCTGATCGCCGGTGCGATGAAGATCGTCGAATCGCAGAAGAAATCATAAGCCGCTAAAACGGCAGTTTGACATCGGGATAATAAAAAAGCATGGGGGGAATTCATTCCCCACATGCTTTTTTTAAGAGTGAACCAGTAGCCTTACTGTTTCTTGACCACTTCGCGGCCGAGTTTTTCCTCAACAGCCGTGACCTTGCTTTTCAGGCGCGATTCCTTGCCTGCACGGTAATCCACACGGGTCATGACGCTGATGCGGTCGCAGTCCGTTGCCAGTGCCTTGAAACAGTCGCCGACGACCTTCATCACATCGTCCCAGTCGCCTTCGATCGTCGTGCTCATTGCGGAAAACTGATAGGCCAGTCCGCTCTTGTCGATAATGTCCACGCAACGGGCGACATATGGGGACAGGCTCGTGCCCTTGTCGTTCGGGAAAATGGCGAGTTCAAGCAATACCATAAAAATCTCCTGATAATAAGTTGGTTAAATTCAGGCTTTAACCGTGTAACCGGAACAGCCCCATGTGACGGTGTCACTGCCGATGGCCTCGATCATTCTGGCGACCGGAACCTGCCCTGTACAGTGGCACGGGACGAGGATATCCGGCTTCCAGCTTTTCATGTTGTCGAAGGTATATTGAAGGCGTTTTTCGTCGGCATTGACCAGATGCATACCACCGATGATGCCGTGAATTTTATCGATACCGGAAATGGCCTTGATGTATTCCACTGTATTGACCAGACCGGCGTGGCAGCAGCCCAGAAGGATCAGCAAACCCTTGTCGGTTTCGAACCACATGGACTGGTCGTCTCCGATCAGGTCGCGGGTGCCGCGATGGTCATCCAGAAAGAAGGGGCCGCCCGTATCCTCGAACATCGACATGCGGGGGACAGGACCCGTCATGCCGACGGTGTTTGTCAGGTAGCGAGGTGTGCCGATTTCGTGAATACGGTTTGGCGAAATGGCAGACAGGGCTTCTCTGGATGCATCCGGCATCCCGATGGAGCGTGGGTCTGTTCCGATCTTGCAGCTGTAACGCGTGATACCGAGGTCGTAACAGCAATAAATCTGCGCCTTGTCGTTGAGTTCCAGAAATTGGGGGATCTGGCCGGTATGGTCGAAATGGCCGTGGGAAAGTACCAGTGTATCGGCCTTTTTCAGATCGATACCGAGGCGTTCGGCATTGGTCAACATGCCGCCGGTCTGGCCGGTATCGAACAGGATATGGCGGCCTTCCGTCTCAATCCATGCCGAAAATCCGTGTTCCTTTGCCAGATTTTCGTCAAACGATTCGGTATCGACCAGCACAGTGATTTTGACTGAAGTATTCACGAATCCGCCTCCCTCTTTTTAACGGTGTTAAAAATTAATGGTAACAGAAGATGAGGCCGTATCAAGCGCTTCAATCGACTGTTTTTACGGTTTTTTCAATCCATTCACCTGTCTTCACGAAACGCGGACAGGCAAATGGAAGAGGGGTGGATTACTTCAGGACCTGCGTGCAGTTTTCGATCATCTCACCGGTGTCGGTATTGTTGATGGCCTTGTACATGCTGGCGTCATTCCCCTTTGTCCACCAGATGAGGCCGTCACCTACATAGCGGGCGCCGCTGGCGGATATGGCGATTTTCATCTGATAACTGTCGTCCATATATTTGACGTCAGCCGTTTCATTGTCCGGATACGTCACGATGATGCGGTTCCCGCTGTCGCACTGGTAACTGATGGCTTTCGGAGGCAATGGCTCGAGGTTCTGGTTCGTCTGGTTGCTCGTGGTCGTGCAGGCAGCGAGAGACAGCGCAGCCAGTAAAGGAAATAAACGTTTCATGGTCATTCTCCGTCAAAGAGGTTAAATCCGGATTTGTCCGGGTTTTTATAATGATACGTAAGAAACCGGCATTCCGGTTTGCAGTAATCGGCTTATCAGGTGCGAAATCGTATCGGGATCGCCCGATGTGTATGCCCTGATGAGTGAATCAGGTACACATCCGTTTTTGTTCAGTCCGTAAATGTCGAGCAAATGTTTCAGCTGGCGGGCGACGGCATAACCGGTATCGATGATGTTCAGCCGCGTTGAACCGTAGTCGGCAGCGACCTTTTCAATGACATGCCGGACGAAAGGGTAGTGTGTGCATCCCAGGACGATCGTATCGGCTTTCTGGTCGAGCAGGGGCACAAGATAGCGGTACACCAGTTCGAAAATCGGTTCGGAATCCAGTTCCGCATGTTCGATCAGGTCAGCCATGCCGTTACACGGCTGCATGACAAAATGGACGCCGGTCTGGTCGTTCAGCAACTGGTGAAGCACATGGAATTTGCTGCTCGCCAGCGTCCGTTCCGTTGCCATCACGCCGACCGTTCCCGTAATCGTTTTGGCGGCAGCCGGTTTGAGTCCCGGTTCGACACCGACGATCGGCAGGTCAGGATATTGTTCCCGCAAGAGATGAATCGCCATCGCTGTGGCGGTATTGCAGGCGACGACCAGCGCCTTGATATCCTGTTTCAGGAGGAAATCCGTGATCCTGAACGAGCGCTCAATGACGAATTCCTCTGGCTTGTCCCCGTATGGGGCATAGCCCGAATCGGCGAAATAAATCAGCTCTTCATCCGGCAATTGCGTGGCAATGTGCCGAAGAACAGACAAACCGCCCACACCGGAGTCGAAAATGCCGATCGGTCCGGAAGCCTTCATGCTGGACGGGTTGTCACTGGCGCTAGGGTTCAATTGATCGCTTTCGGAATTTTTCCGTCACAAAAATTGGCGATTTTGGCCGACCATTCTGCGGGGCCTGTCGTATGCAGCGAAGTGCCGCTGGAATCGACGGCTACCGTGACCGGCATGTCTTTGACCTCGAATTCGTAAATCGCTTCCATACCCAGATCGGCGAACGCCAGAATTTTCGCGTCCTTGATCGCCTTTGAAACCAGATAGGCAGCGCCACCGACAGCGATCATGTAAGCCGATTTGTGCTTTTTGATCGCCTCGATGGCGACCGGGCCGCGTTCGGCCTTGCCGACCATGGCGATCAACCCGGTCTGGCCGAGCATCATTTCCGTGAACTTGTCCATACGGGTCGACGTTGTCGGACCGGCAGGGCCAACCACTTCATCGCGTACCGGATCGACCGGGCCGACGTAATAAATCACCCGGTTCGTGAAATCCACCGGCAGTTTTTCGCCTTTTGCCAGCATGTCGGCAATGCGCTTGTGAGCCGCGTCGCGGCCGGTCAGCATCTTGCCGTTCAAGAGCAGGGTTTGTCCCGGTTTCCATGACGCGACTTCTTCTTTCGTCAGTGTATCCAGATTGACACGGGTCGATTTTTCGACGTCCGGATGCCAGTTGATCTGCGGCCAGTCGGAAAGGGCAGGCGGGTCGAGATAAACCGGACCGGATCCGTCCAGCACGAAATGCGCATGACGGGTCGCGGCGCAGTTCGGGATGATCGCAACAGGTTTGGACGCGGCATGTGTCGGATACATATGGATCTTGACGTCCAGCACGGTCGTCATGCCGCCGACACCCTGCGCACCGATACCGAGCGCGTTGATCCTGTCGCACAGTTCGATGCGCAATTCTTCCAGTTTGTTTTGCGGGCCACGGGCTTTCAGTTCGGCCATGTCGATCGATTCCATCGCGGCTTCTTTCGCCATCAGGGCAGCCTTTTCAGCCGTACCGCCAATACCGATACCTAAAATGCCGGGAGGGCACCAGCCCGCGCCCATATGTTCGACCGTTTCCAGAACGTAATCGACCAGTGAATCGGACGGGTTCAGCATTTTCAGCGAGGATTTGTTTTCCGAGCCACCGCCCTTGGCACCAATCGTCACTTCCACCGTGTCGCCGGGAACGACGTCCATCATGATGACGGCGGGGGTATTGTCTTTCGTGTTCTTGCGTTCGAATTGCGGATCGGCAACGACAGAGTTGCGCAGTTTGTTGTCCGCAAAGGCATAGGCGCGCCTGACGCCTTCATTGATTGCGTCGTGGATCGACCCCGAAAAGCCGTCCCATTTCACGTCCATGCCGATTTTCAGAAAAACGTTTACGATACCCGTATCCTGGCAAATCGGCCTTTTGCCTTCCGCACACATTCGCGAATTCGTCAGGATCTGTTCAATGGCGTCTTTTGCGGCAGGGCTTTGTTCAATTTCATAAGCCTTCGCCAAATGTCTTATATAGTCGGTGGGGTGATAGGTGCTGATGTATTGAAGCGCAGCGGCGATCGATTCGATCAGGTCTTCTTGCTTGATGGTAGTCATAGGCGTGTCGGATTCAATATAAAAACAGGGCGAAAACCCATGTTCGCGGATCGGCTTATTTTAGCCTCTTTCACAAGCATGTGAATACGATCCCTGCAAAGAGATCGGAAAAAGTAAAAAACTTATTTGACGACAACGGAAACTTGCGATATCTTGCATCCCTTATATTTTCTGTTGTTATATACCTTATATTTAAAAGTAATAATGAGCCGATCTTACCGGACCGGTTTGTGGCAGTCGGGAATCCCTCATTTTTAAGGGATGCCTGCAAAAGGAATAGCCGGAGAGTCTGTTTATTCCGGCTGTTTTGAACGTGTACTCATTCACAAGAAGAGTTCGGCCTCACCGTAAAAACTGTACGGCGGGCCATTTGAAAAAACAGGAGTGACAAAATGGCAGCAAATCCATCCGAAAAAAAAGAAACCCATTTTTATTATCCATCCGAAGAATTTGCACAAAACGCGGCGATCCCGGGCATGGATGCATATTGGGCCCTGTGCAAGGAAGCTGAAGAGGACTACGAAGGGTTCTGGGGCAAGCTGGCCCGTGAAAACATCCTCTGGCACAAACCGTTCACCAAGGTGCTGGACGAAACCAATCCTCCATTTTACAAATGGTTTGAAGACGGTGAACTGAACGTCTCCTACAACTGTCTCGACAAGAATCTTGAAAACGGCAACGCGGAAAAAAACGCGATCATTTTCGAAGCGGATGACGGCACCGTTACCCGTCTGACCTACCGCGAACTCCATAAAAAAGTCTGCAAACTGGCCAATGGCCTGAAATCACTCGGCATCAAAAAAGGTGACCGTGTCGTTATCTACATGGCGATGTCGGCCGAAGCCATTATCGCCATGCAAGCCTGCGCCCGTATCGGCGCGACCCATTCGGTCGTGTTCGGCGGTTTCTCCGCGCCATCGCTTGCCGAAAGAATTGAAAATGCCGGCGCTGTTGCCGTCATCACTGCCGACGAACAGCTTCGCGGCGGCCGTTACATGCCGTTGAAAGCCATCGTGGACGATGCGCTTGCCATGATCGACAACAACAACGTCAAAAACGTCGTCATTTACCAGCGGACCGGCAATGAGATCAACTTCGTCAAGGGCCGTGACCACTGGATGCATGAACTGGCCGACCCGCAGTCCGACGTCTGCGAACCGGAATGGGTCGACGCCGAACATCCGCTGTTCATCCTCTATACCTCCGGTTCGACCGGCAATCCGAAAGGCGCACAGCATTCCTCGGGCGGATACCTCCTGTGGGCGATCATGACCATGCGCTGGACGTTCGACATCAAACCGGACGACATTTTCTGGTGCACGGCCGACGTGGGCTGGATTACCGGCCACACCTATAATGCCTATGGCCCGCTGGCTGTCGGCGGTACCATCGTCCTGTTCGAAGGCGTCCCCACCTTCCCGCATGCCGGCCGTTTCTGGGAAATGATCGACAAGCACAAGGTCACCATTTTCTATACCGCACCGACCGCCATCCGCTCGCTTATCAAGGCCAGCACCGAAGACACGATGGTTGCACCGGAAAACTACGACCTCTCGAGCCTGCGATTGCTCGGTTCCGTCGGTGAACCGATCAATCCGGAAGCATGGCTCTGGTTTTACAAACACATCGGCAAGGAACGCTGCCCGATCGTCGATACCTTCTGGCAAACCGAAACCGGCGGCCACGTCATCGCCCCGATGCCGGGCGCAACCCCGCTCGTACCGGGTTCATGCACCCTGCCATTGCCGGGCCTGTCGATCAGCGTCGTCGACGAAACCGGTCAGGAACTGCCGAACGGGCAGGGGGGTATCCTTGTCATCAACCGTCCCTGGCCATCCATGATCCGTACCGTCTGGGGCAACGACGAACGTTACAAGACCCATTACTGGCCGGAAGAGCTGGGTGGACGTCTGTATCAGGCCGGCGACGGCGCGATCCGTGATCCGCAAACCGGTTACTTCACCATCACCGGCCGTATCGACGACGTGTTGAACGTCTCCGGTCACGCGCTGGGCACCATGGAAGTCGAATCCGTGCTCTCCGCCCATCCGATGGTCGCCGAAGCCGCCGTGGTCGGCAAGCCGGATGATTTGACCGGTGAATCCATCTGCGCCTTCGTTATCCTGAAAAAGGAATTGCCCGAAGGGGAAGATGCCAGAACCGTCGCCGCCGACCTGCGCAAATGGGTGTCGCGTGAAATCAGCCCGATCGCCCGTCCGAAAGAAATCCGCTTCGGCGCAAACCTGCCGAAAACCCGCTCCGGCAAAATCATGCGTCGTCTTTTGCGCGTCATCGCCCGCGGCGAGGAAATCACACAAGACATTTCCACACTGGAAAACCCGGGAATTCTCGACCAGTTGAAAAAAACGTTGTGATCTTGCTAAAAAACCGCATAAAGATGAGGACAGCCCTCATCTTTATGCTAGAATGCAAGGCTTCGCAGTAATCCATTGCAGGAGAGATGGATGAGTGGTTTAAGTCGCACGCCTGGAAAGCGTGTATAGGTTCATAGCCTATCGGGGGTTCGAATCCCCCTCTCTCCGCCACTAACCCCTTGATTTTAAAGGGATTGCACTTTTCAAAAGTGCTTAAAATGATGCTGTATTAAGCTGTGTTATGCAGCTTTTATGCAGCTTTTTTATCTCTGTAATTCCTCTTTTTATCCAAAAATTTCTACAGCTTTTTGACCTGCATTCGGTGCAGCATCCGGGATCCATCGTGCGTAGATTTTATAAATCATGTTGACGTCAGTATGACCCATTTGCCCGGCCAGCCAACCCGGTGTTTCGCCAGCGGATAGCATCATTGAAGCGTATGTGTGCCGTGTCTGATAAGGGTTACGATACCGGACATTTGCGATTTCTAAAATTGGCATCCATGCGTTTCTGATTTGCTGATCGCCTGTCCATGCTTCTCCAGTGTTCGGGTTGATAAACACAGGTGAATTCTTGTTTACCGAAAAAGTCAGTTTCTTCTGGTCTAAAAGTGCTTTGCGTGCAGGCTGCAATATCTTCACTTCCCTGACACTTCGTTTGGTCTTCGGCGTTTCAGCAACTTTTGCCGCCTGTGTTTTTCCCTTCCATACCTTGATGACCCCCCGCTTAAAGTCGATATCGTCCCAACTCAAGGCGACAAGTTCATTTGTTCTCAGTCCAGACCATAA
>ENA-UEYG01001386-UEYG01001386.1-human-gut-metagenome-genome-assembly--contig:-NODE-1386-length-17632-cov-5.921732_pt1 | contig 17632 bp, 20 predicted proteins | sample MGYA00242933_ERZ507934 | MGnify/ENA primary metagenome ERZ507934 (study PRJEB26167, sample SAMN06115527) | human gut metagenome | host: Homo sapiens | place: China:Zejiang | collected 2015-11-10... | reverse complement strand
ATCGGACGAGCGTCTCGTGGGTGAGGAGTGTGTATCTGGGCGGGCGCCGTATCAGTATGGCGGGCGCGGGGCTCCGGGCGGGGCCTTCGCTTGCGCCGGAAGCGTTTCGCCGGACGGAAGCCCGCAGGATGGGGCCCCTGCGGACGGGTGCTTGCCGGGGGAATATCCATCGGGAGAACGCCCACAGGGGGGAGGCGTTGCGGCGGGGATGCCCCTGCCCGGCGGACGGCTTCCTTGCGGGGCGCGGGGGGCGGCGCGTTCGGCTTCGCATCCGGCCCAGCATCCGCTCCCGCATCAGGCCCCGTACCCGGCGGGACATCCGGCAGGGTTCCGGGCGGGGCATCCGGCGCCCCAGCGGGAGGAGCGGCCTTTCCCCTCGTCGGGCTCCTTCCCGGGCGGGCCCCTTCTGGAAGGGCATCCGCAGCGGGAGGGGTTCCTGTCCTGCTGGTCGGCGTATCCCGTGCAGCAGGGGCGGGAGGACGCATGGCGCGAGTGGCTGCGGCTTTGGGAGCGCCGGGCGCTTCCCGAACCCTGCGCCGTGCGGGAGGCCATCCGGCTCATGCTGGCCGAGGACACGCGCTGGAGGCGGGGCAAGATCCCCAAGATGGCGAAATGGCTGGCCGGGATGGGCTGGAATGACCGCCCGTTCGTAGAGCCGGAGGGATGCGCGGGGGCCGGGCGTCCGCGTGTCGGCACGGCGGCGCGGCGGGCGCAGGACAACGACGACATGGCGAAAATGCTTTTGCAGGTACGGAGGGCTCATGCACAATCTGGACTTTATGCTTCAAACGCTGGTCAATCTGGCGCTGCACTACCCGCAGGCGGGCAGGACGCCCGCGCAGCTGCGGATTCTGGCGGAGGACTGGGCGGAGGATCTTGCGGCGTTTCCGCGTGACATCGTGGAGCGGGCGGTAAAGGCCCATCGCCGCGAATCCCCGTATTTCCCCACGGTTGCGGATATATGGAGGCGTTGCGGGGAATTGCGCCGGGGGCTTGAGGCGCGCCGGGAGGCGGAGCGGGCCCTGCCGGGGAGGACGCTGACGCGGGACGAGCAGATCGCCCTGAATACGGACTGGTGCGCCAAAATCCTTGCGAACCTGCGGGGGAAGATGGAGCGCGGGAAACGGGGAGGCTGCGGACGTGCGGGGTGACGCGCCTGTGTGCGGGCCTTTCCGGGCGGGCAAGCGCGCGGCGGCGCGGTGGCGGAGGGCCGTGGGACGCCGGGGCTGCGGGTTGCGGGGCACGGCGCGGGATGGCGCGGGCCCCGGGGGTGCCGGAGCCCTGCGGAACGGGGAAGCGGAATACGGAAACAAAAAGGAGTCGTGATGGGCGAGCTTTGGGTGAATTATGCGGAACTGGCTGATGCCATTGGCGAAGACGGTGCGGAAAAGCTGTGCCGCGCCGTGGGCGGGGTGTCCACGTACATTCCGCGCACGCAGCCGGAAGGCTCTCCGCTCTGCGGGGTCATCGGCACGGAACGGATGAGGCGGCTGTGCTCGGCGTTCGGCGGGTTGCGGGTGACGCTGCCCAACAGGAGGCGGAGCGAGCCCTCCAAGGTACGGATCGCGCGCCTGCTGGAATCCGGCAAGGCGCCGGGGGCCGTCGCCCTCGAAATCGGCGTCACGGAACGGTATGTGCGCATGATTGCCAGCCGCTGCAAGATCGGGAGCGGCGGAAGCGGCGGGCGGGGTTCGGTATGCCGCCCGGACTGAGAAGGGGAAGGGCGCGTCCCGCGTTGTCCGCCGTCCGCTTCAATCGGAGCCCCTTCCGGCAGGCATGGCTTGCCGGGTTGGGAGGGGGGCGGGGCTTCGCAAAGACCCGTGCGCGGGGTGTGGGAGGTTTCCTCCGCAACCCCGGAAACATCGCAAGGCAGCCCGTTGCCCGAGGCGCGGGGAGGTTCCCCATTGGAGCCGCCGTAAGCCCGGCGTCATCCGCCGTTGCCCGAGGCGCGGGGAGGTGCCCCTTTCTTTTTCTTGCCGATCCACGGCGTGGGGCGAGCTTCCTGCGGGCCTGAACCTGAGGCTTCCCCGGGGGCTCCTGAGCTGGCGTGGCCCGTACGTTTGGGGGCGTGGGGCGGGGCTCCGCCGGAAACTGTTCAGGGTGTGGCTTCCGGGCCGGACGCGCCAAGGTGGGGGAAGGAGGTTCCTATGGCTGGTTTTACCTTGCGTCATTTTTCCCCGGTCGAATTCCGCTGCAAGTGCGGGTGCGGCGCGGGCATGGAAAAAATGGACGCCGATCTGCTGCATCTGCTCGACGAGGCCCGCGATCTGGCGGGCGCGCCGTTTTCGCTGACGTCCGCCTACCGCTGCCCCAAGCACAACAAGGCCGTCGGGGGCGTGCCCACGTCCGCCCACACGCGCGGGTATGCCGTGGACATCCGCTGTGTGGATTCCCATTCCCGTTTCGTGATCCTTCAAGCGTTGCTTGAAGTTGGTTTCCGGCGCATCGAGCTGGCCCCGACGTGGATCCATGTGGACAACGACCCGGACAAGCCGCGTGACGTGGCCTTTTACCGGCATGGAGGCGCATACTGATGGAAACGGCTGTGATTGATTTCCTTTTTTCGGCACTGGCCCAGCTCGCCGCCCAGTATCCCGACGCGGCGTGGCTTGCCGTCGCCCTGAGCGCGGTCATGACCGTCTGCGGGCTGTGCGCCGTGGCTACCGTCTGGATGCCCGTGCCCAAGGAAACGGCGGGGCTGTATGCCGCCGTGTACCGCTGGGCCCATGCCTTTGCCGCGCATTTCGGGCAGAACCGGGGCGCGGTGGCGGACGGCAGATCCGAAACCGTGCAGGCCGAAGTCAAGGCCGTGACGGAGAAGTGATGCGCGGGCCGCTACACCCCTCAAGCGGTTCTCCGGGCGGCAAGGCCCGCGGCTGGCGGCAATCCCGGAACCTGCGCGTGCCCGCCGTGGGGCGGCTGATGGCGCTGCTGTGCGCGCTGCTGCCGGGGGCGTGCGGCTGCGCCCAGTGGACGGGGCTGGCCTTGGCGGACGCCACCGCTCCGGAAGGCCCGGCACGTCCGGCCTGCACGTTCCCGGCCTCCGCATCGGAGTGGGGTATGCCGGCCCCGCTCTCAGATACATTGGAGGGGATTATGCCGGAACCGGCCCCGCTTCCGGGCCTCCCGGCTTCTGGGGCGGAGGGGCGGCTTTCGGGCATTTGGGCCCATACACCGGACCCGCCCCCACCTTGTATGGGGGCGTTCCCGGAGCCGTCTCCGTCTTGCGTGGCGGGCTCTGCGGAGGGGCTGCCGTTCGTATGGGGAACCGTCTCCCCGGCGAGCCCCGGTTCCGGCGGGGAAGGGTTGGGCTTGGCGCGGGAAGCGGGCCCGGAGGCCCCGGATCCGGGGCGGCGGGCGTATCCCGTGCCCGGTTCCGGCGGGTGGGGGTTGCGGTTCAAGGGTATGGAGGCGGCGCGGTGAGCGAAGAAGAGAACATCCGGCTTGTCCGCGAGATCGGGGAAGTGAAGGCCGAGCTTTCCGGGCTCAAGGCCGAGGTCGCGGGCACGAACCAGCGCCTCGACGACATCGTGATCACCCAGCTCAAGGATCACGGCAAGCGGCTGGCCATGCAGGATATCCGCATCAGCTCCCTTGAGCAGGCCGAGAACAGGCGGGCGGGGGGGATTTCCGCGCTCGCGGCGATCGCCACGGTCGCCGGAAGCGTCGGGGCGCTGCTCATGAAGGTCTTCGGCTGATCTCCGGCGTCCCGCATCCGGCACCCTTTCGTCCCCGTCTGGAGGGGCCTGCACACACATACCAGCTTCCTCAGCCCGAGGACCTTCATCCCCGTCTGGAGGGGCCCCGTAAGCGCTTGTGGCCGAGGCGCAGGCCGGGACCCTCCATCCCGCCCGGGGGAATCCTTTCCCCTCCGTGGGGCGTCCTTGCGATCAACATGGACGGCTATGGAATGGATACCCCCCTTTTCCACCCGTGGGGTGTTCCCATAGCCCGATTCAATAAGCTTCCCTACGCACGCCCTTTCCCACCCGTAGGGAGACGCTCGGCCTCTCATTTGGCCCTCTACGGACAGGTTGCCCCTTTCCCGTCCGTGGGGAGGCGTTCCGGCTTTCACCCGTGCCTTCATCCATCCCTTTCCCCTTGCCCGGCCCCCTGTTTCGATGCCCTTCTTCGGGGCCGGTTTCCCGCCGCAAACGGTTTCCCGCGGCCCGGCGTTTTCGGCTTTTTTCGTCCGCCGGAACTTGTTCAGGGTGCGCTTTTGGGGCGTTGCGCCGCATTGTGGGGACAGCCTCCCGATGGGGAGGCCCCTCGCCGCACAGGGGCAGGTCGATCGGCGCATAAAGCCGGGCCCTGATGACAGGGTGCCCCTCGCCGCACGGGGGAGGGGGCGCTCCGGAATGCGGGGGCCCCGGATCACAAAAGGAGCGTTCATGAACACTAGCGCGACAGGCGGCTTCCTCCAGCCCGAACCCGGTCTGGCCCGTTCGGACATCGAGCGGCTGATCGGGGACGTGATCGCGGGCATCACCGGGCTTCCCCGGGATCTCGTCCGCGAACGGGTCGCCGTGCCTCAGGCCGATCCGGAAACCGGGGCCACGTGGTGCTCGTTCGGCATCACGAAGCGTTCCGAATCCAAATCGCAGGTGCGGCATTACGAAACCGAGGACGGGCTGGGCATGAGCCGCGTGCTCACCCTTGAGACGCTGACGGTCCCGGCCAGCTTCTTCGGCCCCGCCTGCGAGGATATGGCCCTGAAACTGAAGGCGGGGCTTCACATTTCCCAGAACCGCGAACCGCTCTGGCACGCCAACATCGCGCTGGTGCAGGCAGGGGACGTGATCACGCCCCCGGCTTCCTCCGCGTCCGGCGTACCCGACGATCGGCGCTGGAGCGGGCGGGCGGATCTGACGCTGACCTTCCGGCGGGGGCCCTCGTCCCCGCAGGGCAAGGCGGCGGAAGGCACTGTGGCAATCACCCATGCGAAACAGCCCGATTGCGGCATCCGCGGCAACTGTCAGGAGTTTTATCATGGCACGAGCTCTGAGCGTGGACCGCGTCGTCCGCGTCGGCATCAATCTCCAGCCGATGGCGGCGGCCCGGCGCAATTTCGGCACGCTGCTCATCATCGGCGCTTCCGGCGTCATCGACATGGAGGAACGCCTCCGCGCCTATACCGGCATCGACGGCGTGGCCGCCGACTTCGGCATGGACGCCCCGGAATACCGGGCCGCCGAACTCTATTTCTCCCAGTCCCCCCGCCCCGCGCAGCTCTGCGTGGGACGCTGGGGCAAAACCCCCACCCCCGCCATCCTCAAGGGCGGCATCCTTTCCGACGGCGAGGCCGACGCTTCCGCGTGGGCTTCCGTCAAGGACGGCAGCTTCGCCGTTTCCGTGGGCGGCGTCTCCAAGGACATCACCGGCCTCGACTTCTCCGGCGCGACCAACATGAACGGCGTCGCCGCCGTCGTCAGCGCCGCCCTCGCCTCCGCCGGGGCTTCCTGCGCGTGGGACGGGCAGCGCTTCGCCATGAAGACCAGCACGCTGGGCGCTTCCGCCGGGATCGGCTATCTGGCCCCGCTGTCCGAGCCCGCCGGGACCGACATCTCCGCCATGCTGCGCATGACCGCCTCCACCGGCCTGCCCCCGGTCGCGGGCACCGACGGCGAAACCGCCAAGGAAGCCGTGGCCGCGCTGGCCGACAAGTCCGGCGACTGGTACGGCTGCGTCTTTGCCGACGAGGGCCTGACCGTCGAGGATCACCTTGACGTGGCCGCCTTTGTCGAAGCCTCCGCCAAGGCCCGCATCTACGGCGTCACCGTCACCGACAGCCGCGCGCTGGACGCCGGATACGCCGAGGACGCCGCCAGCAAGCTCAAGGAGCTGGCCCGCAAGCGCACCATCGTGGCCTACAGCCGCAATCCCTACGCCATCGTCTCCGCGCTCGGCCGCGCCTTCACCGTGAACTTCTCGGCCAACCGCAGCACCATCACCCTGAAGTTCAAGCAGCTTCCCGGCGTCGCCGCCGAGGGCCTCACCGAAACGCAGGCGAAAGCCCTCGAAGCCAAGCGCTGCAACGTGTTCGCCGCCTACGACAACGAAACCGCCATCTTCCAGGAAGGCGTGATGTCCGGCCCGGCCTACTTCGACGAGATCCACGGCCTCGACTGGCTTCAGAACGCCATCCAGTCCGAAACCTGGAACCTGCTCTACCAGTCCAAGACCAAGATCCCCCAGACCGACGCGGGCGCCAACCAGATCATCACCTGCATCGAGGCCGTGCTCGGCGAAGCCGTGAACAACGGCCTTGTGGCTCCGGGCACGTGGAACGCCGACGGTTTCGGCCTGCTGGAACGCGGCGATTATCTCGACAAGGGCTACTACGTATACACGACCCCCGTGGCCGAACAGGCGCAGTCCGAGCGCGAGCAGCGCAAGTGCCCGCCCATCCAGATCGCCGCCAAGCTTGCCGGGGCCATCCATTTCGTCGACGTGCAGATCGACGTCAACCGCTGATTGAGGACGGAAAACCATGGGACATTCGTATAGCTTTCTTGATGTGCAGGCTTCCATCTACGGGCCGGGCGGCAACGTCTCCCTCGCCGGAGACGAGGCCGGGGTCGAACAGGGCGGCATCACCGTCACGCCCGCCGGCGAGCGGAGCAAGATGACCGTCGGGGCCGACGGCTCCGTGATGCACAGCCTGCTCGGCGACAAATCCGGCACCGTGTCGGTCAAGCTGCTCAAGACCTCCAGCGTCAACGCGGCGCTCCAGATCATGTACAACCTCCAGACCACCACCGGCGCCCAGCACGGCATGAACACCATCGTCATCCGCGACGTTGCGCGCGGCGACGTGATCACCTGCCAGAACTGCGCCTTTGCCAAGCAGCCCGCCATCACCTACGGCACCGATGCCGGGGCTGTGGAGTGGACGTTCAACGCCGGGTCCATTTCCTTCCTGCTGGGGATGTAGCCATGCAGTTCACCATCAAGGACAAAACCTTCGATTCCGGCAGGCTGAACGCCTTCCAGCAGCTCCATGTGGTGCGGCGTCTGGCCCCGGTGACCGAGCGGCTCGTGGCCCTCGCCGGAAGCGCGGGCGACCCCGAAGCCTTCCTCGGCCCGCTGGCCCGCACCGTGGGCGAGCTGCCCGACGCCGATGTGGACTACATCCTGAACGCCTGCCTCGACGTGACGCAGATCCGGCAGGATACGGGCGGGTTCGCAAGGCTGCGCGTGAACGGCGTGGTCATGTTCCCGCTGGATCTGACCATGCTGCTCGGCATCGCGGCGCATGTCCTGAAAGACAACCTGTCCGGTTTTTTCGCAGACCTCCCCTCGGTTTTGAACCGTGCGGGGAAGGCTGCGGAATCCGATGGGTAACGCTCCCCGATGGGCAGGACTGGCTGATGAGGCCGGTCCTGCGGGGGCTGTGCCGGTATGAGGGCCTCAAGGACGGCACGCTTTCGCTTGAGGACGTGGCGCTCATGAACGACGCCCTGACCGTGCAGGAAGAGAACGAACGCCGCTTTATGGCGGCGAAAGAAAAGGAACGTGCGTGATGGCTGTAGCCGGAGAGCAGATACTCACCAGACTGGGGTTTGAGGTCGACGAGATCTCGCTCAAGTCCTCCTTGGAGAAGGTCGCGGCGTTCGGCTCCGCTCTCCGGCGGGCCTTCGCCGACGCGTCCGCCGCGTTCGTCGGGATCGCCAAGGGGGAGGCCGAGGTCGCCGCGCAGGCGGACGCGCTCGGCGTTTCCGTGGAGCGGTTCGCGGAATGGCGGTTCATCGCGGAACAGACGGGCGCTTCGGCGGACGCGCTCGAAGCCTCCCTCAAGGCCATGCTCGCCAACAATCCGGGTTTGTCCGACGCGGCCTCGGAACTGGAGCGCGCGGGCGGGGCGATGCGGGAGATGGGCGATGCCCAGCGCGAGGCGTATGCGGGGGGGCTGGGCATCGATCCTTCCCTCATCCCCATGCTCACGCAGGACGTTTCCGGGCTGCGCGACATGTTCCGGTCGCTCTACGCCACGGCGGGGACGGACGCCGCGCAAGCCGCCGAGGACAGCAAGGGCTTCCTTGACGGCATGGCGCGGCTGGCGGGCCTGTGCGACCTGCTGGCGAAGACGGTGGCGCTTTCGCTGCTGGGCACGGCCCGGAGCGGCATCGAGGCGCTCGGCGATGCGTTCGTGGCGCATTTCGACGACATCCGGCGCGTGCTGGAGCTTGTGGTCGCGCTTGCCTCCGCCGCCGCCCCGGTCATCGGCGCGGCGCTCGGCCTGCTCGTCTCGTGGGGCGGGCAGCTCGCGGGCCTGCTCGGGACGCTGGACGCGGATCTCGTCGCCGGGATCGGCAAGGGGATCGCGGTCTTCATGACCCTGCGCGGGGCCGTGGGCGCGGCGATCATCGGGTTCGCCAACCTCAAGGAGGCGTGGACGCTGCTGACGGCGGCCTTTTCCGCCAACCCTTACCTCCTCGCCATCGGAGCCGCCGTGACGCTCGCGGTGGTCGTCATGGACAACTGGGACGCGGTCAAGGCGTTCCTCCTCGGCGTCTGGGACGCCGTGGCGTCCGGCGTGCGGGCCGCCGTGGGCGCGGTGGCGTCGGCCTTCGATAACGCAGTAAACTTCGCAACAGGGGCGGGGTCCGCCATCGCCGGGGCTGTCGGCCCGGCCGTCTCCTCCGCAATGGGCTTCGTCGGCGCGGCTGTTTCCGGCGCGGCGGATCTGCTTGCCTCGGCGTTCGGCGGCGCGGCGGACGTGGTGTCCGGCCTGTTCTCGGGCATGGGCGCGGCGATCGGGATTGCCTTGCAGGGGATCATGGACGGCTTCCGGCTCCTCGGCGGGCTCGCCGCCGCGATCTTCTCCGGGGATCTTTCCGGCGCGCTGGATGCGGGGATCGGGCTGTTCCGGAACTTCGGGGAAACGGCCCTCGGCGTCTTCCCGGCGCTCGGGGAAGGCATCCTCGGCGGCCTGTCCTCCCTGTGGGGCAGGGTCACGGAGGCGTTCCCGGACTTCGGCGCGTGGGCGTCGGGCGTTGCGGAATCCGTGGGTTCGGCCTTCTCCGGTGCGGCGGAGTCCGCGGGCACGGCACTCTCCAGCACGCTGGACGCCGTGGGCCCCGCCGTTTCCGGCGTTGCGGAGGCGCTGGCCCCTGTGGTTTCGGGGGCTGCGGAGGCTGTTTCCTCCACGGTTTCCGGGGTCGCGGGCGCGGTGTCTTCGGCGTGTTCGGGCGTCGCGGGCTTCGTGGGCCCGGCTGTTTCCGGCGCTGTCGAAGCTGCGGGTTCGGCCTTCTCCGGTGCGGCTGAAGCCGTGGCCCCGGCGGTTTCCGGTTTAGCGGAAGCGGCGGTTTCGGCTTTCGGAGGCGTCGCGGACACGCTGGGCGCAGCCTTCGGGAACGTCGCTGGCGCGGCGTCCTCGGCCCTCTCCGGTGCGCTGGATATGGTGGGGCCCGCGGCTTCGGAAGCCGCTGATCGGCTTTCTTCGGCGCTGTCCGGCGCGGTGGCGTTCGTATCCGGCCGGTTCCCGAGCCTCGGCGCGGCGGCTGAGGCCGTGGGGCAGGGGCTCGCCAGCGAGTTCCAGAGCATCCGCGATCTCGTGGCCTCCGTGTTCTCGGGGGATCTTTCCGGCGCGCTGGATGCGGCGCTCGGGCTGTTCTCGGGCTTCCGGGAAACGGCTTTCGCCATTTTCGCGGCGCTCGGGGAAGCCGTGCTCGGCGTGTTCGCCTTCGTGTGGGGACAGGTCACGGCGTCCTTCCCGGACTTCGGCGCGTGGGCGGCAAGCTCGGCTTCGGCGGTTGCCGGGGCGTTCGGCAAGGCCCTCGGCTGGGTGCGGGAAAAGCTCTACGGGCTCGTCGACATGCTTCCCGACTGGGCGCTGGAAAAGCTCGGCTGGAAGCGGCTCCCCGATGCGGGTGCGGAGGACGGTATGCCCGGATTCCGCGCTCCGTACGCCCACGGAGGGCAGAGCGTCCCCGCCGGGAACGGCGGTTCCGGATACGGCGGCCCTTCCTTTGGGAACGGTTCCTCCGGGAATGACTGGGGGGCGGGTTCCGCTGCGGGCGCTTCCTCCGGCGGCGCTTGGGGAGCGGGCTCTGTGGGCGGCACGCCTTCGGATGGCGCTTTCGCGGGCGCTCCTGCGGGAGGCTTCGGGGCGGGCGGCTCCGGCGGTCCATTCTTCCCGGGCGCTTCCGGCGGCTCCTTCGGGGGCGCTCCGGGAAGCTCCGGACAGGAAAGGGCGCCGGGTGGCGGCTCCTCCCGCGCGGGCCTTTTCGGGCCCGGCTTCGGGACGCAGCCGTTCTTCTCCCCCTCCACGGAAGCCTACCTGATGGCCGCCCCGTGGCAGTCGGCGGCGATGGCCTCCGCCGGCAGTGCGGTTTCGCTGGAATCCAGAACGGAAATCAACGTCAGCGGCGCAAGCTCGCCGGATGAGGTGGCCCGCCGCGTCGCCGTGGAACAGGACAACATCAACGCGGATCTGATCCGCTACGCACAGGGGGCCGCCCGATGAACTGGCTGACCCAACCGCTGGAACGCGTTTTCCTGCGCCCGCTGCGCAGCCTCGGCGGGCTCTCCTTCGACGTGGTCGTTTCCGAGGAGCACGAGGACACCCTGACCATCGCCAAGCATCCCGTGGAGCAGGGCGCGAACATCAGCGATCACGCCTACCGCAACCCGTGCAAGGTGGTCATCAAGGGCGCGTCGTCGGAGAGCACCTACGGCCTGCCGGTCTGGGACTCCTACAACGTCACGCTCTACAACGCGCTGCTGGCGCTGCAAAACGCCCGCGAGCCCTTCGACATCGTTACGGGCAAGCGCAAGTACAGCAACATGCTGCTGGAGAAGCTGACCGTGACCACCACCCCGGACTCCGAGCACGCGCTCATGGTGACGGCGGAGTGCCGCGAGGTGATCATCGTGAGGACGCAGGTGATGGCGGTCCCGGCCGAACCCGGCAGGCACCGGAACCCCGCCAAGACCGGCGGGACGGCGAACAAGGGCCAGAAGCAGGCCGTCCCCGTGAGGTGACGTGCTGCATGGACTTGAAGATACAAGCAAAGTGAGTGCGACAATGCGTTATGTCATTCCCCTGACCCCTGAGCCGCAGCGGTTCAGCATCGTTCTGGCGGGCCGCGAGCTGCTGCTTGCCGTCCGCTGGATGGACGCGCCCGAAGGCGGCTGGCTGCTCGACATGGCCGACGCCGAGGGCGTCCCCCTCGTTTCCGGCATCCCGCTGGTGGCGGGGTGCGACCTGCTTGAGCCGTATGCGTATCTGGGGCTCGGGGGCGCGCTCCTGCTTTCGGGGGACGAGCCGCCCTCCCCGGATACGCTCGGGCGGGGCGTGGACCTGCTGTTCGAGGTGGCTGATCATGGCTGAGGCAACAAGCCGTAGCGGGGAACGCCGCGATGAGGGCCGCCAGTGGCTGCGCCGGTGCTCGCTGCTCGTCGGGCCCAAGGAGGGCGGCGCGCTGGAGCTTGGGGAACTGCGCGTTGCCTTCACCGTCAAGGTGAGCGAGCAGGAAACCCCCAACAGCGCCTCGATCAGGGTCTACAACCTCTCCGAGGCCACAGCCGGGCGGATACGCAAGGAATTTACCCGCGTCATCCTTCAGGCCGGGTATCAGGGCAACTGTTCCGTCATCTTCGACGGGAACATCACCAAGGTGGCGCTCGGGCAGGAGGGCGGCCCCGGAGCCGGGAAGAACGGCGGCGAGGGCGAAGGGGTGGACACCTGCCTCGAGATCAGCGCCGGGGACGGCGACAGGGCCTACAACTACGCGCTGGTCAATACCTCGCTGGCGGCGGGCTCCACCCCCGACGACCACGTCCGCGCCTGCATGAAGGCCTTTTCCGCCAAGGGCATCGAGCCCGGCTACATCCCCCTCCTTCCCGGCCAGAAGCTCCCCCGGGGCAAGGTCATGTACGGCATGGCCCGCGCCTACATGCGCGATACCGCGAGGCGCACCGGCACGGCGTGGAGCTTCCAGAAGGGCAAGATGCAGATGGTGCCCGCCAGCGGCTACCTCCCCGGCGAGGCCGTGGTGCTTTCCGCCGGAACCGGGCTCATCGGCACGCCCAAGGCCAACGACAAGGGCATCGAGATCAAGTGCCTGCTCAACCCCCGCCTGCGCATCGGCGGGCGCGTCCGGCTCGACAACGCGGGCGGGGCCGGGCTCAAGGCCGGGACGGGGCGGGAGCCGAGGGACGTCCACGACGGCCTCTACCGCATCCTTTCGATAACCTTCTCCGGCGACACGCGGGGCACGGACTGGTACGCCACCCTGTCGTGCGTCGGCATTGACGATACCTCTCAGCTTCCTTTGGACGAGGCACGGTGATGGACAGACGAGAAAGATGGGCCGAGCCCGTCGAAGCCCTGCGCGCGGCCCTCGACGGCAGGCAGGCGGAAATGTGGACGGCGCTGCCCGGCATCGTCCAGTCCTTTGATCCGGCGGCGATGACGGTTTCCGTACAGCCCGCCGTTGCCGGGCGGATCTCCGACGAGGCGGGAAAGGCCGCTTCCGTGGATCTGCCCATCCTGCCGGACGTGCCGGTGGTGTTCCCGGGCGGGGGCGGCTTTGCCCTCACCTTCCCGGTGGCGGCGGGTGACGAGTGCCTTGTGGTGTTCGCCTCCCGCTGCATCGACGCGTGGTGGCAGTCCGGCGGCGTCGGCGAGCCGATGGAGCCCCGGATGCACGACCTCTCGGACGGCTTCGCCCTTGTCGGCGTGCGCAGCCAGCCGCACAGGCTGTCCCCCGCCGTGCACACGGGGAACACGCAGCTTCGCGCCGACGACGGGAGCGCCTACGTCGAGATCACGCCCGGCGGGGCGGTTACGGCGGTGGGGCCCTCGTCCGTCACCGTCAGAAGCGGCGGCTCCATCACGCTGGACGCCCCGCGGATCGTCATCAAGGGGCTGCTCTCCATGCAGTCGCAGGGCGGCGGCGCGACCACGGCCACGCTCGCCGGATCGCTCAACGCCACGGGCGACGTGACCGCATCGAACATCAGCCTCAACAGCCATACGCACCCCGGCGACAGCGGGGGGACCACGGGAGGCCCGCAATGAAATACCGCAAACTGACGGAAAACGGCGACTACGCCTTCGGGCGCGGCGGCGCGGACATGCACGCCGACACCCCGGAAGCCGTGGGGCAGGCCGTCCTGACCCGGCTGAGGCTGTTCGCGGGGGAATGGTTCGTCGACCTCAAGGAAGGGACGCCCTACGTCCCCGGCGTGCTCGGCAAGCACACGCAGGACACGTATGACCCCGTCTTCCGCGAGCGGATACTGGATACGGAAGGCGTGACCGGCATCGTTTCGTATGCCTCCTCCTTCGACGGCGAAACCCGCAAACTCTCCGTGCGGGCCGTCATCGGCACGGTCTACGGGGAAACGACGATACAGGAGGTTTTCTAATGGCGCTCGCCACCATCGACGAAAACGGGCTGCACCTGCCCGACTATCCCACGGTCCTTGAGGACGTCAAAGCCCGTTTCCGGGGCATTTACGGCGACGACCTCTATCTTGAGCCCGACAGCCAGGACGGGCAGCTCTGCGCCGTCTTCGCCCTCGCCCTGCACGACGCCTATACCCTCGCCGGGAGCGTCTACAACGCCTATTCCCCCGCCACGGCGCAGGGGACCGGGCTGTCCCGCATGGTCAAGATCAACGGCCTCCGGCGCAAGCCCTCGGGCCGCAGCACCGTCGACCTGCGCCTTGTGGGGCAGGCCGGGACGGTCATCCGGGGCGGCATGGCCGGGGACGCCGCCGGGAAACGCTGGCTGCTCCCCGACGAGGTGGCCATCCCGCAAAGCGGCGAGATCACCGTGACCGCCACGGCGGAGGAGAGCGGGGACATCCGGGCCGCCGCCGGGGACATCGTCAAGATCCTCACGCCCGCCCGGGGCTGGCAGTCCGTGGGCAACCCCGCCGCGGCCCTGCCCGGTGCCGCCGTGGAGACGGACGCGGAGCTCAGGCGGCGCCAGGCCATCTCCACCGCGCTCCCGTCCCTGACCGTGTTCGAGGGCACGCTGGGGGCCGTGGCGTCCATCCCCGGCGTCACCCGCAGCCGGGGCTATGAGAACGACGGAGGCGTGCCCGACGCCGACGGCATCCCCGGCCACAGCATCTGCATGGTCGTCGAAGGCGGGGATACGGCGGCCATCGCGGAGGCCATCGCCGCGAAGAAGGGGCCGGGGGCCGGGACGTACGGCACGACCGAGGCGCTCGTGCGCGACAAGTTCGGCGTCCCCAACGTCATCAAGTTCTTCCGCCCGGTGGAGACGCCCGTGTACGCCACCGTCACCATCAGGCCCTTCCCCGGCTACCTTTCCACCACCGGGGAAAGCATCAGGAAGAACGTGGCGGAACACATCAACGGCCTGAACATCGGGGACGACGTGTCGCTTTCGCGCCTGTACTCGCCCGCGAACGCGGCCAACGCCGCCTCCTACGACATCGAGTCCATCACGCTCGGGACGTCGCAGGGCGCGCAGTCCGCCGCAAACGTGGCCGTCGCCTTCAACGCCGTGGCGTCCTGCTCGGTGGATCGCGTCAAGCTGGTGGTGCGGCCATGAGCGGCTATCTCGGCCTTGTGACCTCGGAGCACCGCAACCGTCCCCGGTTCATGGCGACGGTCGCGGCGGTCACCGATCCGCTGTGCGGGCTGCAGGAGCTGCTGGAAACCATGCGCGCCGCCTTTGACGTGGATTCCGCCGTGGGCGGTCAGCTCGACCGTACCGGCGAATGGATCGGCAGGAGCCGCCATCTGCGGCTTGAGCTGGACGACGTGTACTTCGAATGGGGACGCGAGGCCGTGGGCTGGGCGCGGGGCTCGTGGAAGGGGCTGTACGACCCCGAAACGGGCATGGTGCGCCTGCCCGACGAGACGTACCGCCTGCTGCTCAAGGCGAAGATCGGCGCGAACCGCTGGGACGGGACCGTGCCCGGCGCGTATGAGGTCTGGGAATCGGCCTTTGCGGACACGGGCAGCCTCATCCTCATGCAGGACAATCAGGATATGTCCGTGGTCATCGGGCTTGCCGGGACGCCGCTCGACGCGGTGATGCGCAACCTCCTCCTGCAAGGGTACCTGCCGCTCAAGCCGGAAGGCGTGCGGGTGGCGTGGTATGCCGTGGCCCCGGAGCGCGGGCCGCTGCTCGGCTGGAACTGCGAAACGGGCGGCCTGTCCGGATGGGGCAAGGGGATCTGGCCCGTCAGGCTGGAGCCGCTGCCGTAGGTGCGGGTTCATCAGGGCGGCGATAATCGAAAGAGGGCATGGCGGACGGAAGGGCGTCCGCCATGCCCTTTTTGTTTGTCCGGAGGGGCCGGAAGCCGGGGGAGGAGCAGGAGGGGCGCGGAGCGGAGGAACTTGTTCAGGGTCGGAAAAGGCGGCATGGGCGGGCATGGTGGGCGGAAGAGGAGTTCATCATGCCCACATCCGTTATCAATGAAATTCTTTCGTTTTGCCCACAGGGGACCATAGCCAGCGGCGACATCATGGCGCTGGAGGATTACAAGAACGACGTGCAGCGCCTCCGGGGGCATCAGCCGGGGATCGCCAGACGCGAGCTGGAGAACATGGCCCTGCGCCAGTCGTCCTTCGTCGCCGCCGGGCTCGCCCAGTTCGTCGCCAAACGCTACGCGCCGGGCGTCCGTGACGATGCCGATCTGGATGCGCTGGAAACGGCCATCACAGCGGCCATCACGGCCCTGATCGCCGCGAGCAACGCCCAGACCGCCACCCGCCTCGCCACGAAACGCACCATCGGAGGCGTGGCCTTCGACGGCTCGGCGAACATCCATCACTATGCAACCTGCTCGACGGCTGCCGCCACCGCCGCGAAAACCGTTGCGCTGTCTGGGTTTGCGCTGGCTACCGGGGCCCGCGTCCTTGTGAAGTTCACCGTAACCAACAGCGCCGCCAACCCGACCCTCGACGTCAACGGCACGGGCGCGAAGCCCATCCAGTACCGTGGGGCCGCCATCGCCGCCGGGACGCTGGCCGCGAACCGGACCTACGAGTTCGTCTACACCGGCGCGCAGTACGAGCTTGTCGGCGACGTGGACACGAACACGACCTACTCCCTCGCAACGGCCTCCAACGACGGCCTGATGGCGAAGGGCGACAAGGGCAAGCTGGACGGCATCGCCGTGGGCGCGGAAGTGAACCAGAACGCCTTCGGCAATATCCTCGTCGGGTCGACCACCATTGCGGCGGACACGAAAACCGACACGCTGACCTTCGTAGCCGGAACCAACGTGACCCTGACGCCGGATGCCACGAACGACAAGCTGACCATCGCCGCCAAGGACACGACGTACGCTGCCGCCACGCAGTCCGTAGCCGGCCTTATGAGCGCCGCCGACAAGAAGTCCGTTGATTACTGCGAAGCGCTCCGCCTGTCGATGATCGGCGTTCCGCGCTACTGGCGCTCGACGACCCTCCCCGCGAATCACGTCTGGGCAAACGGAGATCTCGTCCTGTTCTCCGACTGGCCCGAGCTGAAAAAAGTCTATGATGGCGGAGGATTCACCGGAATGCTGCTCGCCTACAACGCCGCCAGTGCCACCATCGCCGCCAACCTCGGCAAATGGCGCCCCAACGCCGCTAACCCCACGGGATTATATGTTCCCAAGCTGAGCGACCAGTTTTTCCGAGCTTGGTCGGGAGGGACGGGAAACGCGGGCGGGTACAATGCGCCGGGGCTACCTGAAATTGAGGGGCATTTTGACGGCTGCGATATCCTCGGAGACAGCATATCCGACTGGAGAGGAGCTTTTATTCGCGATGGATTATTGTATGGGAACATAGTGGGAAGCCCGTCCGGGATGGGGATCGAGCTACCGACAACCTTTTCTGCAATGGCATCAAACCCGATCTACGGCTCGTCTGCTACTGTCATGCCCGCGTCAATTAACCTCCCTGTAATTTTATATCTTGGTATCCTTGCATGACTTTTTCCCTTACCTCCCGCGTTTCCGAGCTTGGGCGGGAGGCAGTACCGCCGGGGCAACAAACCCGGCTGGTTTGCCTGCTTTGACTGGGGAGGCTTCATGGACAAGAGGCGCTGGTGGTGAGCCAGCCACAACCAATAGCGCAGGAGCATTTCGAGTGACACTCGCTGGCTCGACGACGACTAATGCGGTGAGCGGCGCAGGAGATGTAAGGCTGGATTTTGATGCTTCATGGTCAAATCCAATCTACGGAGCATCTCCTACGGTCATGCCTGCGTCAGTTAACCTCCCTGTTATCTTGTATCTCGGTATTCCAGCTTAGGCCGGGAGTCCAAGATAGATACACACGGGGAGCGCGACGTTGACCGGGCGGTTTTCGGTGGCGGTCGGTACGACAGAGGACGCTGCGAGCGTCGAGCCAGCATCGTAAAGACTTGCGCCTGTAGAGACAGGGGTGACAAAGAAGTTGGTACCGCCAGAGTGTTTCTTACAGATTCCATCATCAACTGCCCCGCTTGAAAAGCGCGTGATACTGCCGATTGTGCCTGAAATGTCCCGTATTGCATCCCCCTGCCACGCCCCCGCCTCCCGGCCAGCCGCCCCCGACCACCCTCGGAAAGGCGCAGGCCATCACAAAAACTCAAGCAGGAAGGCCGAGATAGAGGATGGCAGGCTGAGCGATATTTGCGGGACGTGTCTCTGGTGCCGGACGCTG
>ENA-UEYG01001361-UEYG01001361.1-human-gut-metagenome-genome-assembly--contig:-NODE-1361-length-17840-cov-4.536677_pt1 | contig 17840 bp, 14 predicted proteins | sample MGYA00242933_ERZ507934 | MGnify/ENA primary metagenome ERZ507934 (study PRJEB26167, sample SAMN06115527) | human gut metagenome | host: Homo sapiens | place: China:Zejiang | collected 2015-11-10... | reverse complement strand
CGGACAATGTGAATGAACCTTACAAGGTTGTTTGGATACCGCCGGTTGTGGAAACAGAAGAAGGGGTGGAAGACGTTATTCACGTAAGTGTTGAAGTCATGCCCGAATTTCCCGGTGGTGCGGCAGAATTGCTGAAATATTTGAGTACTCATATCAAATATCCGACAATGTCTCAGGAGATGGGCTCACAAGGACGTGTAATTGTTCAGTTTGTCGTAGACAAAGACGGATCGATTACTAATCCGACAGTTGTACGAGGGGTAGATGCTTACCTGGATAAAGAAGCTATCCGTGTGATAAGTGGAATGCCAAAGTGGAAGCCCGGAGTGCAGAACGGTAAGAAAGTTCGAGTAAAATATACTGTACCTGTAGTATTCAGACTGCAGTAGTTACTTGAAATAAATGATTAAAAGGGTCGGTCCACCGCGGGAGCCGACCCTTTTTTCAATAAAATAATATATCTTTGCGTCACGAACAAAAAAATGAAAGACTGGTTTATGAATCTTCTGTATTACCTAAAAAGACCTTTTATCTGGCTCTCCCGTTTCCGCTACCGTTGTGGATATGGTGTGCACTCTCCTTTTGCTTTCAGTCTGATCACGGACGTGATTTATGAGAAGATGCCTTATTATGCATACGACCTGCTGAAGGTGGAACAGAAAAAGCGAATCACAACACAGGGGTGGGAGAAAGGAATACCAAGAATCAACCGTCTGTTGTTCCGCCTGGTGAATAAAGTGCAACCGGCCACTATCATAGAAGTAGGAAAGCCCTCGGCAGCCTCCTTATATTTACAATCAGCCAAACCTTCTGCCGGGTATCTTTTTGCTTCTGACTTATCAGAGCTCTTTTTAGACGTCGATACTCCGGTAGACTTTCTGTATCTGAATGACTATCGGAATCCGGCTTTGCTGGAAGAAGTTTTTAACATCTGTTCCCGTCGGACTACTTCGAATAGTTTGTTTGTCGTTCATGGGATCTGCTATTCAAAGGCAATGAAAAATCTTTGGAAACAGTTACAGAATGATGAGCGGGTGGGAATCACTTTTGACTTGTATGATGCAGGCTTGCTTTTTTTTGATACAACAAAGATTAAACAGCATTATATCGTCAACTTCTGATCACCTTTATACGTTAATCTTATATATAGTAATGATGAAAAATAGACGTTTATGAAAAAAAGCCTTGTATATACAAAGACCGGTGACAAAGGAACTACCAGTCTTGTCGGCGGAAGCCGCGTTCCGAAGACCCATATTCGTTTGGAAGCATACGGAACAATTGACGAACTTAATTCCCATCTGGGATGGCTGAATACGTATTTGCTGGATGAGGCAGACCGGGATTTTATCCTGAGTATACAGCATAAGCTATTCTCTATCGGTTCACATCTGGCAACTGACCAGGAAAAAACACAACTGAAAGCTGCCAGTATCCTTACTTCGGAGGATGTGGAACGCATCGAGCGCGAGATTGATAAACTGGATGAACAACTGCCCGAACTTTGTGCCTTTATCATACCCGGAGGTAGCCGTGGAGCGGCTATTTGCCATGTGTGCCGTACGATTTGTCGAAGAGCCGAACGTCGCATTCTGACTCTGTCCGAAACTTGTACAATTTCTCCCGAAGTGTTAGCTTTTGTCAACAGATTATCAGATTAGTTTCCGGCGGAAAGCATTCCCTGGTGGGCCTGCTCCGTGCAGTGCGGATAGCGCTCACTGCGTTATTCCAGACAGGCTTGTCTGCTCTCTTTTTCCACAGCTGCAGAGCCGTCCGCCGGGGATATGCCTGCCGCCGCACCAAGGCAGCGCCACAGTTCGTCCAGCCCCAGGCCTGTGGAGGCGGCCGTCAGCAGCGGGCGGCGGGGCAGCAGGGCTTCCCATTCCTTTTGGCGGGCGGCGCGTTCGCGCTGGTTGCATTTGTCGGCCTTGGTCAATATGGGCAGCAGGGGCAGGCCGTGGGTGCGGGCAAAATCCACCAGGTTTTTGTCCAGCTGCTGCGGGGGCAGGCGGCAGTCCAGCAACAGGGCCAGAGCACGCAGGGCCTGGCAGCCCAGAAAGTATTTTTCCATGAGGCGGGCCCACTTTTCTCGTTCAGCATGGCTGGCGCGGGCATAGCCGTAGCCCGGCAGATCCACCAGGTAAAAGCCCGTCGGCTCCACGCGGTAAAAATTGATGGAACGTGTCTTGCCCGGCGTGGCGCTGACCTTGGCCAGCTTGCGACGACCGGCCAGGGCGTTGAGCAGGGAGGATTTGCCCACATTGGAGCGGCCGGCCAAAGCGATCTGCGCCTCGGGACGGTCCATGAGCTGATCGGGAGTGTAGACCGTGGCTTCCAGAGCAAGGGTAGGGCGCATACAAACCTCATGTGTTGCTTGAAGGCTGTGCCTTGACAAGCGCCTGATGTTGGATAAGAAGTATGGATTCACAGCGCTGCCCTACGGCAAGCGCTCTTTACGGTAGCCGCTCTCGCTCCCCTTGGCAAATGCCGGCTGACCCGGCTGCCCGGCGGCGCAGGGTCCGAATGGGCCCGGTCGCGCGCCGGGAGTGTGCGCGATGCACCATCCCGAATCCGCTTTTATGGAGGAAAACCCATGTATTCAACCACGGATTTCCGCAAGGGCCTGAAGATTGAAGTGGAGGGCACCCCTTACGAAATTGTGGAGTTTCAGCACTTCAAGCCCGGCAAGGGCGGCGCGATGGTGCGCACCAAGCTGCGCAACATCCTCACTGGCCGTATGCAGGACATCACCTTTCGTTCCGGTGAAAAGGTGGAGAAGCCCGATCTGGAAACCCGCGACATGCAGTTTCTTTATCGTGAAGACGATAATCTCATTTTCATGGATATGACCTCCTACGAACAGATGCAGATGCACATCAACGCCACGGACGGCAAGGAAGGTTTCCTTAAGGATGGGCAGGAATGTCGCGTGCTGTTCTACAAGGGCAATCCGCTGGATGTGGATATTCCCCTGAGCCTAGTGCTGGAAGTGGTGGAAACCGAACCCGGCGCCAAGGGCGATACGGTGAGCAACGTCACCAAGGCCGCCAAGCTGGAAACCGGCATCTCGGTTCAGGTGCCCATTTTCGTCAATGAGGGCGACCGCATCAAGGTGGACACCCGTACCAAGGAATACCTGGGTCGGGAATAGTCCTGTCCAGGGAGGGTAGCCCTACGGATTCCCACAAGTTCAGTCGCGAGCTTTTCGGCCTTTTTCTGCTGTTCTGGGCTTTACTGCTTCTGCTCAGCCTGGGCAGTTTTGACGCCAATGACCCCAGCCTCAACCATGTGGTCAGCGGCGCGGCAGTGGTGCACAACAAAGCGGGGCTGTTCGGCGCTTACGCTGCAGGTTTTCTTAACGACGTGTTTGGCGTGGTGGCCCTGCTTTGCCCGCTGGCTTTTGGGGCGCTGGGCGCTGCGTGCATTTCTCCCGCTTACAGTCTGCATTGGCTGCGCTGGTGCGGCTTTTTCCTTATGACGCTCTGCCTGCTGGTGCTGGCGGCGGCAGGGGATTTTTCCGTGGGCGACCTCTGGGGCGGCGGCATGGTGGGCAGCGCCCTGCACAATAACGCCAGCCACTATCTCAGCCCCGGCGGTTCAGCCCTGCTCTGGCTGTTTGTGGCCCTGGTGGGCACGCAGCTGGCGGGCAATATCTCCTGGTTTACCCTGGCCGGCCGGCTGGGGCGCTGGCTGCACGCCCGCTGGCTGACCTGGCGGGAAAAGGCCGCGCAAAAAGAAAAAGCGTCCGCTTCCGAAGCTGTCAGCTTTGCCGAGCCGGAACCTGCGGCAGCAGGCGCGGAAGAGACTCCCGTGCTGGATCGCCTGCTGGCCCGTTGGCGCCTGCCCGCGCGTGATCTCTGGACCAGGCTGCTGGATAAACTGGGCGACATCCGGCCCACTGCAGGGCGGCTGCCCAGGGTCTATGAGGACGGTAACCCCATAGATGCGCCTGGGTCGGGCAGTTTGGGGGCAGCTGACTCCGGCACGGAGCAGCCTGACGCGGACGCCCCACCCGTTAAAGGGGCGGATTCCGTGGCTCCGGGCACGGCGTCGGGCTTTGCGCTTGACGATGACCCCTTCCCCCGGGCTGAAGCCTTCGGGCCTGCGACGCCTTCTACGCCTGTCGCGCCTGCCGACGCGGCAAAGCCGCAACCCGCTCCTGAAGAAGCGCCTGCCGCTCCCGCCCCTGAGGAGAAAGCCCCGCGCGGCGGTGGGGTGCGGGCCGCTTTGGCCCCCCTGCTGGGCAAAAAGGCCCCCATTCCTCTGCCTGGCCTGGACCTGCTGGCCCCCCCGACCAAAACGGCGGGCGGTCCGGCCCGGGAAGACCGGGAGGCCAGGGGCAAGGCCCTTATCGCCTGCCTCAAGGATTTTGACATTCAGGGCGAGCTGGTGCGCATTACACCCGGCCCCGTGGTCACCATGTATGAAGTGCGCCCGGCGCCCGGCATCCGGGTGAGCCGCATCGCCAATCTGAGCGACGACCTTTCCTTGGCCCTCAAAGCCATTGCCGTACGCATCCAGGCCCCCATACCCGGCACGGACACCGTCGGCATAGAGATCCCCAATGAGAACCGTGAAACCGTCAATTTTCGCGAGCTGGCGGCCTGCGAGGCCTTCCGCAAGGGCTGCGGCCCTCTGACCATGATCCTCGGCAAGGACATTGCCGGGCAGCCCTACATGGCCGATCTGACCCGCATGCCGCACCTGCTGGTGGCCGGGGCTACTGGCGCGGGCAAAAGCGTCTGCCTCAACGGCATCCTCATCAGCCTGCTTTACCGCACGCAGCCGGAAGACCTGCAGCTTTTGCTGGTGGACCCCAAGCGCATCGAAATGGCCGTGTATGCCGACGAACCGCACCTGGTGCACCCCGTGGTCACGGAAATGAGCGAGGCCAAAAACGCCCTGGACTGGGCCGTGCACGAGATGGACCGCCGCTACGAAGCCATGGCCCGGCTGGGCGTGCGCAACGTGGCCGGCTTTAACCAGAAGCTGGCCGCCTACAAAAATGACCTGCCGTCCGACTTTGCCGACCTGGAGCCTTTGCCTTATCTGGTCATTGTCATCGACGAGCTGGCGGACCTTATGATGACCGCCGCCCGCGAGGTGGAAACCAGCATTGTGCGTCTGGCCCAGCTGGCCCGCGCGGCGGGCATCCACATGATTCTGGCCACCCAGCGCCCCAGCGTGGATGTGGTCACGGGGCTGATCAAGGCCAATTTCCCCTGCCGCATTTCCTTCCAGGTCACTTCCAAGCACGATTCGCGCACCATTCTGGACCAGGTGGGCGCGGAACACCTGCTGGGCCGGGGCGACATGCTCTTCAAGCCCAGCGGCGGCCGTCTGCTGCGCCTGCACGGCCCCTTCCTGAGCGACGAGGAGGTGCAGCGCGTGGTGGCCCACTGGAAGCGCCACCTGCGGCCTTCCTATAAGGTGGATTTTGCGCAGTGGAGCCCGGAAGCGGCCAACGGCGGTTCCGGCGGCGGTGGCGGCGGCGATGCGGCCCAGGATCCTCTGTATAGCGAAGTGCAGGTTTTTGTAAGCGAGCAGGGCAGGGCCTCCATATCCCTGGTGCAACGGCGTTTCAAAATCGGTTTCAACCGCGCCGCCCGCCTGGTAGAGCAACTGGAGCAGGACGGCATCATCGGCCCGGCCGACGGCAGCAAACCCAGGGCGGTGGTGAAGTAACCCTCGCCCCGCGGCGGCCCGGACGCCGGACCAGACACCTTTCGGCGACGCCCGGCTGCGCGCCGTCGGAAAAGGCGGCTTCGGCCGCGGAGGAAGTATGCGCGCTCTTGTCCTGGCATTTCTGGCCCTGGCCCTGTGCGCTCCCGCCCCGGCGGCGAGCGCTGCCGACCCTCTGACGCAGACCATTCAGGCCCGCTACGAAAAACTGCAGGCTTTTTCCGCCGGCTTCACCCAGACCCTCAGCCACAAGGAGAGCGGCTCGGTGGAGCAACGGCAGGGCACGCTGCTGTTCCAAAAGCCCCTGCGCATCCGCTGGCAGACGGCACGGCCCCATGAAGAAACGCTGGTGGTCACGGACAGGGAGATCTGGGACTATCTGCCCGACGAAGACGTGGCCTATCGCTACCCGCCGAGCCTGGTGCAGGATTCACGCAGCATTATCCAGGTCATCACCGGTCAGGCCGCCCTTACCAAAGACTTTGAAATCAAGAATGAAGGACAGGACGATGGTCTGGTCAGGCTGCGGCTCTACCCCAAAGACCCTTCGCCGCAGATGGTGGAGGCCGTCATCTGGGTGGAGCGGAATACGGGCTATATCCGTCGGGCCGCCATCACGGATTTTTACGGCAACGGCAACGACGTGCGCCTCACCAGCTTTACGCCCGACGCCCGTCTGGAGGCCGGGGCCTTCAGCTTTACGCCGCCCAAGGGCATAGAGGTGGAAGACCGCATTGACCATAAGGTTCCCGAACGGGAACTGTTCAAATAATTTTTTCGGCGCCTGCGGCCGCTTGTGCCGCCTGTCGCGTACGGCCGGGCAGCGGGTAAAAAATACCCAGCTGCGTAAAAGTCACCCACTTTTGCCGACAAACAGGCGCAGCGTCGCTGCGGAACCCTGCCGGGCCGCATTGTTTTTCTACCAGAGATAGCATAGAATTTATAACTCAAGTATGAAATCCGCTTGTGAAGGAGCAGGAAAGATGATCGAGGAGAAAACCCCGGCCGTCGCGCCGGAGGAAGGCGTTGAAGATTTTGCCGCGCTGCTGGCGGCCCACGAGGCCACAGCAGGGCGTCTGCAGCCCGGCCAGAAGGTGGAAGGCACGGTCATCGCCATCAGCGGCGACAATGTCTTTGTGGATGTGGGCATCAAGGTGGACGGCATCCTAGACCGCAAGGACATTCTGGACGCTGAGGGCAACGAAACCGTCAAGCCCGACGATAAGCTGGAAGCCTGGGTCATCGGCGTTTCTCCGCAGGAAATCCGCCTTTCCCGTTCCATGAGCGGTAGCGGCGTGGCGGCCATAGAAGAAGCCCGCGACAGCGGCGTGCCCGTGGAAGGTCGGGTGGCAGCCATCTGCAAGGGCGGCTACACCGTTGAAGTACTGGGCAAAACTGCGTTCTGCCCCGGCAGCCAGATCGGCGCGTCCACGGCGGAAGCCGAAGGCCTGGTGGGCCGCACCCTGCAGTTCCTGGTCACACGGGTAGAAAATCGTGGGCGCAACATTGTGGTTTCGCGCCGCGCCCTGCTGGATCGTGAGCGGCAGGAAAATCTGGACGCTTTGCTCCAGACCCTCAAGGTGGGCGATACGGTGGAAGGCACGGTCAGCCGCCTGGCCCCCTTTGGCGCTTTTGTGGAACTGGCCCCGGCCGTGGAGGGCATGATCCATATTTCCGAGCTTTCCTGGTCCAGAGTCAGCGCCCCGGATGAGGCCGTGAGCCTCGGCGACGTGGTGCGCGCCAAGGTGCTCAACCTGGAAAAGGACAAAAAAGGGCAGGTGCGCATAGCCCTTTCGCGCAAGCAGGCCCAGGGCGACCCCTGGCAGGACGTTTCCCAGCGCCTTACCCCCGGCGAAGGGGTGCCTGGCACGGTGGTGCGCCTGGCGCCCTTCGGCGCTTTTGTGGAAATTCTGCCCGGTGTGGAAGGGCTGGTGCACATTTCTGAAATGTCCTGGGAACGGCGGGTGCTCAAGGCCGAGGACGTGGTGCAGCCTGGCGATGCCGTATCCGTAAAAATCAGGGACATCAATCCTGAAACCCGCCGCATATCTTTGAGCCTGCGTGAAGCCGAAGGCGACCCCTGGCAGGACGCGGCCCAACGCTTCCCCGTGGGCGCCAGCGTTGACGGCACGGTGGAAAGCCGCAGCCAGTACGGCCTGTTTGTTACGCTTGCTCCCGGCATCACCGGTCTGTTGCCCGCCGGGGTGCTCAAAAGCGCCAAAAACGCCGCCCAGTTCAGCAAATTGGACAAAGGCGACGCCGTGACCCTGGTGGTGCAAAATATGGACCCTGCGGCCCGACGCATCAGCCTGGCTCCCGAAGGCACCGAAGCCGCAGAAATGGCCGAGGATAAGGCCTGGCGGCAACATGCCAAAGCCGCAGCCGGCCACGGCGCCGGAAGCAATGGCGGCAGCATGGGAACAAGTATTATGGCACAGGCTTTGCAGAAGGCTTTGCAGAAAAAATAGCAAGGAGCTTTCCATGACTGTGCGCAAATACCTTTCCGCTTTGGTGGCTCTGGCGTTGCTGCTTTCCTGGCAGAGCGCCGGGGCCGCCGGACTGCCCGATTTCAGCGATCTGGCCGCCAAATGCGGCCCCGCCGTGGTCAATATTAATACAGAGCGCAAGGCCAGTGGCGGCGACCAGGACGACATCTTCGGTGAGATGTTCCGCAACATGCCTCCCGGTTTTGAAAAATTCTTTGACCAGTTCGGCATGCGCGGCGGCAAACGCCCGCAGATGCGCCAAAAATCCCTGGGGTCCGGCTTTATCATCTCTGAAGACGGCTACATCGTCACCAACAACCATGTGGTGGCCGACGCGGACGTTATCCGGGTGACCCTGGACCAGAGCACGGGCAAGAGCGAAGCCATCCCGGCCAAGCTCATCGGTGCGGACGAAGAGACGGACCTGGCCCTGCTCAAAGTGGACGTGAAAAAGCCGCTGCCCTTCCTCAGTTTTGGTGATTCCGCAGCCCTGCAGGTGGGTAATTGGGTGCTGGCCATCGGCAATCCTTTTGGTCTGGACCACACGGTAACGGCGGGCATCTTGTCGGCCAAAAACCGGAATATCCACGCCGGGCCTTTTGACAACTTTTTGCAGACCGACGCCTCCATCAACCCTGGCAACAGCGGTGGCCCTCTGCTCAACCTTCAGGGGCAGGTTATCGGCATTAACACGGCCATTATCGCCAGCGGGCAGGGCATTGGTTTTGCCATCCCCAGCAATATGGCCTCCAGCATCATTACCCAGATCAAAAGCGGCAAAAAAGTCAGCCGCGGCTGGATCGGCGTGACCATTCAGGACGTGGATGAAGGCACGGCCAAGGCCCTGGGTCTGGGCGAAGCCAAGGGCGCCCTGGTGGGCAGCGTCATGGAAGGCGAACCCGCCGCCAAGGCGGGCATGAAGGACGGCGACATCATCCTGAGCGTGGACGGCAAAAACATTGCCGACGCCGCAGCCCTGCTGCGGGCCATTGCGGACAAAGCCCCCGCCTCCAAGGCTGCCATCACCGTCTGGCGGGACGGCAAAACCCGTGACCTCACCGTAACCCTGGGCGAACGTAAGTCCTCCCTTACGGGCTTCAATGGCGGCAAGGCCGGCAAACACGGACAGAATGAAGGGCAGCTCGGCATCGCCGTGCGTCCCCTTACCCCAGAGGAACGCCGTGAACTGAAGCTGGACGCCAACGAAGGCCTGCTCATTGTGGATGTGGACCAGAACAAACCCGCTGCTGAAGCGGACCTGCGTCCTGGCGACGTGATTCTCAAAGCCAACCTCAAGCCCGTCAGCAGCGCCCAGGATCTTTCCCGGATCGTCAACGACGAGGGCGTCAAACGCGGCGCCGTCATGCTGCAGATTTCCCGGCGCGGAGACGTTTACTTCCGCACGGTGACATTGGGCAAATAGCACGAGCAGCGGCAGCGGGGTGGTCCGCACCGCATTTCCGGGGCGTCCCATTGACGGGACGCCCCGTTTTTTTTACTATTTTGCAACGTTATTGGTAAAAACACTTCCAAGACAGAGCAGCCCGGCACTGCCTTGGCGACTGCACCCATATGCCGCACAAGAGCATGGGCGTTAGAGCAGTTTACGAATGAAATGAGTTAATTGCTCTGCAAGGATTTTCTTGAAAATCCTTGCCACGAAATGCGAGAAGGCAGGCTTTTGCCTGCCGTAAGCGAGCATTTCAAGTGTTAAATACTCTAGTCTGGCTCACTTGCATTGAAGGGAGTTGCGACCCCAGCTACCGTGCCAGTTACGTGCGCACAGGTGCAGTTTTTGCTTCTCTTTGAGGGATGAACGAAATTCCAAAGGAAATCCGCTTACGACGGGCGGACGGTTCTGAGTGTGCGGAAAGACCATGGCAGTGGGGCAGGGACGTGGACGAGCGCATTCTAGTGTTTGGGGGTACATACCTCTGTGACGCCTTGAAAAAACTGGGATTCCAGGTGCTTCATATGGGCCCCGGGGCACACCAGGGCCTGGTGCTGGAACATCCGGTCACTGCGGCGCGGCTCTGGCAGTTGCTGGCCGCCCGCGGTTTTCTTCCGGATGCCTTCTTTTATGCCGACAACGGCAACCTGCCCCTGCTGCTGAATCCGGAAGACGTCCCGTGCCCCAGTGCCTTCTACTCCATAGACACGTATTGCAATCCCTGGCACATCCCCTATGCCCGCGGCTTTGACTTGGCTCTGGCGGCGCAGAAGGACCACCTCCAGCTGTTCATGGGTGAAGGCCAGTCCTGTCGTTGGCTGCCCCTGTTCTATCCCGGAGAGCCGCCTTCAATGCCGCTTTGGGAGAGCAGGGATGTGCCTGTAGTTTTTGTGGGCACCCTGGGGCACAAAAACAATCCGGATCGGCAGCCCTTTCTACAAGGCTTCAAGCGTCGCCACCCCCTTGTCTGCCGCAGCGGCGACTACCGCCCCCTGTTTGCGCGCAGTCGCATTGTGCTTAACCAGACGGCTTTTTCCGAACTGAATTTCCGCGTTTTTGAAGCCATGGCCTGGGGCGCGGCATTACTTATGGAACAGTGCGCCAATGGCCTGACGGAGCTGTTCTGCCCCGGTGAAAATATTTTGCCCCCCTATCCCCGTAACGACGCCGACGCCGCAGCCGCTGCGGCCGCGACTGCCCTGGCCGACCCTGTGGGGCTGGCCGCAGTGGCCGCGGCGGGGCAAGCCCTGGTCGCCGCAAGGCACACCGCCCTGGTCCGGGCCCGCACCCTGGTGGGATTGCTGCGCTGGGTGCGAACTACAGAACAGTGGCAAACGCGCCTTCAAGCGGAACATGAAGTCCGCCGACGGGCGGTGCATACGGCCTTCGGCATGCTGGCCGGGGAGCTGGTCGGGCCGGACTGGGGCTCCTATAGCGAATTTTTTGCCCGCGTCGCCTGCGGCGCGTGAGCGGCATTGCCGCCCGGCCCGTTCCGGCGTATGAGTCAGGGCAGGAGCAGCGGCAGCCCGCCACACAACAAGGGAGATTGTCATGCCTGTGGTCCATACGGATGCGGGGCAGCTTGCCCCCCCGGAAAAGCTGGAAAATATCCCCGCGCTCATGAGCGCGTACTATACCGAAGTTCCCGATCCCGGCCGACCGGAGCAGCGGGTGGCCTTCGGCACGTCCGGGCACCGGGGCACATCCCTGTTGTGCAGTTTTAATGAAGAGCACATCTACGCCATCACCCAGGCCGTGTGCGACTACCGTAAGGCGCAGGGCATTGACGGCCCGCTTTTTCTGGGCGGCGACACCCACGCCCTCTCCGAAGCGGCCTTCCGCTCAGCTCTGGAAGTGCTGACGGCCAACAACGTGGCGGTGCGTGTGCCGCGCCATGGGGCGTACACGCCTACCCCGGCCGTTTCTCACGCCATTTTGCGCTGGAATGCGGGGCGCGCCACGGGCCTTGCGGACGGCATCGTCATCACGCCTTCCCATAATCCCCCGCGCGACGGCGGCTTCAAGTATAATCCGCCCCACGGCGGCCCGGCCGAGGCGGCGGTCACCAGGCAGATCCAAAGTCTGGCCAATGTCTGCCTTGAAAGCGGCAACCGCAGCGTGCGACTTGTGTCCCTGCGTACGGCCTTGGCCTCGCCCCTGGTGGAGGAATACGACTTTATTCGTCAGTATGTGGATGACCTGGCCCTGGTGCTGGACATGAAGGCCATCGCCGCCTCTGGCCTCAAGCTGGGCGCGGACCCCTTGGGCGGGGCCAGCCTGCCCCTGTGGGAACCCATTGCCGAAACTTACGGCCTGGACATTGCGGTGGTCAACAAGGTGGTGGACCCCACCTTTCGCTTTGTGCCCTGCGATAAGGACGGCAAAATCCGCATGGACTGCTCGTCGCCTTACGCCATGAGCCGTCTGCTGGAAATGCGCGGGCGTTTTGACCTGGCTTTTGCCTGCGACCCCGATTCAGACCGGCACGGCATTGTCACGCGCGAAGAGCTCATGCCGCCCAACCACTACCTCAGCGTAGCGGCCTGGTATTTGTTCCGCACCCGGCGGCAGTGGCCCGCGCACAGCGGCATCGGCAAAACGCTGGTGACCAGCGCCATGCTGGACAGGGTGGGGCAGAGCCTGGGGCGTCCTGTGCTGGAGGTGCCCGTGGGTTTCAAGTGGTTTGTGCCCTATTTGCGCGACGGCAGCTGCGGCCTGGCCTGCGAAGAGAGCGCCGGGGCCTCCTTTCTTTGCTTTGACGGCAGCCCCTGGAGCACGGACAAGGACGGTCCCCTCATGTGCCTGCTGGCCGCCGAAATGATGGCCGTGGAGCAGGCTTCGCCTTCTGAACTTTACGAACGACTGGCCGAGCGCCTGGGCCGCCCCGTTTATCAGCGCCTGGACGCGCCTGCGGACGACGATGTGCGCGCCGCTCTGGCCGCTGTCAGGCCGGAGGATGTGCCCTTGCGCAGCCTGGGCGGATCGCCCGTAACCGCAGTGCTGACCCGCGCGCCGGGCAACGATGCGCCCATGGGCGGCGTTAAAGTGGTAAGTGAAGATGGCTGGTTTGCCGTGCGTCCTTCGGGCACCGAGCCCATTTGCAAGGTCTACACCGAAAGTTTTAAAGGAGAGGAGCACCTCTGCGCTCTGCAGAAGGATGCGCTGGGCTTTCTGGAGCGTCTGCTCAAAAGGGGCGCGTAGGGAAAAAACTTTTGCAGAGCCGAGGGGAAGCCTCAAAGCCCCACACTGCGCCGCAGGGCTTCCACCTCGCGGCTGGTCAGAGCTCTGGCCACACCGGCGGGCAGATCTCCCAAGGCCAGAGGCCCTTGGGCCACGCGGCACAAACGCAGGATAGTCAGAGCCAGGTCGCGGCACATGCGGCGGATCTGTCGGTTGAGCCCTTGGTGCAGCACCATGCGCAGCAACGTACCCCTGGCCTGAGGCACAGCCGATACCGTCACCGGGGCGAGCTGTTCCCCTTCGGCCAGGCGCATGCCCGCGCGCATGGCTTCCAGAGCTGCGGGCGGCACCGCGCCGCGCACCAGCACCTCATAGGTCTTGGGCTGGTGGTGGCTGGGGTGACACAGCCGCTGGGCCAGCGCGCCGTCATTGGTCAGCAGCAGCAATCCTTCAGAGAAATAGTCCAAGCGGCCCACCGGGTAGAGCCGCAGCTCGCGCAAAGCCTCAGGCAGGCAATCCAGCACGGTGGGTCGCCCTTCGGGGTCGTGCGCCGTGCAGACAACCCGCACGGGTTTGTGCAGCAGCACATAGGCGTAACTCTGGGGGGCCGCCAAGGGGCTTCCGTCCACGGCCAGCACATCCTGCGGCCTCACCTGACGGCCGGGGCTGGGTTCCGGCAGACCGTTGACAGAAACCCGGCCCGCCAGAATAAGCTCGTCCGCCTTGCGCCGGGAGCACAGACCACTGGCCGCAATGGCCTTGTTCAGCCGCTGAGTTGCGGGCGCGTCCGGCCCGGTCATTTCTGCCTGTGCGGCCGTAGCGCCGACTCGTGTGCGCGCCGTGCGCTGCTGGTGCCCCTTCCCGTTCATGTCCCAATCTCCTGAAAAAATACCCCAGGGCATTGCAACGTTGGAATGCCCTGACGGTTGTGTAAGCAGACGCCCGCCGCGGAGGCGCCAGCGTAGCTTCAGCCGTTGCGCCGCGGGAGCCTGGCCCGTTACGACGAAAAAAGTTACGGGCAAAGACAGCAGTAGGGCTAGTTACAGATGAAGCAGCGCCGCCCTTTATTTGCGCGGTTACGTGCCGAAACGAGCGTGCCGTAAATTTCTTAATGTTACTATACGTTAAAGAAATACTTTAATTGTATGAAAGCCGGACACTCCACGCGGCGGCAAACCCCTGACAGCCGCGCGAAAAGACCTACCAACCATGCGACTACGCCATGCAGAGGGGAGAGCGGTGCGAGAACGCTCCCTTTTTCTTATGTGGAACCTTTTGAGAAGGGGTATCTCCCAAAGAGGAATAGAGGCCCAAGCACCACACCGAACCCTGTCCATGCATAAAAAGTCTGCGCGCGGGGATCCGCTTGAGCGCATGGTGCGCGAAGCGGGAGCCCGCGTCAAGACGCGGATTTTTGACGGCGCAGGTTTATTCGACGGAAGTCCATGTTGACGGCGTGGATTTGGGGCCGCCGTGGGTTCGGTAGGCTGTGCGACAGCCAAATCGAGCCAGATAAAAGCGCCAGGCCCGACGCTTGAAGCGTTTGGCCGGATGCGTACACGGGCCGTACAGACGGGCACAACGGGGCAAGCTCTGCGGGATGGCGGCCCTGGCTGCGTCCAAAGCGTTTACTGCAGGGACAACGCGGTTTTTTGTCTCAAAAGTTTACATAATTATCATTATGGGACATTTAAATCCGCGCCGGGGGAGCCTGCCCTTTGCCCCATCCCGCAGACCATACCTTGCCGCCAGAGACCCCGGCGGGTTTGGACAAAAGCCAAAATCGCCGTACCGCAAGCCATCGCAAAGACAGACAAGACACAAGTACGCTGCAGCACCACAATTTTCCCCGGCTTCAGGTGGTTCAGCCCTCTGTTGTTGTGCCAGCCTTTGTGCGGCGGGACACAGCCATGCTGTCGTACGCATGCCCTCTGAACACAGTCCAGCCGTCCCCTTTGCCGGCACCGTCCGCATTGGTGGCGCATACGCCCCCCGTCCTGCCTGCGGCAACGGCCACACCCCAAGGGCCGCGCCACACTGGGCTTGCCCACGGCGCGGCTCTGACGTACAACACAGGCCAACGTCTTACGCCGAGGTATGTTCATGGGCTTTGCCAACAGCGCCTGCAGTTTTACCCGTTTCCGCATTTTGGATCCCGTGCCCGCCGAGCTCTGGCCGCAGATTCCGGACAAGCTCAAGCAGTACGCCATGCAGGATATCGACAATATCCCGGAGCCGCAGGCTTGCGGCTGGGTCAGCTTTGAAGACATGCTGGACACCCAGTGGACCACGGCCACACCCCACAAGGGGGCGTACCTGGTCTTTTCTCTGCGGCTGGACACGCGCCGCATCCCTGCCGGAGTTGTCAAAAAGCACCTGGCCCTGGCCCTTAAAGAGGAAAAAAACCGGCTCCGCGACCAGGGCAAGACCTTTATTGCGCGTGAACGCAAAAAAGAACTCAAGGAACAGGTCATGCTGCGCCTGCGGCAGCGTTTTTTGCCTGTACCGGCGGAATTCAACGTACTTTGGGCCACGGACAAAAACGAAATCTGGTTCGCCTCCACCCAGGGCAAGATGATCGAATTGTTTATGGAAGAATTCCTCAAGACTTTTGATCTGCACCTGGAGCAGCTTACGCCCTACAATCTGGCGGCCAGCCTGCTGGACGAAGACAGCCTCATCCGCCTGGACCAGCTTGAAGCCACCCAGTTCGCCCCACAGGCGTAAAGGAAGACAGAACATGAGCACAGCCTATTCCGCCGAATCCCCAGACAGCATCCTGGGTAGGGAATTTCTGACCTGGCTCTGGTATCAGAGCGACACGGCCCCTGGCGGCTTTACAGACGCCACGGGCGCGCCCTTTGCGGTTTCTATGGAGCAGCGCATCGTGGTGGAAGGCGGCGAAGGCGAAGCGCGGGAAACGGCAACGGTTTCCGGCTCGCTCTCTCCGCTGCGCGAGGCCCGTTTCGGCCTGGGCACGGGCAAGAAGGTCAGCCGCGCCCTGGTACGCCTGGAAAAGGACGAGCTGGCTTTTCAGCTCAGTCTCAAGGCTGAGGACTTTTGCTTAAACAGTCTGCGCACGCCCAAAATCGACACCAGTGATGCGGACGACGACCCCGACGCCCTGCTGTTGGAAAAGATCGCCCTGATGGAAATCTGCACCGGCCTGCTGGATGCGCTCTATGCCCGCTTTCTGCGCCTGCGCCTTTCTCCGGACTGGCTCAAGGAAGTGACGGACATGCGCCAGTGGATGACCCGCACGGAGTAATCCAGATCCATGAGCGCCCTGCCCTCCTCTCCCGTCCGCAGCCGTTCCGCCTGGGGCGATGTGGCCCGCAACACCCTGCGCAAAACCCTCTGGATGTTGCTGGTGCTTTGGGGCATTACCATCATCAGCTTCTGGGTCATCCACCTGGCCCCCGGTTCGCCCACGGATATGGAAACTACCCTCAACCCCCTGGCCGGCGCGGCTGCACGTCAGCGGCTGGAGGCCCTCTACGGGCTGGACCGCCCTCTGTACGTGCAGTACTGGGACTGGCTGGTGCGCCTGTTGCACCTGGATTTCGGCAATTCCATGTCCGCCGATGGCAGGCCCGTGCTGACCAGAATTCTGGAGCGTCTGCCCCTTACCGTGGGCATGAACCTGGTTTCTCTGCTCCTTACCCTGGCCATCGCCATTCCCGTGGGCATTATTTCGGCCTGCCGCCGCAATTCCCTGCTGGACCGCACGGTGACCGTTCTGGTTTTTCTGGGTTTCGCCATGCCCTCTTTCTGGTTGGCCCTGCTGCTCATGCTCTTTTTCGGCATTGATCTGCAATGGCTGCCCATTTCCGGCCTCACTTCCATGAACTACGCCCAAATGGGCCCCTGGGAGCGCTTCTGCGACCTGGCCCGGCATCTGGCCCTGCCTATTACGGTCTATACTGTGGGCGGGCTTGCGGGCATGTCCCGGTATATGCGGGCCTGCATGCTGGAAGTGCTGCGGCAGGACTACATCCTTACCGCCAGGGCCAAAGGGCTGAGCGAAACCGCCGTGGTCCTGCGCCACGCTCTGCGCAACGCCCTTTTGCCGGTCATTACCCTGCTGGGTCTTTCCGTGCCGGGGCTCATCGGCGGCAGCGTCATCATCGAGTCCATCTTTGCCTTGCCCGGCCTGGGCCAGCTTTTTTATGCCGCCGTCATGGCCCGCGACTACACCATGATCATGGGCAACCTGGTGTTGGGCGCGGTGCTCACCCTGGCGGGCAATCTGCTGGCTGACGTTTGTTACGGCCTGGCCGATCCGCGCATCCGCAGCGCCGGGGAAGGCAGCTGACATGTGCCCCGTCGTCCTGAAAAAACTGCTGGGCCGTAACCTCATGCTGACGCTGGGGCTCATTTTGGTGCTGGGCATGTCCCTGGCCGCCCTGCTGGCCCCCTGGCTGGCCCCTTACAATCCCGATGCCCTGCACCTGGACCATATTCTGGAGCCGCCTTCCGCCCTGTTCTGGCTGGGCACGGACCGGCTGGGGCGAGACGTTTTTTCCCGTCTGCTCTTCGGCGGGCGCATTTCCCTCTGGGTAGGCTTTGTGGCCGTGGGCATTTCGGTCAGCATCGGCACGGTGCTGGGTCTGGTGAGCGGTTATTTTCGCGGCTGGGTGGATGAGGTGGTCATGCGCGCCGTGGATATTATGCTCTGCTTCCCCTCCTTTTTTCTCATCCTGGCGGTCATTGCCTTTCTGGAACCAAGCCTTACCAATATAATGGTCGTTATCGGGCTCACCTCCTGGATGGGCGTCACCAGGCTGGTGCGGGCCGAGGCCCTCAGCCTGCGCCAAAGGGAGTTTGTGGATGCGGCCCGCCTGGCGGGTACGCCCGCCTGGCGCATATTGCTGCGGCATATCCTGCCCAACGCCTTGGCGCCCGTGCTCATCACGGCCACCCTGGGCGTGGCCGGGGCCATCCTGGTGGAATCCAGTCTGAGTTTTCTGGGCCTGGGCGTACAGGCGCCAGCGCCGGAGTGGGGAGCACTTTTGTCGGCTGGAAGAAATTATATCCGGGAT
>ENA-UEYG01001356-UEYG01001356.1-human-gut-metagenome-genome-assembly--contig:-NODE-1356-length-17852-cov-7.616934_pt1 | contig 17852 bp, 16 predicted proteins | sample MGYA00242933_ERZ507934 | MGnify/ENA primary metagenome ERZ507934 (study PRJEB26167, sample SAMN06115527) | human gut metagenome | host: Homo sapiens | place: China:Zejiang | collected 2015-11-10... | reverse complement strand
GGAGGGGAGAAGGGGCCTTTCTCCAGAAAGTCCCCTTCTCCCCTCCCCCACATTTCCTCTTACCCCAATACGGCGGAATGCGTGAGGGCGTGGCCTGCGGAGAAGGCCCGAGCCTCAAACTGGCTGATAGCCCAGTATTCCTGTACGAGCGGCGCGAAAAGCAGCGGATCGATGAGCGCGGGATCGGGGAGGCCGTCTTCACGCATACAGGCGGAGTCGACTTTCACGTCCATGATCTCGCCGATGAACTGGGTGTGTGAACCGAGCTCAAGCGTATGCGAGAGCGTCAGCTCAACAATAACGGGACATTCGGCGATGCCGGGTGCGTCCACATGTTCGGCGGGAGCGGGGGTAAGATTCAGGGCCGTGAACTTGTCGGTATCGCGCCCGGAATGCATCCCGGCGAAATCGGATTGCGCGGCGAGTTTGCGGGAAGGAATGTTGATGGTGAAGGACTTGCGCTCAAGAATGGCGTTATAGGTCCAACGGCTCTTGCGGATGGAAACGGCGATGCTCGGCGGCTGAGAGGCGCAGATGCCTCCCCATGCGGCGGTCATGATGTTGGGACGGCCGGTATGGTCATACGTACCTACGAGGAATACTGGAGTCGGAAGAATGAATGTTTTTGTACCCAGGGACTGGAACATATGATGCCTCATAGTTATGGAAAAAGGTGAACGAAAACACGGTTGTTGTGTCAGAGAATCCGGTATGACGCAAGGGCTGAGCCGCGAACGCCTTGGAAAGCGAGGTTCCACGCGGGAAAAGAGGGCACGGAACCATTCTCCACTTGACCGTGAGGAGACATTGTGGCATAAGACGGCTTCGACACGCCGGGATGGTGGAATTGGTAGACGCAGCGGACTCAAAATCCGCCGATGGCAACATCTTGCGAGTTCAAGTCTCGCTCCCGGTACCAGAATGAAATAAGGCAGTTACGGAAATCGTAGCTGCCTTTTTTCGTATCCAGCGCATGTGTACACCCAAGGGGTATCGGGGAAATCTGCTTTTTGATATTTTTCTATAAGTTCTGCCGGTTAGTTGTTTGAAGTCTGCAAAATGGAAAAAGGTATGCCCCTCGTAAGGATACAGGGGGCATACATTGCGGGAACCATTGTTCACGGCGAGTGGAGAGCGATGTATTCGTCTCTTACGCCTTAATCCCCTTCGGAGATTTCAAGCCCGAGTACTTTTGCAGCGTTTTTCCACATCAGCTTCGGCAGGACTTCCGGCTTGAACAACGTCTTGAAGTGCTCCACGCAGTCCACGATGGGCATCAGCGGATAAGCTGAGCCGTAGAGGAAGCGGTCCTGCATGAAGTTGTTGGCGGCCATGATGTAGTCGGCCGCTCCGCTGCAGTTGAAGAGGTACATGTCCGGGCAGAGGTATATGTTCTTCTGGAAGAAGCATACGCCGAGGATCTGCTGTACCCAGGGCCAGCCGCCGTGGGAGATGATGAAGTTGGTCTTCGGGAAGTCGGCGGCGATGTGGTTGATGATCTTCGGATCGCTGTAGGTGATGTCCGGGCCCGCCCGTCCACCGAGCATCAGAATGACCGGAATCTGATGTTTTTCGCATTTTTCATAGATGGGATAGATACGGGGATCGTCGGCATACATGGGCTTGTCCAGCGCGCCGGGTTCCATGCTCACGCCCTTGAGGGGGCCGTTGAGTACCGTGCGTTCGATTTCGTCGATGGCCTCTTCCCTTTTGGAGGCGTTCAGGCCCGCCGTACCTACGAAACGGCCGGGGAAGTCGCCCAGCAGCTTGATGATGTCGTCGTTGGAAATAGTGCCTTTGAAGTGCCCGTTACGGCCGGGGATGACGCCCATGGCCACGCCCGCGGTGTCCATTTCCTGCAACATGAGTTCGGGGGACTTCTGGGCCACGGAAGGGGCCTGCTTCATGGAGAAGCATTCCGTCAGCTTGGCGGTGCGTTCGACGTTGTCATACACCCCGATGTTCAGAAAGCCGCGTGCCGGGGGGCGCATACGAAAGTCAATGATCATTTGCCTGACTCCTTTATGTATTGCTGAAGTTGACATGTATAAAAACAAATGTTGGGCTTACTTTCTTCTGCCAGGACCAATGGATGGAGATATTGCGACTCGATATGCAGTGTGGTTCTCTTCGTTTTACAGAACGGATAGGGGGTGCCTCAGCGTTTTCATTTTGTGAACGGCTAGCGCATCATAATATTGAAGAAATGCCAGTACGGTATCTGTACTAGGCCGAAGAGGAGAGCGAACCATACCATTTTCATCAAATGGAGCTTGATGAAGTCTTTCATGGTCATCAGCCCGAAACCGAACATGATGAGGTATGCCGGAACTTCATGCGGAAGGAACACGAAGTCGGTGGAATAAATGATGGTCAGCAAGGAAGGCAGAGGGTTCATGCCGAGGTTGAGGGACAATTGTGCGAAAGGCGCGGGCAGCACAGCCATCATGGCGCCGGGAGACAGGATGAGGTTGAACAGGGTGCCGACCAGCAGCAGGACATAGAGGAAGGATGTCGAGCCCACACCCGACAGCATTTCGGCCAGATGCCCGGCGATAAGCTGGGTGAAGCCCAGTTTGGTTCCGACAATGCCTATGCCCAGACAGGTGGCGACAAAGAAGATGATGCCCAGGTTGATTTTTTTGATGCTGGCGGATGAGCCGATGCGAATGCCGGGCGCAAGGCACAGCCAGGGCAGCAGCATGAAAGAATAGTTAGCCGAAATGTGGTGGAAGGGTTCGCTGATGATCCATCCCATCAGGACAATGAGCAGCACAAGGGCTTTCTTTTCAGTAAACGACATCTTGCCCAGCTTTCTGTATTCCTCCTCAAAATACTGTTTGCCGCCGGGCAGGACGAATTCGCTGCTCTTATACATTTTCGTAAGAATCCATATGAACGACAATGCCATCAAAACGGAAGGGAAATTGTAGAGCATCTGATCGGAGAAGGAGACAGAAAAGCCCGGATCCACGGTCTGCACCTGTGAAACCATGATGGACATGGTGGCCGGGCGGTAGGCGAACAGCTTGACGTTCAGGGCCGCAATGCCGCCCACCATCATCATGAGGGTGCCTTCTTTGGATTTTCCGAACCCCATGGCCTTGCAGATGCCGTATGTCAGGGAGATCAACAGCAGATAATGGCCGCAGAAACAGATGATACCCAACACCAGCCCCACCAGATACAGGGCATAGAGCGTTCTGTTGTATGTCCCGCCGCAGGTTTTGATGATCCAGTAGGCGATGCGCATCAGGATGCCGCACTCCTCCAGGGCATTGGTCAGTACGAACGCGCCCAGGATCATCCAGAATGTTTCTGTGGTGAACGGGCTATAGGCTATATTGATGGGGACAACGTGAAAAACGTAATAAGCGAAGGGGAGTAATACGGAAGGGATAATAACATCCATAAGATCGAATGCTACTATGCATATCACTGTAATACTGAGCATCGCAAAGAGGCGTATTTGTGGTGTGAATGCCTCGGATAATGGTATGCACATAATGCCGATAGCAGTCGCTATTGTGACTATCCAGCCAATAAGCTTGCTTTTTTCGATTTGGACGCCAGCTTGCATGATTACTCCGTTTTTTCACGCTCGGTGACTGAAATGGGGGTTCCCGTAATGGATTGGCGCATCAGGATTTCAAGTATCTAAAACTGTTGCCAAAAACATGTCCGGCAGTGGTCTCTATCTGTAACCGCATCGGATCGAGATCAGACAGCCAAACAATGAGCCTCACTCTTTGTCGACAATGCAAATGTCACATTGCTGTACCTCTTTGGAAGGGTATGTCCTTGTTACATGTTACTTTTTAAATATTTTTCCATTTTATTGCCGTCGTCATGCGACGGCTTTACGTATAATTTTGCAATATGCGATCCATCCGATACGGCGAAAACGTGAAATACATGACAATCACATAGTGTACGATATATTGGAGCAGTCCACACAGCGCTGTCTGGACCGCGTAACGTGTCTTTTAGTGTGTACATTCTGGACATGTAGAGTGCGTATGTCCAAATTATAGATGCGGGAGAGATGTGTGGACACGTACCGGAGGCGAGAGGGAAGATGAAAAAATGCAATGGTCCGGACATGGAATCGAGAAAGGGATGGTTCACGTTGTTTCCCGTCGAACCCTCCTTTTCTGTAAAGTTCTTTTTTCTCTATTTGCTGCGTGGGGTGGAGTTGGGGCAACCTGAAAAACGGAACGATGCGGTACCGAGGTTTTCAAGGTATGGAAAGAACCTATACTGCCAGTGATCATGGAAGAAGGATCATGGTTCACCGAAAGAGCATAAGGAAAGAAGCTGAGAGCCCTTTAGGCGGTCGCCGCGTCAAAAGCCTCAAAGCTATCGGTGGCAACTTCAGTTTCCATTGAGCCTGCGGCGGCACGTTGCCATGAGGCGGCTGCGGCCAACGGAGTCATCGTTTCCGTGATGCCGAGGCTTTTTGATGCCCATGACGCGGAAAGACTCTGAGAGCCGTTCGGCATGGCGTTATATATTTTGCTGCAGGCCGCAGTATTAGAGTTTTCCGAATGAAACCAACTTGTTTTGGAGGGGTAAAAAACGAGTCATCCGGGCGGGGTTCGTAAGAGCGTTGCGCTTTCTGGCGAAACACCGTAGAGGCGTTTCCACACGGTCAGGAATACTGTACAAGAACAGGAGAACCGCCATATGAACCAAAAGCATTGCCTGCTCGTTATGGCGCTTGCCGGAGTATTGAGCCTTGTGCCGCTTCCGGCTTTTTCGGGAAATCTGAGCAATTTTTCCGATGCGCTCGAACAATTGGCGGATATGACCCGTGCCGCCGACAGGGCCCATGATGCCCTTAACGACGCTATGCAGGGGGGCAGGGATTACAGCCGGTATGATCGTGATTGGCGCAATGCCGAGTCACGCCTCGAACGGGCGAGAATCCGCACGATGGCGCACATCGCAGGAGTGAGCGAATCCCGTATTCGCTCACTGCGTGACGACGGCTACAGCTGGGAGCGCATTGCCCGGAAATACAAGGTCGATCCGCGCCGGTTCGGATACGGGCAGTCTCGCTACGATCACGATCGGGATAAGTGGAAGGGCGTGCCCCCCGGACTTGCCAAGAAAGGCGGCGTCCCTCCGGGGCTCGCCAAGAAGGGAGGGCTTCCGCCCGGACAGGCGAAAAAGTTCAAAGAACACAACGACAAGAAACATCGAGATTGAAAAAAGGCCCTTCCGTTGAGGAGGGCCTTTCGTTTTACGGCGTGTGGAGAAGGATTACTTGAGAAGGCGCCTTGCCGCGTAGAGATCGCCGAATGAAGCGTAGCAGATGCCGCCGATGATGAGCACTCCGCCGATCATCTGCGGAAGCGTGATGGACTCGCCCAGGACCAATGTGGCCTCAAGGCTCGCAAACAGCGGGATGCTGTTGTAGATGATGCCCGCCCTGACCATGCCGATGCGTTCGATCGCTAGGCTCCACGCGAGGAAGGAAATGACCGATGCCCCGACCCCTATGTAGATGAGGGCGCTGAGGATGGAGCCGTCCAGCGGGCTCAGCCCGGTGTCGGCGGCCTGCCAAAGCAGCGGCGGGATCAGGCCGAGGACGCCAATGCCGATGAGCAGGGCAAGAAAGGCCTTTTGTGGAAATGCCTTGGGACGGCAGCGGAGCATAAGGCTGTAGACGGCGAACAGGAAGACCGAAAGGATCATCCATAAGTCGCCTTGTGCAAAGCGCAGCCCGAGAAGGGTGCCGAGCCTGCCGCGCGACACGAGGATGATGACCCCACAGAGGGCGCCGCACAGCCCGAAGAACTGGAACCGGGAAAGCCGTTCCCGCAGGAACAGGTGTGCGATGGCGGCCATGACGATGGGAGAGGCCGTGGCGAGCAGCGACATGTTGGTGGCGTCGGTCGTATGCCCGGCCTGATAGATGAAGGTGTTGAAGCAGGTGATGCCGAGCAGGGCCATGAGAATGACTTTGCCCCATGTGCCGCGGACGAGGGGAAGCGAACGCAGCAGGCTCCGGCCCGCAAAGGGGAGGATGGTCAGAAACGCGATGCTCCAGCGCCAGAAGGACAGTTCAACCGGAGAGAGCGCTCCAGCGAGGCCGCGGGCCACGACGAAATTCCCGCTCCAGACCACGGTGGCGAGCAGGGCGAACAGGTATCCTGTGACGGTATGGGAAAAGATGGGCATGGCTGGCTCAAGAGGTTTGGGCGGTCCGGATGGCCGTCGTTTCCGCCGGAAATGGCACGGCGGAGAACCCTACTTCCGGGTCGGAGCTCCGTCAACCGGGATTTTGTCCCGAGCCTCCGTGTGCACGGCCATGCGGGGACGGCCGTTCTACCCTGTTTGCGTGCGATGGAGGAACAGGGTAGACTTATCCATCCTTATTTCTGGAGAAAGATATCCCATGCGTTTGCTCATCGCTTCCGATCTGCACGGTTCCCCGGAAGCCGCCGCGTTTCTGCGCCGGCGCTGCGAGGAGCTGTTGCCCGATATGTTGGTCCTCCTGGGCGATTATTTGTATCACGGCCCGCGCAACCCCCTTCCTTCCAGCTACGGGCCGCCAAGCGTGGTTTCCGTCTTCGCGGATTTCGAGACGCCCATCGTGGCCGTGCGCGGCAACTGCGACGCCGAAGTGGATCTCATGCTGCTTCCCTTCGCGGTGGAAGACAGCGCCGTGATTGCCGCTGACGGGTTGCGCATCGTGGCACAGCACGGACACCACCTTCCCAGTTGCCCCCCCATTCCCGGCGTGCGCCCCGGCGATGTGGTCTTGAGCGGGCATACCCATATCCCGCGCGGGGAAACCGTCGACGGCGTCCATTTCTGGAACCCCGGCAGTACAACGCTGCCCAAGGGCGGCTTTCCGGCTTCTTATGGCGTCTTCGAAGCCGGTGCGTTCCGTGTGTTCGGGCTTGACGGGCGGTTTCTTTTGGAGCATCGGCCTTCCGCAGCCTAACGTTTTCGGAGGAAGGCGTCCTGAATGCGGGACGCCTTTTTGCATTGCTCTAAGATTCCGTAACTTCCGCAATAACGCCGTATTTCAGCCGATCCCGTCTTTAGGGGCGGTTCCGGACGTGTATTTTTCCGCTTGATTTTGCAGGCGGGATGCCTCAAAACAGGCCCACCTCACCTTTTTGGCTTTCTCTTCCACTCCTCCCTCCGTTGAGTGCCACATCTTCCCGTCCTGCGCGGCAACGCAGAACGGATTTCCGTATTTCGTATTGCTCCAATCGATAGAGACAAGGCAGGTACATATGGCCGACACCAGCGCCACGCTTTTGCTGAGAACAGAACCGATCGGAAAACTGCTTCTCCGGTATTCCTTGCCCGCCATCGCCGCGATGGTGGTCTTTTCCCTTTACAACATCATCGACAGTATTTTTATCGGGCATGGCGTCGGTCCGCTGGCCATTTCCGGCCTTGCGATCACGTTTCCGGTCATGAACCTGACCTTCGCGCTGGTTTTGCTCGTCGGCATCGGCGGCGCGTCCATTTGTTCCATCCGGCTGGGGCAGCAGGACATCGACGGCGCTACCCGGGTGCTCGGCAACGTCCTGCTGCTCGGCCTCATCAACGGGGTGACGTTCGGCCTGCTGTCGCAACTGGTGCTTGATCCTGTGCTGACGGCTTTCGGGGCCAGCGAGCACACCTTGCCCTATGCCCGCGATTTCATGCAGATCATTCTGTACGGCCTGCCGGTCACCTGTACCATGTTCGGGCTCAACCACATCATGCGGGCCACGGGGTATCCGCAAAAAGCCATGCTTTCCGCCGTGTTGACCGTGGGCATGAACATCATTCTGGCGCCGATATTCATCTTTTGGCTGGAATGGGGCATCCGGGGCGCGGCTATCGCCACGGTATTGTCACAATGCGTAGGTATGGTGTGGGTGTTGAGCCACTTCCGCAATCCGAAAAGCACCGTGCATTTTCGGCAAGGAACGTTCCGGCTGCGCTGGAAGATCGTCTCAAGCATCTTTTCCATCGGCATGTCGCCGTTTTTGCTGAATGTGTGCGCCTGTCTGGTAACGGTGCTCATCAACATCGGCCTCAAGCGGTACGGCGGCGACATGGCCATCGGGGCGTTCGGCATCCTCAACCGGATACTCATCCTGTTCGTGATGCTGGTCATGGGGCTTACGCAAGGCATGCAGCCCATTGTGGGATACAACTATGGGGCGCAGCAGTTCGAACGGGTAAAACAGACGCTGAAGTACGGCGTCATCACGGGCGGGCTGATCACGACGGCGGGGTTCCTTGCCGGGCAGTTCGCTCCGGAAATCGTGTCCCGGATGTTCACCGACGACGCGGGCCTGATCGCCCTCTCCGTGGAAGGTATGCGCCTCGCTACGCTGGTATTCCCCTTGGTTGGCATCCAGATCGTCGTCGGCAACTTTTTCCAGTCCATCGGCAAGGCCAAACTGTCGATTTTCCTTTCTCTGACGCGTCAGCTGCTGTTCCTGGCCCCCTGCCTGCTCATTCTGCCGCGCTTCTTTGAGTTGAAAGGCATCTGGATCAGCCTGCCCGTTTCGGACTCGCTGTCGTTCGTGACCTCAATGGGTGTGCTGTACATGTTCCTTCGGGAGATGCGCCGGGCCCATCACAGCCGGGAGGCGTGAGATTCTCATGCGCTGGCGGATTTGCCCGGTTTTGTTAGTGTCGTAACCGGGCGGGAGGTTCTTCCGCCTCACAAACAGGCAAGGAGTTCCTCATGAAGGATTTATTCAATCAGATAAGCAACGGCCTCGGCGGGCTGGGAGGGCTTGGCGACAAGCTGAACGGCGCTCTCGGCGGACAGCAGAAGACGGATGCCCCGTCCGGTCAGGGGACGGGCAACGCTCTTGGCGATATGGTGAGATCCGCCGGAGGGCTGGGCGGTTTGCTCGGCTCGGCGGCGCTCGGGGGACTGCTCGGCACGCTGATGTCGGGCAAGACGGCCCGCAAGGTTGCCAAAGGCGCTCTGATGGTCGGCGGGACGGCCGCTGTCGGAGCCTTGGCATGGAAATTCTACCAGAAGTGGTCCGGAGCCAACGGCGCGGCCCCACAGGGGCAACCCGCCGAACCGGTCCCGTCAGCCCAGCCCGCACCGAGCGGCTGGCCTGCCGAGCTGCAGCAAACGCCGCCCCCGGCTGTTTCGGCGGATCAGACGGCCCTGTTGCTGCTGGAGGCGATGGTTTTCGCCGCCCGTGCCGACGGGCATATTGACGACAAGGAGCGGGCCAATATCCACAACACTGTGGAGTCGCTGTTCCCCGGCCGGGATATGGCGCAGGTGCTGGATACGTTGCTGAACAAGCCGCTCGATCCGGCCTCGCTGGCGTCCCGCATAGCCAACCACGACGAAGCCCGTGATCTGTATCGGCTTTCCGCCATGATCATTGATGTGGATCACTTCATGGAGCGCAGCTATCTTGATGGCCTTGCCGCAGCGCTCAAAATCGCGCCTGAAGAGAAGGCCGCACTCGACAGCGAGGTTGAAGAAACCAAAAGGACAGCCATAGAACCGTCCTGATCCCGTTTCCCCTTTTCCGCCAGCTGATGAAGAACCTACATAGCGGAAATCCCGCCACGCGGAAAAACTTGATTGCCATTCGAGAGGTTCCCGTCTCCATGGAGACGGGAACCTCTTTTGTCTGAGCGCGCAACAATAAAGATCGGCTTCAGATAAACCGGGAAAGCGGCGAACAGGGATTCGATAGGCATGAAAGTCTTTGGGAGAGGAGGGATGGGGGCGTGGGGGAAGGGAGGAGAGGACTTTCTTCAGAAAGCCCTCTCCTCCCTTCCCCCACATTTCAATCCTTTTTTCCCCAACGCCAAAACGGCAGGGCCGCCGCCGTGGACGCGGGAACAGGCGAGTACGCAGGCACCGCAGTTGGTGCATTCCAGCGGCGAGGCCGAGCGGGGATTTCGGGGATCAAGGCCGAGCGAGCAGGCGCGGCGGCAGGCGGGTTCTCCTTTGCAGATGCAACGGGACAGCGTGCGCCGCAGACGCGGGGCCACGGGCAGGCGGGCCATCAGCGCGAGCAGGACGGACTGCGGACAAACCCAGCGGCACCAGAGCCGTTCGCCCGTGACAAGCTCGACGGCGAGCACAGTAATCATGGGCAGAAACGGCACGGCAAAGAAGAGGAGATGCTCCAGAACGGTGTGGATTGTTTTGGAGGAGAGCGGAGCGGCGGCGGTCAAAAAGCCAAGGGACAGGCCGCCGGGCAGGGAAAGCTGGTTGAGCAGCGGAAAGCCGAGCAGGGGCACAAGCGCCAGGCCGACAAGCGCGATCACGGCCCGGGACCGAAATCCGTGTTTGAGCGGCTTTTGGGGGCGTCTGCCCCGGATGGCGTGTACGAGTTCGGACAAGAACCCGAAAGGGCAGATCCATGAACAAAAGATGCGCCCAAGGCACAGGGCGACGGCGAGCACAACAAGCGCACCGGCTATCAAGCGCCAACCCGGAATGATGCCCGAAAGCCCTATCTGAACCGCGCCAAGAGGATCGGCAAACGGCAGCCCGAAAAAGTCGAAGGCGAACAGGCTGCCCTTCATGCCCGTGAAACCCTCCCGGTTGAGCCACGGGAGCGCGGCAAGAAGCAGCAGGACCGCAACTTGTACCAGACGCCGCAGCCGCAAAAGGCGGATCATGCCTTCCCTCCCTTCTTTTGTACATCGGGAACCACGGCAACGGCGTTTTTCGGGCATACGTATTCGCACATCCCGCACCCCACGCAGCTCTCACCGACAGCGGGGACGTACCCCATGTCCAGCACCATGCCTTCACCGCGCAGGGGGCAGCGATCGTAACAGGTTATGCACATGGTTCCGCTTTCGATCCAGTTAAGGCAACGATCCTTGAAAATCACGGCTCTGCCCATGTTCGCTTCTTTCATGGCGGCCACGGGCCGCAACGCTCCGCTGGGGCAGGCCGGGGGGCATTTCATGCACAGCCAGCAAGGGATTTCGCTCGGCCTGATTTCCGGCGTGTGGCGTTCCGGCCCGAAGGCTTCCAGCATACGTATGCTTCCATAAGGGCAAGCCGCCGCGCATTGCCCGCAGTGGATGCAGGTTTTCAGAAAGGCGGATTCGGGCAAGGCCCCCGGCGGGCGCAAGAAGCTCACGTTCCGCCTCCTAGTCCAGCGGGTTGGGCGTTTCTCCGAAACAGGCCGGGCCGCACTTGCGGGGCTTGTGCTCCGGGCAAGAGATGTACCCCTTGTTTTCCAATTCGTCCTCATAGCTGATGGATACGAGGCCGACATTCAGCACGCCGTCCCAACCACTGAGTGCGCCAAGAGCATCCTCAATATACGCCGCGTCGGTTTCCATTACGGCGGCCAGCATACCGGGCACGCCCGTCTCTTGCGTATCCGCCACATCCTTTGAAGCGCACAGCCGTTCGCGCACGGTTCCGTACGCTTCCGCCGTGGTCTGGATGGTGATGCCTGCTATTGCCATAGAATATCCTTTGTGAAGCTTTTGGGGAGGAGCGCACTCCCCCCCGCCTCTCTTTTTCTTCAACCCGTTGCCGGAACCACTTCATGTTCCGAGGAGACGAGTCAGAGGGGCCGTTCCCCGCTCCGCACAGTGGTACGGGCAGCGTTTCCCCTTCAAGCGGACGGATGAGGAACCGGCTTTGTCGCTGAAGGGAGTTGAGAACAATGTCGGCACACGGGGCCGGCCACCTCTTCCCCTCCACTGGGAGGAGGGCCGTACCCGCCAGATCTGCCATAGCCTGACGGGCACGGCATAACGCTTCTCCGGAAAGCTCAGGTTACGCCTTCTTGATCCGTGCGGCGCAGATCTTGTACTCCGGCTCGCGGGACGCGGGGTCGGTGGCGTCGAGGAACAGCTTGTTGACGAGCTTCTTCTTGTCGAAGAAAGGCACGGCAATGAGCCCCGGCTTGCAGGTGTCGTTGACATGCGCTGGCAGGGTAAGCGCATCGCGCCGCGTTTCCACGACGACCAGATCGCCGTTCTTGATGTTCAGCCGCGAGGCGTCCTCGGTATTCACTTCCACAAACGCGGCGGGGTTGGCCTTGAGCAGTTCCGGCACCTTGCCGGTCATGGTCGCCGTGTGCCAGTGGTCGATGACGCGCATGGAGGTCAGGTAGAACGGATATTCCTGATCCGGTTCCTCGGCGGCGCCCTTGTAGGGGCGCATCCAGATGTTCGCCTTGCCGTTCGGGTTGCCGTAGAACCAGATCTTGTCGGGGTGATCCGCCGGGATGTTGGGATCTTCGCCGCGTACATAGCGCAGGTTCGTGCCGGGGTGCGTCTCTGTGGGACAGGGCCAGATAAGGCCGGACTCGCGCTTCATGCGTTCACGGGTCATGCCGCCGAAGTTGTAGGGGCCCTTCATGGACAGCCTGCGCCATTCGTCCCATACGTCGGCGGAGTTGCGGAAGTTCACCAGCTTGGGATCGACGCCCGCGCGCTTGGCGAATTCGATCAGCGTATTCACGGTGGGGCGGCAATCCGCGGGAGGTTCGACCGCCTTTTCGATGAGCGAATAGCGCCGCTCGCCGCAGCCGTACGTGCCGTCGCGTTCGCACCAGAACGCGGGCGGCAGGATGAGGTCGGCGTACTCAAGCGTCACCGCGTCGGGGAACGCTTCAATGACGGTGATGAACGTGTCCGGATTGGACATGGCCTTGTGGACCTTGTTCAAGTTCGGCAACGTATGCGCGGGGTTGGTCTCACAGATGATTATGGCCTTCACGTCGGCCTTGCCGAGGGCCTCGAACAGCGCGATGGTGTGATACCCCACATTGGGGGACATGGAATCCTGCGGGATGCCCCAGAATGCTTCCATCTGGTTGCGGTGGGCCTTGTTGGCGACCACGCGCCCGGCGGGGAGCAGATGGGAGAGCGAGCCCGTGTCGCGCACGCCGCCGCAGGCGTTGGGCTGTCCGGTCAGAGAGAACGAGGTCGCGCCGGGGCGGCAGATCTGCCCGGTGATAAGGTGCAGGTTGTGGATCAGGTTGTTGGCCCACACGCCGCGGATACGCTGGTTGATGCCCATGCACCACAGGGACATGGTCGCGGGGGATTCCGCGAACAGGCGCCCGGCTTCCCAGACCTGCTGCTCGGGGATGTTGCAGAGCTCGGCTACCTTGTCCGGCGTATAGTCCTCAAGGAACGCCCGGTAGTCGTCAAAGGTGGCATCCTTGCCGTCATTGGTCTTGAATATTGCGTACTTGTTGTAGAAACGCGGATTGTCCAGTTCTTCGTGCAGGATGACCCACGCCATGCCGTTCATGAGCGCGAGGTCGGTCCCCGGACGGAAGGCGATGTGCAGGTCGGCGATGCGCGACGTGTTGGTCCGGCGAGGGTCGGCCACGACGATCTTCACGCCGGGTTCGTTTTGCTTGCGGCGGGCGATACGGCGGAAGAGGACGGGGTGCGCTTCCGAAGTGTTGGAGCCGATGATGAAGAAGGTGGAGGCCCGGTCGATGTCGGCATAGGTGCCCATCGGCTCGTCCTTGCCGAACGTGGTCGTATAGCCGCCCACGGCGGAGGCCATGCACAGGCGCGGGTTGCCGTCCACGTTGTTGGTCTTGAATCCGGCCTTGAAAATCTTGTTCGCCAGATAGGATTCCTCGGTCAGGCACTGGCCGGAACCGTACCACGCCACGGCATCGGGGCCATACGTATCAATGGTGGTGCGGAACTTTTTCGCCATGTGATCGAGGGCTTCGTCCCACGAGATAGGTTCAAGCCGGCCGCCCTTGGTGCGGCGGATCATGGGCCTGGTCACGCGGTCGGGCGAATTGAGCACCGGGATGAGGAGTGCGCCCTTGAGACAGAGGAAGCCCTGATTGTGGTTGTTGGGATCGCCCTTGATGGCGACGGCCTTGCCGTTTTTCACGCCGACCAGCACGCCGCAGCCTGTGCCGCAGTAACGGCAGACGCCCTTGACCCACTTTTCGGGGGTATTGGCTTCGGCGGCGCGGGCAACGCCCGCGGGTCCGGCCACAGCCGCCAGGGCGGCGCTCATGGCGGCGGAGCGGAGAAAATCACGTCGGGTCATTTGCATTGTCATTCCTCCTATTCCAGCACCGTCTTGGTTGTGGCTTGGCGGTTTTCATACACCTTTCCGTGTATGGGCCGTGCGTGATAGGGATGGCAGGTGGAGCAGTCGTCGCGCTTGCCGTAGAGGGCGGTCATCTTGTCGATGGCGAGGCCGTGGCAGGCCGCGCAGACTTCCACGCCGGGGACGCGCTTGAACGGGACAGCGCCCTTGCCGTCCGGCTGGCCGTGGCAGACCTGACAGCGGACCAGCGTGACGCCGTGCTTGCTTTCATACCAGTCCTGCGCAACCTGCGGCGTCACCTTGAGGTGGCAGCCGTAACAGTCGCCGATCATGTCGGCGTCCAGATGCTTCGCGGCTTCGCAGCGCGTCCCGGTGAAGGCGTTCTGGATGTAGACGAAGAACCCGATCACCAGCAGGATCACTGCGGCTGACGCGATGATAAGAGGCTTTTTCAGCAGTCTGGCCATTACCTGACCTCCTTGAAGGTGAGCTTGCTGGCGAATGCGGCGTTGGCGTCGTAATGGCGGTCCTCGGGCGGCAGGTGCGCGATGTTGCGGTGGCACCCGGCACAGCCGCTGCGGGACGATCCGTTCTTGTCCAGATAGTTGTCGTGGGCGAGGCGCCCGTATTCGGAAATCGCCCCATCGTTCTTGGCGTTGCGGTACAGATCCTCATGGCAGGCGCGGCAGTTGGCGTCATCCATGAAGCGCCGCGCCTCCGGCTGGATTTCCCTCCGGTTGAGCGTCACGCTGCCGCCCGTCGTGGCGTGTACCCACAAGTCTTTGGTCCCCAGCCACGTTTTGGCCGACAGCATACGGACGATGTTGGTGCTCGGAATGTGGCATTGCACGCATTCGATGGCGTTGCCCCTCGCATCCTGCGCGTGGGGGGAAAGCGCCAACTCCTGCTGATGCACCCGCATTTCGTGACAGGACAGACAGAACGACGTCGATGAGGTGACATGCACCCCTATCGCCGTGCCTGCCAGCACGAGCACAACAAGTACCGTTGCCGCGATCCAGACTTTCATGGAGCGAAAGAACATACGATTCATCCCGTTCGCGGTTATAGTGCTTTTTTTCACACCATTGTCACGCAAACAGCAAAAAAGGTGCCATTTGGACCTGAGTCTAACTGCCCGGAATCATGTCGGCGGCGATTAGCGCAATGAGATAGCGAGTCATCTTTTTCTGACTGATTGTCATGAAAAGATGACTCGCCTGATTTTTCGGACAACAAGAGAGAAGCGGATCCCCCTTGGAAGGTGGGATCCGCCTGCTGCAAGTACACGGCCGAGCGGATGGAACGTGTATTTCTACATTGTTGAGAAGCAGCTTGCTACGCCGGACCCGGCGAAAACAGGGAATGTATGGGGGGAGGGATTCGATAAGGCTGAACGTCTTGGGAAGAGGAGGGTGGGGTTGGGAAGGGAGGGGAAGCCTTTCTTCAGAAAAGGTTTTCCCTCCCTCTCCAACTATTACAGATCTAAAATAACCTTACAGGCGACGGCGACCTGATAGAGCACCTGCGAAATGTCCTTGACGGCCTGCAGGTTCTTGGATTCCACGCGAGGCAGGACGAGGACCTGATCGCCGGGCAGCACTTCCTTGGCGCGGGGGACGACTTCGCCGCTCGGATGGACGACGATGAGGTTCGATTCGTCGGCACGGTTGCTGAATCCGCCGGCCCCCTTGATGTAGTCGTCCATATCCTTGTCTTTGTTCCAGACAATGGCTTGCGGCATCATGACTTCACCGCTGATGAGCACTACATCGGTCTTCTCGGGAATGACGATGACGTCCCCGTCCTCAAGGGCGAGATCCGCGATGTTGCCCTTGGTGCCGACCACGACGACGCCCTCGGGCTGCACCTCCTTGGCACGGGAAATGAAATTGGACAGCATTTCCGCTTCTTTGGCGCGGATCTGCGCTTCATCGGAGCTGGCTGAGGTAGCGGTATAGGCGTTCTGCTCCAGACGGCGCAGGGCGTCTTCAATGGCCTTCTTTTGGCGGACGGCCACGCTTTTGCGCTTGATGTACAGGCCTTCGAGGTTGGCGCGGCCCGGTTCCACGGCGATGTAGCTCATGACCTCGTGCAGGCGCGTGTTGCGGCGCACCGGGAAACGCGACGCGCCACGGATGGCCCCCTGCGCTTCGACCATGATGGTATCTCCGGGACGATCCGCGAGGAACCTGATCTGATCGCCGTTCTCAAGGCGCAACGCCTTGAAGTCGTTCATGGGCAGATACAGGTTGTAGGGAGCGCCGCCGCGCGATCCGCTGAGGCTGACGTGCGTGGCCCTCGGCTGGGGATCGGCAAGCTCGATGAGCTTCGCGCCGGTCAGTTCGCCGGGCTTGAATTCAAAGCGCGCCGTATTGCGGACTTCACCGGAAGTGATGACGGAAGGCCCCTTTTCGCCGACAACAACGGTGTCGCCGTCCTGAAAGCGGATATGCGGCATGGCGCCTTTCAGTGCAAAGGGATAGAGGTCGAACGAGCCCACTTCCTGCCCTTGGCGCAATACGCGGATATTGCGGTAGCTGCCGCGCTTGGAGTCGATGCCGCCCGCCTTGTCGAGGAAGGCGAGGATGGTATCGGACGGCGTGCCCGTATAATTGCCGGGGCGGGGCACGAAGCCGGTCACGAAGATCGAGACGGGCTGGGTGTCCATCGGGCGGATATACATCTCCACATCGACTACGCCCGCCGCATTGAGCTTGCTCTTGATGGCCTGTTCAAGCGGTTCCTTGGCATCGATGGGCAGGCCCGCCACAGGCACGCGCCCGACATCGGGAATGGTGATCATGCCTTCAGGGTCGACGGTCAGGATGTCGTCCATTGTACGCCCGCCCCACAGGCGCATGATCAGGCGATCACCGCTCTGGATGACCTTACTGGCCGAACTTTGGGAAAAGTGCCCCTGGAAGAGGTTGGTTCCAAACGGAGCGGGATCGGCTGCCGGAGCCGCAGGCGCAGCCGGGGCCGAAGCTGTAGCGGTCGCCGTCGCCGTAGCGCTGGCCGACGCGGTGTCAGCGGCCGACGCAGGAAGGGCAAACGTCATAGCCAGCAGGCAACAAAGAAGAAACAGCAGGTTACTGCGGGAAAACAAGGGATGCCTCCAGAGGGATGGTCAAACGTCGTCCAGAAGAGGACAACAGGAAACGCCCCTCCCGGTGTGCCGGAAGGGGGCGCTTGGAAGTGCCGATCAGTCTACGGCGTGGTAATGCCCTTGCCCCACACGCGGGGCATGAGCCGCCATTCACCGGGGTTGCTTTCGTCGCCTTCCTGCCCATTGTGGCAGATCACGATGATTTCCGCTTCATGCTGTGCTGAAAGCAGGGTTGCCCGCTTGCAGGTTTCGCCCGCCGCGGAAAGGAAGGCGTCTTCAAGCGTTACACGGACTTCGCCGCCGAAAGTTTCATCTTCTATGACCGCCGTAGCGCCTGTGGCGTTGGCGACCATGAACTGGGCCACGGGTGAAAGCGGTTGGGGTTCCACTGGGGGCGGAGTGGGGGCGCTCTGCCAAGAGCAGCTGACGAGGCCGCCGAGCAGGATCAGGCCGCAAAATTGAAGAAATCGCATATAGGTCCTCCGAAACGCCGGGATTCATGTTCCCGCTGTGAAAGCGTTCGTCTGGGTTTCTATACGTTGTCAGGCCGTGCTCTGTCCACTGGTATGGTATGGCTGGAGGAGGGAGGAAGTGAGGAAGACTGGGGAAGGGGGAGAAACGTTCTGTAGAAGGGGGACCTTTCTCTCATTATACCGCCTTCACCGAGATCTATCCTCTTTCCCTACAAGCCGCTCTTCCTCTCCAAAGAGGACAGCACCATTT
>ENA-UEYG01001350-UEYG01001350.1-human-gut-metagenome-genome-assembly--contig:-NODE-1350-length-17905-cov-6.859379_pt1 | contig 17905 bp, 10 predicted proteins | sample MGYA00242933_ERZ507934 | MGnify/ENA primary metagenome ERZ507934 (study PRJEB26167, sample SAMN06115527) | human gut metagenome | host: Homo sapiens | place: China:Zejiang | collected 2015-11-10... | reverse complement strand
TCGGACGTAGTGCCAACCGGGGAGAATGTGCACAATTCTGTCGTTTGCCTTTCAGTCTGGTGGATGCCGACGGAAAAGTAATTGTACGTGATAAGCATTTGCTATCTCTTAAAGACTTGAATCAGAGTGATATCTTGGAAGAGTTACTTGATGCAGGTGCTACTTCGCTCAAGATAGAAGGTCGTCTGAAAGATGTTTCTTACGTAAAGAATGTTACGGCTGCTTACCGCCAAAAGCTGGATGCTATCTTTACACGCCGTAAAGAATACGCCCGGGCTTCTTCCGGTACTTGTAATTATACATTCCGTCCCCAGTTAGATAAAAGTTTTAGTCGTGGATTTACGCATTACTTCCTGCACGGACGCAGTGAAGAAATTTTCTCTTTCGATACTCCGAAATCCCTCGGTGAAGAGATGGGAACCATGAAGGAACAACGTGGAAACTACCTCACAGTAGCCGGATTGAAATCATTCAACAACGGTGACGGTGTTTGTTATATTGATGAGCAAGGACGCCTGCAAGGCTTCCGTATCAACCGTGTAGATGGAAATAAACTCTATCCGGCAGGTGAGATGCCTCATATCCGTCCGCGTACTGTACTTTACCGTAACTATGATCAGGAGTTTGAGAAGTTGCTGGCACGTAAGTCTTCCGAACGAAAGATTTCCGTTTCCTTGCTTTTGGCAGATACTGCCTTCGGCTTTGCTCTGACTGTCACGGATGAGGATGATAATAGCGTTACACTTTCTTTCCCTTATCAGAAAGAACCTGCCCGTACCCCGCAGGCAGATAATCTGCGTACTCAACTCAGTAAATTGGGAAATACTCCTTTTGAAGCCGGAATATTAGCGGATAATCGTTCGCCTGAAACAAATTCCGCCATAGAAATCCGCTTTTCAGATAACTGGTTTCTTCCCGCTTCCGTAGTAGCCGATTGGCGCCGTCAAGCCGTAGACAAGCTGGTTACCGTTCGCCGTATTAATTATCGGCAGGAAGTGGTAGTCTGGAAACCTACAACTCATGCTTTCCCTTTGCCGGGAACTTCTTCTAAGACAACAACTTCCGCTACTTCATTAACGTACCTCGGTAATGTAATGAATACCCGTGCCGCCTCTTTCTATGCCGATCACGGCATTGCTACCGTAGCTCCGGCTTATGAGAAACAATCTGTACCGGGTGCTGTTTTAATGTTCTGCAAGCATTGTTTGCGTTATAGTATGGGTTGGTGCCCTACTTATCAGAAGGGACGTTCACCCTATCGGGAGCCTTATTGTTTGCAAGGAACTGATGGTAAGCGCTTCCACTTGGAGTTTGATTGTAAGAATTGTCAGATGAAAGTATATGCAGAATAAGAGAGAACATATTCGTTATCACCACAGAGCGGCACAGAGTAACACAGAGTTTCTTAAATATCAAAAAAGACTCCGTGCAACTCTGTGCTACTCTGTGGTGATAGCGATTATTATCAGTCTGGTTTCCTGCCGTTACTCCTGTCCCAATCTGGATGATGAAGGTATCAGTGATAAAACCCGCGACTCTCTGACCTACCTTTACGACCGGCATTATACGTTGAATACGAATCTGGAAGTGGTGCAGGATTCCGTGGTGCTTGCCTGTCTGCCGGTGAAGGATTGCTACAATACTCTGTATAGAGGAGACCGTGTAGTAGTGGCCGAATTTGCCATTCATTCTGCTGATAGTGTGGACAGTGTTTGGGTAAAACTGGCTCATTCCCAAGAGATACAGGGCTGGATCGGGGAGCGGGAAATGATGCAAGCTTTTGTACCTACGGACAGTATCTCACAATTCATTTACTTGTTCAGTGATACACATGCTTCTTACTTCGTGATTATTTTCGCCTTGTTTATCGGTGCCTGGGTGTTCCGTCTGTTCCGTCGGAAGCAGTTGAAGATTGTTTATTTCAATGATATTGATAGTGTATATCCGCTTTTACTCTGCCTGTTGATGGCATTCAGTGCTACGGTGTATGAGACGATGCAAGTCTTTGTGCCCGAAACGTGGGAACATTTCTATTTTAATCCTACGCTTTCACCTTTCAAGGTGCCGTTTATTCTCTCAGTCTTTTTGCTGAGCATCTGGTTGTTTATCATTGTACTGCTGGCAGTACTCGATGACTTGTTCCGTCAGTTGACTCCTGCCGCTGCCGTATTCTATCTGTTGGGATTGGCTTCTTGTTGTATCTTCTGTTATTTCTTCTTTATACTGACTACACAAATCTATATCGGCTATATTTTCCTTGTTGTTTTCCTTGGACTTTTCCTAAAGCGAATGTGTACTACACTTGTCATTTACCGCTATCGTTGCGGGCGCTGCGGACAGAAATTAAAAGAAAAGGGGGCTTGCCCAAGCTGTGGTGCTATCAATGAATAATAGGGTGTAGCAAGTTCTCTTAACCCTTTCATGCTTATGATACTTACTTTTCCCCTCTTTCCTGCTTAGATGTAATGTAAAAGATGCCATCTTTTGATGTTAGAGATGCCACCTTTTGCGACAAAAGATGCCATCTTTTGCATAACGGGTTAGGGAGATGTATGGGGACGGAAGTAATGATCTCTATCAGAACCTGCAACGTAGTTCGATTCCCGCCTGTATGGGGCGGCCTTTCTGCATGAATCCGTTGCCCATGCTTTCAAAGTAGAAAGCAGTGTAGTCTTTATCCAGTGCATTGCGAACCCAGAAGTCAATCTGTCCGTTGCCTTTTTGCAGGCTGAGGCGTCCGTTCAATGTGCCGTAGAAGGCTTGGCTGACATCATTCTGCTCGGTCCAATAGATACGTCCTGCACCGGTGTAGTTGGCATTAAGTTGAATACGGTCCAGCCAATGTCCCGGGTTGATGCGGAAAATGTATTGTCCGCCCAGGCTCAGGGTGTGCTTGGGGACGAAGGGGACGTAATTGCCATTGTAACTTATTTCAATCACTTTATTATCTGCGCTTTTCGCATTCGTCACATACTCTTTGAATGTGGCGTATGTGTAGCCATAATTTGCAGTCAGCGTGAAGTTGGTAGTAACTGCGCCCGCCAGAGATATTTCAGCTCCGAGGCTGCGACTCTTTCCTGCATTTACCGTTTCACGTCCGAGGCCGCTTTGGGCAAAGCGTGATATTTGTTGGTCGCGCGTTTCGAGCCAGAAGAGGGCGGCATCGGCACGCAGACGGTTCTGGAAAAGATTCAGGTGGGTGCCTGCTTCATAGTTCCAGGTCTGTTCAGGTTTGTAGACGGTGGCGGCTTTGGCATCCGGGTTTACTCCGGCGTCAGGAAAATGTCCTTCTACCAATGCCTTATAAGCATCGGGAACATGCGGCATGATTTCTTCTTTAGATTGTTTCATCATATCATTGCGCAGGCTGGATTGCAGCAGGTCGGAGAACATTTGGATGTTGTAGCCGCCCGAACGGTACCCTTTGCTGACAGTCACATAGACGTTACCGGTGTTTTTCTTGAAATCATATTGCAAGGCAAATTTCGGCAACAATTGCAGATAATCTTTGCTGATGGAACCTTCATATCTTGATTCAACAGTCAATGCGGTTTCCGGCATCATCGGGATGTCTCTGATAACTTGTCCGTTCTGTACCATCTGGCCTGTGATGCCTACGGTGTAGTCCATGGCTGTGCCGGAGTTATAGTCCATCTTCATCTTCTCATAGTCCAGTCGAAGCCCGGCGGTGAAAGAGAGTCCGCCAAGTCCGAATACGTCCCGGAAGGTGGATTGGTGAAACAAGGCTCCGTTCAGAAGCGGTGTCTCGAAATCTCCGTTGATGGGCAGGCGGGTGCTGGTTATCTTTAATGACGGCATGATGTTCATGCTCGATGTCGGACCCATCGGCACTTCTATCTTCGATGGAATCACGCTGCCCAACATCTGATCCATCATCGCCATACCGTCTTCCTTGAATGTGACGGGGGCAGTAGTATTCAGCCATTGATAGAAGCCGAAGATGCCCGTTGCCCATTGCCAGCGGCGGTTTTCCTTGCTCTTCATCACAATTTCTTCACTGATGGTATTGATGCGTTGTTTCTGTTCCAGTGTATACGTATCTGAGGCTGTGAAATCCTGATCCAGAAACATACGATCCTTTAGATGCTGATATCCGGTTACGGCACTGAGTGTGAAATTCTGCGCCTGGTACTCTACATTAAGTCCGGCATTCAGCAGGTTGCGGTAATAGCTACTTTCATCATTGTAAGCCGTCTTGGCTACATCTCCGGTTTCTTTATTGTAGAGTCCATACGGGTAACCGCCCTGGTCACCATATTCATAACTTACATTAAAGTCGAGCTTCCAATTATCGCTGGGCAAGTAGATGGCGCGGATACGTCCACCGGCAGACTGCCCTTTATCTACCTTTTTATTGTTGAGCGCTGCATTGCGGAAGAAACCGCCTTCGTATTCATAAAATCCTCCAGCCGAGAATGCAAAGCGCTCATTCATACGGTGATAGTGAGTGACGGAAGTATTGTATTGATTGTGTGTACCTGCCCCTATCCGGAAGTCAGTACCTTGATAAGAGAAAGGAGATTTGGTATGTACTTTAATAAGTCCACCCATCGCATTTCGTCCGTACAGTGTACCCTGCGGACCGCGCAGCACATCAATACGCTCAATGTCGGAATAATTGAAATCGAATGCGGATTTATCTATATAAGGTATATTGTCGACGTATAATCCTACGGAAGGGGTGTTGATACGCGAGCCGATACCGCGGATATAAACGGCGGAAGTCAGGCGCGAACCGTAGTCGGGAATAAATATATTGGGGACAAGTGCGGTCAGGTTTTTGATTGAGTTCACTTGTGCAGCCTGCATATCTTGTTGCGAAAGCAGGGTGACGGCATTGGGCAGCTCGCGCAACTTACGGTTCTCTTTGGGTGCTGCAATGATCAGGACTTCTTCAACGTCCACTATTTTCAGGGTATCCACTTCCTCTGCACATACGTTCCCTATCGATAGGAGTGCCAGGGCAAAGGCTAACAATTTACTCTTATTCATTCTTTGTCTTTTATTATTTTGCCTGCAAAGAAAGAGGATTCTCTTCGTTCCCGCAATCCTCATTTATTAGGATTTGTGGGGGCGGAAAGGGATGTTTGTCGTAACGGTACTGTTACGGGCGGCGTAATAGGTCTGTTACGGGTGGCGTAAAAAAAAGGGTGCTCAAATCCGCGCTTAAATATCAATTCGCATTTAGATGCGGTCCGCTTCTACATATCCGTGCATTACAGCATAAATCGTTAGTCCGGCTACTGATTTAATGCCCAGCTTCTCCGTAATATTCTTTCGGTGGGAGATGACGGTAGTCAGGCTGATATTCAGTTTATCGGCTATTTCTTTGTTGATAAGTCCTTTGGTTATCAGTACCAGTACTTCTATTTCGCGGGGAGAGAGATCATGTTCGCTGTCGGCATGAGGATTACCGCACGGATGCGCTGTTGCACCGTGGGGATGTCCGTGGGGGTGGCTATGAGGATGTCCGCCTTTGTGTCCGAACTGATGCAGTTGCAGGATGTTTCTGATCAGTGTTTTCTCGTCCTGATAAATATTCAAGGTCGGTATTCCTGCCAGCTGAGGCTGATTGTCACCGTTTGCCAATACAATGGTCTTGGGCTTGCGCGGTAGGAAAAAAGCGGTATGCTCAAAATATATCTGTGCTGAAACAAAATAATGCGCGTACATATCGGGAGTATCGTCCATCAGTTCCTCGAACGAACTGAATACACGGATGACGGCCATCGGGATAATTTCTTCTAGAAGGCTTTGCAATCCCATACATGATAAGGTGTTGGAGTCGACAATTGCTATTTCGGGAGCTACCATAGTATTTCTTGAATTTCTGCAAAAGTACAGATAAATTTTAGGATGTTGGCTATTGTGGCTGAAAAACAGTAACTTTCCTTAATAGGTTTCTATAGAACTTTGTGCTTTTCTCTTTTGTTGTTAAGTATATAATTTACTTAATACTACTGATTTATGAAATATGATATAGCTATCATCGGCGGTGGCCCTGCCGGATATACGGCAGCCGAAAGAGCGGCTGCAAACGGGCTGCAAACTGTTTTGTTTGAAAAGAAAGCTATTGGCGGTGTTTGTCTCAATGAGGGGTGTATTCCTACCAAAACTCTGCTCTATTCCGCCAAGTTGTGGGACAATATGAAAGGCGCGTCCAAATATGGCATCTCAGTGCCCGACGGTTCGGCGTTCGATATGAAAAAGATTATCGACCGTAAAGATAAGATTGTGAAAAAGCTGACCGGTGGTGTGAAGATGACGGTCAATTCGTATGGTGCTGTTATTGTACCACAAGAAGCCATTATTGTGGGTGAGGCGGACGGACGCTTTCAGCTTTCGGCTGCCGGTGAAGTATATGAAGTGACTTATCTGTTGGTATGTACAGGTTCCGATACATTGATCCCTCCCATTAAAGGGTTATCTGAAATTGATTATTGGACATCAAAGGAAGCATTGGAGATCACAACTTTGCCCCGTTCACTTGTCATTATCGGTGGTGGCGTTATCGGAATGGAATTCGCTTCTTTTTTCAATAGCATGGGTGTGCAGGTGCATGTTGTTGAAATGATGCCCGAAATATTGGGTGCCATGGATAAGGAAACCAGTGGTATGCTGCGTTCGGAATATCAGAAGCGTGGGGTTAATTTCCATTTGAATGCCAAAGTAATTGAAGTCGGCAAAGAGGGTGTCACTATTGAAAAGGAAGGTAAGACTGCACTTATCGAAGCCGAAAAGGTACTCGTCAGTGTGGGTAGGAAAGCTAACTTGTCCCAAGTCGGTTTGGATAAACTGAACATTGAACTGCAGCGCAACGGTGTGAAGGTGGATGAGCATATGCGGACTTCCCATCCTCGTGTTTATGCCTGTGGTGATATTACCGGACACTCTATGCTGGCACATACTGCCATTCGTGAAAGTGAAGTTGCTGTCAATCATATCTTGGGAGTGGAAGACCGTATGAATTACGATTGTGTACCCGGTGTGGTGTATACCAATCCCGAAGTAGCGGGAGTAGGTAAGACTGAGGAAGAACTGAAAGCATCCGGTATCAGTTATCATGTACAGAAGTTACCGATGGCCTATTCCGGTCGTTTTGTAGCCGAGAATGAATTGGTGAACGGGCTTTGTAAGTTGATATTGGACGATGATGATCGGGTGATAGGTTGCCATATGCTGGGAAACCCTGTTTCCGAATTGATTGTTCTTGCCGGGCTTGCCGTGCAGCACGGATATACGGTGGAAGAGTTTCAAAAGACTGTTTTTCCGCATCCGACGGTCGGTGAAATCTTCCATGAAACTTTGTTTGCATAATGTTCTGTATTGATAATCGCTGTACGGATATCTATTTTAATCTGGCAGCAGAAGAGTATTTGTTGAAGCAGAAGCGAGGTAACTTCTTTATGCTTTGGCAGTCGGAGCCATCCGTAGTGATAGGGAAGCATCAGAGTGTGGCGGCGGAAGCGGACGAGAGGTTTCTGGATGAAAAGGGAATAACCTTGGCACGCCGTTTCTCCGGTGGAGGTGCTGTATATCATGACCGGGGAAACATTAATCTGAGTTTTATTGAAACCGTAAAGCAGCCGGACTTTGTATATTACCTGCAACAGGTCGTTGATTTCCTTGAAAAGGTAGGCATCTCAGCTTATGCTGACCAGCGTCTGGGCATTTATGTGGATGAACGGAAAATATCAGGTAGTGCGCAATGCATACACAAAGATCGTGTGATGTATCATTGTACTTTGTTGTTTTCTACTGATCTGGATACGTTAAATGCGGCATTGAATGGCGATCCAGATGCGGAAAGCCGTATACCGGGCTCTCGTACTGTGCGTGCGGTACCTTCCGTACGGAGTGAAGTTGCTAATATAAAAGAGTTTTTGTCCGAACCCATGGCCATCAAGCGTTTCATACACTTGCTCTTTCACTCCTTTGTAGATGATGACGATAACCGGATTTACCGTTTTTCTGCCGGAGATATGGAAGCCATCGAACGGTTGAAAACGGAAAAGTATGCCTGCAAAGAGTGGATATATCATAAATCCGCATTAACTTTTACTTAAGTTAAAAACTTACTACTCAGTTGTTTGTTGTATAATAATAAACCGAGAACCTAAAACTTAACTATATGTCAAGATTTGAAATAAAGATGCCCAAATTGGGTGAAAGTATAACCGAAGGTACCATCATCTCATGGTCGGTACAAGTAGGAGACATCATTAAAGAAGATGATGTGTTGTTTGAAGTAAATACCGCTAAGGTTAGTGCCGAAATACCATCTCCGGTAGAAGGAAAAGTCGTGGAAATTTTATTTAAGGAAGGAGATACCGTAGCTGTGGGTACGGTGGTGGCTATTGTCGATATCGGAGGTGAGAACTCCGAGGACGAGGTCTCTGAGGAAACTCCTCAAGTCAAAGCTGTAAAACCGGAAGAAGAACGTTGGTACTCGCCTGTAGTTCTTCAGTTGGCTCGTGAGGCCGGCATTCAGCCTAAAGAACTGGATACTATTCTGGGTACCGGATATCAGGGACGGGTGAGCAAGAAGGATATCAAGAGTTACATTGTACGGAAACAAAGTGGTGGTACCACCATGGCGCAACCTGCTGCTAAACCAAGTCCGCAACCTGTTGCAAGCGTTGCACCGCAATCGGTAACTACAGCACCTGCCCAGTCGTCTGCTAAACCTGCTGTAACTCCTGACGTACAACGTACTACACCTGCTTCCGGTACATTCTCAGCAGAAGGTGTTGAAGTTAAAGAGATGGATCGTGTACGTAAGGTGATAGCCGACCACATGGTAATGTCGAAACATACTTCCCCGCACGTAACTAATGTTGTGGAAATGGATGTAACGAAACTTGTGAAGTGGCGTGATAAGAATAAAGATGCTTTCTTCCGTCGTGAGGGGGTGAAACTGACTTATATGCCTGCCATCACAGAAGCTGTGGCGAAGGCGCTGGCTGCTTACCCGCAAGTGAATGTATCGGTAGAGGGATATAATATCCTGTTCAAGAAACATATCAATGTCGGTATTGCCGTTTCTCTGAATGATGGCAATCTGATTGTTCCGGTGGTTCGTGATGCCGATCGTCTGAACCTGAACGGACTTGCCGTAGCTATTGATTCACTGGCACTCAAGGCTCGTGATAATAAGCTGATGCCCGATGATATTTCCGGTGGCACTTTTACGATTACGAACTTCGGTACATTCAAGTCTTTGTTCGGTACACCTATCATCAATCAGCCTCAGGTAGCTATCCTGGGAGTAGGATACATCGAGAAGAAGCCTGCTGTAATAGAGACCCCAGAAGGGGATGTGATAGCCATCCGTCATAAGATGTATCTGTCCCTTTCTTATGACCATAGAGTCGTGGATGGTTCATTAGGTGGCAACTTCCTCTATTTTATTAAAGAGTATCTGGAAAACTGGAAAGAATAACTTAATACCTTGATAAGTATGAAAAAGTACAATATAAAAACCACAGATGTGGAATTACTGAAGAAATGGTATTACCTGATGACGCTGGGGCGTGCGCTTGATGAAAAGGCGCCCGCTTACCTGTTGCAGTCCCTTGGCTGGTCCTTTCATGCTCCGTATGCCGGACATGACGGGATACAGTTGGCCATCGGACAGGTATTTACCAAGGGAGAAGACTTCCTTTTCTCTTACTACCGTGATATGCTGACTGCCCTTTCCGCCGGAATGACGGCAGAAGAACTTATACTGAACGGCATCTCCAAAGCTACTGATCCAGGAAGTGGCGGACGCCATATGTCCAATCACTTTGCCAAACCCGAATGGCATATCGAGAATATATCTTCGGCTACAGGTACGCATGATCTTCATGCAGCCGGTGTGGCACGTGCAATGGTATATTATGACCATAAAGGAGTTGTTATAACTTCACATGGTGAATCTTCTTCATCCGAAGGCTTTGTCTACGAAGCTGTCAACGGTGCCAGCCTTGAACGCCTACCCGTTATTTTTGTATGGCAGGATAATGGATATGGTATATCTGTTCCGAAGAAAGACCAGACGGCAGCCCGTAAAGTGGCGGATAACTTCTCCGGATTCAAGAATCTGAAGATTATCCATTGTAATGGAAAAGATGTGTTCGACTCCATGAATGCCATGACTGAGGCCCGTGAGTATGCATTGTTGAACCGGAATCCGGTAATCGTACATGCCAATTGTGTCCGTATCGGTTCCCATTCCAACTCTGACAAAGATACTTTGTACAGGGATGAAAATGAACTGGCTTATGTGAAAGAAGCTGATCCGTTGCTGAAGTTCCGCCGGATGCTGTTGCGTTACAAGCGTCTCACCGAAGAAGATCTGAAAGAGATAGAGGAGAAAGCAAAGAAAGACCTGGCTGCTGCTAATCGTAAGGCGCTGACAGCTCCCGATCCTGATCCTAAAAGCATTTTCAACTATGTATTGCCGGAACCTTACGAACCGGAAAAATATAAAGATGGAACACATCGCGAGACAGAAGGAGAGAAGAAATTCTTTGTAACTGCCATCAATGAAACGCTAAAAGCAGAGTTCCGCCATAATCCTAATACCTTCATCTGGGGGCAGGATGTTGCCAACCGGGATAAAGGGGGCGTGTTCAATGTAACCAAAGGAATGCAGCAGGAATTCGGCGAAGCTCGTGTATTCAGTGCACCTATCGCCGAAGATTATATTGTCGGTACAGCAAATGGTATGAGCCGTTTTGATCCTAAAATCCGGGTAGTGATAGAAGGTGCGGAGTTTGCCGACTATTTCTGGCCTGCAGTAGAACAATATGTGGAATGTACTCATGAATATTGGCGTAGCAACGGACAGTTCGTTCCTAATGTAACTTTGCGTCTGGCTTCCGGTGGTTATATCGGTGGCGGACTCTATCACTCGCAAAATCTGGAGGGCGCTTTGGCTACTCTGCCCGGAGCACGGATTGTTTGCCCGTCCTTTGCCGATGATGCTGCCGGACTACTCCGTGCAAGTATACGCTCCCGTGGGTTCACGCTGTTTATTGAACCGAAAGCATTGTATAATTCCGTAGAAGCAGCCACCATTGTTCCTGATGATTTTGAAGTTCCTTTTGGGAAAGCGCGTATTCGCCGTGAGGGCAGTGATCTGAGTATTATCACCTATGGTAACACAACGCATTTCTGCTTGAATGTTGCCGAACGTTTGGAAAAAGAAGGCGGTTGGAGTGTGGAAGTGATTGATATCCGTTCTTTGATACCGTTGGATAAAGAAACCATTTATGAGTCTGTGAAGAAGACCAGTAAAGCCTTGATTGTTCATGAAGATAAAGTCTTTGGTGGCTTCGGTGGTGAGATAGCAGCCAGTATTGGTACAGACTTGTTCCGTTATCTGGATGCACCGGTACAGCGTGTAGGTTCTACCTTTACTCCTGTAGGTTTTAATCCGATACTTGAACGTGCCATTCTGCCGGGTGTAGATAGAATTTATGAAGCAGCCAAGAAGCTGTTGGAATATTAATTTAATAATAAGTTATTATGAAAGAGATAGGATTATTTTATGCAATGAATGCTGCCAAGACTTCTCATATCGCAGAGAAAATACGCGAGAAGCTTGGGCATAAAGAAGTAGAAATGATTATGATAGAAAAAGCCTGGCAGAATGATTTCCAGGCTTATGATAATCTGATAGTAGGTGCTTCCACCTGGTTCGACGGTGAATTGCCTACCTATTGGGATGAAATGATACCGGAGATAGAAAGCCTCGATCTGAAAGACAAGAAAGTTGCTCTCTTCGGACTTGGTGACCAAATCGGTTATCCCGATAATTTTGTTGACGGCCTGGGAATACTGGCTGATGCCTTTGAAAAGGCAGGGGCTATCCTTGTCGGATTTACGTCTGCCGAGGGTTATTCATTTAACCATTCAAGAGCTTTGAGGGATGCTAAATGGTGTGGACTGGTGATTGATATAGAGAACCAGTCGAAGCTGACAGATAAACGGATAGCGGACTGGTGTGAACAGTTGAAGAAGGAATTCTGATAAAAAATAAGGGGACTTCATACAAGTCCCCTTATTCATGCTTTTATTTAATTGTTATACCATCGGGGGCATTAATCGTTGAAGTTATTTTTCCATTAAGTCCTTTTACATGTTTGATATATACCACGCCTAACGGGGTTGGGAAAGTACCTTCCGCCCACTCTAAATCACCTAAGTGAGGGGTTATGCGAAGAGTCTTGCAACCGGCATCCAGTATTTCAACTCCCAAGATATGCTGTGTCATCCAAGGGGTAGGCCCTGATGCCCAGCCGTGGCAAAAGCTGTGTCGGAAACTGGGATAGCAATAATCACCGAAGTCTCCATGAATATCATCTTTACCCTCGGGTACGAAATCATCTAATCTGCCGGCGTTATGTGTCCAGTCCAGATTGAAATCTTCCCAGAAAGTGGTTGCTCCCAAATCAAGCATTCCTCCCCAATATTGGCGAATGATGTCTACTGCCTGTTGATATTCACCGGCTTGTGCAAGTGCCTGTAACATGTAGTAACCATAAAAGGTTGAGAAGTTCTTTGCACCGCCTACTGAAATCACTTCGCTACATGCTTTCTCCGGTTTCATTAATCCGGCTATGGACATCAATGCAGCTGCCTGTTTCAGATTATTAGGTTGTTTTATCTGCTTCTTCAAACGTTTGGATATGTTACCGCACTTTTCAACATATTCTTTTTCTCCAAGTTGTTCACAAAGCTTTCCGGCATCTTCCATAGCCCAGCAAAGTAAAGCTCTGCATCCAGCCTCAACTCCTGCTTTATTAGGACTTGAGGGCCAATCCAGAAAACGCTGTTTAGCCAGGGTTTCATTTCCATTTTCATCCACACACTCGTCGATGCGGTCAATTACTCCGGTTATGTAGTTGCGGTGACGTTGTAGGAAACTGATATTTCCATTATGCATATACCATTCATGATGAATAATCAGATACCACATAGAATATGTACTGATTCCGTTTAACCACTGGGGAAGGGGAAATTGCTCACAGGCCAGATCAATGCTCTTATTCACTACTTCGTTATATCCGAATACACTCATTATCGTAGCAACCTCGGGATGCATATCTCCCAACCAAATAAGTCGGTCACGTTTTATGCCATCCCATAAGTATTCCTGCATGTTCAGGTGTACAGTATAAGCTCCTGTCATCCATATTTCATTCAAGCGCTCGTCATTGCAACGGAATGAACCCAGGTAAGGGATATTACGGTAACGCAGAATGGCGGGAGCTTCTTTCAGGTGTATAGTGAAGTCGGAACTTAACAGGTCGATACGTACAAAGCGGAATCCGGTGTTGCCTATTTCTATTTGTCCGTCGCTGGGGATTTGTAGGACTATATCACGCATTGCATGGTCGTTGGTGGAATACCCTTTTCTTCGCTTACCGCCATCGTGCTGACTGCAAGCCTCACTTACAGATTCTCCAAAACGAATGCGCACCGAAGAAGGTTTCCAGGGTTTGGACGAACCCAGTACCAGTTTTAATCCTCCGTGTAGTTCACGTCCATAATCCAACAAGATGGAAGCTGTGTCGCTTTCTGTTGTGTGTAGGGAACACATATTTCTTTTACCCAATTCCGTCTGTCCTGTACCGGGAAGAAGTAAGACCTTCGCGTCTTTAACTAAAGAGTCATTACTGATCCACATTATTTTTTTAGGAGGTATATACAGGCGAGCTATTTCATCCAAGCGGGTACTCAAGCTGTCTGTACCAAAGACAGGGGGTACGTGGAGCTGGGCTTTCGCTGCTCCTGTAATTAATAGCGCAATGGCCGTTATTGCAATTCTTATTTTTATCCTATTATTTTTCATTGCTACCACGTTTATTCAATTTAAAACAATCGATGTCCGGTGCCCATCCAAAGCTGCTTCCCATACGGATAACATTGTTTCCCGCTAATAAAGTTACAGGAATGGTCACTGATTCTATTTTCTCCTGATCACCGCTATTCAGGTCTTTTATTTCTGTCTTTATTCCATTTACGGATATTTCTAATTTTCTGTTCTTCTCGCAACTATAGTAAACGGTCATATTATATTCTCCTCCTTTTTCACTGTACACTTCTTGCCATTCGGCTATGTTTTCTTGACTGCCTCCAATATTCGAAACCTTCATTTTGCCGGAACAATTAGGAGAGGCTGCGTAGAAAATCTGTTTGGGATTTTTGCCCAAGTCATCATAGCAGGGCAGATAAGCCCATTCGGCTTCATAAAGAACCGGTTCCAGACGTTTTTCAGCCTCCAGTCTCCATATTGCGACACTGTGTGGCGGCAATGATACTTGTATGCTATCTGCCATGTCTTCCAGGTCTCTACACTTTATGACATCCCGAACCTTAACTTTACCTCCTAATTCAAGAGCTTCAAAAGAGACATTAAAATCACATATTGTATCTGATGGATTATACAAAGCAACAGCGCGCACAAGTCCCCGTCTCTTTTCGATATCTTTCACAAGGACATACTCTTCATTATTATGCCGTACCACGTATGCTTGTAGGCCCAATGTGTCCTGGTTTAACGCAATCAACTCCTTGTTTTTAAGTAATGCTAAGGAAGGCTCAGGAATTGTTGTCATATCACAACCGATAAGTAGCGGCGAACTCATAATACACCACATTCCAAAATGTACCTCTTCTTCTTCCGGTTTCAAACCACGGCCGACTTCCAACATATCCATATCATTATAGTGTCCTTTACCGACATAAGCCGATAGATAGAGATTCTTTTGGATAATGTTTTTTACAGAACTCCAACGAGGGCGAATATCCGGACTGATACGCCAGGAGCGTGCCATTTTTTTAGCCCATGTGCCGGGAAATGCCCATCGGCAGATATTTATGGAAACGTTGGTACGTCCCGTGTTCTTAATTGCCTCACAAATGGCGGCATAACGTTTTTCTTCGTCAAGCCCCAGTTCCTTGGCACCACAATAGTCTATCTTGATGAAATCATAATTCCATTCTTTCAGGTAGAGATCCATGTCTTGCTGTTCATGTCCGTAAAGTCCTGAGCCTACACCATTGGCATCATTATCATAGATAGAACCACACGTGTTATCACCTGCATCCGAATAAATTCCTGCCCTTAATCCTAATGAGTGGATATAGTCAGATATAGGTCTCATTCCATTAGGGAAGCGTTCCGGATGTGCATGCATCTTTCCGGTTTCATCCCTCCAACCAAAGAAACCATCATCTACGTTTATATAGAGATAGCCTACATCTTTCAGCCCATGTGTAATTAAAGCATCAGCTTGCTTTTTTATCAGTTCTTCATTGATATCTACATGGTAGGTATTCCAGGAACTCCATCCCATTAAGGGAGGTGAAAAAGGCGCTGATTCCGTCTTCTTATTGATAGGTGTACAAGAACTTGTAGCTAACATCAGTGCTAAAATTCCTCCTGCTATTAAATGTCTTTTCATGGTTAATCTTTTATTCGTAATTTTCGGTTAATAAAGTTGTTTGGTACAAATTTATTGAATTTACTCATTCGTAATTGTTTTCAGCTTAATATTTCCTTTCAAATTAGCTGAAACTATTTTTAATTTTACATCGCCAGCCTCCCGATTACTTCGAAGGATAATTTGCATACGTCCCTGGTACATCTGTTTGGTAGTGACGCCTTGGAAGAGGTCGGATGTATAGTGATCGCCATTATCCAACGCTACAAATTGGGCGGAACCATCTATTTGCAAAGTGAGCGGTTCATTGTAAGTCCATACGGGACGGCCTTTTTTGTCTACAGCTGTGACATTGATATATTGTAAGTCCATACCATCAGCTTTCCAGTCTGTTGGTGTTTCCGCTTCTATCTTCAGTGCTACAGCTTTTCCTGAGCTTTCTATGCGGTGATGGGCTACTTCATTTCCATTCTTATCGCGGGCAATAGCCTCCAGTGAGCCACCATTACCATATGGAATATCTTGCCAATAGATCATATTACGCAGATTGATCTCTGTCGTATCATTTAGCTGAGTGCCTATACTTTTACCATTTACCAGCAGTTCTACTGAATGGGCATTGGTGTAGGTGAAGAGTGATTGTTTGCTGCCCGGCTCATAGTTCCAACGTTCATTGAGTACCATGCGGCCCACTATTACATCATTCCAACTGACGCTCTCAGCACCGGCTGCATCTACTACGCCAATGTGCACTTCCGGAACTTCAGGCATGAAGGCGGATTTGATAAGATAAGCCTGGGGGTGGGGATGCATAGTATGATCGAAGAACGAATAATTCCACCCCTTTTTGGGCCATTTATTGGATTCTCCCCAGTATTCGGCAGATCCCCAATAAGCTATACCTACCGTACGTTTTCTATCCATATTATAGAAAGGCTCCAGTAGTTTGTAGGTTTCGGCTTCAGCCTGAAATAGAATGAGGTCCGGCTTATACTGGAGATAAGCAGCATATTTGTCAGATTGGTAATTGAATGAAGCAACCTCTGTGGCACAAGCCAGTTCGGGTGGTACAAGATAATTGTTGAAGTCCTTGTCATGACGAGTGATAGCACCGGCACGTGCGGGGAACATGGCGACTGTTGTCAGGCGGCTGTCATCAAAGCGTTTCACTAATTGGTTGAAGATGCGATAGGTAGTGATCCCCCAATCATTAATTCCTCCAAAACCTGCCCATCCTTCACGAATTTGTAATTCGTTACCCAAACTCCAGAGGATGATTGATGGACGGTTACGATCACGTTTTATCCATTCTATAATCAGATCAGACCAAATGTGAGTAAACGGACGACGCCCGCCCCAATAATCGTTATCGCTCCATTTGTCTGTCAATTCATCTACAATGAGCATACCCACGCGGTCTGCAATACGGGCAAAGCTGTCACTGTAAGGGTTATGTGAGCAGCGAATTGTATTATAGCCGAAAGCTTTGAGTTGTAACATCATACGTTCAATAGCTCTATCGTAGGATGCGGCTCCTAATGCGCCGAGATCATGATGATTAGCATTACCTTGCAGGAATATCTTTTCTCCATTGAGTTTGAATCCAAATTCAGGTGAAAATTCCAGTTTACGGATACCGAACTGTTCCGTAATACTGTCTACCACTATATTATCTGCTATCACGACCACATCTGCGCTATAAAGTTGTGGTGTATTGCACGACCAGAGTTGTGGATCCTTCAAAGTTATTGCGGGTAATTTTAACTCAGTACAAGTTTGGTGGGTATGTTCAGGCATGGTGTTTTGGGTAGAGCCTACTACTTTCCCTTCCGGATTACGGACTGTGGTGCGAACCGATACATTATGTTTTTGCCAACCATCTACTTCCACCTGTATGGCAACTATTGCTTCATCAGATGTGACTTCGGGAGTAGTAATATAAATCCCGTGTCGCGCTATGTGTGTGGGATTTTGAACTTGCAGATAAACATCACGGAACAATCCGCCGCCTGTATACCAGCGGGAGCCTTTTTTAGGACCGGTAGAAGTATATACAGCCACCACATTTTCTTTGTCAAAATGCAGATAAGGAGTAAGGTCTGCTTCAATGCCTACGTATCCGTAGTCTGTTGAGGCTATTTTGTATCCATTCAGGTAGACATCACCTAAGTAGATGATTCCCCCGAAATCCATCACCACCCGTTTTCCTTTCCATAATGGATCTGCCTGGAAAGTTTTGCGATACCATCCCTCACACATAGGCTTAAAGCCACGGGCACCACCACCAGCTTCAGTCCAGGGTTGTTCAAACTGGAAATCATGTGGTAGGTCGAGTGTACGCCAAGAGGAGTCATTTAGTGTAGGAGAGGCGAAATCTGTATTTTTATTCTCGTTTGTAACCAACTGGAATTTCCAGCCAAAGTTAAAAAGGACTTTCTGCTGTGATG
>ENA-UEYG01001340-UEYG01001340.1-human-gut-metagenome-genome-assembly--contig:-NODE-1340-length-17997-cov-3.771987_pt1 | contig 17997 bp, 18 predicted proteins | sample MGYA00242933_ERZ507934 | MGnify/ENA primary metagenome ERZ507934 (study PRJEB26167, sample SAMN06115527) | human gut metagenome | host: Homo sapiens | place: China:Zejiang | collected 2015-11-10... | reverse complement strand
ATAGCACCATTTCTATGAGTTACCCGGATGTTGTAATTGCATGTATAGAACATCAGGTGTCTCTGGAAGCATTCAGGGCAATTGAGGCAGCGTTGGTGAAGCACGATAAGAATTCGAAGGATTATTCCCTGGTGGTTGACTGAGCACCATAACTGCTAATCATTCAAACTATTTCACCTGTGACAGAGTCAATATCGCATTCTGTCACTGTCAGGCTAATACAGAGCTGCAATTCAACTACTGCAATGTCCTCGTAATTAGGTGAATTTACAATATCGTCCTGTTCGGATGCCGGTTGCATTGCTGAAGATGAGGCATTTATGGTTCGCATATTTTCCCCTCATGCTCGTCAGTCCTGTGCGTAGGAAGAAACAGGACACTCACACTAATTTGTGTGGGCATGCTGTGATGTCCTTCTGAATTATTCCTATGCCATTATGTAAAGCGCTGTATCAGATGCTCATCACGGCTGTCAGGCTGTCAGGCTGTCAGGCTGTCGGGTCCTCCCGGTGGGGGCCCCTGCCACGGGGCGGGAGCGTCGCGGAAAAAGGCTAGTTTTTGAAATTTTATTCGTCATCACCACTACTGTAATTGATTGATATTACAGTGGATTTATTTTTATGGTGTCGATTCTGATTGTTTTTTGTTCATCACTAACACCGTTTGCCTAAAGTTGTTCGCAAGATGCATGTTTAAAACATTCTGGAGCGGGTATGGATCGAGAGTTAAAAAATCTGACGCTGAATATCAGTCAACTGGCGGCATTGTCAGGTGTACATCGCCAGACTGCTGCGGCAAGGCTGCAAAATCTACCCGTTGCAGGGGGGCATGAAAGCAACCTCAAGCTTTATCGGGTGGTTGATATTGTGTCGGCATTTCTGGCATTACCACCGCCGGTTGCAGAAGGCGAAATGGACGCGCATGAGCGCAAAGCCTGGTATCAGTCTGAACGTGAGCGTCTTAAGTTCGAACAGGAAACGGCACAACTCATTCCGGCCAGTGATGTCAGACGGGAGTTTGCCATCTGGGCAAAAGCGGTCGTGCAGGTGCTGGAGACATTACCGGATATTCTTGAACGTGACTGCGGTCTGCAGCCTGCCGCTGTGAGCCGTGTTCAGTCCATTATTGATGATCTGCGCGATCAGATAGCCCTGCGGGTGACTGAAGCAGGTGCGGATGATGAGGAGGAATTACAGCAGGAGGAGTAATGCTGAATCAGGAAACCGCAAAGGCAGCACGAACCGATTCAGGTTATATCCTTCGCGCACCGAGACGAATGCGGGTTGCTGATGCCGTTGCTCAGTATATGCGGGTGCCCATGGGGGCAGGGAACTCAGTCCCGTGGGATCCGCTGGTGGCACCGTATGTTATTGAGCCTATGAACTGCCTGGCCTCGCGTGAATACGACGCAGTGATATTTGTTGGCCCGGCACGAACCGGCAAGACTATCGGCCTGATTGACGGCTGGGTGATTTACAACGTGATTTGCGATCCTGCTGATATGCTGATCATTCAGATGACGGAGGAAAAAGCCCGCGAACACTCCAAAAAACGACTCGCCAGAACGTTTCGCGTCAGCCCGGAAGTGGTCAGTCGCCTGAGTCCGAACAAAAATGACAACAACGTTTATGACAGAACATTCCTTGCTGGCAACTACCTGAAAATCGGCTGGCCGTCAGTCAATATCATGTCTTCATCAGATTATAAATGCGTGGCGCTGACGGATTATGACCGTTTTCCGGAAGATATTGATGGTGAGGGGGATGCCTTCTCTCTTGCCTCAAAACGTACCACCACATTTATGTCCAGTGGTATGACGCTGGTGGAGAGTTCCCCCGGCAGGGATGTGAAGGATGTTAAATGGCGACGGACTTCACCGCATGAAGCTCCACCAACCACGGGGATCCTTTCGCTCTATAAGCGTGGCGATCGCCGTCGCTGGTACTGGCCCTGTCCACACTGTGGTGAGTATTTTCAGCCCTGCGGCGATGTGGTTGCTGGTTTCCGTGATATTGCCGATCCTGTGCTGGCAAGTGAGGCGGCTTATATTCAGTGTCCTTCCTGTTCAGGACGGATTTTGCCTGAACAAAAACGCGAGCTGAACGGACGTGGGGTCTGGTTACGGGATGGTGAATCCATCAATGCAGATGGCAGTCGTTATGGTGATCCCCGGCGTTCACGTATTGCGTCATTCTGGATGGAGGGTCCGGCAGCTGCTTACCAGACACTCTCGCAACTCGTTTACAAACTGCTTACTGCAGAACAGGAATACGAGACAACCGGAAGTGAAGAGACACTCAAGACGGTTATCAATACCGACTGGGGGTTACCTTATCTTCCCCGCGCCAGCATGGAGCAACGAAAAAGTGAATTGCTTGAGCAGCGGGCAGAGCCAGTTCCTTCCCGCAGTGTGCCGGATGGCGTTAATTTCCTTGTGGCGACAGTGGATGTGCAGGCGGGACGTCATCGCCGTTTTGTGGTTCAGGTAACGGGCTATGGCAGCCGTGGCGAACGCTGGATTATTGATCGTTACAACATCACGCAGTCATTGCGCGGTGACAGCGACGGGGAGAGCCAGCGAATTGATCCGGCCAGCTATCCGGAAGACTGGGATGTCCTGCTGACGGATGTTTTTCATAAAAGCTGGCCGCTGGCCTCCGACCCTTCTCAACAAATGCGACTGATGGCAATGGCGGTGGACTCCGGCGGTGAAGACGGGGTCACTGATAATGCCTATAAATTCTGGCGTCGTTGCCGTCGTGATGGCCTTGGTAAACGTATTTACCTGTTTAAGGGTGACAGCATCCGGCGCGCAAAACTGATCACCCGTACATTCCCTGATAACACCGGACGAACGGGCCGACGGGCGCAGGCCGCAGGTGATGTGCCGCTATGGCTTCTTCAGACGGATGCCCTGAAAGACCGGGTGAATAACGCGTTATGGCGTGACTCGCCAGGTCCCGGCTATGTGCATTTCCCTGACTGGCTGGGGAGCTGGTTTTACGACGAACTGACGTATGAAGAGCGGAGCAGTGACGGGAAATGGAGTAAGCCGGGTCGCGGTGCCAACGAAGCTTTTGACCTGATGGTGTATGCCGAGGCTCTGGTCATTCTGCATGGATACGAAAAGATCCGCTGGCCGGATGCACCGGAGTGGGCGAGCCGGGAAACCTGGCTGGAGTGTGTCCCGGACAGTACCGAACCGTCACCCTCACCGGAACCGGTATCCACGCCTGTTAAAAAACAAAAACGGAAGAAAACAGTAACTGACGATGTTAACCCCTGGCTGACTTCCGGAGGATGGTTATGAATCAGAATGATATTGAAGCCATGATTCAGCGTTATACGGAAGCTGAAATGGCGGTGCTGGACGGAAAATCCGTCACCTTTAATGGTCAGCAGATGACCATGGAAAACTTATCTGAGATCCGGCAGGGGCGGCAGGAGTGGGAGCGCCGCCTTGCGGCTCTGATTACACGACGACGGGGGCATCCCGGGTACCGGCTGGCGAGGTTCTGATGGCAATTCTTGATGATGTGATTGGCGTTTTTTCACCAGGATGGAAAGCGGCAAGGCTGCGTTCCCGTGCGGTGATCCAGGCTTATGAGGCCGTAAAAACGACGCGGACACACAAAGCCCGACGGGAGAACCGAACTGCCGACCAGTTAAGCCAGTACGGGGCCGTGTCGTTACGTGAGCAGGCCCGTTACCTTGATAACAACCACGATCTGGTCATTGGTGTATTTGACAAGCTGGAAGAACGGGTGGTGGGGAAAAACGGGATTATTGTCGAGCCACATCCGGTATTACGCAATGGGGCCATTGCCCGTGATCTGGCAGCGGAGATACGCACCCGATGGAGTGAATGGTCTGTCAGTCCGGAAGTCACCGGGCAGTTTACCCGTCCGATGCTGGAACGTCTGATGCTGCGTACCTGGCTGCGCGATGGTGAGGTGTTTGCCCAGATGGTTTCCGGGCGCATAAACAGCCTGACGCCTTCTGCCGGTGTTCATTTCTGGCTGGAGGCGCTCGAGCCGGACTTTATTCCCATGACCAGTGATGAGAGCAACAGGCTGAATCAGGGCGTGTTTGTTGATGACTGGGGGCGTCCCGAAAAATATCTGGTGTATAAAAGCCGTCCCGTATCCGGGCGGCAGATGGAAACCAAAGAAGTGGATGCAGAGCGAATGCTGCATCTTAAATTTGTTCGCCGTCTGCACCAGATGCGCGGGACGTCTTTGTTGTCCGGTGTGCTGATCCGCCTCAGCGCCCTGAAAGAGTATGAAGATTCTGAGCTGACTGCAGCAAGGGTCGCCGCTGCTCTGGGGATGTACATCCGCAAAGGCGACGGACAGAGCTATGAAACGGATGGTAATGACAGCAAGGAGAATGAACGCGAGCTTACCATTCAGCCAGGCATTATTTACGACGATCTGAAACCCGGCGAAGAAATCGGAATGGTGAAGTCGGATCGTCCCAATCCTAACCTTGAAACTTTTCGTAATGGTCAGTTGCGTGCCGTGGCGGCGGGCAGTCGTCTGAGTTTTTCCAGTACGGCACGCAACTATAACGGCACTTACAGCGCCCAGCGTCAGGAGCTGGTTGAATCCACTGATGGCTACCTGATCCTGCAGGACTGGTTTATTGGTGCCGTCACCCGCCCGATGTATCGTGCCTGGCTGAAACAGGCTGTGGCATCCGGTGTTATCAGGCTACCCCGCGATCTTGATCGTTCTTCACTGTATACCGCGGTGTATTCCGGACCGGTGATGCCGTGGATTGACCCTGTTAAGGAGGCTGAGGCCTGGAAAATTCAGATTCGTGGTGGAGCGGCGACAGAATCAGACTGGGTACGTGCAGGTGGTCGTAATCCGGATGATGTCAAACGTCGGCGCAAGGCCGAAATTGATGAAAACCGCAAGCTGGATCTGGTATTTGATACCGATCCGGCCAGTGATAAAGGAGGCAGCAGTGCCGCAACGAAACGACAGGAGCCGCAGCACACCGACGACCAGTCCGAAGAATAATTCCTGGTTCAGGATGCAGGCTGGTCACCAGAGTGACGCGGATATTTATATTTATGACGAGATTGGTTTCTGGGGTGTTACGGCGAAGCAGTTTATCAGTGATCTGAATGCACTGGGCGATATCACCCACATTAATCTCCATATTAATTCACCGGGTGGCGATGTCTTTGAAGGCATCGCCATTTTTAATGCACTGAAAACACATGGTGCGTCCATTACCGTTTATGTCGACGGTGTGGCGGCGTCAATGGCGTCGGTCATTGCGATGGTGGGAAACCCGGTCATTATGCCGGAAAACTCCTTCATGATGATTCATAAACCATTTGGCTTTACGGGCGGTGATGCGGAGGACATGCGCACCTATGCCGACCTGCTCGATAAAGTTGAGGCGGTTCTGTTACCCGCTTATGCACAGAAAACCGGGAAAACCACCGATGAAATTGCTGCCATGCTGGCGGATGAGACCTGGATGTCCGGTGCCGAATGTCTGGCACAGGGATTTGCTGATCAGGTGACACCAGCCGTTAAGGCAATGGCATGTATTCAGTCAAAACGTACAGAGGAATTTAAAAAGATGCCGGAATCCATTCGAAACATGATTACTCCGCCACGCAACAGTGCTCCACGCGTACAGGATGATGGACCTGCAGCCTCCCGGACGCCAGTGCAGGCAGCAGCACCCGTGGTGGATGAAAACAGCATCCGTGCGCAGGTCCTGGCAGAGCAAAAAGCGCGTGTAAACGGTATTAATGATCTGTTTGCCATGTTTGGCGGGCGTTATCAGACGCTGCAGGCCCAGTGTCTTGCCGATCCTGAATGTTCGCTGGAGCAGGCCCGTGAAAAGCTGTTGAACGAGATGGGGCGCGAGTCCACGCCATCCAATAAAAATACCCCGGCTCATATTTATGCCGGTAACGGTAATTTTGTGGGGGACGGGATTCGCCAGGCGCTGATGGCGCGTGCCGGATTTCAAAAAACCGAACGTGATAATGTCTACAACAGGATGACCCTGCGTGAATATGCCCGTATGTCACTAACTGAACGGGGTATTGGGGTTTCCGGTTATAACCCGATGCAGATGGTCGGTGCGGCGTTCACACACAGTACGTCTGACTTCGGTAATATTCTGCTGGATGTTGCGAACAAAGCCATTCTGCAGGGCTGGGAAGATGCCCCTGAAACCTATGAACAGTGGACGCGGAAAGGTCAGTTGTCTGATTTTAAAATTGCCCATCGTGTGGGTATGGGGGGCTTCAGTGCTCTGCGTCAGGTGCGTGAAGGGGCAGAATATAAATACGTCACCACCGGAGATAAACAGGCCACTATTGCACTGGCGACCTATGGCGAGCTGTTCAGTATCACCCGTCAGGCCATTATCAATGATGATCTGAATATGCTGACCGATGTCCCGATGAAACTGGGCCGTGCGGCGAAATCCACTATTGCCGATCTGGTTTATGCCATTCTGACGTCTAACCCGAAAATCTCCACAGATAATGTAAGTCTGTTCGATAAAGCGAAACATGCAAACGTACTGGAGAGCGCTGCAATGGACGTGGCATCGCTGGATAAAGCCCGCCAGTTGATGCGCGTTCAGAAAGAGGGTGAGCGTCATCTGAATATTCGTCCTGCGTTCGTACTGGTACCGACGGCGATGGAGTCTGTTGCTAACCAGGTCATTCGCTCCTCAAGTGTCAAGGGGGCTGACATTAACGCCGGTATTATTAACCCGGTGAAAGATTTTGCGACCGTTATTGCAGAGCCTCGTCTTGATGATAACAGCCAGACCACCTTCTACCTGGCTGCGTCCAAAGGCTCCGATACGATTGAAGTGGCTTATCTCAACGGTGTGGATACGCCATATATTGATCAGATGGAGGGCTTCAGTGTGGATGGCGTGACAACGAAAGTGCGTATTGACGCCGGTGTCGCGCCAGTTGATCACCGCGGTCTGGTGAAATGTACGGCGTAAACGTCGCAGACAACAACTCTGATGGCCCGTAAGGGCTTTTTTTGTACCTGAAATCAGCCCCTGAACGGGGCTGTGCGGAGACAGTTATGGCAAAGAATTTTGTAGAAGAAGGAAAAACGGTGGCGATTGTTGCCAGTGCAGCCATCAGCAGCGGAGATCTGGTGCAGGTGGGCGATGTTTTTGCGGTGGCGCTGACCGATATTCCACAGGGTGAAACAGGCGACGGCATGACCGAAGGTGTGTTTATGCTGCCTAAGCTGAAAACGGATGACATGAAAACGGGTAAGAAGGTTTATCTGAAGTCCGGAAAAGTTCAGCTGACTAACAGCGGCTCTGATCCGCTGGTCGGGGTTGTCTGGGCAGATGCCGGAACCAGTGCAGAAGAAGTGCCGGTAAAACTCAATGTCTGATCCCTTTTCCCGGCTGGCAGCGCGTATGGATGCGATCACGGTCAGAAAGATGGGAAAGACAGCCTCGATTAATGATGTCGATATGACTGTGATCCCGGGAGAAACACTGGCAGAGCTGAATGCTCTGTCCGGACCTGCGGTCTCTCTGGTGGTGTTTTCTTCGGGATACCGCCCACGGCGCGGGGATCGCGTTGTTTATGACGGACAACAATGGACGGTCACACGGCATGAACGTTTTAACGGTAAGCCAATGATCTTTATTGAGTAAAGAGGTGTGGGATGAAGGGGCTTGAGAATGCCATCCGTAATCTGAACAGCCTTGATACCCGTATGGTGCCACAGGCCAGCGCATGGGCGATAAACCGTGTGGCACAGAAAGCGGTCTCGGTTGCCACCCGGCAGGTTGCCGGGAATACCGTTGCGGGAGATAACCAGGTGAAAGGGATCCCCCTGAAACTGGTACGTCAGCGTGTCCGGGTGTTTAAAGCCAGTCCGTCAGGAAAAATGACGGCCAGGATCCGCGTTAACCGGGGCAATCTGCCCGCCATTAAGCTGGGGACAGCCCGGGTCAGACTGGCCCGGCGTGGTGGAAAACTGCAGTACCGTGGCAGTGTGCTGAAGGTGGGTAAATATCTTTTCCGGGATGCGTTTATTCAGCAACTGGCGAATGGTCGCTGGCATGTGATGCGGCGTATTGATGGCAAAAATCGTTACCCCATTGATGTGGTGAAAGTCCCGCTGTCCGGACCGCTGACACAGGCATTTGAAGATGCCCGCGACCGCATTATTGCTGCGGAAATGCCGAAACAGCTGGGGTATGCACTGAAACAACAACTGAGGTTATGGCTGACCCGATGAACCGACATACACAAATCCGCCAGGCCGTACTGGCACGCCTTCGGGAACAGTGTGGAGACAGCGCCACGTTTTTTGACGGGCTTCCGGCATTTATTGATGCGCAGGAACTGCCTGCCGTGGCGGTGTGGCTGAGTGATGCTCAGTACACCGGAAAAATGACGGATGAAGATGACTGGCAGGCTGTTCTGCATATTGCTGTCTTCATCCGGGCACAGGCACCGGATTCAGAGCTGGATATGTGGATGGAGAGCACCATTTTCCCGGCCCTGAATGATATACCGGCACTTTCCGGACTCATCGACACCCTGATCCCTCTCGGTTTTAACTATCAACGTGATAATGAGATGGCCACCTGGGCGATGGCGGAAATCACGTACCAGATCACGTACACGAATTAAAGGAGGTGGCAATGACCACACCAAATCCACTGGCAAAAACGAAAGGTGCGGGAACGACGTTCTGGATGTACACCGGCAAGGGCGATGCGTTTGCGAACCCTTTATCGGACACTGACTGGCTGCGTCTTGCGATGGTGAAGGATCTGCAACCTGGCGAAATGACCGCTGATGCAGAAGATGACACTTATCTCGATGATGAAGATGCAGACTGGAAAACGACAACCCAGGGGCAGAAATCCGTCGGTGATACTTCGGCGACGCTGGCCTGGCGTCCGGGTGACAGCGGGCAGAAAAAACTGGTTCAGTTGTTCGACTCCGGTGAAGTCTGCGCGTTTCGTATCAAATATCCCAACGGCACTGTTGATGTTTTCCGTGGCTGGCTGAGCTCACTGGGTAAAACCATTGCCTCAAAAGACGTGATGACCCGCACAGTGAAAATCAGCGGTGTGGGGCGTCCGTATCTGGCAGAGGAAGGCACTGAAACAGTGAGCGTTACCGGGCTGACGGTGGCACCGGCATCTGCCAGTGTAAAAGTGGGAGCAACCACCACGCTGACCTTTACAGTAAAACCTGACGGAGCCAGTGACAAAGCGATCAGTGTGCATTCGACAGATCCACAGACTGCCACGGTGACCCTGAACGGGCTTGTGGCCACGGTGAAAGGCGTGAAGCAGGGCAGTGTCAGCATTGTGGGCATGACTTCTGACGGCGATTTTGTGGCAGTGGCTGCGGTGGCTGTCAGCGCCGCAGGTTAACAGGACGATACTCATCATTTGCCCCGGTTATCCGGGGCTTTTTTGCTGGTGGAGAACATGATGTTTCTGAAACAGGGCACGTTTAATTATGAAAAGCAGTCCGTGGTGCTCAGTGAGCTGTCCGGGCTGCAGAGAATTGAATATCTGGCGTTTGTTCAGCAGCGAACGGCAAAGTTTGATGCCGAAGAGGGAGAACTGCCGGAGGCTGAACGACAGATTGCTTTTCTGCGGATGGGGATGGATATCAATGCCTGGCTGGTTTCCCGCTCACTGTGGAATGCGGAACAGTCTCAGGATGTTGAGACGCTTTGCGCATCCGTTATTACAACATGGTCGTATGATGCCCTGGGAGCGGGGGCGGAGATGGTTCTGTCGCTGAGCGGTATGGGAGCCATTGAGAATGCCGGGGATTTGGAGCATGAGGTGCTGACGCCGGAAAAGTCCTGACGCGGGAAATGCAGTTTGTCATGCGGCTTGCCCGGGAGTTCCGGCGGGCAGACTGGCGGCGGATGCTGTCGGAAATGTCGGCCACTGAGCTTGGTGAGTGGGGCGATTATTTCCGGATGCAGAGCTTCAGTGATGTGTGGATGGATGCGCAGTTTGCCTCGCTGAAGGCATTGATCGTGAGAATGGTGTCCGGTAGCAGTGATGCTGCGGTGGCTGATTTCAGCCTTTTACCGGAAGAGAACGGGATACCGGAGCGAACGGACGAAGAACTGATGCATCTTGGGGAAGGTATTTCCGGAGGTGTGCGTTATGGACCAGATAGCCAACCTGGTCATTGATTTGGGGATTGATGCGGCAGAGTTTAAAAATGAAATTCCCCGTATCAAAAACCTTCTGAATGGTGCAGCCAGCGATGCAGAACGGTCTTCTGCCCGTATGCAGCGTTTTATGGAGCGTCAGACTCAGGCCGCCCGGCAGACAACGCAGGCGGCTTCTTCGGCTGCAACAGCCGCATCCGTCCATGCGCAGACGGTGGAGAAGAGCGCACAGGCTCATGAACGCATGGCCCGCGAGGTGGAGCAAACCCGCCAGCGTATGGAGGCACTGAGCCAGAAAATGCGCGAGGAACAGGCGCAGGCCATGGCTCTGGCGGAGGCTCAGGATAAAGCGGCTGCCGCGTTTTATCGTCAGATTGACAGTGTGAAACAGGCCAGTGCGGGGCTGCAGGAATTACAGCGTATTCAGCAGCAGATCCGACAGGCCAGAAACAGTGGCGGGATTGGTCAGCAGGATTATCTGGCGCTGATTTCTGAGGTTACGGCGAAAACCCGTGTTCTTACGCAGGCTGAGGAAGAGGCTACCCGACAGAAAGTGGCGTTTATCCGTCAGCTTAAAGAGCAGGCAACCCGCCAGAATCTTTCATCTTCTGAGTTGCTTCGTGCCAAGGCAGCCCAGCTGGGGGTAAGCAGTGCTGCAGAAGTGTATATCCGCAAAATGGAGCAGGCAGGAAAAGCCACGCATTCGCTGGGTCTGAAAAGTGCAGCGGCCCGCCAGGAGATTGGCGTTCTGATAGGTGAACTGGCCCGCGGCAATTTAGGGGCGCTGAGGGGATCCGGGATAACGCTGGCTAACCGTGCCGGATGGATAGACACACTGATGTCACCGAAAGGCATGATGCTGGGCGGGGTTATTGGCGGTATTGCCGCGGCCGTCTATGGTCTGGGTAAAGCCTGGTATGACGGTCAGAAGGAGGGGGAAGAATTTAACCGCCAGTTGTCGCTGACGGGGCATTATGCCGGAGTCACTGCCGGGCAGCTGTGGACGCTCAGTCGTGCTATTTCCGGGAATGGTATCACGCAACATGCTGCAGCCGGTGCGCTGGCTCAGGTGGTGGGGAGTGGTGCATTTCGTGGAAACGATATCGGTATGGTGGCGAGAGCTGCCGCACAGATGGAGCGATCGGTTGGCCAGTCGGTCAGCGATACCATAAATCAGTTTAAGCGGCTGAAGGATGATCCTGTAAATGCCGCGAAGGCTCTGGACAATGAGCTGCATTTTCTTACTGCCACTCAGCTTGAGCAGATACGTGTCCTTGGGGATCAGGGACGGTCCAGTGATGCTGCACGGATAGCCATGTCTGCACTGGCAGAGGAAACCGGTCGGCGTACTGCGGATATTGATAATAACCTCAATGCGCTGGGCAGTACGCTGAAGTATCTGTCTGATTTATGGAGTCGTTTCTGGGATGCGGCCATGAATATTGGTCGTGAAGACTCGCTGGATGAACAGATTGCCGCTTTACAGGAGAAAGTGTCGCGGGCGAAAAGACTCCCCTGGACGGCATCATCTTCTCAGGTTGAATACGATCAGCAGCGTCTTAACGATCTTCAGGAGAAAAAACGCCAGAAGGATTTGCAGGATGCAAAAGAGCAGGCAGAGCGGAATTATCAGGAGCAACAGAAACGACGTAATGCTGAAAATGCTGCACTGAACCGGATGAATGAAACGGAAGCAGCACGACATCAGCGTGAAATTGCGCGTATTAATTCCATGCAGTACGCCGATCAGGCTGTCAGGGATGCAGCGATACAACGTGAAAATGAACGTTACGAGAAAGCCCTGGCATCCGGTAAGAAAAAAACACGCGAACCCCGTAATGATGAGGCCACCCGGTTATTGCTGCAGTACAGTCAGCAACAGGCACAGGTGGAAGGACAGATTGCTGCTGCCAGACAGTCAGCAGGCATTGCCACGGAAAGGATGACAGAAGCGCATAAACAGCTTCTGGCTCTGCAGCAGCGCATCAGCGACCTGGACGGGAAAAAACTGACGGCAGATGAAAAGAGTGTGCTGGCCCGTAAAGATGAACTGATTCAGGCACTGACGCTGCTGGATGTAAAACAGCAGGAGCTTCAGAAACAGACGGCACTCAACGAGCTGAAGAAAAAAACAATTCAGCTGACCAGTCAACTGGCTGAAGAAGAGCGCGCTCAGCGTCAGCAACATGACCTGGATATCGCCACGGTGGGTATGGGTGATCAGCAGCGGCAGCGATATCAGGTACAACTGAGTCTTCGCCAGAAATACCAGCAACAGCTGGAGCAGTTGAGGCGGGATAGTGAGCAGAAAGGAACATATAACACGGATGACTACAGAAAGGCCGAGCAGGCGCTGACGGAGAGCCTGAACCGACAACTGAATGAGAATCGCCGTTACTGGCAACAGCTTGAAGTTGTGCAGGGTAACTGGAAAAACGGAGTCCTGCGTGCATTTCAGGATTTTACCGTGGATGCAGATAATACGGCAGGAACAGCAGAACAGGTGTTCTCGTCAGCCTTCAGCAACATGGGAAATGGCCTGGCAACTTTTGTCACTACCGGCAAACTCAATTTCAAATCCTTCACCTCTTCTGTGCTGTCAGATATGGCGAAAATCCTGGCGCAGGCAACCATGATGAAATCGATAAAAGGGATTGGCAGTGTACTGGGATTTGATCTCAGCAGCCTTTCCCTGAATGCCAATGGGGGGATTTATCAGTCTGCTGATTTGAGTCGTTACAGTGGCACGGTGGTTAACCGTCCGACGTTTTTTGCTTTTGCAAAAGGCGCGGGTGTGATGGGGGAAGCTGGACCTGAAGCCATTCTGCCACTGCGTCGTGATGCTGACGGTAAGCTGGGGGTTGTGGCGGATATTGGTGGTTCAGGTATGGCGATGTTTGCCCCGCAGTACAACATAGAGATCAATAACGATGGCACGAACGGGCAGATAGGTCCGGCTGCCCTGAAGGTGGTTTATGACCTCGGGAAAAAAGCAGCAGCGGACTTTATGCAACAGCAGGCCCGTGATGGTGGTCGGTTAAGTGGAGCATATCGGTAATGGAGACGTTTCACTGGAAAGTGCGCCCGGATATGAATGTGGTGTCAGAGCCGAAAGTGGTGACAGTGAAGCTGGGCGATGGTTATGAACAGCGTCGTGCGGCGGGACTGAATAACCAGTTGTCGACTTACAGCGTGACGATACGTGTTCGTAAATGTGAACACCCATCTTTAAAAGCCTTTCTGGAATGGCACGGTGGCGTCCGCGCATTTCAGTGGACGCCACCTTATGACTGGAAGCCGATCAGGGTGGTTTGTCGTAAATGGTCGGCGAGCGTAGGGGCGCTGTGGGTAACCATAACGGCAGATTTTGAACAAGTCGTGGCATAGGAGGCTCTGATGCAGGATATTCCACAGGAAACACATCATGAGACGACACGCCTCACTCAGTCAGCCCAGGTGGTGCTCTGGGAAATCGATCTGACAGAGGTCGGTGGTGAACGTTATTTTTTCTGTAATGAGCAGAACGAAAAAGGTGAGCCGGTTACCTGGCAGGGGCGGCAGTATCAGGCATACCCCATTCAGGGGACGGGATTTGAACTGAACGGCAAGGGCAGTGCTGCCCGTCCGACACTGACGGTTTCTAACCTGCACGGCATGGTCACCGGGATGGCGGAAGATCTGCAGAGTCTGGTCGGCGGAACGGTGGTCAGGCGTAAGGTTTACGCCCGTTTTCTGGATGCGGTGAACTTCGTCAACGGAAACAGCGACGCCGATCCAGAGCAGGAGGTGATCAGCCGCTGGCGCATCGAGCAGTGCAGCGAACTGAGCGCGGTCAGTGCCTCCTTTGTGTTGTCCACACCGACGGAAACGGATGGTGCCGTTTTTCCGGGACGTATCATGCTGGCCAACACCTGCACCTGGACCTATCGCGGCGATGAGTGCGGTTATCACGGTCCGGCGGTCGCGGATGAATATGACCAGCCGACGTCCGATATCACGAAGGATAAATGCAGCAAATGCCTGAGCGGCTGTAAGTTTCGCAATAACGTCGGCAACTTTGGCGGCTTCCTTTCCATTAACAAACTTTCGCAGTAAATCCCATGACACAGACAGAATCAGCGATTCTGGCGCACGCCCGGCGATGTGCGCCAGCGGAGTCGTGCGGCTTCGTGGTAAGCACGCCGGAGGGGGAAAGATATTTTCCCTGCGTGAATATCTCCGGTGAGCCGGAGGCGTATTTCCGTATGTCGCCGGAAGACTGGCTGCAGGCAGAAATGCAGGGTGAGATTGTGGCGCTGGTCCACAGCCACCCCGGTGGTCTGCCCTGGCTGAGTGAGGCCGACCGGCGGCTGCAGGTGCAGAGTGATTTGCCGTGGTGGCTGGTCTGCCGGGGGGCGATTCATAAATTCCGCTGTGTGCCGCATCTCACCGGGCGGCGCTTTGAGCACGGGGTGACGGACTGTTACACGCTGTTCCGGGACGCTTACCATCTGGCGGGAATTGAGATGCCGGATTTTCATCGCGGGGATAACTGGTGGCGTCACGGTCAGAATCTCTATCTGGATAATCTGGAGGCCACAGGGCTGTATCAGGTGCCGTTGTCAGCGGCGCAGCCGGGCGATGTGCTGCTGTGCTGTTTTGGTTCATCGGTGCCGAATCATGCCGCCATTTACTGTGGTGACGGCGAGCTGCTGCACCATATTCCTGAACAACTGAGCAAACGAGAGAGGTATACCGACAAATGGCAGCGACGCACACACTCCCTCTGGCGTCACCGGGCATGGCACGCATCTGCCTTTACGGGGATTTACAACGATTTGGCCGCCGCAGCGACCTTCGAGTGAAAACGGGGTCCGAAGCCATCCGGGCGCTGGCCATGCAGATCCCGGCATTTCGTCAGAAACTGAGCGACGGCTGGTACCAGGTACGCATTGCCGGGCGTGATGCAGGTGAAACTGAATTGTCTGCCCGTCTTAATGAGCCGCTGGAAAATGGTGCCGTGATCCACATCGTACCGCGTCCGGCGGGTGCTAAAAGTGGCGGTATTTTTCAGGCAGTGCTGGGGGCGGCGCTGATTGCGGTGGCATGGTGGAACCCTGTGGGCTGGCTGGGGGCCGCGGCTGTATCGGGCATGTATGCGGCAGGGGCCAGTATGATCCTGGGCGGAGTGGCGCAGATGCTGGCACCGAAAGCCAGGACGCCCACGGCAGCCAGTACAGATAACGGCAAACAGAACACGTATTTCTCGTCACTGGATAACATGGTTGCCCAGGGCAATGTTCTGCCTGTTCTGTACGGTGAAATGCGCGTGGGGTCACGTGTGGTTTCTCAGGAGATCAGCACGGCAGACGAAGGGGATGGTGGTCAGGTTGTGGTGATTGGTCGCTGATGCAAAATGTTTTATGTGAAACCGCCTCCGGGCGGTTTTGTCGTTTATGGAGCGTGAGGAATGGGTAAAGGCAGCAGTAAGGGGCATACTCCGCGCGAAGCGAAGGACAACCTGAAGTCCACGCAGCTGCTGAGTGTGATCGATGCCATCAGCGAAGGGCCGGTTGAAGGTCCGGTGGATGGATTAAAAAGCGTGCTGCTGAACAGTACGCCGGTGCTGGACAGTGAGGGGAATACCAATATATCCGGCGTCACGGTGGTGTTCCGGGCCGGTGAGCAGGAGCAGACACCGCCGGAGGGATTTGAATCCTCCGGCTCCGAGACGGTGCTGGGTACGGAAGTGAAATACGACACGCCGATCACCCGGACCATCACGTCGGCAAACATTGACCGACTGCGTTTTACCTTCGGCGTGCAGGCACTGGTGGAAACCACCTCAAAGGGGGACAGGAATCCGTCGGAAGTCCGCCTGCTGGTTCAGATCCAGCGTAATGGTGGCTGGGTGACGGAAAAAGACATCACCATTAAGGGCAAAACCACCTCGCAGTATCTGGCCTCGGTGGTGGTGGATAACCTGCCGCCGCGCCCGTTCAATATCCGGATGCGCAGGATGACGCCGGACAGCACCACAGACCAGCTGCAGAACAAAACGCTCTGGTCGTCATACACCGAAATCATCGATGTGAAACAGGGCTACCCGAACACGGCACTGGTCGGCGTGCAGGTGGATTCGGAGCAGTTCGGCAGCCAGCAGGTGAGCCGTAATTATCATCTGCGCGGGCGCATTCTGCAGGTGCCGTCGAACTATAACCCGCAGACGCGGCAATACAGCGGTATCTGGGACGGAACGTTTAAACCGGCATACAGCAACAACATGGCCTGGTGTCTGTGGGATATGCTGACCCACCCGCGCTACGGCATGGGGAAACGTCTTGGTGCGGCGGATGTGGATAAATGGGCGCTGTATGTCATCGGCCAGTACTGCGACCAGTCAGTGCCGGACGGCTTTGGCGGCACGGAGCCGCGCATCACCTGTAATGCGTACCTGACCACACAGCGCAAGGCGTGGGATGTGCTCAGTGATTTCTGCTCGGCGATGCGCTGTATGCCGGTATGGAACGGGCAGACGCTGACGTTCGTGCAGGACCGACCATCAGATAAGGTGTGGACCTATAACCGCAGTAATGTGGTGATGCCGGATGATGGCGCGCCGTTCCGCTACAGCTTCAGCGCCCTGAAGGACCGCCATAATGCCGTTGAGGTGAACTGGATTGACCCGAATAACGGCTGGGAGACGGCGACAGAGCTTGTGGAGGACACGCAGGCCATTGCCCGTTACGGTCGTAACGTCACGAAAATGGATGCCTTTGGCTGTACCAGCCGGGGGCAGGCGCAGCGCGCCGGGCTGTGGCTGATTAAAACGGAACTGCTGGAAACGCAGACCGTGGACTTCAGCGTGGGTGCAGAAGGGCTGCGCCATGTACCGGGTGATGTTATTGAAATCTGCGATGATGACTATGCGGGGATCAGCATTGGCGGGCGCGTGCTGGCGGTGAACAGCCAGACCCGGACGCTGACGCTCGACCGTGAAATCACGCTGCCATCCTCCGGTACCACGCTGATAAGCCTGGTTGACGGAAGTGGCAATCCGGTCAGCGTGGAGGTTCAGTCCGTCACCGACGGCGTGAAGGTGAAAGTGAGCCGTGTTCCTGACGGCGTTGCCGGATACAGCGTGTGGGGGCTGAAGCTGCCGACGCTGCGCCAGCGCCTGTTCCGCTGTGTGAGTATCCGTGAGAACGACGACGGCACGTATGCCATCACCGCCGTGCAGCATGTACCGGAAAAAGAAGCCATCGTGGATAACGGGGCGCACTTTGACGGCGACCAGAGCGGCACGGTGAATGGTGTCACGCCGCCAGCGGTGCAGCACCTGACTGCCGAAGTCACCGCAGACAGCGGGGAATATCAGGTGCTGGCGCGCTGGGACACGCCGAAGGTGGTGAAGGGTGTGAGCTTTATGCTTCGCCTGACCGTGGCCGCCGATGACGGCAGTGAGCGGCTGGTCAGCACGGCCCGGACGACGGAAACCACTTACCGCTTCAGGCAGCTGGCGCTGGGGCGTTACACGCTGACGGTCCGGGCGGTAAATGCCCGGGGACAGCAGGGCGATCCGGCGTCGGTATCGTTCCGGATTGCCGCACCGGCAGCGCCGTCGCGGATTGAGCTGACGCCGGGCTATTTTCAGATAACCGCCACGCCGCATCTTGCCGTTTATGACCCGACGGTACAGTTTGAATTCTGGTTCTCGGAAAAGCGGATTGCGGATATCAGACAGGTTGAAACCACAGCGCGCTATCTTGGCACGGCGCTGTACTGGATAGCTGCCAGTATCAATATCAAGCCGGGTCATGATTATTATTTTTAC
>ENA-UEYG01001331-UEYG01001331.1-human-gut-metagenome-genome-assembly--contig:-NODE-1331-length-18116-cov-3.546704_pt1 | contig 18116 bp, 10 predicted proteins | sample MGYA00242933_ERZ507934 | MGnify/ENA primary metagenome ERZ507934 (study PRJEB26167, sample SAMN06115527) | human gut metagenome | host: Homo sapiens | place: China:Zejiang | collected 2015-11-10... | reverse complement strand
TTAAGTTTGGGTTAGTAGTTTCAGGAGGGCAATCCTCCGGAAGGCAGCAGGCAATCGTGAGATTCCCTGCTGTTTTTGTGTGTTTTCGCCTGCAAAAAAACGCCCGCACGAATCACGCACCCGCCCGAAACGACATTCCGCCCGTCCGGTTACGGCACGGAAACTGAGTGGCAGTCAGGTGTAAACCACAATTCCACATTATGGCAAAAAACAGAAACATCACCACAACGCAGCTCGCGCTGATGACCGCGGCGGCCGTCATCAGTCTGCGCGGGCTTCCGATGATGGCGCAGGAGGAGCTTACCATGTTCTTCTACATCTTCTTCGCCACCTTCCTGTTCCTGATTCCGGCGGCGCTGGTAGGCGCCGAGCTGGGCAGCGCCTTCGCCTCGAAAGGCGGCGGCGTCTACACATGGGTCAAAGAGGCCTTCAACAAACACATGGGCTTCACGGCCATCTTCCTGCAATGGATACAGAACGTCGTCTGGTACCCCACCGTACTCGGCTTCGCCGCGGCGTCGATCGCCTACATGATCGGCATGCCCGACCTCGCCCAGAACGGACTTTTCGTCGGACTGTTTTCCATCGCCATGTACTGGTGCGCCACGCTGGTCACGCTGCGCGGCACCTCGGCCATATCGGGCATCACGAGCAAGGGATTCCTCATCGGCACGGTGTTGCCCGGCATCGTCGTGATCGTCATGGCGGTCATCTGGATGATCGGCGGCAACTCCGTCGCGCTGGAGCATATTCCGGACACCGTCAGCCAAGTTGTCAATATCGACGCCGCGCACCACGTCCATCCGCGGCTGTTCCCCCACATTACGGGCATGAGCGACATCGCCTTCCTCGCGGGCATCCTGCTGCTGTTCGCCGGCGTCGAGGTGCACGCCGTGCACGCTCCCGAACTCAAAAAGCCGCAGACGCAGTTTCCGCGCGCCATGTTTCTGGCGGCGCTCATCTCGTTCGGGCTTTTCACGCTGGGCGCGCTGGCCGTGGCGATCATCACGCCCTATGACCAGATCAACCTCCAGTCGGGGCTGTTCACCACGTTCCAGATCGTCTTCGAACACTACCATGTGGGGTGGCTCACGAACGTCATGGGACTGCTCGTAGCGTTCGGCGCACTGGCCGGAGTCATGTCGTGGATTTCAGGCCCCAGCCGCGGCCTGTTATGGACGGCGCAGGAGGGCGTGCTGCCCTGCTTCCTGCAGAAGACCAACAAGAACGGCGTGCAGATCAACATTCTCATCATCCAAGGCTGCATCGTCACCCTGCTGTCGTCGCTCTATATCGTCATGAACGACGTGAGCGTGGCGTTCTTCCTGCTGAGCGCCCTGACCGTGGGACTCTATCTGCTGATGTATATGATGATGTACGCCGCGGGCATCCGCCTGCGCTACACGCAGCCCGACCTGACACGCAGCTACCGCATACCGGGCGGCAATGCGGGCATGTGGCTGGTCGGCGGCATCGGATTCCTCGCGGTGCTCTTCTCGTTCATCGTCACCTTCTTCCCGCCCTCGCAGCTGCCCGTCGGCAGTCCCGCCATGTATACGTGGCTGGTGGTCGTCGGCACGGCGGTCTTCCTCTCCATCCCGTTCGTCATCAGTTTCGTCATGGACCGCAGGGCCGCCGGCGCGGCGGACAAGCCATCCGGCCGATAACCGCAGCGGAACCGCCGGAACCGGCACGTCCCCGGAAAATTTCCTCACGCTTCTTCCGTCCCGTCCCATGCGACGCGGACGGAAGAAGTTTTTTGCATGCCGCAGAAGGCGGCAGGACACCGTGCGGACCGCAACGAAGCCCCCGCAAAGGCCGTTTTTCACCGGCTCGGCACATTCTTCCGGAATATAATATTTTTTTATTCCGTTTTTTTTTAATTTTGTGTGAGACTATGACTCCGGAAAAAGAAAAAGAACTGCTGACCGCTCTGTCCAAAGGGAACCAATCCGCATTCGATTCCCTCTACCTGTTTTATGCTCCCAAGGTCAGGGAATTCGTGTTCCGGCTGCTTAAAAACCCCGGCGAAGCGGAAGACGTCACGCAAAACATCTTCCTGCGCGTCTGGGAGAAGCGCCGCGAACTGGGCGGGACACGCTCGCTGCGGAGTTATCTCTACACGATGGCCCGCAACGCCGTATTCGACATCTTTTCGCACTCGATCGTAGAAGACAAATACATGCAGGAGCATATCAACTCGGCCGCCGAGCGGCGCGACGCTCCGCTCAGCGAGAAAATCGAGACCGAGGAGCTGGCGCTGCTCATCGCCGTCGCCGTGGACCGCATGCCCGAACAGCGCCGCCGGGTTTTCAGCCTGAGCCGTTACGAAGAGCTTTCCAACAAGGAGATCGCCGAACGGCTCAACCTCAGCGTCAAAACCGTCGAACGCCACATGACCGCCGCCCTGAGCCAGCTCCGCCGGCTACTGACGCTCCTCGCCCTCTTCGTCTGAAAACGCGCCCCGAAAACGCCCGTCCGAAGGCGCCTTCCGAAAAAATATGAAAAAAAATCGCTGCCGGGTGGGGGTTGCGCCCCGCCATGCCGTCTTATCTATAAAAGCATATCCCGGATAAAGACCGCATACGATGGAGAGACGACAAATAAGAGAGCTCATCGGCAGATTCCTGCACAACGACGTCCCCGGCGAACTCCAGACGCAATTCCGCCGCTGGATGCTCCAGCCCGGCGACGGCGACGAAAAAGAAGCCGCGCTGCGCGAGGAGTGGACCGCCGTCGTGGAAAGCCCTGCGGCGGCCGACCGCAGCGAAGAGCTGCAGCGGCTCCGTCACACCATCCGCATGCGTGAAGCGCAGCAGCGGCGCAGCCGCATTTTCCGCCGCATACGCTACGCCGCGGCCGCAGCCGCCGTGCTGCTGTTCGCCGTCGGCGAATATTACTACGTACGCTCGGCGTCGGCCGTTCCGGCCGAAATCCGCCTGCTGACGGCGCGCGGGAGCAAAGGCGAATTCCAGCTGCCCGACGGCACGAAGGTATGGCTCAACGCATCGAGCCGCCTGACCTATCCCGAAACATTCGACCGCAGGGAGCGCCGCGTGACGCTCGAAGGCGAAGCCTATTTCGAAGTGGCGCGCAACACCTCGCATCCCTTCGTCGTCGACATGAACCGCATGGAGATCGAAGTGCTCGGCACCACGTTCGACGCCCGTTACGAACGCGCCAGCGGCATCGCCGAGACCACGCTCAACAGCGGCTCGATCTGCGTCCGCACGTCGCGTTCGCAGCAGTCCGTCCGGCTCCGGCCCGACGAACGGCTGGTCTTCAACGAGACCACCGGAAGCATGATCATCGAACAGGTGAACGCCTCGAACTACAACAGCTGGATACAGCCCAACCTGACCTTCTTCGACATGACGCTCGAAGACATCATCACCAACCTCGAACGCTGGTTCAACGTTCCGATCGGCACCGACGCCTCGGTGGACCGCACCATCCGTCTGTCGTTCCACGTACGCCACGAATCGCTCGAAGAGACCCTGCAGGTCATCTCGCTCATCACGGGACTGCAATACACGCTCGACGGCGAGTCGGCCACATTCCACACCGCACGAACCACCAGATCAAGATAACCTGAAAAAACCGAAAAGCCTATGGGAATTCCTCCTCCGTGATCCACGAAAAAAAGCGGATGCTGCAACATCCGCTCCGACTTAAAACCCCGACGTGCTTCGTAATGTAACCGAATTACGAAATGACAGAACCTTAAATCGTTACAAAATTATGAAAAAATCCGGAAAATCCGGCGGAAAAGGGATTATTCCACTTCCGCCCGGAAGATTCTTTTTGCTGACGCTGTTATTCACGCTGCTGGCCGCAGCCGGCGTCCGGGCCCAGAACCCGCCCGTGAGCATCAACGCAAAGGCAATCACAATCAACGAATTATTCACCCGCATCGAGAAACAGGGCGTCTATACCTTCGCCTACAACAATGCCGACATCGACCTCAAGCGCGTCGTGACCGTGCACGCCAAGGAACGTCCCATCGAATCCATCGTCCGCGAATGCCTGCCCGAAGTCAACGTGCAGGTTTCCAACAACAAGGTGATCCTGACGGCCCGCCGCAGCGACCAGAGTTCGATGCCGATGCACAAGCTGACGGGCACCGTGACCGACGAAAACGGCGCGCCGGTGACGGGCGCCACGGTAATCGTCGTCGGCACGCAGCGCGGCACGACCACCTCGGCAACGGGCGCCTATACGCTACAGGTCCGCAACGGCGAGATCCTCGAATTCCAGTATCTCGGCTATGAAAAGCAGGCCGTCTCGGTCGGCGGGCAGACCACGCTCGACGTCACGCTCCAGCCTTCGAAGGCGATGGCCGTGGACGAAGTGGTCGTCATCGGCTACGGAACGGTGAAGAAGGGCGACGCCACGGGTTCGGTGGCCAACATCAAAATCTCCGACGTAAAGGACCTCCCGGTGCTGTCCGTCGACCAAGCGCTGCAGGGCCGCGTTGCCGGCGCCGACATCATGTCCACCACGGGCGAACCGGGCGCCACGACTTCGATCCGCATCCGCGGTACACGCTCGATTTCAGCCTCGAACGAGCCGCTGATCGTGGTGGACGGCGTGATGGACGCCGTCAGCGACCTCAACGACCTGAACATGGCCGACATCGAATCGGTCACGATCCTCAAGGACGCCTCCTCGACGGCGATCTACGGATCACGCGGCTCCAACGGCGTAATCATCGTGACCACCAAGGGGGGGGGTAACCAGACCAACACCAAACCTTCGATCACGCTCAAGGCCGACATCGGATTCTCGCAGCTGCCCCGCAAGCTCGACGTGATGAACGCCACGGAATTCGCACTCTACCGCAACGACTTCGCCTACTTCAGCACCCAGAGCGGCTACGAGGACATCGGCGAGGGCACGCCCCAGTCGAAATATCCCTTCAAAGACCCCTTCTCGCTGGGCAAAGGCACCGACTGGATCGACGAAATCACCCGCACGGCGCCCTACCAGAACTATTCGCTCTCGATTTCGGGCCGCTCGAAAAAGAGCAGCTACTACGCCTCGCTGGGTTACAACGATTCGCAGGGTATCATCGACAACAGCGGTCTGCAGCGCATCACGGGGCGTCTGAATCTCGACCACCAGCTGTTCAAATGGCTGAAGGTCGGCTACCGCGGCAGCTACACATGGCGCGACAACGCCCAGAACCTCGCCGAAATCGGCGGCACGGCCTACTACCGCGCAGCCATGTATCTTTCGCCCCACATCGACCCGCAGGAGAACTACAACCCGCTTTGGGGCAACGGCCAGCGGATCAATACGCCGCGTGCGACGATCGACCAGAACACCTACTCCATCGAGCGGACCTCGCTCAACCACACGGCCTATCTCGAAGTGGCGCTGGCCAAGGGCCTGAAACTGCGCAGCCAGAACTCCTACTATTCGTTCCAGCGCCACACCTACCGCTACTATCCGGGATCGCTTCCCGCCAAGAACGAGGGTGAAGGCGGTCAGGCCTACCGCGCCGAATTCCACGAATTCAGCCTTTCGAGCGAGAACACCCTCAGCTACAAGCTCGAAACCAAAAGCGGCCACAACATCGACGCGCTGGCCGGTTTCACCGCCTACCGCTACAAGAGCGACAACTTCACGCTGAGCGGACAGGGCTACATGGACGACGACGTGCTGTGGAACAATATGAACGCCGTGACCGACAAGGAGACCTATTCGGCCGCCACAGGGCTGACCAAGCGGACGAAAATGTCGCTGCTGGCCCGCTTCAACTACAACTACAAACAGCGCTACTACCTCACCGTAACGGGGCGTTACGACGGTTCGTCGAACTTCGCCGCCAACAACAAGTGGGGCTTCTTCCCCTCGGTGGCCCTCAAATGGAACGCCGCCAAGGAGAATTTCCTGAAGGACGTACGCTGGATCGACGAACTGTCGCTCCGCCTGAGCGCCGGACGCACGGGTAACGACGCCATCTCGGCCTACCGTTCGCTGGCGGCCATGTCCAGCACCACGAGTGGCTATCTGTTCGACGGCATGCAGCCGGGCGCCTACTACCGCAGCCGTCTGGCCAGTCCCAACCTTACGTGGGAGAAGACCGACCTCTACAACGCGGCGCTCGATCTGGCGTTCTTCAACAACCGCCTGATGATTACGGCCGAAGGCTATATCTCCAAGACGCGCGACCTGCTGCTCACGGTGCAGACCGCTTCGGCGACGGGCTACACCAGCCGTTACGCCAACATCGGCAAAACCTCGAACAAAGGCGTCGAGCTGAGCATCGAGAGCCGCAATATCGTCCGCCCCAAATTCTCGTGGACGACCAACCTCACCATCGCCCACAACAAACAGAACGTGGACGACATCGGCAGCGAGGATTTCGTCACGGCGCTCTCGTCGCCCGGCAACAACCCCTACATGATGTACGGTTACGTCAAAGGCTACCCGCTCAACGCACTTTGGGGATTCAAGTACGGCGGCACGTGGAAGAGCGTCGAGGAGTTCGAGCGCAACAGCGTGACGAACACCTACGTTTCGGCGCTGGCGATCAACAGCGACGCCGCGTCGCGCAAGGCCTCGCTGGGCATGCCCCGCTACTACGACATCAACAACGACGGCTCGCTCAACAACGACGACCTCGTCTATCAGGGCAATGCCGATCCCGACCTGTACGGCGGTCTGCAGAACAACTTCCGCTTCGGCAGGCTCAACGTCGGCATCTACTTCACCTATTCGCTCGGCGGCAAAATCTACAACTACTCGGAGCTTTACATGGCCGGCAGTTCGATGTCGAACCAGTACCGCTACATGCTCGAAGCGTGGCATCCCGTGCGCAACCCGCAGTCGAACCTGCCGCGCGCCGGTGCGGTGGACGCGCACGTGCCGAGCGACCTGATGATCTACGACGCATCGTACATCCGCCTGAAAAACATCACGGTGGGTTACACGTTCGACCTGAGCAAGCGTTCGAAGTTCATCCGCGACATCACGCTGAACCTGAGCGCCGAAAACCTCCACATCTGGAAAAAGTACAACGGCTTCGACCCCGACGTCTCGACCGACAGCAGCGATTCGGCGCTGCGGCGCGTCGATCTGGGCGCATACCCCAAGCCGCGCACCATCGTGTTCAGCATCCAGCTGCGTTATTAACCGTAATCCGAGAACATTATGAAAACAAAATACATCTTGCTGATTCTCACGGCGTGGCTCACGGCGTCGTGCTCACTGCAGGAGGACACCGAAGGGTTCTCGACCCCCGGCGACTTCTATAAGACCAAGACCCAGTGTCAGTCGGCGGTGAACTCGTGTTATATACCCCTGAAAAATCTCTACACCTACAAAATGATGATCGCCACCGAAGGCGTCACCGACCTGATGTATATCGCATCGGGAACGCAGGACGCGCAGCTCGACATCTCGCCGTCGCAGCCCCGCTTCGGCGCCGACATGTGGACCTACGGCTACCGCGGCGTCATGTACTGCAACATGGCCGTGACGGGCATCGAGAATTCGACGATCGACGAAAAGGACCGCAACAGCCTCGTGGCCGAAGCCAAGGTGCTGCGCGCGTTCTACTACTACCTGCTGACGAGCTTCTTCGGCGACGTGCCCTTCTACACGGACGACGTCTCCGACCACGAAGTGCTCGACCGCGTGGCCAAACTGCCGCGCATGTCGGCCGAGGCGACGCGCACCGCGCTGATCGAGGACCTCGAATCGTGTCTGGGCGCACTGCCCCTCATCCGCACGAGCGAGGCTGCGGGCAACCGCGCCGGAGCCGCCATGGGCCACATGCTCATCGCCAAACTCGCCATGTGGAACAAGGATTACGACAAGGCGCTCGAAGCCATCGCCGTGCTGGAACAGATCTACGGCGACGACCTCTCGGTCTACCCGGTTTCGGATATTCCGTTCCGGATGAAGAACACGCCCGAATCGATCTTCGAGGTGCAGCACACCTATACCGCCGGCGGACTGATCTACACCTCCAACGTCGCCAGCATCTGCATGCCCTATCCGCGCAACAGCGACAACGTCTACTCGAACGTGGTGATCGAGGAGCTGGGCGACGCCGCCACGACATGGTCGCCGCTGCGCCCCAACAGCTTCTTCTACGGCAACCTCATGCCCGAAGGCGGCGAAGACCTGCGGCGCGACATGCAGATAATCACCGAGTGGAACGGCGTGAAGTTCACTTCGGGCGACGCGATCGTCACCCGGCCGTTCATGGGTCCCAAATTCTGGTGCCCCGACCTTCAGGCCGCCTACGACTCGAACAACTACAAGGTCTTCCGCTATGCCGACGCCGTGCTGATGGCCGCCGAATGCTACTGCGCCCTGCTCGACAAGGACAAGGCCATGGAGTACCTCAACAAGGTCAAACGCCGCGCGGGCATCGCCGAATACACGCGGTTCCGCACCTATCCGCTGCTGCTCAACGAGATCCAGAACGAACGCGGCCGCGAGCTGCTGGGCGAATTCCAGCGCAAGTTCGACATGGTGCATCTGGTACGAACGCACGGCGGCGCTTTCGGACTATGCGAAGGTCAAGACCTCGATCCAGCCCTGCCACGAATACTACCCCATCCCCGACACGGAGGTGATCTATTCGGGCGGCGCTTTGGACAACAACGAATACAAGAAGTACGGATTCTAAATCAACCGACATGAAACCGAAAAACAAAATATATCCCCTGCTGCGCATGCTGGCCGTCGCACTGACCGCCGCACTGCTCGGTCCGGGCTGTCAGAAGGACTTCAAATGGAACGAGCCGCTGGCCGTCACCCAAAACGGACTCAACCTCACCTCCCCGGCCGGCTCGACGCGCGTCACGGTCTACTCCACGGGGCGCTGGAAAGCCGAAATGGCCGAAGGCGCATGGGGCGAAGTGAGCGAGGTGTCGGGCAACGGCATCGGCGACTTCCTCTTTACGTACGAGGCCAACAACGGCGTATCGCGCCGCGCGCGCATCCTCGTCAGCGGCGAGGGCGAAGAGCAGGAGATCGTCCTCACGCAGGCCGGCGCGGTCACCGAACCGACGCTGGCACTCGCCGAAACCGAATTCGAGTTCGTGCGTCTGCCGCGCGAACGCGTCCAGATCGGCGTTACGACCAACATGACGCAGGCGCTCGAATGCATCCTCATCACGGCAACCGACGTCACCGACGCGGAGAATCCCGCCGAAGCCGGCTGGCTGAAGGAGATCCGGCTCGAAAAAGACGCCGAGGAGAACATCGTGCTGGTCTTCGGAATCGACCGCAACGACGGCAGCAGCGACCGCAAGGCGGCGATCCGGCTCGAAATTCCCGACGCCGACGGCAAGATTCTCGCCCAAGCCGAAGCCTCCGTCGTCCAGACCACCGACAATGCGACGGTCGTTTTCAAGGACGAAGATACGATTGTCTCCGTTCCGGGCGACCAGCACAACCGCAGCGCACTGCTGACGGCCAATTTCGACGTCGATCCGGCGCACTTCGCCTTCGACATCGCATACGACCCCGCAGGCACGCAGTGGATCACCGACGTGACCTTCAGCGAATCGGCCGTATCGTTCGTCGTTGCCGAGAACACGGGCGACCAGCCCCGTTCGGCCAGTCTGAAGATCACCTACAAGGATACCGACGTGGAGTGCAGCTCGACGCTCCGGCTGACGCAGGAGGTCAAGCAGCTCTCGATCGCCGACCTGCGCGCACTGATTCCCGGCGCGGAAGGCGAAGTGGAGCTGACGGGTGAGAAGATGCTCTCGGCCGTAGTCATCAGCGACGCCGGCAACTACAACATGGAGACCAACCCCAACCTGACGGACACCTCGATCGACTTCTCGGTCAACGAGAAGACCGCCTACATCGAGAGCCTCGACGGTCAGTACGGCCTGCGCATCGTCGCCAAACTTCCGGCCGACAACATCTTGAAGCGCTACAGCTCGGTACAGCTCTCGATCAATGGACTGAAGCTGGTCAAGGAGTCGAACCCCGAACGCTATACGCTCACGGGCTTCACCAAAGAGCATGTCCTCAACCAGAACGCCGGAACGGCCGCCGACCTCCCGAAGAAGGAGAAGCACATTTCGGAGCTTACCGACGCCGACATCTACACCTATGTGACGCTCAAGGAGTGCGAATTCATGCTCAACGGCGGCGCCTACATCAACGTTCACGACGGCTACTGCTACAAGACCAACCTCAACACGCAGGGCGTACTGGATCCGCGCTTCGACTGCGCCATCCGCGGCGTGATCGACAGCCGCGGCGAGAAGATCAACATGGTGCTCAACACGCAGGTGCGCTGGCGCCGCAAGGGCGACGGCGTTCCGGCCGGTTCCGGCCCCATAAGCGGCATCATCGTCCACACCAAACTGCCGCGCTACGGCGTGAAAGGCGACGTGGGCACCTACCAGATCCGCCCGGTCGAAGAGGCCGACATCGCCTTCTCGCGCGAGGAAAGCACCCGCAACTACTCGACGCTCGTACGCTGGGCATGGCCCGGCATGACCACCAACGCCGGCATCAAGCAGCACGCGGACGGCAGCATCGTTCCCTATCTGGGCGAAGGCCGCATGTTCTCGTCGGTGAGCAACAAGCTCAACACGTCGTCAACGGTGGCAGGCGTCTCCTGCACGCTAGACTACAACACCTTGGACTACGCCAAAGGCATCAAATCCCCGGCCGTGCGCTACAACGGCATCTGGTGGAACTCGTCGCGCAACGAGGGCGAATGGGTGGCCTTCAACTTCTCGACCGAGGGCGTCAGCGGCTCGTGCATGAAGATGATCCTCTCGACCGCACTGGGCAACCTGAGCGCCGCCACGATCGTCGCTCCGCTCTACTGGGACGTCTCCTACTCGCTCGACGGCAGCACCTTCACCCGGTTCGACACCGTGCCCATCCGCACGCTCGTCTATTGGGCCGGCCCGCAGTGGTACGTTCCGGGGCTTTACGAAGTTGACTTCGACCTGCCGTCGGCCTGCTTCGGACAGAAGGACGTCACCATCCGGCTGCAGGCCGCCAGCAAGGTATGCGGCAGCACCACGGGCGAGGACAACGGCACGACGACGAAGACCTACGTCTATTTCCGCTTCGGCGACGTTTCGGTCAAATATTTCTAACCACGTAAAAAACGCAATCATGAAATACGCAAAGAGATACATGGCAAAGATCGGCTCGGCGGGCATCCTGCTCGCGGCGCTGGCAGCGACGGCCTGCATGGACCACGGCGACGATATTCCGCTGCTCGAGCTGGGCGCGGTCGAGAATTCGTTCACCGTCAACGCCACGGCGGGCCACGTCGACATACAGGTCTATTCCAACCAGCCGGCCGTGCTGTCGTTCCTCGACGACGGGGCCTCGTGGGCCGACCTGAGCGACACGCGCCTGCCGCTCGACGGAAAATTCTACATCGACTACGCCGACAACGCAGGCTTTCCGCGCATGACGCGCGTACTGATACAGAGCGCCGACGCAGTACGGTCCGACACGGTCGTACTGCGCCAGCGGGGCGCCCGTGTCCCCGCAATGGCGTTCGAGGGCGGCACCTCGACCAACGTACCGGGCAGTTCGGGCGGCAAGGCGTCCGTACGGTTCGGCACCAACATCGCCCCCGACGAGCTGACCTTCACCACGCAGTACGACGCCGGGGAGGAACCCGCCGAAGAGTGGCTTTCGGAAATCTCGCTCCAACCCGCCGGGGAGGAGGAATACACGTTCAATTTCGACTACGCCAGCAACGACACGGACGAACTCCGCACGGCTACGGTCACCGTCTCCTACGTCAACGGCTGGGAGGAGACCGAACAGCTGACGCTCAACGTCATCCAGCGTACGAAGAACGACATGCTGGGACACGACATTTCGTTCGCCGAACTGCGCGAGAAAGCGCTCACGGTCTCGAAAGTCGATGAGTACTGGCTGCTGGAAGGCTACGTCGTCAGCGACCGGGATTCGAAGAACGCCGGCAACAACCCGATGCCGACCGACATGAGCGTCGATTACAGCGGATGCGAGAAGACCGTCTACCTCGAATCGCCCGACGGCCGTTACGGCTTCTGCGTCGAAACGGCCACTCCGGAGGACAACGCCTTCACCCGTTACGACAAGGTGAAAATCCTGCTCAAAGACGCCGAGCTGGTCTTCGAACCCGATCCGGACCGCTACATGATCAAAGGCATCCGCTCGTCGATGATCGTCGAGCGCGTGACGGGCAACGACGCCTCGGTGCTTCCGGTCAAGCAGAAATACATCTCGGAGCTGACCGACGAAGACATCTACACCTTCGTGACGCTCCGCGACTGCGAATTCGCCGTCCGCAAAGGCTCGCTCACCCCCGTGCACGAGGGCTACACGCTGGCCGACGCGCAGGGACGTCTCAACATGTACCCGCGGCTGGTGCGCGACAACAAAGGCGGCCTGATCCACCTGCTGACCAACACCACCTGCCCCTACCGCCGCAACGGCACCCGCCTGCCCTACGGTTCGGGCGAACTGGCGGGCGTGATCGTCCACGAGCGGTTCCCGCAGTACGAGTACGTCGATACGGCGGACGATCTGGCCAACGGCATCATCGGCTCCTACCAGATCCGCCACATGTCCTTCGCCGACATCCGCTTCGCCGAAGACCGCTCGCAGAGCTTTTCGGAGACGCTGACCGAATACTGTTACGTCAAGGGCAAGGCCGCGGCCGCCGACGGCTACGCCTACTGGTATCCGACGTGGGGCACCAACGGACGCTTCACGCAGACCGCCTCCAAGTCGGCCTACCCTAACGGCGTCTACAATGCGGCCTGCTGGCACTACTTGGGCTGGTGCGGCACGGCGCGCGGCACGGCTCCGTTCCGCAGCCACATCGGCAACGACGGCTATTCGGGCTTCGGCGTCATCCTCGAAGACGGCACCAATTACGCCGTGAAAAGCACGGCAGTCAATACCGACGGCAAAGGCACCGACCAAGCCAACTGGCTGGCGTGGGTGACGACCTACTGGTGGAACGCTTCGACCGACCGGCCCTATGCGTGGGTCGTGGAGTTCTCGACCGCCGGGCTTTCGTCCGACCGGGTATCGCTGATCATGAGCGTGCAGAGCGGCCGCGCGACACTCAACGCCGGTCCCTACTTCTGGAAAGTGCAGTGGTCCGCGACGGGCGATTACGAGAGCGACGAGGGGTGGTTCGACGTCGAAGCGGCGCAGACCGCGCCCGACGGCAGCGCCTACACCTTCACGCAGCCAGACTTCCCGGTATTCGCCACGCAGCGCAGCTGGCAGCTCCCGGCCTATAAACAGGTCGAAATCCCGCTGCCCGCCGAGATCATGGGCCGCGAAAAGGTCTGGCTCCGCATCCAGCCCGCCAGCCGGCTTTCGTCGGGACTCGGTTTCCTCGACGGCACGATCCCGATGGGCTACAACGCCGCCGGAGCGATGGACTACTTGGCCGTACGCTACAACAGATAACCCGAACTCCAAGATCTAAAAACCAAAACAATGAAAAGATTCCTATTTTCGATAGCTCTGTTATTCACCGCTCTGGCCGGATGCTCCAACCACGAAGGCGAATCCGCAGCCCCCAAAAGCGAACTCAACGTCATGAGCTACAACATCCGCTACGCCAATGCGAGCGACAAGGGCGACGCGGCGTGGGACGCCCGCAAGGAGGCTTCCGTCACGATGATCCGCGACGTCAAGCCCGACGTAATCGGCATGCAGGAGCCTCGCTTCTCGCAGGCGCAGTATCTGATCGGCGAATTGACCGAGTACGAGCACTACTATCTGGCCCCCGATGACAAGGACTCGCAGCACCGCAATGCGGTCTGGTGGCGCAAAGACCGCTTCGAGATGCTCGCCCAAGGGTATTTCTTCCTCAACGAAAAGGACATCACCCAGCCGATCAAGGGCTGGGGGCACAACCAGTTCCGCACGGCATTGTGGGTCAAACTGCGCGAGCGCAGCACCGGCAAGGAGTTTTTCTTCTTCAACACCCACCTCGCGCACCGCGCGTCGCCCGTCGAAGGCGGCGACATCGATCAGGTGGCGCGCACCGAGTCGGTGAAACTCATCGTCGAACAGATGAAGCAGATCGCGGGACGCTACGCTCCGATCTTCGTCACCGGCGACATGAACGCCTCCTACGCCGCGGGCGACGGCCGCCGCACCTGCCTCGACGGCTTCTTCGAATTCATGTGGTCGGCGCGCGAAACGGCGCCCGACGGCGAAGCCGACGACGTTTACAGCTACAACAACTTCGGCGAAGGCACTCCGCGCTTTACGTGGAACATCGACCACATCTTCTACCGCAAGGTGACGCCCGTCCGGTTCCGCACCATCAACAACGACGGCTACGGCGTTCCCTACATCTCGGACCACTTCCCGATTCTCTTCACGTCGGAATTCTGATGAACACTGCATGCGGGGCGGCTCCGGCCGTCCCGCACGCATAAAATCCCGCAACATGAAAAAACTGCTGTTTACGCTTCTGTTCTGCGCCGCGGCTGCCGCCGCAGCGGGCAGCGAACCCGCGGAGCTGAAACTGCTCTCCTACAACATCCGCTACATCGGCGCGCCGGGCGACGAAGGCGACTTCGCATGGGACGCCCGCAAGGAGGCTTCGATCCGCATGATCCGCGATGTGCGGCCGGACGTCATCGGCTTTCAGGAACCCCGCCGCCAACAGGTCGCCTACCTCGTCGAACAGCTGCCCGAATACGGCCACATCGAAATGGGACGCGACTTCGGCGCCAAGGACGATCCCGGCGAGCATCTGATGATCATGTATCTCAGGGAGCGATACGAACTCCTCGACCACGGCCACTACTGGCTGAGCGAAACGCCGGACGAAGTGTCGCAGGGCTGGGACGGCCGCTGCCGCCGCGTGACGGTGTGGGCGCGCCTGCGCGACCGCGCCACGGGGCGCGAATTCTGCCTTTTCGATACGCACCTCGACCACATCGGCAAAACGGCCCGGCTCGAAGGCGCCCGGCTCAACGTCGAACGGATGCGAAGCATCGCCGGCAAACGCACGCCGCAGTTCATCGTCGGCGACATGAACGCCACGGCGGGCACGCCGGGCGGTGTATGTCTCGAACCCTATTTCAAATGGCTGAAATCGGCCTGCGAAGAGGCACCCCAGACCGATCCCCGGCCGACCTACCACGGCTTCGGCAAGGCCAAACCGCTCCACATCGACCACATCTTCTACCGCTGCGCCGAACCGCTGCGCTACCAGCTGCTCGACAGCACGGGATACGGCGTGCAGTATCTCTCGGACCACTACCCGATCGTCTGCACGTTCCGCTTCTGACCGGGCGGCAGTGTATACACGACAAAAACCGCAGAAACCGTTTTGTCCGGTTTCTGCGGTTTTTCATTCCGGACGACGCCCGAAGAAAATTGAGCCGCTCCGTCCAATATCGCCGCGCGGCAAACACGCACGCGCACAGGACAATCCGCCGCCCGCCGTTCCAGCCAACCGACCGACCGGCCAACCGGCCAACCGGCCGTAATCCCGGTCAAGGGCGATCGAAAACGGTCGAAACCGGTCGGCACGACGCCGTTCGCGCCCCGCCGCTTAAAATTCGACGGTGATTCCCAGCGTCGGGATCAGCGTCCCGCTCTCCTGCCTGATGTATTTCATGCGGTAACGCTGTTCGGCGGCGGGCGCTTCGGGATTCTCCACCACGCCCGTCGACATCAGCACGTCGGGCTGGCGCAGTTTGCTGCCCGTTACGTTCTGCAAGTCGATATAAAGCCCCAGCATGCAATGCCGGAAATAGAAGGTCTTGTCGATGCGCAGGTCCAGCTGGGCGAAGGCATCCAGCCGCCCGTCGTTATAGCGCGTATAGTCGTAATAAGGCCGCCCCTGCACGTTCCACGCCTCGACCAGCGACGATTTTTCGACATCGTAAGGCGTATAGGGCATTCCGCCCACAGCGCTCAGGCGCGCCCCGACGCTCCAGCTGCGCGGCAGGTCGTAGGTGCCGCTGAGGTTCACGACGAAACGGCTGTCCCACGCCGAAACAATATAGGGAGCCGCTGAATCGCGGCGGTATTCGCTGCGGAACAGCGTGACCGAACCCACGAGATTGACCTTGCCGGGAATCTGCCAGCGGGCCATCGCCTCGACGCCGTAGGAGCGTCCCTCGGCCGACGAGCGCAGCTCTTCGTTGCCCACCACGCCGTAATCGTTGCCCTTGCAGGAGAGCGGAATCCCGTCCGCGACCGAAAGCGGAATATCCCCGTACAATTTGTAAAAGCCCTCGACCGACACGATCAGCCGGTCGCGCAGCCGCCATCCGGCGCCTGCGCTGAAAGCCCCGACGCGCATATAGTGCAGGGATTTGTTCACCCACGCATCCGCATCCTTGAATCCGAGCGCCGTATAGGGCGGCAGCTGGTAATAAAGCCCCGCGCTTCCACTCAGCGACCAGCCCCTGCCGAGCCGATAGCCGACCGAAGCCCGCGGCGAAAGCTGGTGCCAGAGCCGGGCCATGCGTGGCGAGTAGTCGTTCCCGTCGGCGCGCAGGCCGAGCGAAGCCGTGAAACGCTTGTCCTCCGAAGCGTAATCCGCCCCGGCGAAAAGCCCCCAGCCGACGATTCCCAGCCGGGTCCGGTAATCGGACAGCAGCGTCTCGTCGGTGAAAAGCCGCTGAAACGTGCGGTTCGTATAACTCGAATAACTCAGCTCCGCGCCTTCGCGCACCGTCCAGCGGCCCAGATAGCTGCGGTTTTCAGCCCGCAGCGTGGTTTTCTGCTCCACGGAGCGCAGCCGCAGGGTGAGGTTCTCCTCCGAAGAGTCGTCGTTGTCGCGGTATTTGAGGTTGCGGTTGTTCAGGTAAGTGTGGCTCAGCGTGACGGTCTGCACGTGACGGCCCGCATAGTGCCGCCACGACGCGCCGACGGTAAAAGTCTCCTGACGGATCCGGGGCAGGTAGCTCAGCAGGTATTCGGCGTCCTCGCCCTCCTCGTCGAGGTTGAGTTTCATGTTGTCGAAGCCCGCCAGCCCCAGCACCGTCAGTTCGTCGCGCTCCGAAAAGCGCGTCTTGACCTTGAACTGTCCGTCGATATAGTTGGGCAGGAACGGCAGGCCGATCATCTTGAAGAGCAATTGCAGGTAGGACTGCCGCAGCGAAAAGAGGTAAGAGGTTTTCCCGCCGATATGTCCGCTGCCGCTCAGCCCGACCTCCGACGCACCCAGCGTCGCCTTGAAGGTCTGCTTTTCGGGATTCCCGTCCCGCAGCCGGAAATCCAGCACGGAACTCAGCGCCCCGGAACGGTCGGCCGGGAAAGCCCCGGTGTAGAAGCTGATCTCGCGGATCAGGTCGGCATTGACGATGCTCACCGGACCGCCCGTGGCTCCCTGCGTGGCGAAATGGTTGATATTGGGGATCTCGATGCCGTCCATGTAGAATTTGTTCTCCGAAGGGCCTCCGCCGCGCACGATCAGGTCGTTGCGATAGCCCACGGGCGAGAACGACACGCCGGGATAGGAGCGCACGATGCGCGAGACGTCGCGGTTGGCGCCGGGACTCTTCTCGATCTCCCGCAGGCCGATCACCTGCAATCCGACGGGACTTTCGGCCGTGGCCCGGAACGGCGAGGGCACGACGGTCACGGCTTCGAGCTGCGTGGCGTCCTCCTCCAGCTCGATCTCGATAAAGGGCGTGGCCGCCGACACGATGTATTCCGGCGTAACGACGCTTTTGTAGCCCACCGACGAAGCCGACAGGCGGTGAATGCCGGGCCGTACGCGCCGGAGCGTAAAGCGTCCAGCGGAGTCGGTCGAGACGCCCCGCTGCTCCTGCCCGACCGGCACGACCGCCGCATAGGCCACGGGGCGCCGCGTCAGACGGTCGATGACGCGGCCGTTTACGGGATAGCCGCTCTCCGGCGTTCCGGCCGCCGCCCGCGTGCAGGCAAGCAGGGCGGCAAAGGCACATATGATTCGTAATCCGAGAGACATCATATGGCAAAAGTACAAAAAAAGTACAAAACCGTTCCGGTTTTCCAGCGGCTTCGCCCGGCAAATTCCCCGGCCGGTCCGCGAAGACTCCGCGGACCGGTTCCGCACGGCGCTCGCTCCAATAAAAAAGCCGTTTTTACCAACCGGAGGTTTCGAACATTATTAATTTGATAAGCGAACAAAC
>ENA-UEYG01001321-UEYG01001321.1-human-gut-metagenome-genome-assembly--contig:-NODE-1321-length-18222-cov-7.047947_pt1 | contig 18222 bp, 9 predicted proteins | sample MGYA00242933_ERZ507934 | MGnify/ENA primary metagenome ERZ507934 (study PRJEB26167, sample SAMN06115527) | human gut metagenome | host: Homo sapiens | place: China:Zejiang | collected 2015-11-10... | reverse complement strand
AGTACTATTAAAATAAAATTTATTATATTTACAAATCGTATTGTATGTCTTACTAAATATGAGTAAAGTTCTGTTAAAAATATATTTAATATTCTTCTTTGTCGGAATGGCTCATTCCATTCGAAGCCAATCCCCTTACTATTATTATAAACAGCTTGGAATTAAAGAAGGACTTTCGCAGTCAAGAGTACAATGTATCTTGAATGATCATAGAGGCTATTTATGGATTGGTACAGAGTCTGGTTTGAATTGTTACGATCGCGATCATTTGAAACACTATTTGCATCGGCCGGAGGACGAAAGTACATTGCCCTCAGATAATATAATTTTTATAGCGGAAGATTCTTTGCATAATTTGTGGGTAGCCACAACAGTTGGTATTTGTCTTTATAATAGAGGCCATGATAACTTTAAAACTTTATCAAGTAATGGTAAACCTATTTATGTTGCTTCCAGTTTATTGGTAGAAGGGGGAATTTTGTTGGGTGGGTCAGGTGATATTTATAAATATACTTATGCCACTAATAAACTTGAACCTTTATATTATGCAAAGGATCCTGCTTATTATGTTCCTTTTTGGGAGATGGTGCGTTACGATGACGAACATATCTTGCTTAACTCATGTTGGAATGGCATATATTCTTTCAATATTAAAACCCACGAACTGAAGAAGGTAGATGCTTTTACCGGAAAGAGTTATACTACTATTTTCTTAGATTCCCATAAGCGTCTGTGGGTGAGCGTTTATGGTAGTGGGCTGTACTGCTATCAAGAAGGTAAACTTTTGAAACATTTTACAACATCCAATTCCTCTCTGACGTACGATGTCATTCATGATATTATGGAGAAAGATAATCAGCTTTGGGTGGCAACTGATGGTGGCGGAATTAACATCATTTCCTTGGATGATTTTTCGTTTACCAACATTCAGCAAAAGCAGGATGATGTTCACTCCTTTCCTGCCAATACCATTTATCGGCTTTATTTGGATTCTGCCAATAATATGTGGGCGGGCAGTATCCGCAGAGGGTTGATTGGTATAAGAAATGTATTTGCTTGTTCTTATCAGAATGTTCCTTTTGGCAATTTATATGGGTTGAGCAATCAGACCATCAATAGTTTTTTCCAAGATAGTGATGGAATGGTTTGGGTGGGGACTGATGGCGGTGGAATCAATAGGTTTGATCCGTTAACGGGAACTTTTAAGCATTATCCTTCTACTATGCATGAAAAGGTGGTTTCTATTGTCGAATATACCCCTGATGAATTATTATTTTCCTCTTTCAACGAGGGACTCTTTATTTTTCATAAGCAAACGGGACGGGTACGTCCTTTTGTTCTGGTCGATAAAGAAACAAATGGTCGTGAATGTATTGACGGTTTCTCTGTCAACATCCGACGGGTAACGCCAGACAAGATTCTTTTCAGTGGCCAACATATTTTTATATACGATACTACTCGTCGTAAATTTGAGATTGTAGCCACTATGGGAAGAGAATACGAACGAAATTCGCCCTTGATCATAGCTACTGTGGGTACGAAAACTTATCTTACCGATTTGAAAAATATCTGCGAATATGATTCCTCGGAAGGGATTTTCAGGACGATTTATCAGGGGAAATATATCATTAATGATGCATCGCGTGACCAGGATGGCGTTTTCTGGTTAGCGTCTACCGAAGGCTTGGTACGTTACGATCCACGAACAGGAGAGAGCGAGTTGATCAAGACGAGTTTGTTTCAAGAGGTATCTTCTGTTGTAACTGATAACCAACATCGGATATGGGTAGGAACAAGACGATATTTGTTCGTTTATTCTTCTCTCACTCGGAACTTTGTTACATTGGACGAGGTGGACGGGGTTTTGCCTAACGAATATCTTTTTCAGGCCACTCTTCTTGCTCATAATGGAGATGTTTTTCTAGGTGGTACTATGGGGATGACAGTGATAAATTCTGGCTTTCATTTAGAAACGGAAGAAGATCATACTGTTGAATTACTAGATGTATTACTGAATGGTTTGCCTGTCCCATTATCCGAGAAGCGGGAGAAAGCTATTGAAACTATTCGGGTTCCATGGGACTTTTCCTCTCTGCAACTGAAAGTCCTGTTGAACGAGGGAGATGTGTTTCGTAAAAACTTTTTCCGGTTTAATATTGAAGGAATCGGGCAGGACTTGGCTAATTTCAATTCCAACTCTTTGGTTATTAATTATCTACCGATAGGGGAGTATACAATTACTGCTTCTTATTATACTCGTAATGGGGGGTGGAGTGTGAAACAGCCGATTCTTCATGTCGTGGTTGTTTCCCCTTGGTGGAAGAGCAATTGGTTTTATGCGGGGTTATGTATATTGGTGGGAATAGTAGTTTATGGCATTACTTTCTATTTTTATCGAAAAAAGAAAGCCAAACAGAAGCGGGAGATTCTGCGTCTGAAAAACAAAATGTATGAAGAGAAAATTAATTTCTTAACGAACATCAGTCATGAGCTTCGTACGCCTCTTACGCTGATTTGTGCACCGTTGAAGCGTATTATTAATCATGAATCAGGTAGTGATCGTGAGGTAGAAAAATTGTTAGTCCCAATTTATAAGCAAGCACACCAAATGAAGAACATTATCGACATGGTACTTGACGTGCGGAAACTGGAGGAGGGAAAAGATATGTTACATATCCTGCCCTACTCTCTGAATGAGTGGGTACGGTCTGTCGGAGATAAATTTGCCGATGAATATCGCGTGAAGGGTATTTGGCTGGAATATGAACTGGATGAGCGCATAGGGAAGGTTCCTTTTGATAAGAATAAGTGTGAGTTCGTTCTTTCCAACTTCCTGATGAATGCACTCAAGTTCAGTGAATCAAATACTACTACTACGCTAATCACCTGTCTGTTGGAGGGAGAAGGACGGGTACGGGTTTCTGTCAAGGACGAAGGAATGGGGTTGAATATGGTGGATACAGATTCTCTTTTCTCTAGTTTCTATCAAGGGATACATGAGAAGGGAGGGAGTGGTATCGGACTTTCTTATGCGAAGAGCCTTATTGCTCATCATAAGGGAAAAGTGGGTGCTTCGAATACAGAAGGAAAAGGGGCGGTATTCTATTTTGAGTTACCGTTATTGGCGGATACATATGGACGACAGGAACTGTTGCGGGCAGATACGTCTACAGGAGTGGAAGTGAATGAACAAGACAAGATTGATTATACATTCTTAAAGAAATATGCGGTGATGGTGGTAGAAGACACTTCTGAATTACGAAACTATTTGAAAGAAACGTTGAGTAATTATTTTGCTCGTGTATACGTTGCTAAAGATGGTAAAGAAGGGTTGGAGCAGATTAAAGACCGATTGCCTGACATTATCATCAGTGATGTCATGATGCCTCGGATGAATGGGTTTGAACTATGCAAGGAAGTGAAGACTAATTTGAAAATCAGTCATATTCCATTCATTTTATTAACTGCCTATCATAATTCACAAAATATGTACACCGGTTATAAGACTGGGGCGGATGTCTTTTTTCCGAAGCCTTTCGAGATAGATAGCTTGCTGGCGCTAATTCATAACCAACTACGGCAGCGTGAACAGATCAGGATACGCTATAAGGATGACAAATTGTTGACACATAAGGATATGAGTTTCAGTAATGCTGATGAGACTTTTCTGCTGAAGTTGAATACATTGATTGCGGACAACATGAGCAATCCGGAACTGGATGTTGCGTTTTTGGCTACTAATATGTGTATCAGTCGCTCATTGTTGTTTAATAAAGTGAAAACTATCACAGGTATGGGGATTGTAGATTATGTGAATAAGCAGCGTATTGAACGGTCTATCGTGTTGCTTACAACCACCACTATGAATATTACCGAGATTTCTGAAGTAGTTGGCTTCTCCTCCTTGCGTTATTTCAGCAAGGTTTTCAAATCTATAAAAGGAGAGATTCCTTCTGCTTACCGGAAACAGGATAAAGTGGGAGGCGACACCTGTTTGTGATTGATGTTAGAAAACCGATTGTAACAATGAGAGGAATGAAAATCATAAAGTATGTTTATGCTTTCATTCCTCTTCCTTTAAGAAGTCCCTAAAAACTTAGTTCTACCTTAATCAGAAAAACTATTTATTCAGTTTGCTAACCTTTACCCAATCTATTTCCATAATGGCAGGTAGATCGGTGTCATCAATAGGACCTGCCCATGAATCTGCGTTTCCTCCAAGTCCCATATTCAGAATGATATAGAAAGAAGAATCTTTGGTGAACGGCCATTGTTTCATTTCTTCTTCATTTGCCAGCTTGAGGTTCTCATAAGAGAAAGTCTTTTGGTCATTGACAAAGAACGTTATTTTATCTTCTGTCCATTCTACGGCATAGATATTCCAGTCCTCGTAGCTGCATGTTACCGATGTCGAGTTGATAGGATCTTTGATGTTCAAGTCGTAGGTATAGTGGGTATGCACTGTCTGATAAATCACATCTTCTTGCCGGATATGCTCCATTATGTCAATCTCACCGCCATTCGGCCAACTACTGTATAAGGGAGCAGACTTTTGAGGCATCAGCCAGATAGCAGGAAAGGCTCCGTCAGGATGTCTGGGGATTCTCGCTCTGACTTCAACACGCCCGAAGGTGAAGTCTACCTTACCTATTGACTCGATACCGCCGGCACGATATTCATTACCTATTTTTTCTGCCTTTAGTATCAGTTTGCCATCTTCTACATATGCTTGGTCGTAGCTTTCGGACATCTCGTCGCACCAGTCTGATGTTGATTTTTGACAGAGTACCCAGCTGTTGGGGTTGGGAATGCCATTTACGTTGAAATCGTCTATAAAGATAATGTCTTTCAACGTTTCGTCATACTTCGGTAGTACGATGGTATAAGTAATCGACTGATTGTTCGCGGTGGTGACAGTCACCTTTTGCTCTTTCTGCCAGTTTTGTATAAAGGTAGCGGGGTCTGGTGAAATGCTCGCTCCGTCCATCAATGTATAATCCACGCCGGTGATGACATTCGCATTTTCGATGGTTCCGATTTCTATCTTGTGGGTGGTCTGGTCTATCTTTCCGTGATAATAGGAGGTAGTACCCGTTTGTACATTATTCACTGCTACGGCAAAAGCTGTAAGCGGATAGTTAGTCTTTTTTTGAGTGACGTACTTCGTTTCATCGTCCAGACAAGCAAAACAGGAAATACCGATGAATGTCAGGCTCAATATAAATAATAATTTTTTTTTCATCATACTCTTTTGGTTTTATGTATTATGAGTTTAATAAGCACTTACCCGAATTGTTGTTGGCAAGCGGGCAAGCACTTTTTGACTAAAGAATCAGTCTCCCCAGTTTAACGGAGCCACATATTCCCATTTAGTAAATACGAGACTGCCACTTGTTGCTCTGACAAGGAAAGTTCCGCCGGAGCTAAGTTGCGAGAATGGCACTTTCCACGTGTCGCCTGTTCCGTCTGCATCGCTCACACCATCGCTGGTTGCTTTGGCGATTATCTTATTGTTCAGTATCCATTCGGTGTAGAGCCAGCTGCCGGTAGGTGTTACGCTCTCTTGGAGTTCAAACGACAGTACATTGGGTTGACTGGAATCTACAGTGTGGCGGCAATCAGATCTATCATCGAACACATCACTACACCAAGGTCTCGTACTTAGGAGGGTTATATTGTCACTGACATGGAAACGAAGTTCCACATCTCCCCACATAAAGAAGAGTTCGAAGTTGGCATTGAAAGGTTCGAAGTAGAAGTTGTAACGTCCGGGCATCAAGCTGCCGGGACCATATTGAGTACCTAACGTAACATCCATGTTGTGTACCTCAGGACGTTTGGGATTGGCCTGCTTGAACTTCACGGTCTTGGTCAGCGGTGTAGCGCCTTCGGCGGCTTTGGTTGCCAGTATGATTGTTCCCGTACGAACGCTGGACCCCGTATGTTCGGATACTTTGATTACCAGTTCTTCAGAACCGGAGAAAGAAGTTTTCTCGAAATCGTACCATGTATCGTCCAGTTCATTCTCTTTATAAACAGTCCATTCTGCATTGGATTCTATGGAGATTTTGAGCTCCTGCTCTTGCTCATAGATGGTAAACCACTTACCGTTCACTGGTGTTTCCGGTGTCAGCAGCACGCCGTCTTGTGTGCATTTCACTTCCATGGCAACTTTTCCGTGGCGGTCGTAAATGGTTACTACACCCGTTCTCATTTCACTTGTGTTGGGGGTAGCTTCTACTGTAATCTGTCCGTTTTGCTCGCCTTCAATCTTCCCGTCGTTACCTCGGATAGAAAGCCAGATGTCACCTTCTGTCACCTTAGCACTCCACTTCTGGTTACTGAGCACATTGAATGTCATAGCATCGCCTTCTTGGTTAATCATCTCTACGTCCTCTACATTCAGATAGGCAGTACCTTTCTGAGTGAGTACAAAGCGTTTGCCTGTCCAATAGTCACTCTTGATGTGAATGGTATCTATACGGTCGTCCAGTGCGGTATTCTCTTTGCAGGCAACAGTTACAGTATAGGTCTTACCAGCTTCACCCGTTGAGGGTGAAAGGGTATACCAGTCATATTTTCCGAAGACTTCCCATGAGTCAGTAGACTTGACTTCGAAAGAGAAAGGCTCCGGGTTGGAGGCTTGGATCACGTAAGAGTCTTCTACTCTATAACGCAAGTCGACCCACTTCTCTGCTTTGTCCTCTTCGCAGCTCTGCAACAGTAAACCAGTTGTAGGCAATGTCAAAAGCGGTAAAGCCCAGTATATTGCTTTATGTATAATTGATTTCATATTTACTTTATGTTTTTAGTATTATTCATAAGACTCAAAGTTGATAGATTTGAATGTCATTGTACAAATCTGGTCTGTTTCACTTTCAAATCCGAAGTAGAACTGTTGTCCACGGAAATTCGGATTGACCGCATAAATGTCCGTCTTATTTTTCATCCGTGCTACCTCTTGTTCGTTGACGTAAAGTATTAGACATATTTTGCCTTCATTTTCCGGATCGTCTTTGGCTTCAATGGAAATAGATTTAACGTCATTGATGTTTATATTAAAGTTTTGTAGTCTAAAGTAAGCTCCGTCCCATGCATCAATGTTTGAAGTCATCTCTGAACTTTCCGGTCTCAACCAGGCTTTGATATAACCGGAGCCATCTCCCCAAGTCCATGTATCTCCGTTAAGTTCGATTGCTCCATTACTGTCCGGTATATCCACTTTGTCAAACTCCCAAGCAACTTTTCCTTTTCTGAATCCAAAATTGGATACAAATCTGGCTGCGCCTTTACTTTGGATAGTAGTATATCCTGTCACCGGATCTACGGTCTCCTCTCCTCTGTTTAGAGACATATTTCTGGGTTGTGTCACTTCAATAGGCACGCCTTCAAATCCCGGAACATTCATTTTAGGATACAGTAAGATGTGTCCGGTACGCGGAACGAATAAATTATTAAACGTAGTAGACAGTTTTAACCGATTACCGTCTGCTTCTGCACTCAGCCATTCTTTGTATTCAGTCGGAATTTCTATTTTCCATTCTACACTAGAGTTGATTTCTATTGTTTTCTCTCCACCTTCTCCGCTCATTGTGTTAACAGCATCTTCTTCATTCTTGGTTTCAATCACAATACCATCTTGGGTAATAGTGAATGTCTCCTCCTGAAAAGCCGTTTTCACGGTGATTTCCGCACTTCTTATTGCTCCTGTATTTTGGGGGACAGTAATTGTAATGTTCTCTTTCTCACCGTTCTCATTTCCCGTACCGGATGTTTTATCGATATTCTCAAGGAACTGAGTCGTAGTAATGATTTCCCACGGTTTATTGGAAATGATATTAAATGAAACCATGCCTCCTTCGGTAGGAACGATATCCGTAGGGCGAATTACTACCAAGTCTTCTTTAGAAGCTTGTTCGATAGTCACTACCTTAGTTCCCTCAATGCCTTCAGCCTTGATGAACAGTTGAGCTGTACGCATTTGTTTTCCCACATTATTTTCGAGAGTTACTACAATCTCCGAAACCAGTGAACTTGCCGCACTCATAGTGGGAGTGGGTTTGCACCACTGTTGATTACTCTCGATTGTCCAAGGGGTGTTTGAACTTATATTAAAAACGATGTTGCTGGGAGAAGTTGCCAAAGCGGTATAAGCCTCCAGTGCATCTATCTGGATGTTGAGGGGTCCTTCCGGCTGTGAGTCGATATCGAACTCCTGACATGCTACGAAACTGAATGTGCACAATGCAAGAATCAGTTGCAATAATGTGTTGTTATATAACTTTTTCATATATCATATTTACTATTAGATTAGACAATAAATTACCATCCTGCATTTTGAGGATTTAAGTTTGTATTTTTGTACAGCTCGCTCTGAGGTATAGGATAGAGATACATGCAGTCTCTCCATGTGCGGCTTTCATAAAGGTTTTTATAAAAACTCAGTGTGCCGTTCTGTTGTTTTTCAATCTTCACTCCGTACAGTTCGCGCTGGGTAGTATCAGCTATTTTCCACCTACGTACATCCCAAAAACGGTGATCTTCGAAGGCAAATTCTACGCGCCATTCATTGTACAGACGTTCCAAGAATTCTTCTTTTCCCATAGAAGTAAGTAGCGGCATGTCGGCATTCTTTCTTACTTCGTTGATAGCCCACAATGCTGAATACACATAAGTCTCATCAGTGTAGTCGACATCATTGAAAGCATTAACCATGGATTCTGCATAGGTGAGCAAGGTTTCCGCATAACGGTAAATTGCCCAATAGTGCTTGTTGGCTGATTCCCTGCCCGGTTCAAAACTGGTACCTTCCTGAATGTACCGGCGTAGAAAATAACCGGTGGGCGAACCTCCTTCTGACACAATACCATCATCGATACCTCCTTTGAACGTTTCTACCGTACTCTCTTTAAATGTCATGCCATTGGCGAGAATTGTGCGATAGAATCGTTTGTCACGGTTTTCATAAGGAGCTTGCGGATTGAAATCGGGGTCATCGCAAACCCAACCGGTATTTTCCAGTGTCACTCTATAACCGTTGGCGGTTTCAAAGGCGTCCACCAGATTTTGTGACGGGAAGTTGCCGTAAGCAATCATGGAAGTGCGTGCCCCGTAAGTGAAACGAAGAGGAAAATTATATCTCTCGAAGTTTGTAGCTTCAGCATTGAGTCTCATCAGTACCACTTCTTTTGATGCGAAGTTGTTGGCACTCTCTTGACCGTCAAGGGAGTAAAGTCCTGTATTCATGATGTCCAATGCAGCTTTGGCGGATTGCTTCCATAATTCGGTATCCATAGAAGGATTATGTAAGCGGCTGGCTGCATATAATAATGCTTTTGATTTCACCGCCATTGCAAAACCTCTGGTTACTCTGCCTATCTCCGCTCCCGGTTCGTTTACATAATCATCCGGTAAGTTGTTAGCAGCCTCGTTACATTCGTTGACAATAAAATTAATCACCTCGGCAAATGGTGTTTTACCAATAGTGTTCGCTTCTTCTTCTGTAAGCACTTCCAATGGCATGGCGATATCACCATAGCGGCGTGCCAGCTCAAAAAAGTAGTGTGCGCGCAGCACTCTGGCCTCGTAAGGGAAGTATTTCAATTGCTTCATCCAATTCTGATATTGTCCGTCGTGTTCATAACGCGAGAAGTCCACTTGTGCAATCTCTGTAAGAAAACTATTGGCGGCACGGATGCCACGATAGAGCGTCCAAGCGTCATCATACGTTTTGATGGGTGACCAATTGCCGTTGTTCGCGTTTTGGATGTTGGCGGCGTAAGCTCCGAACTCACCGTCGTCTGAGGCACAGTCACGCATGGAATAACTCTCTTCGGAAAAGATTCCTTCAGTTGCGAAATACGCATATCCTTGCGGCATATATGAGTATACGTGGGACAGCATATCTTTGCTTGTACCGAAATACTTATACATGTCTTCTTTTGTCTTCAAACCGTTTGTTTCATCAAAATCGAGATAATTGCACGAAGCAAGGCTCAACGAAGACAAAACGGTTAAGATGATGTATTTGGTTCTCATAATGTTCATTTACTTTACATTAAAAATTAAGTTTCACACCCGCCCAATAGCTCCTTGCAGACGGATAAGCGATACCAAGTTGTTCGGGATCGGCAAAATGGATGTTATCTAGCGAGAACAAGTTAGTGCCTTGCACGAATACTTGTAAATCGGCAAAACGGGTCTGAGATTTCGGAAATGTATAAGCTACCAGCAGGTTCCGTAATTTCAGGAACGAACCGTCACGATACCACAATGAACTGGCACGGTAGTTGTTCTGGTTTTCCTGTGTAGTCAGTCTCGGCATAGTAGCTTTGGCTTTGTTCTCCGGTGTCCAGTAAACTTCCTCGTTCAGGAACGTGTTCGAGATGTTTCCGTTGTCCACAAGCGGTCGGTAAAGCGGGCTGTCAAGTAGAGAGACTGTTACACCGGTCATTCCTTGGAAGTCGGCAGAGAGTTCGAATCTTTTATAGGAGAAATTCAGATTGAATCCGAAGTAGAAACGTGGTAGTGAGGAACCGAACATTTTTACCACATCTTTTTCATCAATGCGGTTATCACCGTTTTGGTCTTTATACTTCACGTCACCGGGAGCGATGCCTGAGAATGTTTGCTGCGGGCTGTTGTTGATTTCCTGCTGACTGTTGAAGAATCCTATTGCTTCCAGACCGTACATCTGTCCCACACGGTTGCCTTTGGTGTACAAGTAGTCATACTCTTGATAGGCTTGGTTTACATTGACTACTTCCGAGTTCAAGTACGACATGGTTGCTCCGATACTGTAATGGAAATCACCGGCTTTGTCATTCCAGTTCAAAGAGGCATCAAATCCTCTGTATTTATAGATTCCTTCGTTTACTTGCCCCACCGTGACACCGATGATGCCGGACGTGGAATTGGCGCCGGACACAAGTATATCCGAACGTTTCTCGTAGAAACCTTCCACAGTAGCATTTAACCGGTTGTTGAGAGCGGAAAGATCAAATCCGAAAGTCGCTTTTTGGGATTTCTCCGCTACCAATCCGACTACTGGCAAGTTACCTTCGCTACCTCCTGAAACGCTTCCGGCGTTTTCGCCGAAGTTGTAACCTGCAGCATAACCGTATGACTGGCGCCATAATTCGTGGCTCAAGTTTCCATCCCAACCGGAAAGACCATAGGAGGCACGAATCTTGAAGATATTAATCGGAGTTATTTTCTCCATGAATGCTTCGTTGGATACGATCCAGGCGGCAGATATGGCAGGATAGTTCGCGAATTTGTCTCCATCCGGCAAATATGCCGAACCGGAACGGTTGAATACGGCATTAAGGGTATAACGGTCGTCGTAAGTATAGGTGGCATTCATTAAAACTGACAGATTTTTTTGTGAATTGTTTCTGCCGTTTCTATTTACTGACTGCATGTCGTAAATCAATGCTCCTCCTACCCGGTGTTTGTCAAAGGTACGGCTATAGTCCGCTTTTGCCTGGAAGTTGCTTCTGAACAACAGGTTTTCAAAAGGCTGGCTGTGTCCCAAGGTTTCGGAGTCTGTGCCCCAAATAGTAGGAGTGGTTATCAATGTGCCATCGTCGGAAATACTGGCTCCGCTGTTCATATAACGGTAACTTTTGCTGCTGGTTTCATACATTCCTCCGATGTTATCGAAAGAAATAGCCGCCTCGACTGCCAATCCCTTGGTCAGCATGTCCAGTTTTTGGCGGACGCTCAAGTCGGCGAGCAGGCTTCCGTATACATTACGGATATGTCCGTAATGTTTCAGTAAGGCAACCGGGTTCTTGTCTCCATAGACTGAACTTCCTCCAAAGATGCCGTTTTCATGACGGATGGGGAATGCGGCCGAAGGAATGCCGTAAATGTCATTGAAGATAGCGTTACGCCCGTAACGGGTTCCCCGAAGTTCTTTCAGTTTTCCGGCGATTCCGAGTTTCAGATAAGTACTTTTAGTCACGTTCACGTCCAGATTGGTACGCACAGTTAAGCGTGTATCTGTGGGCGTGGTGTCGTAACGTGTGTCTTCCGTATTTTTCTTCAGCATCGAACGGTCACGATAGTAATCTACTACGGTATAGAAACGGAACTTTTCGCCACCTCCGCTGAAAGCCATTTTTAGGTTATGTGTAAATCCGGTTTTGTTCAACGTTTCTTCCCACCAGTCTACGTTCGGATAGTCGTATGGGTAAATACCTGTACGGAAAGCCTCCAATTCCCGGATATTGTAGCGTGCGGACAGACCGTCTCCACTCAGTGCGGTATTGAGAGTGTTCGCATACGTATAGGCGTCTGCAAAGTCAGGAGAGCGGAACTGGGTGTTAACGCCGAAGTTATAGTCTACCTTTACTTTTAGTCCATTGCTTGTGCCGCGTTTGGTCGTAATCAATATTACACCGTTAGCACCGCGCATACCATAGAGGGCAGCAGCAGCGGCGTCTTTCAGTACGTAGCACGATTCGATCTCCATAGAACTAATATCGGTGATGTCGCGAGGAAAACCGTCGATCAACACTAACGGAGCATGACCGTGTATGGAGAGAGAAGAAACGTTGTCGGCTGACGAGCCTGCGCCTTGATATACGTTCAGACCGGCTACTTTCCCATATAGTGCTTTGCTGATGTCTATATGCGGAGATTTTTCGAATGCAGAAGCATTGACTCCGTTGACAGAATAACTACTGGTCTGGGAAGATACGTTTATACGGTATCCTACGCTCAAGGTGTCAGCCAGCTGCATATCCGATACCGTTGCTGGTGTCTGCGCGTTCAGAACTACCGCACCTCCCAGGAGTAGAGTGGTTAATATATAGTTTATTTTATTCATTGTTCAATAGAATATTAGTTTGCGTATCAATTTACCAACCCGGATTTTGGGTCATTCCATATCTCTTGTTGATTTCGTCTTGAGGTATCGGAGCCAGATACCATTTGGTATCCCAACTGTCTACCCAATAGCGGTCGCTTAATTCTACTTTCTCAAAAGTGAACGCTGTGGGATTGTGTTGGTCGTTACCTCTGCTCCGCAGTCCGTACAGTTGCTTTCTGAAATCGTTTTCACGACCTCTGCGCACAAGGTCGAACCAACGTACCTCTTCGAATCCCAATTCCAGTGCTCTTTCTCTCAGTACGGCTTCCAGAAACTCATCGTAATTCATGTTCTTGGGAAGTTCGGAGAGACCTACTCTCTTCCGTACATCGTTCACCAACTTGTAGGCTTCATCGTTCGGACGTTTATTCACTTCGTTGAGTACTTCCGCATATCCCAGCATGATTTCCGGCAGACGCGTATGAGGCCACTGTATCGGCCCTTCACGGTCACTGTTCTCTTGTAAGATGAACTTCATGGTCATGAATCCGCTACCGGCTTTGTAGTTGGGATGATTGAGATGGACAGGGGCGACTGTTCCATTGCAATAGGTGTCTCCCGGACAAGCCACATTTTCATACAGGCGCGGGTCACGGGTAGGTTCCATATCACCCACGGTAAAGAAAGGCTGACGGGAAGGAGACTGCCAGTTGAAGTCTTTCGGAAAATCGGTTCCGTCCGCCCAAGAGAACATATCGACATAGTTTAATGTAGGAAGATACCCCCAAGGACGGCTGTCGATATACTCCCAAATAGTGTTGACATCATATCCATGACGGGTAGAGATCAGTATTTCCGTACCGCCACGATTATAGTATGCCCGGCGGTAGGCAAGACGTCTTGCCCGATGAGTATCTTCCTCCGGCTGGATCAGCGAGTATCCGCCTTGTCTTTGCACTTCCGCAAAGAAAGCCTCGCCTGCTGCCTTTGCAGCTTCCCAACGCTGGGCGCTATAGTTGCCGTAGCAGGTATATTCGTCCGCTTGGGGATGCCATTTCTTGTCAGAGTTGAAAGTGGGGCTGGCAGCCCATTGCAGTACTTTGAATTTCAGTGCCATAGCTCCCGCCTTGGTCATACGTCCGTCATCCGCGTCATCCTGTTTCCACTTTAAGTTGGAGTTGATGACCTCGTCGAGCAAAGCTACAATCTTCTCCACGGTTTGGGCGAATGTGATGCGGGGGAAGTTCATCTCCTCGTTGACGTCTACATAGTGGTCTATCCACGTCACGCCGCCTACATAGCGAAGCATCTCGAAGTAACAAAGGGCTATAACGGTTTTCGCTTCAGCGATACGTTGGCTCTTTTCACTTTCCGACATATCGGGCACATCTTTTACATTCTCGATATAGCACCAGGCGTAGCGGATGGCAGTCCAGTCGGCTTTACTTCCATAACGGTAGGCTGCACTTCGGGGAACGTTGGTGGGACTGAGTGCGCCGTTATAATAAAGTTTTAGAGGACCGTCGTTGATGTTGTCTCGAAAACTGTAACATAAGTCAGTGAGAGATTCGAGGATGTTCACACCTAACTTCCAGTCGGAAGTGGTGGGCAGCCCGTAAGGTAATCCGGTATATGCTTTTGTCAGCACCTTTTCGGCATTTATTCTCGAAGAAAACATCTCTTTGGTGGTTGCTCCGGAACTTTCAGGCTGATTGCCCAGAAATTTATCTCCGAAACTGATTTCAGAGCAGGAAGAAGCCATTAGCAGGCATCCTAGTGCCATGAATCCTTTTAATATACTATTCATAAAGTTGTTCTTTTAGAAGTTAAGATTTAAACCAAAGCTGTACACCTTAATCAGCGGATACTCTCCATAGTTGTCAGGGTTACTTTCCGGGTCAAGGTATTTAAGCGGTGAGAAAGTCAGCAGGTTATAACCGCTGAAATTGAATCCGAGTGAAGTAAGTCCCAGTTTCTTCAAGAATTTTTTTCCGGTGAGCGTGTAGCTGAGGCTCAGACTTTTCAGGCGGAGATAAGAAGCATCTGCCAGCCAAAGAGTAGAGGGCTCGGAATTCCAGCTTTCCGAAGTTTCCGATGCACGCGGATAGACAGCACCCAATTGGTTCTCCTCTGTCCAACAACCATCATAAAAGTAGGTTAGCAGACCGCGCTTTCCTGCATTGGTATACGGGATACGGTATTCGATTTCGTACATTCTGTTGACGTTCTTGGAGCCTACCCACTGCATGGAGAGGTCAAAGCCTTTCCAGTTGAAACCCATGTTCATGCCGAATACATATTCCGGGCGGGTGGCAAAGCCGGTCACACATTTGTCATTACCGTCTACGACATGATCACCGTTGAGGTCAGCGTACATAGCATCGCCCGGATATACCTTCACGGAGGGTTGCGGAAGTTCCGGATTTAAAACTAACTCGCCACCGGCACCGGTAGTAAAGTCGCTGTACTGATAAAGACGGACAAAGTTGTACAATCCGCTGTAACGTCCCGTAGAACCGCCGGTATGGTTCATATAAGAGAACTGCTTGGGTACTTCGTCCATATAAAGGATCTTGTTGCGGGCAAAGGAGACGTTGGCATCTACGTAATAACCGAAATTCTTACCTATCCTGTCGCGCCAGCCCAAAGAGATTTCGTAACCGTGATTGTTTACCTTACCTATATTGAGGTTAGGCAGAGAGGTTGCGATAATGCTCGGAGTAGATTCTGGAGAAATAAGAATCCCCGTACGGTGTTCGATAAAATAGTCGAAAGTTGCAGACAGGCGGCTGTTGAAGAACTTAAGATCGATACCGTAGTTTTGTTTCTCCGCAGTTTCCCAAGTCACTTCCGGATTACCCATACTTGAGATGGCGGCTGCCGATTGGGATATGGGATTATTAATACCGAAACTGTAACTTCCTGAGCCACCCCATACGGCAGGCATGTACATAAAGCGGGAATTTACGCCTTTGTCGTTACCTACACGTCCCCAGGAAGCTCTGAGCTTTAAGTAATCCACTACTTTCTGGTTTTCCATAAATTTCTCGGCAGTGGCTATCCAGCCAGCTGAGAAAGAAGGGAAGATACCGAAACGTGTGCTACCCGGAGCAAAGTTTTCCGAGCCGTTATACCCTACGTTTACATCGAGCAGGTATTTGCTTTGATAGGCATACGTGGCACGTCCCACCAGTCCTACATAGTTGCGCGGCAGATAAGTGTAGCTGTCCGGATAGTAATTGCGTGATTGGTTGTACAGGATGAGTCCGGACACTTTATGATCGCCGAACATACGATCATAGTTGATACGTCCTTCGAGGTACCAGTTTTGTGCTCGTCCGCTACTTTCCGAATAGGTCAGCGGAGTATCGCTGCCGGAAGGTACGAAAATATGTGTCTTGTCGTAATCGGGATCGGTCTGGGGCATATTCCCGTTCGAGTCGAAATATGATTGGTAGTATACTGTTTGTGATTCTATGGCTCCTCCAGCACGTTCCTTATATAACTTGAATTGATTGTCGTAGGCTCCTTTGACGGAAACGCTCAGTCCCGGAGTGACGAAATCTAATTTCTGTGTGATGTCCAAGTCCATATTCAACGTCGTGTCATACGTTTGGTTGTATCCTTTTCCGTAGAATACGAACATACCATCGCGCATTACTTCTCCTAAGGGTACCAGGTCATCGGGAACCAATGTACGTACTCCATTGATAAACCCCGGTCCGGCAAAAGGATGTGACCATATTTGCGCTATCACCCAAGCATTCGGGTCGTTACCTGTACCCGACTGAACGTCGCGTGGCTCTTGTATCTTGCCTAGCACACCGCCTACACCCAATTTCATGGTAGTGGTCTTGGTCAGGTTCGCGTCGATATTGGCACGATAGTTATAGCGGTTGTAGCGGTAGTTGTTGTCATACAACTGTCCGGGAAGTTCTTTCAGTAGTCCGTTCTGATACGTATAACCTACCGATACGAAATACTGTACATTGTCGTTACCACCGGAAATGTTGACGTTGTTCTGGCTTTGGAGGTAGAGATTATGGAAGATATACTTCTTCCAATCCATGTTAGGGTACATGATAGGGTCGGAGCCTGTACGATAAGCCTCTATCTGTTCCGGAGTAAAGTAAAGTTTGGGATTGGTGACATGATCCATTTCCTGCTTCATGTTCCAGAACCGTGCAAATTCGTAACTGCCTGTCTGCTCTACCAGTGAAATGGGTTGCTGCAATCCTAGCTTGGTACTGGCGGATATTTGTGTCTTTCCCGATTTACCTCTACGGGTAGTAATCAGTATGACACCATTCGCGCCTCTTACTCCGAACACTGCGGTAGAAGAGGCATCTTTCAACACGGAGATAGTTTCTACCTCATTCGGGTCAATCTGTGAAAAGGCACGTTCGACACCATCTACCAGAATTAAGGGCTTGGACTGTGAATCATTCAATGAACCGACACCACGTACGTAAATGGCGGCGGCATCCTTACCCGGTTGTCCGGTAGTCTGTACTGAAGATACCCCCGGCAATGCACCGGCAAGGATGTTCGTGATACTTGTTGCCGGTGATTTTATCAACTCCTTGTTGTCAATAGAGGAGACGGCACTCGTAAGCATTCTCCTGTCCTGATTACCGTAGGCGATAGCTACCACTTCTACTTCACCAAGGTTCTGCGAGTCTTCTTTCAAGGTGACTGTGATAAATTTCCTGTCTCCCACTACTATTTCTTGGGTTACATACCCGATAAAGGAGATACTCAACACCGACTTTCTGTTTGGAACGACGATTGTAAAGTTGCCGTCGAAATCTGTAATAGCTCCTATGCTTGTACCTTTTACAGTTACATTAGCACCGGGAACACCTTCTTTGAGTGTTTCATCCGTTACTTTACCTTTGATAGTAATACCTTCAGGGGGTAAGGCATACATCATTGGTATGAACAAAAGAAACATAATAAGAAAACGGAATCTTAAATTACGCGCGTTTCTCATACTGTTTAATTTAATTAGGTTAATAATGAAAGATTAATAATAAAAACGAAGGGAGAAGTATTTAGTGAAGAGAGTATTATTGGTGTTTGGAACCCGTCCTGAAGCAATCAAGATGGCTCCCTTGGTGAAGGTTCTGCAACAGGATACGGAACATTTTGAAACAAAGGTCTGTGTTACGGCTCAACACCGTCAGATGCTGGATCAAGTGCTGGAGGTATTTGGTATTGTCCCCGAATATGATCTGAATATCATGGCTCCCGGTCAGGATCTTTATGATATAACTTCGAAAGTATTATTGGGACTGAGAGATATTGAGTTGCAGCGTTCCGCTATGCTTCCACGGCAAAGAAAATTGCCCTTTGGCATCGGTTAGTGCATAGTCTATCGTTGTGTTTCCGCGTAATACACTGAT
>ENA-UEYG01001303-UEYG01001303.1-human-gut-metagenome-genome-assembly--contig:-NODE-1303-length-18348-cov-6.047890_pt1 | contig 18348 bp, 20 predicted proteins | sample MGYA00242933_ERZ507934 | MGnify/ENA primary metagenome ERZ507934 (study PRJEB26167, sample SAMN06115527) | human gut metagenome | host: Homo sapiens | place: China:Zejiang | collected 2015-11-10... | reverse complement strand
AATCCTTGCCACGAAATGCGAGAAGGCAGGCTTTTGCCTGCCGTAAGCGAGCATTTCAAGTGTTAAATGCTCTAAATGCCCGGGCGACTGCGTACGCAGACGCCCGCCGTGGAGGCGATTTTGCGTCCTTCTGCCAGTGTGCGCCGGAAGGCGGAACGCAACGTTGGGCTGTGGTCCTGGCTGGACCGGCAGTGGCGTTTATGCTTCGTCGCCTTCTTCCAGCCGGGCGCGGCGGGCGGCTTCCTGTTTGCGTTCGCGGGTGCCCAGGGGGCGCAGAGCGAGGAAGTCGGCGTTCTGGTCTTGTTGGCGGCAGAAGATAAGAAAACCCGTGTGGGCGATCATGCGGTCTTCGGGGCGCAGGCGGTCGGCCAGGGGCTTCCAGCGGCGCATGAGGATTTCGCAGACTTCCACATCGCCGAAGGGGCCGCGCTCCAGCCCCAGCAGGAGTTTGCCCACCTGGTCCACTGTGGGCAGCAGAAAGCCCAGGGTGGCCCCGGGGCGCACGGCGGTCAGGGCGTGGTCCAGGTATTCCCAGGGGGTGCGCACGTCCAGAAAAAGGGCGTCAGCCCCGCTTATGGCAAAGCCGTTGGCAATGTCCTGGTGGTGCAGCTCCACGTTCCGGCCCACGCCGGCCCACGTCAGGTTGCGGCGGGCCAGGGTCAGAAATTCCTCGCGGGCCTCGTGGCTGACCACCCGGCCCGTGGGGCCGCAGAACCAGGAAAGCCCGGTGGTCAGCCCGCCGGAACCGCAGCCCGCTTCAATGATGGTCCGCCCCGGCCCGGCCCCCAGGCGCAGGCAGATGTAGGCGATGTCCTTGGGGTAGATGATCTGCGTCTGGCGCTTGAGCCCCTTGAGGCGATCGTGGAGGGTGGCCTCCTGCACCTGCATGGGCACGCCCGTATTGGTATAGAGCACGTCGCCGTAGTGGGACGCGGCCACATCCGCGGCGCGCAGCACGCCGTCGTTGCCGTGCCAGTCTTTGCCTTCTTCCAGGAGTTTTATGTAGCGGCGGCCCTTGGGCGTCACAAAAACAACAAGCGAACCGTAGGGGATCATGCGTTTCCTTCTGGCTTGAATAAGGTGGAGCGGGGGCCGGGCCCCACGCTGCGGGACGCCGCAGGCGCATGGTGCGTCGGCGTTCTGGTTTTGTCCGCGTCCTGGGGCTTGTGGTCAGAAAAGCGTCCTCTTGTCAACGGTGGACGGCGCTTTTCCTTTACAAGAGCGCGCGGCCCGTGTATAAGGGGGAATCCATTAACTATATCACAATACCTTGATATGCAGATATTAACTACACCTCACGAATTGGAAGCGCAGTGCCGCGCCTGGCGTAAAGCCGGGGATGACATCGCCCTGGTGCCCACCATGGGCTACTACCATGCCGGGCATGAAGACCTTATGACCCACGCCAGGGGTCTGGCCCGGCGGCTGGTGGTGAGCCTGTTTGTCAACCCCACCCAGTTTGGCCCCGGCGAAGATCTGGAGGCCTACCCGCGCGATCCGGAGCGCGACGCAGCCATTGCCGCCGCACACGGGGCGGACGTGTTGTTTCGGCCCGAACCCGGCCTGATGTACGCTCCGGACCACGCCACCTGGGTGGAGGTGCCGGAGCTGGCCAAAGGCCTGTGCGGACAGACCCGGCCCGTGCACTTTCGTGGCGTGTGCACTGTGGTGCTCAAGCTCTTTTTGCTCACCGGGGCGGACGTGGCGGTGTTCGGCCAGAAGGACTGGCAGCAGCAGGCCATTTTGCGCCGCATGGCGCGCGATCTCAATGTGCCCGTGCGCATCGTGACCCGTCCCACCGTGCGCGAGGCCGACGGCCTGGCCCTTTCTTCCCGCAACCTTTACCTGACGCCGGAGGAACGCGCCCAGGCGCCGGAAATTCGCCAGGGCCTGCTCTACGCCCGCAAGCTGGCGGAAGAAGGCGAAACCAGCGTCAGCCTGCTGCGCGAAGCCGTACTGCGCCGTTGGGCCGAGCGCCTGCCCCTGGGCCGGTTGGACTACCTGAGCGTGGTGCACCCCGAATCCCTCGCGCCCCTGACCGAAGCGGGGGACGCCGCCCTCATGGCCTGCGCCGTGCGCATGGGCAAGGCCCGGCTCATCGACAACATTCTGCTCCGTCCGTAACCCCTTCGCGTCGCGCTCGGCGCACCCAAGGAGAATCGCATGCAAACCAAGGGCAAATACTACTTTACTTCCGAATCCGTCACCGAAGGTCATCCCGACAAGGTGGCTGACCAGATTTCCGACGCCGTGCTGGACACCCTGCTGGCCCAGGACCCCGACGCCCATGTGGCTTGCGAAACCCTGGTGACCACGGGCATGGCCCTTATAGCCGGAGAAATAACCACCAGCGGCTACGCCGACCTGCCCAGCGTGGTGCGCGAAACCATCAGAAACATCGGCTACAGCAATTCCGGCATGGGCTTTGACTGGCAGACCTGCGCGGTCATCAACACCATCGGTCATCAGTCGCCGGATATTGCCCAGGGCGTGCGGCGCGAAAAGCCCGAAGACCAGGGCGCGGGCGACCAGGGCATGATGTTTGGTTACGCCTGTGACGAAACCGCCACCCTTATGCCTGCCCCCATCTACTGGGCGCACCAGCTCTCTCAGCGCCTTTCCCAGGTGCGTAAGGACGGTCTGGTGGACTTTTTCCGCCCTGACGGCAAGACTCAGGTTTCTTTTGAATACCAGGACGGCAAGCCCGTGCGCATCAACAACGTGGTGGTTTCCACCCAGCATGCGGAAAGCGCCAGTCAGGCCGATGTGGCCGAAGCCGTGAAAAAACTCGTCATCCGGCCTGTACTGGAACCCACCGGGTACTTTGATGAAAAGCACTGCGAAATTTTCATCAACACCACGGGCCGCTTTGTGGTGGGTGGCCCCATGGGCGATTGCGGCCTCACCGGGCGTAAAATTATTCAGGATACCTACGGCGGCAGCGGCCACCACGGCGGCGGGGCTTTTTCCGGCAAAGATCCCTCCAAGGTGGACCGTTCCGGCGCGTACATGGGTCGCTACATTGCCAAAAACGTGGTGGCCGCCGGTCTGGCCCCGGTCTGCGAAGTGCAGATCGCCTACTGCATCGGCGTGGCCCAGCCCGTGAGCGTGCTCGTCTCCTCCCAGGGCAGCGGGCACATCCCCGACGAAGTGCTTACCCGCGCCGTGCGCGAGGTTTTTGACCTGCGCCCCTACTTCATCACCAAGCGCCTGGACCTCAAGCGCCCCATCTACCAGAAAACCTCCTGCTATGGCCATTTTGGACGTGAACTTCCCGAATTTACCTGGGAAAAAACCGACGCTGTGGCCGACCTGCGCACCGCCGCCAAGGTGTAAAGGGCGGGGGAAGGGCGCTTCTGCTTCGTTGCGCCCTTGCGTGTTCCGGCAAGAAAAAACGCCGTTGCGGGCCGGGGAAAGTACCTTTGGTACGGTCCCGGCCGCAACGGCGTTGTGTTTTGTCTGGAGAAAAAAGAGACCCGTAAACTTTGAACATACCTATTTATAAAAGGAATCTGCTCAGGAATGGGGGCTGCATCCGCTGGTCGCCGGAGGCGGCCTGTTTTTCTCCTTTTCTTCGTTGTCAGCGCAACTGCGCGCCGCGCGCGCCGATGGTGTAGAAGTTGCGTCCCACGCGGGAAGCGCCGTTGAGCAGTGTGCTGGTAAGGCCCAGGTAGTCGGTCTGGGCGCGGCTGTTACTGTATTGCGACTGCAGCTGAGCGTCGGTGGCCTGGTTGCGCAAGGCCCAGGCGCGCACGTCCTGATTGGAGGCGTTGTTTTCGGCCTGTTGTCGGAGGGAAAGGGCGTCCAGTTCGCCTTTTTCGGCCGTATCCAGGTTGCGGTCCAGGGTGGAGCCCACGTCTACGGTCGCGCCGCCGGCTCCGGCTTCGGCACGTTGGCTGCCGATGATGCGGGCGGCCTCCTGACGTTTTTTCACGGCGTCTTCATAGCCCTGACGTCGCTCGGCGCGGGCGGCTTCTTCTGCCACCTGGGCGTTTTGCTCGGCAACCTGGGCGTTGCGGCTGGCCAGCCGGGACTGGTAGTCGTTCTGGGCCTGCTGGTTGGCAGACTGCTGCAGGGCGCTGGCCGTGCCCGCCACAGCTCCGGCCAGGGCCACGGCGGCGGTAATGGCGGCGGCCGTGCTGGTGGCTATGGCCATCAGCGCACCTCCTTGTGCCAGACGGTTTCTGTAAGGCGCGCGCCCAGCCGACGGTAGAGGGCGTCGCAGGGGCGCGAGGCCGGAGAGCTGTACTGGATGAGCCCTACGCCCCGTTGGCGCAGGGCGGTTTCGGCGTGGTGCAGCAGGTGCAGGGCATTGGGACCGCGCCGGAGGTCGGGGCGCAGATAAAGGCCGTCCAGGGCGGCCAACAGCAGGCCCCGGCGGTGGGGACAGGGCACCAGGGTAAAGGCGGCGTAGCCCGCCAGCGTTCCGTCCTGCCGGGCCGTGCTCAGGTGCAGCATATGCAGGGCTTCCAGCTCGGCGTAGCGGGCCAGGTCAAGCACCTTGTTTTGCGGCCCGTGCAAGGGGGCCTCCACCTCCTGCCAATGGGCGTCGGCCAGGGCGCGGGCTTCCTGTCCGGCGTCGGCCAACGTTTCGCTTTGTACGCAGAACACAACTGCCTCCTTGAAAAACAGGTTCATGATCGGGCGCTGTTTGCCAATGCCGCCACAAAAAATTCTATTTCCCCTAGAGCAGTTATCGAATGAAATGAGCTAACTGCTCTACAAGGATTTTATTGAAAATCCTTGCCACGAAATGCGAGAAGGCAGGCTTTTGCCTGCCGTAAGCAAGCATTTCAAGTGGTAAATGCTCTAGCCGAAGGCCGTATCCACCACCAGGGCCAGGAGCCGCCACGGCAGGGGCCTGTCCTGCACCAGCCATACGGAGGTCTGGGCGTCCTGACCGCCGCCGGGGGTGAACTCCAGGTCGCCGGAGAAAGGTTCACAGGGCGCGCCATACGTTGCGGGCAGGAAGGGGAAGTCGTAGAGGGTTTCCCGGTCCGGGCCGTATTTGCCGCCCACGCTGCGGTAGAGGCGCACGGCGCAGCGCCCGTAGGCCCGGCGCTTGCCCAGGGTGGAACCGGTCTGTGCGTCGGCCTCCACGGGCAGAGGGGCCAGGGCGGCCGTGTAGGCCAGGCCAGCGTGCACCACCTTGGCCGGGTAGGGCAGGCTGATTTGCCCGCCCTGTACCACGCAGCCTTCCACAGGACTGCCGTCGGCCAGCACGGACACTTCCCGCCCTTCCAGATGGTCCAGCCCCGTCACCACGTCCAGGCCTGTTTCACTGCGCTGGGTGATGCCGCAATCCACAAAGAAGGCCTCTTCAATGGCCGTATCCTGGCCGAAGGGCGCTTCCAGCTTTTCCAGAAAATGACGGGTGACGCCGTTCACCTGCCGTTCCACCACCAACAGCAGCACGTCCGAATCTTCGCCGGAGAGGACGGACACGGAGCGCACCTTGCCATCCGTGGGGTGGCGGGACCAGCCATAAATTTCATGCTCCTTCATGTAGGTGAGGGCCAACAGCGTGCCATCGTTGCGCACGCACCAGATGGTGGAACTTGGGGTCTGCTGGTAGGCCCACTGCAAGATGCTGTAGCCGTCAAAAAGGTGCGGGGCCATGATGGAGAGGTCGTTGCCCGCGTAGCCGTCTTTTTCCAGCGAATAGAACAGGTCGCGTACCCGCGAACCGTGGCGCTGCACGTGCATGACGGAGTTGCCGATAATGAGCGGCGCAAGCCCGCCAGAGCTACCCCAGTAGCTTTGGGCCACAATGCTCACGCCCGAAGGCGTGATGACGCCGTCTGTGCCCGTGGCCTTGTATTCGCTGCCGGAGGTGCCCAAAAGCAAATCGCCAAAACTGGCTATCCACTGGATGCTGTCAATGGAGCCGGAGGCAATCATGTATTCCACGGGGTCGTCGTCCTGCAGGGGGCGGGACTTGCGGAAGTTTTCAAAATCCCCGGTGCGGGACATGTAAAAGTAGCCGGGGCTTTTTTTGCCGCCGCCCAGGGCCATGCGCTGCTGATGAAAAGCCACGACGCCGGGGTTGTTGCCGTCGGCAAAGGGGTCCCAGTCTTCCTTGGGCGTATCGGAGGTGTCGGCTTCGTAATTGTTATCGATAAATTTCAGGGTTGCGCCGGCGGCAAACACGGGGGAAACGGCATAAGCCCCCACCGTGCCGGAGGGGTAGGCTGCGTTGTTGCCCAGCTGGCCGGTGGTATAGGTGCTGTATGTGCCACTGGGGTCGCCGTCTTCGCAGGGCAGCATGACCCAAAAATAGCTTTTGCTCGTGGAGGTGGAAGAAAGCCAGGTTTTTGTCCCGTTCGAGTTGTTGAGATATCTCCAGGTGGTGGTATTCGTTGTTTTTGTCACCCGAACAAAGGCCTTGTTATCAAGGATAAAGGCGTTCTGCGTAGTGGATGCGGACACTTTGAGCTTGCTGGTGCTGTCCACATTGGCGGTGTGCCCATTGCCGTTGACCACGGTGCGGGTAATGCTGCCAGCATAGTGACTGATGTCGCAGGTCAGACTGCCCATTTTGAGGCCAGCCAGCTCGCCGCCCTCGGCGCTGGCGGCCTTGGTGACGCCGATAAAGCCGTAGTACCCGGCTTCTTCGCGGTAAACGTTGTATTCCGTAGCGTCGTCCACGGCCGACCAAGTGACAGTGGCGCTGTTGCCCTGCACCCAGTCAGAGGGATGTTTGCCCGTGGTGACGGCTCCTGCTTCTGACGGCAAGGATTCGCGGCCGTCGTCGTCCACGGCCACCACCTTGTAGCGCAGTGTGTAACTTCCGGCAGTGCCGCTGAACTTCACCGTGGGCGCGGCTGGGGCGTCCAGGCTCTGGTTCAGGACGACCTCTTCAATCTCCCAGGCGTAGCCGCCGCCTTCCGCATCCGTGCGCAGGATTTTTTGCAGGGGGTAGTCCGGATGGGCCAGATAGACCACGTCGCCCACTTGCGCGTAGGAAAGACGCAGCAGGTCGGCAACGGTATAGGGCGTGACCACATCCACATCCATAAGGGCCGTGCCGTCGCTTACGCGCAGGCGGTGGCCCGAGAGGATAAGGACAAAGTTCTGTCCGGCCTCTTCATTGAAGCTGAAGGGGATGAGCACGGCATTTTCCTCCCCCAGGTCGGCCACAAAGCGGGTGCCGGAGCGCCGGGCCGCGTCGCCGTGCAGGCCTGGCAGCATGTTTTCCATGCAGGCCACGCAGTTGCGGTAGCGGGTCAGGTCGTAGCGCGCCCCCAGGGTGGGGGAGATTTCGCCGCCGGTAAAGTTTTGCAGGGCTATGCGCATGGGTCAGACCCCTTGCACGGCTGGCAGTTCCGGCCAGGGCGTCAGTTCGCCGCCGCCGTCCCACGGCGCACCCTCCTGGCCAGGCAAGTCGCGCAGTGTCTGGCGGTAGGCCCTGATGGCGGCCAGGCTGTCAGCGCTACTAGGGTAATCCGCTAACAGATACTTGTCCGTGTCGCCCAGCTTAGCGTCACGCACGGCGCGGAGCTGTGTAAAGAGATCCTCCTCTGTGGGCGGGGGCGGTGGGATGAATACAATGCTCCCATATTTTGCAACTGATGTGTTGTGAGGTCCTACAAAACTTTCGTACACCGACATTCCAGCATCTGAAATCGCTGCATCTGATAGCTCGTGCCATTGCGAATTGAGGAACGCAATTCGGTCCTCCTGGCTCGCTACGCGCAATACAAAGCCATTTGATGCTATGAAAATTCCGTACATATTTCACCATTCCATATTTATTGATAGGCTTTTAGCTGTATGTTAGCACCTGCAGTGAGTTCTATGACGCGAATAATAACTGTTTCTTTATTTGGAAATACTATGTAGCAGTTTGACGATGCGTATTTTCCATCGGTACTATAGCCAAGTACATAGCCAGATGTTGCAGATGTACCTGTTTCTCCTTGTCCACCGTCAGCACCGCTTATAGTCTTTAGCTTTGCAATTCCTGTGGGCGTACTCCTGTTCATTACTATAAAAAGTGGCTTTCCAATTACGACACCAGTTATCTGCCAGTCCCCAGGCATGGATGGCTTAGTCGACAACAGGAGTGATGTACCCACCTGCATGGCTGTGTCCCAAGCACATTTTTGCGTTGCTAATGCCGTGCCAGTGGCGGCAACTGTATCCGTTTTCGTTATCCAATCGTCCAGCTTCCCACTTGCGTCAGCCTGCGGCACGGCGTTGGCCGTGGGCGTGGGGGTTACAACACTGCCTACGCTCAAAAACGCCGGGCCGTTGTCAAGCGTCGCCCCCGTTACCATGTCCGCAGCCGTCGCAACACGGCCGATTCCCCTCGTGCTTGTGGTGGCTGACTGCGTTTTTCCCTCAACTGCTTCAACCCTGGAAACAAGGTTATCCGGCACCGCGTCTTTTGCCTTGTGCGCGTAGTGTTTGGCGCTGTATTCCCCGGACTGCACTGGCACATCTGCATCTTCAGAGGCCCAGCGCCGGGAGAGGTCTGCACTGTCAGCGGCGGCGGTGGCGCTGTCAGCCGCAGCTATGGCCTTTTGGCTGGCCGTAGTCGCGCTGCCAGCGGCAGCAGTCGCACTACTGGCTGCGGCTGTAGCCTTTTGAGTAGCTGTGGTCGCGCTGCCAGCGGCGGCTGTAGCACTACTGGCTGCGGCTGCGGCCTTTTGGGTAGCCGTAGTTGCACTACTGGCCGCAGCTATAGCACTGTCAGTTGCAGCGGTAGCGCTGCCAGCGGCATTGTCGGCCTGCGTGGCTGCGTTTGCAGCACTGTCAGCTGCAGCGGTAGCCTTCTGGCTGGCGAGGTCTGCACTGTCAGCGGCGGTGGTGGCTTTTTGGCTGGCCGTAGTCGCGCTACTGGCTGCGGCTGTAGCACTGTCAGCCGCAGCGGTAGCAGAAGCGGCCGCGCCGGTTGCGGATTGTTCCGCCTGGTCGCGGGCGTCAAAGATATCTTCGACCATGTCCTCCGGCGTGGTCGCGCTCGTGGCCGACAGCTTGACAGCGCGGCTCAAGCCCTCGCGTAACTGCTGCCGTTCGGCTGCGGCCTGGTCCAGGGCGTCTTCAATAACCTGGGGGTCGAAGCGGGAGGCGGAAACCAGGTCCACTTCCTGAACAAAGGGCATGTCGCGGGTGATGGAGAGCACGGCCCCGGCGGGCAAGGGGCTGCCTTCGCGCAGGTAGACGACGCTGCCGCCGCTTTCGGTAAGGCTGATGCTGCACTGGGCGGTGACGTCTTCCTCGGTCTGCTCTGTGGCGCCTGGCATGGTGACCGTGACGGTGAGCTGGTCCGCGCTCCAGACCTTGAAGGCAAAGGGGAACGTGGTGGCAACGCCGTTGCCGTGGAAAACGGTGCGGCTGGGGCTGAAGGGCATGGTCATGGCAGAGGCTCCTTAAAGAATGTCAGCGGGCCAGAAGCCAGGGGTCTTCCGCAGGGCGCTCCCTGCGTTCTGAGGCGTCGGCGGCCTGGGCTCGCGGCAGGTCGGCGGCATAGAGCTTCTCCAGTGCGGCGATCTGCTGGCCCGCATCTTTGAGCAGGGGTACGGCCACCAGGGCCGCCAGCTTGCGGGCCAGAATGTGGGCGAAAAGGTCGTCGAACAGGCGGGGGTTTTGCACGTCTTCTGTGTACAGGGCCAGGGCGCGGTCCGAATCCGTCAGCAGCAGAGGGGCGTCCCCGGCGGCGTTGCGGCCCAGGCGAAAGGGGCGCGGCGCAAGGCCCTGGTGCCGTACGGCGTGCACCTTGAGGCACAGGTCGGGCAGGGCATAGGCAAAGCCGAATTCGGGCGCGTAGCCTTCGGGCAGGGCCTGCGGCGCGAGCCAGGCCCTGCGCTGGGCGAAATTCCAGGGAAAGTCGCGCAAAACCTGCCGCCGGGCTGTATCCCAGTACAGCCGACACTGCAGGGCTTCTGGTGTATTTTCCTGTTCCGCGGCTACGCCGCGTGCGCCCAGGAAACCCAGGGCGCGGTTCCAGATGCTGATTTGATTGATGCTCATGCCACGCTCCTGAAAAATGGTTTGCGGAGGCCAGGACAGCGGGACAAGGCCGCTGGCGGCAGGGGAAAAGGGGAGACATCCGTCCCCTTTTTCCCCAGAGGTGCGCGCTCAGCGGACCATGAGGGCCGCTTCGTAGGGCAGGTCTTCTTCTCTGGTCAGGGCGGCGAAGATGCGGCCCTGGCTCACGTTCTGCCCGGATACGGGCGTGAGGGAAAAACGCAGACGCAGGTAGGGCTGGCGCGCGCCCTGGGGCAAAAAGCGCAGGTAAGGCCGCGCGCCCAGATCCAGAGTGGGGGCCGCCGCGCTGTGGGCAATGCTGACGCTGCCGCCCGGCACGCTGGTCCAGGGGCCGTCGGGCTGGGCGGCCTGCTCCATGTCAATGCTCAGATTCTGGACTTCGGCGGGCAGAAAGGCTTCGGTAACGGAGAGGCGCAGGGGCATGGGCTCCATGCGGCCCGGCAGCTTGCAGGCGGTCAGGGCCACGGTGTTGCCCGTGGCGTTGGCGGTGAGGGAGCCTTCAAAAAAAACGGCGTTGCGATCGATGATGGCCATGGGATCTCCTTGCGGGATGTGGAAGTGAGGGGCGGGATGGAACTGAAGGATGGCCCCGCCCGGCGCGCGGGGCCCCGCCGGGCGGAAGCCGCGGGGCTAGACGGGGTCTTCGGTGGAAAGCACGGCGTCGCACTGGCGCACGGGCCGGCCGTGAAGCACGGGCACGGCTTTGGCGTCAAAAAATTCGCCGTACTGCAGCTGCACGTTGCCCGCGTCGGAATTCTGCAATTCCAGGGCAGTGAGCACATCGGCATTGGCGTACCACACCGCTTTCTGACGCAGATGCTGGGGCATGCGGTTTTTGGCTTCGATGGTCAGCTTCTGCAGGTCCACAAAGCCGCTCTGGCCCTTGCGTTTGCCCAGGGCCGCCACGGGCAGGTTGGCGATGCGCGCCACGCCGCGCCAGTCACGCACGGCCAGGCCGCAACGCCAGTTGTACTTATCGCCCACCACCTGGTATTTGCGGCCGTCCGGATCCTGAGTCATGTAGGTTTTGAGATCCTCGTGAGAGAGTCCGCCCGTGCTGCCCTTGGGGTAGACTCCATGCACGGACTGCGCGCCCCAGGCGACCAGCCAGAGCGAGGTGCAGCCGGTGGCGTCGCGTCCGCCGGCGTCCAGCACGTTGTTGGCGTCCTGAGCCGGGTAGCGCATGGCCAGGCCGTTGAATTCGTCAGGGTTCAGATTGCTGTTGCCGTAGAAGAGGGTGGCGGCCACCTTCTGACGCATGGCCTCGGCAAAGGCGATGCCTTCGCTCATGCGGAAGGCCCGGTCGCGGCTGCCGTAAAGACGCAGCTCCTCCACATCCAATTCCATAATGGCTTCGAGAATGCCGCAGCCTTCCTTGACCTGGCTCCACTGGGATTTACTGGGCGGCGTGCCCTGGTAGAGCCTGCGCCAGTAAACTTCCGGCAGGCCGGTGCGGATGCGGGTGAGGTGGCCGTCGCTCTGGTTGGCCTCCATCCAGAGCACATCGTCCACGATGTCGTTGGTTTTGTTCATGAGCTCAATGATCTGCCCGGCTTTTTCACCGCGGTAGAACTGTTCCATTTCCGCCAAAGAAACCACAAAACCCAAAGAAGTGGCCATAGTTGCCTCGTTGGTTGCAGGGTGTGACAGTAAAAAAGGGGAATCTAGCCCCGCGCGGACCAGCCCGCGTACATGCGTTCTTCCAGGGGCGGCATGGCGGCGCTGTGGGCCTCGCCGCGCACCAAGCCGTCTTCCATGAGGGCGTCGGCAATGTTGTTGAAGAAGCGCAGGATGGACAGGTTGTTGCCGTAGCCGGTTTCCTCCAGCAAACGGCCGATGTGACGATCCGGATCAAAGCGGTCCAGGGCCAGCTGGGCGCGGGCCACGCTGGCGGAGAGGTTTTCGCCGCCCAGCTGTGGATCCTGGGCGGCTTCGCGCCGCCACTGGTCCACCTGGGCCTGCCAGGAGGCGCGCTGGGCGACCTCGTGCTCCCGCAGCTTCTGGGCCAAGGGATCCTGCGCCGGGGCGTCGGGCGTCGCTGTGTCCGGCGCGGGCATGTCGGGCGCGGGGGCGCTTTCCGCGGGGGCAGGCGCGGCGGGCGCGCCGTTGGTCCCGGTAGTGTCCGGGCCGGGGGCAAGGGGCAGGTCAGGGGTGGTCTGGCTCATGGTCTTCGTCCTCCTGTGGGTTGAGCAAACGGGGCAGATATTCCGGGTCGGCCCGGCGCAGCAGGCGCAGCAGACGCGCGCCCACGTAGCGGCGGCCTTCGGTAAAGCCCAGGCGCAGGGCGTCCGCGCCGGGCGGGGCGTCTTCCAGGTTCAGGGCGCTGAAGCAGCGGCATTCTTCCAGCAGCCAGCGCAGCAGCAGGCGGCCCTGGGGGTGGGCCATAAGGCCCGTGAGCGCCTCGCGCAGAGCCGCTTCCGCCTGCAGAACGCGGCTTTGGGCCAATTTTTGTCGTTTTTCGGCCTGTTCATATGGGGCAAAGGCGTCCATCAGCGGGCCTCCTTACGAGGAGGCGCTGGGCTTGGGGCCGCTGCCGCGGCAGACGGCGGGGACCATGCCGGGCGGCCCAGGCCGCGGATCAGGTCGGCCAGACCGTCCAGGGCCGAACCTTCCTGCCCTTGCGGGCCGTGCAGCGGCGTCTGGGCCAGCTGGCGCGCCATGTCCACGCCCTGGCGCAGGTTTTGGGTCAGGGCGGCCACGCGGGACGATTCCGCTCTGGCGGCCCGCAGTTGTTTTCGCTCCTCCAGGGGACGGCTCAGGCTGACGGGCAGGCCCAGGCTGTCGGCGTAGCTGTCCAGCAGCCGGTCCACGTTGAGGGCGTCCAGGGCTTCGGGCCAGGCGGCGGAGGCTTTAAGGGTCAAGGCCAGATATTGGCCTGTGGCGCTCACGCCCACCAGTTTTTGCGCCTGGGCCAGCAGGGAGACGAACTCCACCTTGAGGCGACGGCCCGTGAGCTCCGGCGGGCAGGGCGGCAGCATGTCCAGCTCGGCCATGCACAGGAAGGTGCGGTCCATGAGCGGGATGAACAGCTCGTCGTGCAGGCGTTCCAGCACGGGCCCGATGAGCACCAGTTTTTCCTCCTCGCGGGCGGCGATCTCGCTGGCCGTGACCCGGCTGCGGCCTTCCAGAATGAGCTTGAAGAGATCGTTGTAGAGCCCGTTGCGGATTTGGTTCTGCACGGCTTCCATAGCCTTGCGGGCCGTGGCCAAGTCCGGATTGACCTGCAGGAGCGGCGTGGCCGCCTGGGGGCTCTGGCCGGGGGCGCTGTCCACATAGTTGATGCCGCCTGGGGTCAGGTCGAGCCCCACGGAGCGCAGGCCCGCGGCTACGCTCATGGGCGGATCCACGGCCTTATGGATGGCCTTGAGGGTGGTGACGCCCATTTGTTGCAGCATGCGGCAGTCGGGCAGGGCGTCCATGGCCGGGGAGCGGCCGTAGACGTCGTTGCCGGCCACGTCCCAGCGTGGTCCGAAGCCGGGGAAGGAGCGGAAGCCCGACTGCCGCAAAGGGTGCCCCTGGCCTTCGCGCCCTTCCAGCCAGTACACCGAGGCCACGGGCATATGCCGGGCCGTGAGCAGCGCGGGGTTGCGCTCCGTGCGCGGATATACGGCCTGGATGACGTTGTGCCGGGCATCAGGCTGCACCGCGGCCTGGCGGCGCAGGCTTTCCGGCAGGGCCGCCGGGCCGAAGGCCTGGAGCAGCTGGCGCAGGGTCATGGCCGTGCGGCGGAAGACCGTGTCCACCCGCCGGGCCGCGTCGCAGTCCAGGACGTATTCCCCGGCGCAGAGGGGCAGAAAGCGGAAGCCGCCGCGGACGTCGGCCAGCTCAAACACAAAGGCCGTGCCGAAAGCGCCCAGTTCACCGTAGATGGTGTGCATGGCGTTGTAGAAGTTGGAGCGGTGGAAAACCGCGCGCATGCGCGCGGCCACCTCGTCCAGCCAAGCCTGTACCGGGCGTTGGCGGGCCAGGTCCGCGTCATCCAGGCTGAGGCGGAACCAGGGCCGGGCCGGACTGGTCAGCCCGCCTTGCAGCCCTGCCGCCAAGGTGCGCATGGCCAGAATGCCCGTAGCGTCTACCAGCCGACGGTTGAGCAGGGGGCCTTGTTCTGCCGCGTCCGCTTCGGGCTGCAGCCGACAGCGGGTGGGCAGAAAGTGGTCCGCCAGGCTTTGCCAGGCCGTGTCCCAGGGGGCGCGTCGGCGCAGCAGGGCCTGATAACGCCGGACCAGATCCGGAAGGCGGGCGCGTAGCGCGTCTTCGCCTGTGGGGGCGTTCTGTGTTTCCCGGTTGGTCATGATTATTGCCCCAGCAGGGTTTTGCGGGTGGTTTCCGCCCGGTTGAGCGGACTGGTGTGCACAGCGGCGTAGAGCCCGGCTGCGCGGGCGGCCTTGTCCTTCTGGATCTGGCGGGCGGCCGTGGCCGCTTCTGTGACGGGCTTCTGCACTTCCTGTTTGGGTACGGGCGTCACTTCGGGCACGCTGGGCGTGTCGGCGCTGCCTCCTCCGAATCCCATAAGAGCCTCCTTGGGGTTGACGTTGCGCAAGTCTGACGGTGTGCAGCAGACCAGCACGCCGTCCACAAAGCGGTTTTTCCGGGCGTGACGGCAGGCTTGCGGCAGCCGGGCCAACAACCGAAAACCGCAGGCTTGGGCCAGACGCCAGGCGTGGCGGTTGGGCGCGGGACAAAGGCCCAGCACCGCCGCGCAGTCCAGCCGGGTAAAAGCCCAGGCCAGGCCGTCGCGGGCCATGGGCACGGCCAGCCGGGCCGCGGCCCGGAAGGTGGTGAAATCAAATTCCCAGAGCTTGCCCCGGCGCGGCGTGAACAGGGCGCAGGCCAGCATGGCGGCGGGGTCGTGCCCGCCTGCGGCCGGATAGCAGCAGAGCAGCACGCCGTGGGCCGGGTCCGTAATGCGTTGCCAGTCGTCCAGGCTGGGGGCGGCAAAGGCGCTCATGGCGCAGCCCAGCAGCCCTTCGGCAGACATGCGGACAAAAACGGCGTCGCGCGTGGCCTGGTCCTGGGCGGGCAGGTAGTGGAAGCAGGGCATCAGTCTTCTCCGAACATGTTGTAGCGGGTTCTGGCCCGGCGGCAGCCGTCGACGGTTGCCGCCACGGGACGAAAGCCCGTGGCCGCGTAGCGCAGGGCATCGGCCCCGTGGCTGGTCCAGTCGTGCAGGGGGCCGGAGCCTGGTCCGCCGGGCCGCCACTGCCGCCGGTAGGCGCGCAGGGCCTTGATGCCCGTGGCGCAGTGCTCCGCGTCAAACCAGCAGCGCGGCAGCAGGCGGCGCACGGCGTCGATGCCGTCGGCCAGGGGCAGGGCCGGGGCCAGACTGAAACGCAGACCCATGCGCGCCGCGCATTCCCAGCGGCTCTGGCCTGTGCCCAGTTCCCGCACCCGGATGTCCTGCGGGGCCAGATGCTGGCCGTAGCAAAAGCCCCGGCCAGGCAGATCCTCCCCCGGCGCGGCCGGGCCCGCCGGGCGGGCTTTTTGCTCCAGCACCCGCACATAGTGGGCCAGCCCTTCGCCTGAGGCTTCGTAGTAGTCCACAAAGCGCCAGGTTCCCGATGGCTCCACCTGGAAAAACCAGATGGCCGTGGCGTCGTCCATGCCCAGGTCCCAGGCTGTGTGCACGGGCAGTTCCGGAGCCACGGGCAGGGCGGCGATGCGCCCTTCGCGTTCGGCCGCGTCCACCAGGGGCGCGTAGTAGGCCCCGCGCACCGCAGCGGCGAACGAGCACTCGAATTCCTGCGCAAACTCCGCCGCCTCCATGCTCTGGCGCGCGGCCTCCAGCTCCGCCTGCGGCAGGTAGCCCGTCTGCGAAGCGGGAAAGCGGAAACGCGACCACAGTCCGCTTTGGTCCGCGCCGGCCTGCTGCCAGACGTCATAGAGCAGGTTATCCGTGCCGTGTGGCGTGCCGCAAAACAGCGCCCGTCCCTGGCGATCCGCCAGCATGGGCCGCAACACCTGGCTCCAGACCTGCCGGGGCATGTCCGCCGGTTCGTCCAGTACCAGGTCGTCCAGGTACAGGCCGCGCAGGGCCTGGGCGTTTTCCGTGCCCAGCAGACGGATGCGCCCGCCCGTGGGCAGCAGACAGGCGAGCTCGCTTTCCAGAAAGCGCGTGCCCGGTACTGCCCCGGCAAAACGGCGGCAGTAGTCCCAGGCTACGGCCTTGGCTTGCCCCAGAAAGGGTGCGGCGTAGGCCGCCCGCCAGTCCTCCCGGCCTGAAAGGAGAGCCTGACGGATCAGGTCGTTGACGGCCGCCACTGTTTTGCCGAACCGCCGGTGGCAGAGCATGACGCAGAAGCGCGTGCGTTCCTGGTGGAAACGCCACTGTAACGGACGCGGCGTATAGGGAATGACGTGGAGCATGGCGACCTGCGGGTTGCTGTTTGAAGGTCCGCGCCGGGCGGGTCCAGCACGCTGGAGGGGCGGATGGCGCGTGGGCAGCCTGCGCTTATGGGAAAAGGGTTTCCCAAGAGCGCTACCCCTGGACCGGCGGAGCGGTTTTCTTTTTGATCCGACTATGGTTTTTTCGGGGGCTGATCCGGAGCGGGACCGGCCCAGGTTACGCGCAGGCGTGGGGCCTGGGCCGGCGCGGCGGCCGCGTCCAACGCGCCGAGGATGGCGTGGAGTTCTTTGATTTCTTTGACGATATCAATGCTTTTTTCAGCTATGTCGGCTCGATTCAGGCTGTTGGTGAGCAGGGCGAGGCGTTCTTCCAGGCTGCGCAGCAGCCCCTGCACGCCGGAACGGGGTTGCGCCGGGGCGCGCCGGGCGGCCATCAGCGGCGGGCTCCGGCGGCGCTGCCGCTGTAAGGCTGTCGGCGGACGGGCAGGCTGTGCAGGCGGTCCTCCTGACGCTCCAGGCCGTGTTCCAGCCGGGTCAGCAGGCGGTCCAGACCGCTCATGCGGGCGCTGAGGGCCTGCAGCTCACCGCGCAGGGCGGCCAGTTCGTTGTGCAGGCCGGTGAGGGCCGCCGTGCCGGGGATGGCGCGCAGGCCATTTTCCAGCCCGGCCAGGCGGCGGTTGGTGGCGGCTTCGCAGCGGGCCTCGCGCTGCAAATGCAGCAGATAGTCGTCCTGGCGGACAAAGGCCCGGCGCAGGCTCCAGAGGGCCCAGGCAAACAGGGCCTGGACCGCCAGCACCAGCAGGCTTGCGCCCGTGGAGGAAAAAAGGTCGATAGGCATGGGTTGCGCTCCGTGGTTGCAGGTGAAGGGGCGGCGGCAAAAGCCTTGTGCGGCTAAAAACCCAGGCCCAGCATGCCCAGCAGCAGGCCCATGATCTGGTCCAGGGCCGAGGGCGGCAGGCTGGCGCCCCAGGAGGCGAAAAACAGGGGGATGACAATGAGCCTTCCCACCACTTCCCAACAGAACAGCAGGCTGAGCATCCAGCCCAGAAAGGAGCGCCAGAGCCGCAGCCGACTTTGGGGCGCGCCGGCCACTTCCGCTTCATTGATACGACTTTGCGCCGCGTTCTGCGCATTGTGGTCGGGCAGGACGCGCTGCAGGGCCGATCCCGCCATGGTGCCGAGGCCGCTGAAAAGTTTGCCGAGCAGGGTCCACATATCAGTCCTCCTCCCGTTCCAGCCGGGCCAGATAGTTGTGCAGGTCGCGCACCCGGTTGCGCCAGCCCGCAAGAAAGGCCTTCATGGAGGGGCGACGGGCGGCCAGATCGCGGTAAAAAGCCTCGCGCAGGCGCAAGGTCTGGCGGGCTGCGTACCAGTGCAAACCGGCTGCGGCCAGAGCCGCGGCCAGTTCGGCCGTGCGTTCGCCCATAAGACCGTCTTCGGCAATGGCCGTGTAGTGGTCCAGCTGGGCTTCACCCGTGGCGTTCATGGCCTGCTGCATCTGGCGCACGGCGCGCGCCGGGCCCTGGTTTACGGCCCCGTCGTAGAGCACAACGGCCAGGGGCAGGGGCAGGGCCGCGCATCCCAGGGCGTCCCAGAAGTGTTTTTTGAACAAAACCTGCGCCTGCGCTTTGGTGCAGGCACGGATGTCGTCGGCGTCCACATCGCCGTCCGTATCCAGGTCCAGTCCGTCGCAGGGGCAGGCGGCGGTGGCGCGGCGGACGCACTGGGCGCAGTTGCGCTGCTGGCGCAGGCATTCTTCTCTGGCCTGACGGGCCAGATCCTGCACCCAGCGCAGGGAAACGCCGTGGTTGGTCAGGCCGCCGGGGTCGGCAGGATGGTCGGTCAGGCCGCCCTCCCAGAGGGCGGTGAAGGCGTGGGCTTTCTGAAACGCGGTAGCGGACATGACGGGCTCCTTGCTGGTGGACTTAGCTGTCGGTGCTGTTTGCTGAGGGTCCCGACGCGGCGGAGCTACTAAGGCGCAGTTTCCGGTAAGGAACGTTTCGTCGTATAAAT
>ENA-UEYG01001265-UEYG01001265.1-human-gut-metagenome-genome-assembly--contig:-NODE-1265-length-18648-cov-3.217167_pt1 | contig 18648 bp, 17 predicted proteins | sample MGYA00242933_ERZ507934 | MGnify/ENA primary metagenome ERZ507934 (study PRJEB26167, sample SAMN06115527) | human gut metagenome | host: Homo sapiens | place: China:Zejiang | collected 2015-11-10... | reverse complement strand
AACCGGGTGGAGGACACCGCCCAGGTGGTTCACTCCCTGGCCAAGTGGAAGCGCCTGGCCCTCAAGCGCTACGAGTTCAAGCTGGGCACCGGCCTGTACACCGATATGAACGCCATCCGGCGGGATGAGCAGCCCGACAATCTCCATTCCGTCTATGTGGACCAGTGGGACTGGGAAAAGGTGCTCGCCCCCAGGGACCGGAACCTGGAATATCTCCAGCGGACCGTATCCACCATCGTGGACGCCATCTGCCAGACCCAGACCACGATCCGGGCCATGTTTCCCCAGCTCTCCCCCCTGCCCGGCATCAGCCGCGAGATCTCCTTTGTCACCACACAGGAGTTGGAGGACCGCTTCCCGGCGCTCACTCCAAAGGAGCGGGAGGACGCCTGGGTGAAGGACCATCCCACCACCTTTCTCATGCAGATCGGCGGGGCCCTCAAGTCCGGCAGCCCCCACGACGGCCGGGCCCCCGACTACGATGACTGGACCCTCAACGGCGACATTCTGGTGTGGAACACGGTGCTTGGCCGGGCCTTTGAGCTCTCCTCCATGGGCATCCGGGTGGACCCCGCCGCCCTGGACCGCCAGCTTTCCCTGGCCGGCTGCGACGACCGCAGAACCCTGCCTTTCCACAAATCCCTGCTGGCCGGCGAGCTCCCCCTCACTGTGGGCGGCGGCATCGGCCAGTCCCGGCTCTGCATGCAGCTTCTGGGGAAGGCCCACATCGGCGAGGTTCAGGCCAGCGTGTGGGACGAGGAGACCATCCGGGTCTGCCAGGAGGCCGGGGTGATCCTCCTCTGAGCCATGGCGAAAAATCTTTATGAGACCCTCACCGGAGCGCCCAAGCCCCGGAAACGCTGGACCCCTCTGCGGATCGTCCGCTGCTTCCTGCTCGTCTACCTGCTCTATTTCGCCGTGGGCGCCCTGCTTCCCTTCACCCTCCACCCGGGGGTGAGCGCCGCCGTGCAGGGGCGCTTCGACCCCGCCGCTTTTCGGGGTTCGGACTCCACGGACCGGGCGGCTCTGGTCCTGGACAATCAGGATGCCCTGGGCCTGCGCCTTCAAATGATCGCCGGTGCGGAGGAGTCCATCATCCTCACCTCCTTCGCGGGCACGGCGGGGGCCATTCTCGTGGGGGTGCCCATCGGCCTGATGACGGCCATTTTCCTGTCCAAGGTGGCGCCGCCTAAGTTTGCCGCCGTAGTTCATGCGGCAGTGGAACTGCTGGCCGGCATCCCCTCCGTGGTGTACGGCCTGGTGGGTATGATCCTGCTGGTGCCCGCCATCCGGGTGGCCTTTGACCTGCCCTCCGGCGCCACGCTCCTGGCGGCTATCATCGTGCTGGCGGTGATGATTCTGCCCTCTATCGTCTCCGTGTCGGAGACGGCGCTGCGCGCCGTGCCCCGGGAGTATGAGGAGGCGTCTCTGGCCCTGGGGGCCACCCATATCGAGACCGTGTTCCGCGTCAGCGTGCCCGCTGCCCGCAGCGGCATCGCCACCGCCATTGTGCTGGGCATCGGCCGGGCCATCGGTGAGGCCATGGCCATCATTATGGTGGCGGGCAATGTGGCCAATATGCCGGGCCTGCTGACGCCGGTGCGGTTTTTGACCACCGCCATTGCCTCGGAGATGTCCTACGCCTCCGTGGGCTCCCTCCACCGCAATGCCCTGTTCTCCATCGGCCTGGTGCTGTTCCTCTTCATCATGCTGATCAATGTGTTCCTCAACGTCTTTATCAAGCGGAAAAAGGAGGACTGACCGAACATGGAATCTCATACCCTGTCCCCCCGGCGCCAGCTGTACGACAAGGGCCTGCGGGTGGTGCTGTACTTCTGCGGCTTCCTCACCTGCGCGCTGCTGGTTCTGATCATCGGCTATATCTTCTACCGGGGCGTCCCATTCATCAGCTGGGAGCTGCTGTCTACCCAGTCCAGCTATATCAACGACACCATCGGTATCCTGCCCAATATCCTCAACACGCTCTATATCATCCTGCTGTCCATGGTGATCGTGCTGCCCCTGGGCGTGGGCGCCGCCATCTATCTGACGGAGTACGCCACCAACCGGCGTCTGGTGGCTGTCATCGAGTTCGCCACCGAGACCCTCACCGGCATCCCCTCCATCATCTTCGGCCTGGTGGGTATGCTGTTCTTCATCCAGATGATGGGATTGAAGACCGGTGTGCTGGCCGGCGGCCTGACCCTGGTGGTGATGATCCTGCCCACCATCGTCCGCACCACCCAGGAGAGCCTGAAGACCGTGCCGGACTCCTACCGGGAGGGCGCCCTGGCCATGGGCGCCGGTAAATGGCACATGGTCCGCACTGTGGTGCTGCCCAACGCGGTGGACGGCATCGTCACCGGCTGCATCCTGGCGGTGGGCCGCATTGTGGGCGAGAGCGCGGCGCTGCTGTACACCGCCGGCTTCGGCCTGGTGCTCAATAACTTTGTGACTGCGCTGGAATCCTCCTCCGCCACATTGACCGTGGCCCTGTATGTGTATGCCAGTGAGCGGGGCGAGACAGACATCGCCTTCGCCATCGCCACCATTTTGATGCTGCTGACGCTGGTCATCAACCTGTCCGCCAATCTGGTGGGCCGGAAGCTGAAGAAAAACTGACGAGGAGGATACGAAATGTCCACCATCATTCAAGTAAAGGACCTGAATCTGTGGTACGGGGCGCACCATGCCCTCCACGGTGTGAATATCGACATTCCGGAGCATGAGATCACCGCCCTGATCGGCCCCTCCGGCTGCGGAAAGTCCACCTTTCTGAAGACCCTGAACCGGATGAATGACCTGGTACCGGGCATCCGCATTGAGGGGGAGGTCAACTACGCCGGGCAGAACATCTACGCCCCCAATGTGGACACCACCTGGCTGCGCAAGCAGATCGGCATGGTGTTCCAGAAGGCCAATCCCTTCCCTATGAGCATCTATGACAACGTGGCCTACGGCCCCCGGACCCACGGCATCCGCTCCCGGGCCAAGCTGGACGAGATCGTGGAGAACTCTCTCCGCTCCGCCGCCATCTGGGACGAGGTGAAGGACCGGCTGAAGAAGAGTGCCCTGGGCCTCTCCGGCGGCCAGCAGCAGCGGCTGTGCATTGCCCGTGCCTTGGCAGTGGAGCCGGAGATCCTGCTGATGGATGAGTCCACCAGCGCCCTGGACCCCATCTCCACCTCCAAGATCGAAGACCTTGCAGTGGAACTGAAAAGCAAGTATACTGTCATCATGGTGACCCACAATATGCAGCAGGCCGCCCGTGTCTCCGACAACACGGCGTTTTTCCTGCTGGGGGATCTGGTGGAGTTCGGCAGGACGGAGACACTGTTCTCCACCCCCACGGACAAGCGCACAGAAGACTACATCACCGGCCGGTTCGGCTAAGGAGGGACGTAAGGTGAGAAACAGATTTGGCGAGCAGCTGGAGCGGCTGCACGTGGAAATGATCCAGATGGGCGCCCTGTGTGAGGATGCCATCTCTGCCGCGGCCCAGGCCCTGATGAAGGGTGACGAGGACCTGGCACGCGCCGCCGGGGAGGCGGAGCGGGAGATCGACCAGAAGGAGCGGGAGGTGGAGAACCTCTGCCTGAAGCTGCTGCTGCAGCAGCAGCCCGTGGCACGGGACCTGCGGGAGATCTCCTCTGCGCTGAAGATGATTTCCGATCTGGAACGGATCGGGGACCAGGCGGCGGACATCGCGGAGCTGACCCGGTTCGTGCGTCTGCCGGACGGCCCCGGCCGCCAGCGGATCGAGGAGATGTCCAAGGCCGTCATCCGGATGGTGACAGACAGTGTGGACTCCTTTGTAAAGCGGGATCTGGAGCTGGCCCGGGAGGTCTGCCGGGAAGACGACCAGGTGGACGACCTGTTCAACCAGGTGAAAAAGGAGCTGATCGGGCTGATCGCCGCAGACGCCGACTCCGGCGAGCTGTGGCTGGATCTCATCATGGTGGCCAAGTATCTGGAGCGGATCGGCGATCACGCCACCAACGTGGCGGAGTGGGTGGAGTACTCCATTACGGGGAATCACCCCTCCAACAACTGAGCGGCCTGCGCACAGGCGCGGCGCCGATATTGAAAAGGGGGAGGGGCCATGCTTACCTATGAGGATGTGAAAAACAATTCTGCGGTCCGGACCTATATCCAGAGGGCGGACGAGTCTCTGACCGCTCTGGGCTATACGGAGCACAGCTTTGCCCACGTGACGGCGGTGGCGGAAAACGCCGCCTATATCCTCTCCACCCTGGGGTATCCGGAGCGGACGGTGGAGCTGGCAAAGATCGCCGGGTTTCTTCACGACATCGGCAACCTGGTGAACCGGGTGGATCACTCCCAGTCCGGTGCGGTCATGGCCTTCCGCATTCTGGACAACATGGATTGTCCTCCGGAGGAGATCGCCACCATCGTCACCGCCATCGGCAACCACGACGAGGGCACCGGCATGCCGGTGAACGCCGTGGCGGCGGCACTGATCCTGGCGGACAAGTCCGACGTCCGCCGCAGCCGGGTCCGGAATCCGGATATGGCCAGCTTCGACATCCATGACCGGGTGAACTACTCGGTGAAGAAGTCCGTCCTGAAGATCAACGAGGAGCACACGCTCATCAAGCTGAAGCTGTCCGTGGACACGAAGTACGGCTCTGTCATGGACTATTTTGAGATCTTCATGGGCCGGATGCTCCTCTGTCGAAAGGCAGCGGAGAAGCTGGGCCTGCAGTTCAAGCTGATGATTAACGAGCAGCAGCTGATCTGACCGGCCGCCGGAGGGAGACACCCTCCGTCCCTCCAGCGGGGCGGAGAGATTGAATGGGGAGGGGTATCTGTGATCTATCTGCTGGAGGATGACGACAGTATCCGGGATTTTGTGATCTATACATTGAACAGCCAGGGTATGGAGGCCAGGGGGTTTCCGCTGCCCTCCCTGTTCTGGCAGGCCGTGGGAGAGCAGATGCCCGCCCTGGTGCTGCTGGATATCATGCTACCGGAGGAGGATGAACTCAGCGTCCTGAAAAAGCTCCGGGCCACGCCCCGCACGGCCAAGCTGCCGGTCATCATGCTGACGGCCAAGGGCACGGAGTACGACAAGGTGGTGGGTCTGGACGGCGGCGCCGATGACTATGTGGCCAAGCCCTTCGGCATGATGGAGCTGCTCTCCCGCATCCGGGCGCTGCTGCGGCGGACGGAGACGGAGAACGGCACCCTCCGCTGCGGCATTCTGGAGGTGGATCCGGGGCAGCACATCGTCCGGGTCCGGGGACAGGAGACCATCCTGACCCAGAAGGAGTTTGAAGTGCTGTGCCTGCTGCTGCGCAACCCCGGCCAGGTGCTTTCCCGGGAGCAGCTGATCGAGAACGTCTGGGGCTACGCCTTTACCGGCGAGAGCCGGACCGTGGACGTCCACGTGCGGACCCTCCGCCAGAAGCTGGGAGAGGCGGGCGCTTACATCGAGACGGTCCGGGGCTATGGCTACAAGATCAGCCCTGTGAACTGACAGGAGGGCTGGAGAGACATGACGAAACGGATCTTTCGCTCCATCCTGGGCGTGTCCCTGGCAGTGCTGCTGGCCAGCCTGGTGCTGATCGTGGGCGTGCTCCACGGTTATTTCCAGGATCGGGTCTCCGGTGAGCTGGAGAGTCTGGCAGAGTACATCGCCCATGGGGTAGAGGAGAATGGCACGGACTATCTCACAGAGGATCTGCCCGGCAGCTACCGGATTACCTGGGTGGATGCGGACGGCACCGTGCTCTTCGACAACCGGCAGGACCCGGAGGAGATGGGGAACCACGCCCAGCGGGAGGAGATCCGGGAGGCGCTGATCCTGGGGAAGGGACATGCGGTCCGCTATTCGGACACGCTTTCCCAGCAGACGCTGTATGCGGCCCAGCGGCTTGCCGACGGAACGGTGCTGCGGGTGTCCAGCGCCCAGTATTCCGTCTGGGTCCTGGTACTGCAGGCGCTGCAGCCGGTGGCGCTGATGATGCTGCTGGCCTTCATCCTGGCCATGGCGCTGGCTTCCCGGGTGGCGCGGCAGCTGGTGGAGCCCATCAACGCCATCGACCTCAATGACCCCGCCGGCAGCGAGACCTATGAGGAGCTGACGCCCCTGCTGTCCAAGCTCCGCAGCCAGCAGAGGCAGATCCAGCGGCAGATGCGGGATTTAAAGCGCCGGCAGGAGGAGTTCACCGCCATCACGGAGAACATGAGCGAGGGCTTCCTGGTGATCGACCAGGAGACGCGGGTGCTGACTTACAATTCCGCCGTGCTGCGGCTGCTCTACGCGCAGGTCCCCACAGAGGAGGGAGAGAGCGTCTACGCCCTGAACCGGGAGGCGGGCTTCCGCCGCTGCGTGGAGGAGGCTCTGGCCGGTCGGCGGTGTGAGCAGCTGCTGGAAAAGGACGATGATTGCCGCCAGATCATCGCCAGTCCTGTGGAACAGGACGGCCAGATCGCGGGTGCGGTGCTGGTGATCCTGGATGTGACGGAGAAGGAGCAGCGGGAGCGGCTGCGGCGGGAGTTCACCGCCAACGTCTCCCACGAGCTGAAGACGCCCTTGACCTCCATCCTGGGTACGGCGGAGATCCTGCAGAACGGTTTGGTGAAGCCGGAGGACGTCCCCCACTTCGCCGGGAACATCCACCGGGAGACGGAGCGGCTCATCGGGCTGGTGAACGACATCATCAAGTTGTCCCGCCTGGACGAGGGCGGCGGCCTGGGCCAGTGGGAGACCGTGGATCTGTACGAGGAGGCGCGGGCCGTCCTGGAGCAGCTGGCTCCGGCGGCCCAGCGGAAACAGGTGACCACCCGGCTCCAGGGCGGCGAGGCTCTGGTGCGGGGCGTACCCCAGATCGTGGAGGAGATCGTCTACAACCTCTGCGACAACGCCATCGCCTACAACCGGGCGAACGGCAGCGTCACCGTCACAGTGGAAAATACCGCCTTCGGCCCCCGGATCACGGTGGCGGATACTGGCATCGGCATTCCCCGGGAGGCCCAGGGCCGGGTATTCGAGCGGTTTTACCGGGTGGACAAGAGCCATTCCTCCGGCGGCACGGGACTGGGGCTCTCCATCGTCAAGCACGGGGCGGCCTATCTGGGTGCCCAGGTGGAGCTCCACAGCGAACCGGGCCACGGCAGCACCTTTACGCTTACCTTTCCGAAGGCGGGAGCATGAGGGGGGGCTTGCAATCCCGGCGGAAGTGTGCTAGGATAACCGGAGATTGATGAATGATTGGAGGGGTGTGAAGATGCGGATCTGACCTTCGTGTTTTGGCATAGAGGGTTGCTGCGGCGAAGACGCAGCGTCTTTTTCCATGCCATTGCAGGGAAGGCAGACCGCTGATCTCACCCAGGTATCGCACAGCCCCGGATGCGGGGTGAATGCCGTATGCCCGGCCGCGGGAGAGGTCTGCTCTCCCGCGGCCGTTTTTTGCTGCGCAAAAGCACGGCGAATCGGAAATGACGGATGAGACGCTCATGTGCGCGGCATTTGCCGAAGTCTGCGGTGCGCCAGACCGCACATGAGGGTCTGCGCAAAGGAGGAATGCGATATGTCCATGATCGACGTCTCGAATCTGACATTTGGATACGAGGGCAGTCCGGAGCTCATCTTTGACCATGTGGGCTTTCAGATCGATAGCGGCTGGAAATTGGGCTTTACCGGGCGGAACGGCCGGGGAAAGACCACCTTCCTGCGGCTGCTCCAGGGGGAGTACCCGTACAGCGGCACCATCTCCGCCTCTGTGGAATTTGAGTACTTCCCCTACGAGGTGGCGAACCTGTCCCGGACGGGCCTGGAGGTGGTGCGGGAGATCGCGCCGGAGGCGGAGGACTGGGAGATCCAGCGGGAGCTGGGGCTTCTGGACCTGGCAGAGAGATCACTGGAGCTGCCCTTTTCCAGCCTCTCCAACGGGGAGCGGACCAAGGTGCTGCTGGCGGCCATGTTTTTGAAGGAGAATGCCTTCTTGCTGATCGACGAGCCCACCAACCATCTGGACCTGGAGGGACGGCGGAAGCTGGGGAGCTATCTGGCCCGGAAGCGGGGCTTTCTGCTGGTGTCCCATGACCGGGCGTTCCTGGACCAGTGTGTGGACCATATTCTGGCCATCAACCGGACCAATATTGAGATCCAGCGGGGGAATTTCTCCTCCTGGTGGGAGAACCGCCGGAGGCAGGACGCCTTTGAACTGGCCCGGCAGGAGAAGCTGCAGAAGGACATCGGGCGGCTGACGGAGTCCGCCCGCCGTGCCTCCGGCTGGTCGGACCGGACGGAGAAGAGCAAGTTCGGCGTGGACAAGACCGGGGCCAAGGCAGCGGACCGGGGCTTTGTGGGCCACAAGGCGGCCAAGCTGATGCAGCGGTCCAAATCCATCCAGCGCCGCCGGGAGGAGGCAGTGGAGGAGAAGAAGCAGCTGCTGCAGAACCTGGAGCGGCAGGAGGCGCTGGCGGTTACGCCCCTGCCCTGCCGGACGGGTGCGCGGCTGGCGGAGTTCCGGGACGTAGCCGTGTGCTACAACGGTCGCAGGGTCTGCCGGGAGATCACCTTCGAGGTGCTGGCGGGGGAGCGGATCGCCCTCCAGGGCGCAAACGGCTGCGGCAAGTCCAGCCTGCTGAAGCTGCTGCTGGGGGAAGAGATCCCCCACAGCGGCACGGTGGAGACCATGAGCGGCCTGGTGGTGTCCTATGTCAGCCAGAATACGGACCACCTGCGGGGCAGCCTGACGGAGTTTGTCCGGACCCAGGGTCTGGACGGCAGCCGGTTCCGGACCATCCTGCGGAAGCTGGATGTTCCACGGGAGCAGTTTGAGAAGGACCTGGCAGATTACAGCAGCGGCCAGAAGAAAAAGGTGCTGCTGGCCGCAAGCCTCTGCACACAGGCACACCTGTACGTGTGGGATGAGCCGCTGAACTTTATCGACGTCATCTCCCGGATGCAGGTGGAGGATCTGCTGCTGGCCTGTCGGCCGACCCTGCTGTTCGTGGAGCACGACGCCCGCTTCTGCGACGAGATCGCCACCCGGCGCATCCGGATCCAGAGGGAATGACTCGAAACAAGAAGACGCCCTCCGCAGTTGTGCGGAGGGCGTCCGTTTTCCTTTGTGATTACCAGAGGTCGGGCCAGAATACCTGGCCGTCCTCCGACCGGAAGGGCTCGGGCACCGTGTCCTCTTCCAGCATCCGGGCCCGGATGGCGGCGGAGAGGTCCTCCACTGTGCCGGGGCCGTAGTCGGCAAAGGACGCCGAGTCCATCAAAATGGCGCCCGCCCGGGCCATGTCCTCCAGATTCACCCGCTGGATCTCCTCGGTATGGGAGGAGCAGCAGTCCGTCAGCACCACGGTGTTGTACTCCAGAGCGATGGCGTCATAGCAGGTGGTGCGGATGCAGTTGGGGGTGGTGGTGCCGGTGAGGATCACCGTCCGCACGTCCAGCCGCCGGAGGATCAGGTCCAGCTCCGTCTGGAAAAAGGCGCTCCACCTGGGCTTGATGATGGTGTAGTCCCCGGGCTGGGGGCGCAGGCCCTCCGGTGCCTGGGCGCTGTTGGGACCGGTGGAGGCGGGGCGGCAGGCCCGGCCGCCAGCGACCCAGCCGGGGTAACGGGTCAGCTCCACATCGCTGCCGTCAGCGCGGTAGAGCCGCTTGACAAAGAATACCGGAATGCCCTTGGCCCGGGCCAGCTCCACGGCCCGGACGCAGTTGGGGACCATGGACTGGGCGAAGCGGATCCAGTGTCCGCCCTCCGGATGAACAAAGCCGTTTTCCATATCGATGACCAGCAGGGCGGAGCGGGTGGGATTGGGTTTCATCAGCAGAACCTCCTGTCAGAGTTTTTGAAAAATATGGATGCGAAAGGAGATACGGGTGGTGAGAGACTCCAGGTCCGCCAGACGCTTTGCACCTGTCTTGGGGGTCTTCCAGTAATAGGGCGTCATCTGGAACAGGGCGCGGATGTCTGCCTGGCAGGGGAGGGTGATGGTGCCCTCCACCGGCACGATAGACTGATAGGCGAACCCCTCATAGGGGGTCTCCTTTTCCTCATTGGGATAGGGACGGTCGTAGAGGACCTGCTTCAGCTCCCAGAGGTGGTCCGGTCCGGGCACCACGTAGAGGAAGTGCCCGCCCGGCCTCAGCACTCGCCGGAATTCCTCCAGCGCCAGGGGGGAGAAGCAGTCCAGCAGAATGTCCGCCGCGCCGTCCGCCGCCGGCAGGTGGAAGGAGGAGGCCACAGCCCACGCAATGCCTTTCTCCCGCTTGGCGGCGGATCGGAGAATGGGCTTGGAAATGTCGGTTCCCGCCATCCGGGGGGATTTTCCCGCGGCGGCCAGGGTCCGGAAGATGCCGGAGGTGTAGAATCCCTCGCCGCAGCCCACGTCCCAGATCACCGGCGATTCGCCGGAAAGAGACAAAATCTGACAACAGAGCGTATTGAGAAGCAGGTCATAATACCCCTTGGAGAGGAAATCCCGCCGTGCGGCGGCCATATCCCGGTCATCCCCCGGCGCGGCGGAGTGCTTTTGATTGGGGGCAGCAGATAGGTGTAGCCCTCCCGGGCGATGTCATAACTGTGTCCGGCCGGGCAGCGATAGGCCCGGTCTCCGCGGTCCAGCGGCGCCCCGCAGACGGGGCAGCGGAAAAGACTTTCCATCACGTGTCCTCGCCCGTCACATCGTTGATCCACTTCCGGCTCCGCAGCCGCAGGATACCCCAGGGGCACTTGCACACATTTTCCGACTGGATGCATAGGCACACCACCGCTACCGGGGCGTTGAACACCAGGGCAGTCAGGAAGGTCAGAGGTACAGCGATGACCCACTGGCAGCTCAAGTCGATGATGGAGGCCATGCGGGAGTCGCCGCCCGCCCGAAGCAGGCCGGTGATGTTGGTGATGTCAAAGGCCTTCAGCGGCAGCATGAAGAGATATACGACGCACATGGTGACGGCGATCTCCAGCGCCAGCCCCTCCAAATGGAACAGAGGATAGAGATAGGGGATGAACACCGTAGGCAGGAGGACCGCCAGGCACACCGACACCACGAGACCCACTCCGAAGGAGACCGTCAGCAGGCAGCAGCCCAGAGAGTAGACCTCCTCCCGGCCGGCGCCCTCACCGATCCGCTTGCCCACAATCACGGCGGTGGCGCCTGCGATGCCGAAGCAGGCCACAGTGGAGAACTTGTCGATGTTGCCCATGATGGCGTGGGCCGCCAGCATATCCGTGCTGATGGCCATGTGGCCCATGACGGCGGTCATAACGCTGACGCCCAGACCCCACAGCACCTCGTTCACCAGAACGGGGGTGGCGTATTTCAGGAAGCTCCGCGCCATGGCCCCGCCGGGCCGCAGCAGCAGGCGGAGCATCAGGGGCACTCGGCGGTAGCGGGGGGCATAGACCGCGACGATCACGAACTCCAGCACCCGGGAGGTCAGGGTGGCAATGGCAGCACCGGTGATCCCCAGCGCAGGCGCGCCGAACTTGCCGAAAATAAGAATGTAGTTCAAGCCCGTGTTGGTCAGCATGGAGATGCCGAAGACGATCATGCCCATGGCGGGATTCTCCGTGCTGCGCTGCATGCCGATGTAGACGGAGCTGATGGTGTTGAAGATATAGCTGAGGCCAACAATCCGGAGATAGGGGGCGCCCAACTCAATGAGCAGGTCGTTGTTGGTCACCAGAGCCATCACATGGAGGGGGAAGAAGAACAGCACAGCGGCCACGGAAACCGCAATGATGAGCCCGGCGTAAAGGCTGACGCCCATACAGCGGTTGATGCTGTCGGTGTCCCCCTTGCCCCAGTACTGGCTGGCCAGGACGGAGAGTCCGCTGAGCAGGCCCAGGATGATGATCTGGAGCAGGTAGATGGGCGTGTTGGCGGCAGTGACAGCGGACAGCTCATTCTGCCCCAGCATACCCACCATGAAGGTGTCCACAAATCCCAGGGAAGTGGTGATGAGATTCTGCAGGATCAGCGGCAGAGCCAGCAAGAACAGCCGCTTGTAGAAGCCGGGCTCCCGATGAAGATGACGAAACATAAAAGACGAAACCTCTTGAAACTGAAAAGTAAAATTGCCTTACAGCATGGGCATCCGCGTGTCGTGGTGGCGCCGCAGGGCGTCCGCACAGGCGTCGATGTCGCCCTTGTCAGTCTCCGGGCCGAAGCTCAGGCGGATCACCCCGCCGGAGACCTTCTTCGGCAGCTTCAAAGCTGCGATCACGTGACTGGGCTTGCCCTGATGGCAGGCGGAGCCGGCGGAGATACAGACGCCCTGGCTGCCCAGGTCATTGACAATATTTTGGCTGGGCCAGCCCACGAGAGAGGCGGAGAGGATATGGGGCGCGCCGCCGGGGGCGGAGAGGATTTTCAAGTCGGGGATGGCAGACAGCCGCTCTGCGGCATAGTCCCGGATTTTCGCCATGCAGAGGAGTTTCTCCTCCAAATTTTCCCGCCGCAGCTCCACAGCCCTGGCAAAGCCCGCGATCTGGGCCGTGGCTTCGGTGCCGGCCCGGAGGCCGCCCTCCTGCCCGCCGCCGGCCAGCAGCGGCTTTGGATTCCGGACCCGGGGACCGATGTACAGAGCGCCGATGCCCTTGGGCCCGCCGATCTTGTGGGCGGAGATGGTGAGGAAGTCCGCCCCCAGCGTTTTTGCGGAGCAGGGGACCTTCAAAAAGCCTTGGACCGCGTCGGTGTGCAGCAACGTCTGTGGGTTCTTCACTGCCAGGCCCCGGGCGATCTCAGCGATGGGATAGATGTTTCCCAGCTCGTTGTTCACCAGCATGCAGGACACCAGCGCCGTGTCCTGCCGGACGGCGGCGAGGACCTGCTCCGCAGAGAGGGAGCCGTCCTGAGCCGGGACAAGATACGTCACCTCGTATCCCTGCCGCTCCATCCAGCGGCAGGCTTCCAGCACGGCGCTGTGCTCCACTGCGGTGGTAACGATGTGGCGGCCCAGGTGGCGGTTCTGCCAGCAGGCGGCGGTGACAGCCCAGTTGTCCGCCTCTGTGCCGCAGGAGGTGAAGAACAGCTGCTTGGCCCCACAGCCCAGTGCGTCCGCCACGGTCTTCCGCCAGACTTCCACCCGGCGCTTCATCTCCAGCCCCATGGGGTACTGGGAGCTGGGGTTGCCGAACTGTTCGGTGAGCACCTCATACATGGCATCCGCCACCGCCCGGGGAACGGGCGTAGTGGCGGCGTGGTCCAGATAAATCATGAAAAACGATCTCCTTGCGGTTGGGCCTTGCCCAACGGTAAAAATTACAGTATAATCGAAACGCATCAAGTTATTATATAAAGGTTTTGCGGAAAGTGCAAGGAGATTCCATGAAAGTTGCCATCTATACCTTGGGCTGCAAGGTGAACCAATATGAGACCCAGGCCATGGAGCAGGAGCTGCTGGCAAGGGGGCACACGCTCACGGAGTTTTCCGATGAGGCGGATGCCTATATCGTGAACACCTGCTCCGTCACGGCAGTCAGCGACCAGAAGTCCCGGCAGGTGATCCACGGCGTCCAGCGGAAGCACCCCGGCGCCGTGGTGGCGGTGTGCGGCTGCTATCCCCAGACCCACGCGGACGACGTGCGGAAGCTGGGGGTGGACCTGATCTCCGGCACCGGCGACCGGACGGGTTTTATCCGCCTTCTGGAAGAGGCCGCGGCGGAGAAGCGGCAGATCGAGGCCATCGACCAGCCTTTTGAGCGGCGGGTGTTCGAGGTCCTGCCCGCCGGCGGCCTGGGGGGCCGCACCCGGGCTATGCTGAAGGTGGAGGACGGGTGCGTCAACTTCTGTACCTACTGCATCATTCCATACGCCCGGGGACGGGTGCGGTCCCTGCCCGTCCCCACTGCCGTGGAGCAGACTCGGGCCCTGGCGGCAGAGGGCTACCGGGAGATCGTGGTGACGGGCATCGAGATCTCCTCCTGGGGCCAGGACCTGAAGAACGGAGAGACCCTGATCGACCTACTGGAGGCTGTCTGCACCGCCGCACCGGCTGTCCGCATCCGGCTGGGGAGCCTGGAGCCCCGGACCATCACAGAGGAGTTCTGCCGCCGGGCGGCCGCCCTGCCGAACCTCTGCCCCCAGTTCCACTTGTCTATGCAGTCCGGATGCGACGACACCCTGAAGCGAATGAACCGGAAATACGATACCACTCGATATGCGCAGTCCGTTGCACTTTTAAATCAATATTTTGACCACCCCGCTGTCACCACGGACCTCATCACCGGGTTTCCGGAGGAGACGGAGGAGGAATTTGCCCAGACGCTGGACTTCATCCGCCGGTGCGGCTTTGCCCAGATGCACATTTTCCCCTACTCCGTCCGGCCCGGCACCCCGGCGGCCAAGATGCGTCAGGTGCCGAAGGCCGTGAAGGAAGAGCGGGCCCGCCAGGCGGCGGCGGTGGCGGAGGCGCTCCACCGGAACTATCTCGCGGCCTGTGTGGGAGCGGTGTATCCCGTCCTCTTTGAACAGCCCAAGGACGGCAGGTATTTCGGCCACGCACCCAACTATATGGAGGTGCTGGCGGACGGGACGGACCTGCATAACCAGGTGCGGAATGTGAAAGTCACCGGCACTGACGGAGCATCCCTGCTGGGTGAGCTTTTGGAGGACTGACATGAAGAGCCATTTCTTTGCCTACATCTCCCGGATGCGGTTCATCCAGCGGTGGGCCCTGATGCGCAACACCGCGCCGGAGAACGTCCAGGAGCACAGTCATCAGGTGGCCGTCCTGGCCCACGCTCTGGCGGTGATCCGCAACGAGAAGTTCGGCGGCCGCCTGGACCCCGGCGCCGTGGCGGTGGCGGCGCTGTACCATGACGCCAGCGAGATCCTGACCGGCGACATGCCCACCCCCATCAAGTACGACAACCCGGCCATCCGAAACGCCTACAAGGACGTGGAGGCGGTGGCGGAGGGCAAGCTGCTCCACATGCTGCCGCCGGAGCTTCAGGGGGTGTACGGGCCCATCCTGACGCAGTCCGACCCGGAGGTGCGGCAGGTGGTGAAGGCGGCGGACAAGCTCTCCGCTTATATCAAGTGTGTAGAGGAGCTGAAAGCCGGCAACAACGAATTCCGGCAGGCCGCCGGCCAGACCCGGAAAGCCCTGGAGGGCTACGAACTGCCGGAAGTGACGTACTTTCTGGAGACCTTTATGGACAGCTTCTCCCTGACCCTGGACGAGCTGCAGTGAACAAAGAACCGCCCTGGCGCTGTACGCCAGGGCGGTTCTTTGTTCACTTGTTCAGCTTGGAGCAGATCAGCCCGCCCAGGCGGCGGACACCCTCCTCGATCAGGTCCTCCGGCGTGTTGCCGAAGCTCATGCGCATACAGTTCTTCCCCTGGCCGTCCCGGTCGGAGAAGAAGCCCTCTCCCGCCACAAAAGCCACGTTCACAGCCGGGTCTGTGGAAGACTCCTGCAGCAGGGCGGAGGTGTCGATGCCGCCGGGCAGCTCCACCCAGGTGAAGAGGCCGCCGTCCGGATTGCTGTGCTTGGTACCGGCGGGGAAATACCGGTCGATGCTCTGGAGCATCACGTCCCGGCGCCTGCGGTACAGGTCGCAGATCATCTGGTGGTGGGCCGGGTAACAGCCCCGCTTGAAGAACTCCGCGCAGAGGATCTGGGGCAGCATGGAGGTGTGGGAGTTGGTGGCGGACTTCACGTCCACCAGATGCTGGATGGTCTCCGTATCCGCCACCACATAGCCCAGGCGGGAGCCGGGGGAGAAAATCTTGGAGAAGCTGCCCGCCATCACCACATGGCCTGTGGTGTCGAAGTGCTTGATGGGAGGCAGGTCCTCTCCGCTGTACCGGATATCCCGATAGGGGTCGTCCTCCAGCACCAGCACGTCGTATTTGGCGGCCAGCTCCGCCACGGCCTTCCGCCGCTCCAGGCTGAGGGTGCGGCCGCTGGGGTTCTGGAAGGTGGGAATGACATAGATCATCTTGGGATGGCACTGCCGGATCTTCCGCTCCAGATCCTCCGGGATCAGGCCGTTGTCATCCATGGCCACACCCACGCACCTGGCCTCGAACATATCGAAGATCTCCACGGACTGGACGAAGGTGGGGGCCTCCACCAGGATCACGTCGCCGGGGTCGATGTACGCCTGGCAGGCCAGGTTGATGCCCTCCAGGCCGCCGGTGATGATTATGACGTTGTCCACGCCGCAGTCGATGCCCTTGGGAGCCAGCAGTTCCCGGACCACCACCTCCCGCAGGTCCCGGATCCCCTCAATGGGGCCGTACTGCAGGGCCTCCACGCCCCGGGTGTCCGTCCGCAGCACCTCGTCGGCCAGCTGGCGGATGGTGTCCACCGGCAGGGCCTCTCTGGCGGGGGAACCGCCGCTGAAGGAGATGATGTCCGGGTTGGTCATGGACCCGAACAGTCCTTTGACCACATTGGCCGTGAAGGCCATTTTTTCCATACGCTTGGCATAAGGCACCATTCTGCGCTGTCCTCCATTTCAAGGGCGCGCCCTTCCGGCGCGCCGCTGTGTGATTTGATCGTTTCAGTATACCACACCAGGCGGGAAAACTCAATTCCCCAAAAACAAGCCGTCCCGGGGCATTGCCCCGGGACGGGAGGATGGTCATTCCAGGGGAATTTGGATGTCTCCCACCTGCACGGCGGCGACCTGGCTCACGTCCAGCAGGTCCTGGAACTGGCTGGTGAAGTCTGCTGAGGAGAGATACTCGTCCTCTGTATTATGGCTGCCGCCTCCGGTAAATCCGAAGATCAGGTCCACGGCTGGCAGGATGCTGCCATCCCGCAGCAGCAGGGAGGTGTCCGACACCAGCTCCTCTGTATCCCGATAGGCGGTGCCGCCGGAGACCTCCACATAGATGGACAGGGGGGACAGGACGGCCCGGGCGGAGAAGCCGCCGTGCCGGTAGGATCCCGTCAGGGTCTGCGAGACTGCGGACGGCTGGAAGGTGAGGATAGCGGGGTGGTTTGTCACCGCTGTGTCCACACCGTTCACCCGTAGGACAGGCGGCGTCACCAGCAACGTCAGGGGCTGGGCGGTGAAGTCCAGGCTGTCCGCGTCTCCGGTGATATTACAGAGATAGGAGAGTGTATTGGTGGCTGGATCGTAGCCGGTCTCCCCCAGGCCGCTGGAGCCATTGACCCTGCCAATGCGGTTCAGCGTGCTTTCCGACTTCCCGTAGAAGATACGGGTGAGCGGATCTGTCCAGTCCAGTGTTGCCCAGGTATCCTGCTCGGCCGCTTTCAAATCCTCCCAGGCAATATCGTCTGTGGCGTAATAGGTGACCATTGGAAGTTTGATGTCGTCCTTTTGGGTGTTCTCCCGGCTGTTGTAAGCTATCTCCACGGTTTCCGGATCCACCGAGTCCGGCAGCTGGTAGTCCAGGATCAGGTAGATGCTCTTTTCATCCACCAGCGCCTCCCGGATGGTCAGTGTTACGTCATCACAGACGGAGGTCATGTTGACTGGCTGGAAGGCCTTTTCGGCCATGGGGGTCTCCGCCCCCTCCGGGCCAAACCGGTCTGAGAAGATGTCATCCCAGTCCACCAGCACTGCTGCCCCCACGGACAGCGTCAGTACAACAGCCAGCACCGCAGCCAGCAGCGCCTTTCGGAAAAATCCCCGGGGGCGGTAGACGGCGGTCCGGGCCTGAGGTTCCGGCTCCGCGGACAAAACAGCCTCCCGCAGCTGCTCCTCCAGCTCCGGCGGGGGCGCGCAGTGTTCCATTGACTCGTGATAGCGATTCATAAGCTCTCCTCCCATGTGTTCCGCAGGGCGTCCCGGCCCCGCTTCAGCCGCATTTTCACCGTGGGCACCGTCACCCCCAGGAGCCGCGCGATCTCCCGGAGGGTGTAGCCCTCGTAGTAGTGGAGGTGAAGGACTGTCCGCTGGGACTCCGGCAGGGCGGCCACGTGGTCCAACAGGCCCAGCTCCTCCGGCGTGACGGCGGCGGAGGCGGCCTCCAGCGGCAGCTCGGACCGGTTGGATCGCTTCCAGGCGTCCCGACACTGGTTCAGGGCCACCCGGAACAGCCATCGCCGCTCGTGGTCCGGAGAGGCAAAGACCGGCGCCCGGTACAGCCGCTTGCAGAACACCTCCTGCAAGATATCCTCCGCATCCGCCGGGTTCTTCATCTGGATCAGGCAGAATCGGTACAGGGACGGCCCATAGGTCCGGTATACCTGCTCAAAGAGCTGCTCCGCTTCGGTCACTGGCCTCACCTCCTTCTGCTGTGATTACGAGTGAGCGGGGCAAAAGGTCACAAAGAACTGCAAAAACTCCCCGGCTTCTGCCGGGGAGTTTCAGTTCAGGGCATCCGCCTGCTGTGTGAAGAGCTCCGTCACCCGCTCTGCCGTGGCGGGGCAGGAGGTGAGCGCCGGGTCCTGTGCCAGCAGCTGCTCCGCCGCCTGACGGGCCTCCTGCAGCAGCTGGGTGTCGCAGCCCAGATCCGCCACCTTCAGCCCCGGCAGGCCGTGCTGGCGCGCTCCGAAGAAGTCACCGGGGCCCCGGAGCCGCAGGTCCTCCTCCGCGATCTGGAAACCGTCAGTGGTCTTGGTCATGACCTTCAGCCTCTGCCTCGTCTCCTCGTTTCGGTTGTCGGAGATCAGGATGCAGTAGGACTGATGCTTCCCCCGGCCCACCCGGCCCCGCAGCTGGTGGAGCTGGG
>ENA-UEYG01001251-UEYG01001251.1-human-gut-metagenome-genome-assembly--contig:-NODE-1251-length-18762-cov-2.843778_pt1 | contig 18762 bp, 17 predicted proteins | sample MGYA00242933_ERZ507934 | MGnify/ENA primary metagenome ERZ507934 (study PRJEB26167, sample SAMN06115527) | human gut metagenome | host: Homo sapiens | place: China:Zejiang | collected 2015-11-10... | reverse complement strand
TAATCCCCCGCGGGCCCGTCCGGAAAGCCCGGACGGGCCCTTTTCGTCTAAAGACAGAAGAGGTTCTCTTCCCTCCGCCCCAGTCCGCGCATATCCCTTTTTCTCCCCGCATAGGATGGAGCAACAAGAGGCGGGGAGTGTTGTGTTTTGAAGGGTAACATGGAGGAGCGGGCCCAGCGGCTCGCTCAGTACATCATCGAAAACCGGACCACGGTCCGCGCCGCCGCACAGAAATTCGGCATCAGCAAATCCACAGTGCACAAGGACATCTCCGAACGGCTGCCCCAGTTCAATCGGGTGCTGTACCAGCAGGTGAAGGAAGTCCTGGAGGTGAACAAGGCCCAGCGACACATCCGCGGCGGCATCGCCACCCGGAAAAAGTACCGCGGGGAATAAAATGCGCATAGACTAGTCTTAGAAAGCTCGCAACGGAGGAATCGATATGGCAAAGCAATCCCGCTGCCGCCGCGTGGCCCGGTCCACACCGGAGCCCCCGGTCGCCGCAGTGCCGGCCACCCCGGAGCCTCCCGTCCGCCGCTGGCCTCACCCGGTGGAGGGCGTGGAGCCCATCCAGGACCTGGATCCGGCACTCCATTACATACGATGCGCCCTCTCCTATCAGAACCAATTGCTGGCTGACATCAAGACGCTCTTGCAGCAGCTGGTTCCGGAGGAGACCCGGGAAGATGCGGAGAATTCCTGAAAAATGGCGTGCCGCGCTCCGGCACGCCATTTTCCTCTTGTGTTTTTCCGCTTCCCGTTTTATAATGTTGCAACGAGTATTATGTAAATCTTCTCACCCAGTTTTTCCAAAGAAACCCCCGCGGCACCGCCGCGGCTGTAAGGAGCGTTTTGAATATGGCAAAGAGAACCCGCCGGAGACGGCGCAGCTGGAGCAGACTGCTGCTTCTCGTGGTCTTTGTGGCCGCCGCACTGTATGCCGGCTACTTCTGTCTCTTCCGTCCCCCTGAGGTCCCCGCCGAAACCACCCGGCCCGACGAAGCGGAGGAGGTCTCCGCCGAAGACACCGCCCAGGACGCAGAAGCCCTGGCCCAGGCGGCCCATCTGGAGCGCAAGCCCTATTTCTACACCATTCTGGTGTCCGGCGTGGACGACCACAATGGCGGCAGCGACACCAATATCCTGGTGGCTGTGGATGCGGAGAACGACTACATCTATGGTGTCAGCATCCCACGGGACACCAAGGCCGTCATCAATGGAAAGAACCACAAGATCAACTTCGCCTATAACTCCGGCGGGACCGCTCTGCTGGCCGAGACCATCTCCCAGCAGCTGGGCATCCCAGTGGATTTTACGGTAACCGTAGATCTGGACGGCTTCGCCGCGCTGGTGAATGCCATCGGCGGCGTGGACTTTGAAGTCCCCATCAGCATGAATTACGACGATCCTTACCAGGACCTGCACATCCACTTCTCCGCCGGGATGCAGCATCTCTCCGGTGCGGAGGCGCTGAAGGTGGTCCGCTTCCGCCACAATAATGACGGCTCCGGCTACGGCAGCGAGGACATCGGCCGGATGCAGACCCAGCAGAACTTCCTAAAAGCCGTGGCTCAACAGACGCTGACGCTCTCCAACGTGGACAAGGTGGGGGAGTTCGCCAAGATCTTCCAGCAGTATGTGGACACGGACCTGTCTCTTGGGAACCTGGCCTGGCTGGGGAAGGAGGCCATCAGCATGGGCGTGGATAAGATCTCCTTCTCCACTCTGCCCAACGAGTGGCGCTCCCCCTACATCTATCTGGACCCGGACGCCACTCTGGAGCTGGTCAACCAGTACCTGAATCCCTATGTGGAGGACCGGACCATGGAGGATTTGGACATTCCCTCCTGAAAAGGCCCCTGTCCGCGTTTTGTTCCATCAGGCAGAAATCCTGAATTCGATCTTTCATTTTGTATAAGGAGGTGCCGTCATGAAGAAACGGGTCCCCGCGCTGGTGCTGGCACTGGCGCTTGCTCTTACTGTCCCCGCCTGGGCCGCCCAGGACACCCCGGACAATTTTGTCCGCAGCAAAACCTACGCCGGCCAGTTCTCCGACCTGACGCCGGAGTCCATGTTCTACGACAATGTGGCGGCGCTGTATGCGTATGGTCTCTCCGTAGGCAAGGCCGACGGCACTTTCGGCCTGCGAGACCAGCTGACCGTTGGGCAGGTGGTGATTTTCGCCGGGCGCATCCGCAGTCTGTACCGCACCGGAGACGCGGAGGCAGGTCCAGGCGCCTACGCCGCCGAGAATGAGGCCGCGGCCCTCCGGTACCTGCGCTATCTCCAGTCGGAGGGTGTCATCGGCACGGAGCTGGACGAGTCCCTCTCCACCCCCGCCACCCGGGCCCAGGTGGCCCATGTGCTGGCGAACACGCTTCCAGAGGAGGCCCTGCCGCCCGTTCATGCGGACCTGGTAACTCAGGCTTACGCCAGCCGGCAGTTCATCACCGACGTGACCGAGTACACCCCCTATTACCAGGACATCCTGACCCTCTACCGCACCGGCGTGTCCGTAGGCAGCGACGCCGCTGGCTCCTTCCTGCCGGACCAGCCCATCACCCGGGGCGCGGCCGCCGCCATGCTGACCCGCATGGTGGATCCAAGCCTACGGGCAACGCCGGACTGGGACCTGGGAAAGGAGTCCTGGAGCGCCCAGGGCGCTGCCATGGGAGATCTGGTGCCCTTGGGGACGTATATCGCCGCTCCCGCCACTGCGGCGGAGATAGATGAAAGCGTCCGCTACATGCTGGCATCCAACCAGAACACGCTGGTCCTGCAGTACCCCAGTCTCTCCGTAACCTCCGCCCGACGGGTGATGGAGGCGGCCCTGGCAGCTGTGAAAACCTATTGTGAGCAGTGCTACAACACGGTCAACTGCACCTATTCTGCGGACGGGTCCATCACCCTCACTTTCTCCGCGGCCAGCGCGGGAGATCAGATCCTGACTTACCGCGACGCGGCCATGGAGGCGGCCATTGCCGTCCATGATGCCCTGTGGGAGAGCGGAGAGATCACCACCTCCATGTCCGACTATGAGAAGGCCCGGGTCTACTTCACCTGGATCTGCGATAACTGCGTCTATGATTACACCGCCGGGGACAGCTCCCTGAGCCATATTGCATACAGCCTGTTTGAAAACGGCACCGCCGTGTGCGACGGGTACACCGGCGCCTACAACCTGCTGCTGAAGCTGGAGGGCATCGACTGCACAGCCCTCTCCAACAACTCCCACATCTGGACCGTGGCCACCTTGGACGGCACAGACTACCACATCGACACCACCTGGGGCGACAGCGGCCCCGCCCCCAATTACGACTACTTCGCCATGACTGCCGAAGAGTCCTGGCAGCACCACAGCTGGTAAGCTGTTGAAAAGCGCCCCCGGCTTTTGCCGGGGGCGCTTTTTTCTCTTCAGGGGCTGCCGACTTTCAAAGATGATGGTCCCGCAGCAGCCGCTTGGCCTGCTCCCACAGCTCGTCGCTGACAGTCTGGACCACCACGACCTTCTGCACCAGCTCCGGCAGGGCAGCCGTCAGCTCATGCTCGATCAGCGTCTCGTTGGTCAGGTCCGCGGAGGGGCACCCGGCACACTGGCCCAGCAGCTTGATATACAGCACGCCGTCCTCCAGGTGGTCGATCTCCAGCCCACCCCCGTGGGCCCGGAGAGACGGGCGCACCTTCTCGTCCAGCACGGCTTCGATCTGCTTCCACTCTTCACTCATGTGTTTTCCTCCTGTTCTGCCGCCTTGGCGGCGGCAATCTCCTCCCGGATGCGGTGGCGGGTGCTGTCAAACAGCAGCTCCCGGTTGTGGCGGAAATAGGCGTCACAGCCAAACTGCTCCACGAACCAGGAGGTGTCGTACCCGGCGGTGATCTCCGTGACGAAGATCACCAGCTCCTGGCTGTCGCCGAAGGTGGTCTCCAGGAAACGGAAGGCGTTGTCGAACATGTCCTTCGTCTCCATGGCCATGGCCTTCCGCCGCTCCACCTCTTCACCGAACCAGCCCCGGACGGCGTCCATAGCCCCTTCCGGGGCCACGGCCTCCCGGTCCAGCCGCTGGCGGTAGTCCTCCAGGACGTTGATCTCCCGCTGCTTGAGGTCCCGGGACTCCTTGTCCAACTGGCCGGCCTCTTTGGCCTGCTTCATGGCAGTGCGCCGCTTCCACAGCAGCTGGTCCTGCACCGTCAGCGGCGGCGCGTCCGCGATCTTCTCCCGAAACTCTGTCAGGGAGGTGTGGAGGGCGTCGGTCAGGGCGTCCTGGCGGCGGGTGTTCCGGGCTTCCTCGCTGAGCCGGGACAGCACCAGCCCCATGACGGAGAGCTTCTCATCAAAGGGCGCCTCCCGCAGCTCCAGCACGGTGATGTTCTCCCAGGTGCCGCTGAGGATCCCCTCCACGTGGTAGGTCTTTTGATACTTGTAGAACATCTCCAGGTAATTGGCGAAGTCCTTGGCGATGCGGGGCATCTGGATGTACTGCCCCACCACCTCCCGGTCCGCCCGGATGCCCAGGGTCTCATAAGCGTACAGCAGTTCGCTCAGATCCTCCCAGCCCCGGGCGGTGGCAAACTGGAGGCCGTCCGCCGTGTTCTCGATGCGGTAGAAGTTGTCCTTCTTGATGTCCAGGTAGGAGAGGATGGCCCCGTGGAGGTTCTTCCGGCGGGCGTACTCCTTCCACACGCCGTAGTCCTCCTCCACGTCGATGCGCTTCACCCGGTCCAGGGTCACCACGTCGAAGTCCCGGACGGACTTGTTGTACTCCGGCGGGTTGCCCGCCGCCACGATGAGCCACCCCTCAGGCAGCGCCTGGTTGCCGAAGGTCTTGCACTGGAGGAACTGGAGCATCATGGGGGCCAGGGTCTCGCTGACGCAGTTGATCTCGTCCAGGAAGAGGATGCCCTCCTGCAGCCCGGTCCGCTCCATCAGCCGGTAAACGGAGGAGAGGATCTCGCTCATGGTGTACTCGGTGACGGAGACCTCCTCCCCGCCATAAGTCCGCTTTTCGATGAAGGGCAGGCCGATGGCGCTCTGTCGGGTGTGGTGGGTGATGGTGTAGGCCACCAGGCCCACGCCGGTCTCGGCGGCGATCTGCTCCATGATCTGGGTCTTGCCCACGCCCGGCGGGCCCATCAGCAGCACCGGCCGCTGGCGCACTGTGGGGATCAGGTAGTTCCCCAGCTGGTCCTTGGCCAGATACGCCTTCAAGGTATTGGTGATCTCCTGCTTTGCCTGTTTGATGTTCATATCGTTAGCTCCTTACAGTTGGGGAAGTTCGTCCAAATCGATCAGGTCCAGCCCGGCGGCTTTGGCCTCCTCCGCTGCCTCCCGGGCGGCCTGTTCCAGGGCCGGGGTGGGCACCACCAGCCGGATAGCCCAGGGTGGCATCTTTACGGACAGGGGCGGCTCCTCCAGCAGCACGAAAGCCGTGTCATAGGGCGGCCGCTTCCGGGGATAGACGCCCATGCCGTCGGTGAAGTATACCAGCCCCCGAAGGGAGGTGAAGGCCCCCTCCGCTTGGAGCCCCGCCACGTGTTCAAACACCGGCCGGAAGTCCGTGGCGCTGCCGCCCATCAGAGAGAAGTTCTCCATATAGGCTTTCAATTCCTCCAGGTCGCGGATGGGGGTGTCGGACCGGACCTGGTCGTCGCACTGGAGAATGCGGATGTTCACCTTCCGAGTGAAGGTCTCCGTGCTGCGGAGGATGGCGTAGGTGCAGGCCAGAAACTGCCGCACCAGCTCGCCGGAGGTGGACATAGAGGTGTCCACGGCGATGACGAAGTCCTCGATCCGCTTCTCCTCCTTCGTCTCCGGCGGCTCCACCAAGGGCATGTTGCCGTAGAGCTGGAGGCCGTAAGTGTAGAAGATGTAGTCGAAGGCATCTCCGTCTACCGCCATCACCTCCCGGGGTACGGCGAACCTCCGGAGGAAGGTCCGGTAGTCCACGTCGTCCCGGTTGGCCACCTGGATCTGCTCCAGCACCGCCTCGCCGCCGGTGGCCTTGCCGGCCAGCACCGTCTCCAGCCCCGTCTGGGTCTTTTCCGAGACGCTCTGCCACTTCTCCTCCCGCTGCTTCTGCTGCTCCTGGTCCTGCTGGTCCGGGTCCCACAGGCCATGGTCGTCCACCAGAAAGGTCCGCTGGAGCCGGGCCACCTCGTACTCCGGCAGGTCCAGCCGCAGGAGATGGCGGTAGATGCCCTCCGCCGTCAGCACCGGCATCTCTGCCCGGCACTCGCCGTAGAACTTCTGCTTGGCGGGGACGAAGCCCCCGGCCAGGCAGGGGTAGTCCAGCTCGTCCAGGATGCTCTCCACCGCGACGTCGCAGGCCAGGTCCCAAAGCTCCGGCGCTCTGCCCCGCTTCTTCCACAGGTGCCGCAGCATACAGTGGAGCAGCACGTGGAGATAGGCCCGGTCCACCGCCGTCCGGGACCGGAGATACCGCTCCGAGAGGAAGCTGCCGTCGTAGTACAGCGTCTCCCCGTCGGTGGCCAGGGACAGCGTCACCCCGCCGCCGGGCTGGAAGTCCAGGCTGCACAGCGCCACATCCAGATAGGGCAGATTCAGATACAGTTCATTCCGGGCCGTCTGCAAAATCTCCAGTCCGATGGCCGTCAGGTCCTTGGCCGCCATGGTGCGCCTCCTTCCCTGCTATAAGTCAAAAGTCTTGTCCAGCCCCCGGGGGGCCGCATCCCGCTGCTGTTCCAGCAGCAGGGCCAGGGCCTCGGAGACCCCGCTCTCCCTCGCCAGGGCGCAGGCGGCGGACAGGGCCTCCCGGTCCGGCTCCGCCGTCCTCAGCAGAAACGCCAGCCCCGGCATGTCCCGCTCTCCCACCAGCCAGACTGCCGCCTCTCCGGCGTGGGCCCGGAGGTAGGACAGGTACTGCCCCTCCGCCCGGGGCGTCAGCTCCACCGGGTAGCGCAGCCGCCAGAAGGCCAGCCGCACCGCGCAGTCCTCATCGTGCTCCATGCCCAGAAAACCGCTCCACAGCTCGTCATACGTCCGCAGGTCCAGCCGCTTCCGGCGGAAGGAGTGGTGATAGGGATATCCGGCGCCGAAGATGTTGTAATCAAAGTGATGGGCCGGGCAGTTCTCCTCATAAACCTCCCGGTACTCCGGAAAGAGCAAACGGAACACGGTGCCGTCCGTCTCCTCCACGGTGACGTCCAGCTCCCAGGGCAGTTCGTCGGCAAACCAGGCCAGGGTGTCCCCCTGCTCCCCCACCCGGGTCAGATGGAAGGCTGCCAGCCGTCGGCAGTTCATCAGCACCCCGCCGCCCCACTGACCGATGCCGTCGTGAAGCCGCAGGGTCCGCAGGCCGCCGCAGTTCATCAGGGCGTAATCCCCCACCCGCTCCAGGGACCGGGGCAGGGTCAGGTCCTCCAGGTCCCGGTTGCTCCAGGTCCCCGGGTCCGTCCCGGTGCCGCAGGTCACCAGCAGGTCCTCCCCCTCCGCGGAAGCGGCGGTGGGCGAGAGGGCGTGGTCCCCCAGGGCCGTCACCGGCAGGCCGTATAACGTCTCCGGCAGGCGGGCCCGGGCGTCGCAGGTGGCCGCCCGCAGGATGGTAATCCCCGCCGCCTCCCGGCGAATGGTTAGCTTCCAGTTTCCGCTGCCGGGGATGGTCTCCACGGCGCTCACCTCCTTTTCTCCGGACAAGCCGTCAGTCTCAGCTTTAGTAGTGTATCACATTTTCTGTTGAGAGCCTAGCCCCAAGGACCACAAAAATTTTTGCGGGATCCAGCATTTCCCTCTTGACAATCCGTGCATACTGTATATACTGTAAATGTACAGTACGAACAGGAGTGACTTCCATGGAACTCATCATCCGCAATACCACCAACCAACCCATCTACGATCAGATCTACTCCCAGATCAAAGCCCAGATCATTGCCGGGAAGCTCTCCCCCGGAGAGGCGCTGCCCTCCATCCGGGCCCTGGCCAAGGACCTGCGGATCTCCGTCATCACCACCAAGCGGGCCTACGACGAGCTGGAGGCCGACGGCTTCCTCTACACCGTGGCCGGCAAGGGCTGCTTTGTGGCGGAAAAGAATCTGGACCTGATCCGGGAGCAGAAGCTGAAGGAGCTGGAGGACCACCTGGACGCCGCCGTGGAGCTGGCCGCCCAGTGCGGCGTCTCGGCACTGGAGCTGATGGAAATGCTCCGCATCCTGCTGAAAGAGGAGGAACCTCACGTATGAACGCCATTGAATTGAGCCATGTGACGAAACACTTTCCCGGCTTTACCTTACAGGACCTGTCCCTCACCGTGCCCAGCGGCACCATCTGCGGTCTGGTGGGAGAGAATGGCGCCGGCAAGTCCACCACCATCCGCCTGCTGATGGGGGCCCTGCGGCCGGACAGCGGCCGATGCACCGTCCTGGGGGCGGATTCCGCCTCGCCGGAGTTTCTCTCCCTGAAAGAGGACATCGGCGTGGTGCTGGACGAGGCCTATTTCCCAGAGAGCCTGAATGCCCTTCAGGTGGGAGGCGTCATGGCCAAGACCTACCGCCGTTGGGACGGAAAGCAGTACCAGAATTACCTCACCCGCTTCGGCCTGCCGGAGAAAAAGCCCTTCAAGGACTTCTCCCGTGGCATGAAGATGAAGCTGGCCATCGCCGTGGCCCTGAGCCACAGCCCCAGGCTGCTGGTGCTGGACGAGGCCACTGCCGGCCTGGACCCCATCGTCCGGGACGAGGTGCTGGAGATCTTCAACGAGTTCACCCGGGAGGAGGACCACTCCATCCTGATCTCCTCCCACATTTTGAGCGACCTGGAAAAGCTGTGCGACTATATCGCCTTCCTCCACCAGGGGCGGCTGCTGTTCTGCGACGAGAAGGATCGGCTGCTGGAGGAGTATGGCATCTTCGTGGGCACGGCAGATCAAGTGAACAGCCTTCAGGACGGGGCCGTGGTAGCCCGGGAGAACAGCAGCTTCGGCGGCGTCCGGTGCCTGGTGAAGCGGGCGCTGGTGCCTGCGGGCTGGGCGCTGGAGCGGCCCACGGTGGAGGATATCGTCCTGTTTTTGGTGAAAGGAGCGAAGGAGCAATGAGTGCCCTGCTTTTGAAAGACTACTACGTGATCTTCCGGCAGATGAAGATCTTCCTGCTGTTAATTCTGGTGTTCTCCTGCATCCCCGGCACGTTTTACAGCACCTTCGCCGTGGTGTATGCCTCTATGCTGCCCTACACCGCCCTGGCCTATGACGAGCGGAGCCGCTGGGACCAGATGGCTGCCATGATGCCGTATTCCGCCCGGGACGTGGTGCTGAGCAAGTATCTCTTCGGCTGGATCGCCGTGGCCGTCTCGGCGGCGGCCACCTTTGTCCTTCAGACCATCCTGTCGGTCATCTGGCTCAGCGATGTGGAGGGTCCCTCCATCCCCGTCATCCTGCTGTCCGTGTGCGTGGCCGTGTGCATCCTGGACATCACCCTGCCCATGATGTTCCGGTTCGGCGTAGAAAAGGGGCGGCTGGCGATGTTCCTCATCATCTTTCTGGTGTGTGCCAGCGCCGGAGGCATCGCCACCATTGAGCAGTCCTCCCTGGACGGCGGCTTCTATCTGTCCCTCTCCCTGGTTCCCGCCGCCATCGCCGCCGTGGTGCTGACCGTGGTGTCCATCCCTCTCGCCATCCGGTTTTACGGCCGCCGGAGCCGGTGAGCGGTATGGAGGATACACCGAAAACGCTCTGCCCGGCGCCGGCCCCGGCGGACCTGGCCGCGTTGCTGGCCCTGTGCGGGGCGGCCCTCCTGAATCGAAAGGAGCCGAAATGAAGAATTCGCACACCTGTCCCAAGTGCGGCAGCAGAGACATCGTCCGAATCCCCGACCACCCCAGCCGCTACGCTAGCGGCAGCAACATTTACACCACCCGGTACACCCTGCTGGGCAAGGTCCCGGTGATCCGCTACGTCTGCTGCGGCTGCGGGTATGTGGAGAATTGGGTGGAGTCCCCCATGGAGCTGGTCCAGATCCACCAGACCTACGGGGCTCCATGACTCTTCCAAAGGCCGGGCGCGGAGTTTCCGCGCCCGGCCTTTGCCGAAATCCACAGAAAACCAGTTGGAATCGCCCTGCGGATTCTGCCGGTTTTGCCATCTGACGGCCGTTGACATTTTCCCAAGCCGGTGCTACACTGAAACAGTATTTTTTGGAAACGCTTTGGGCAGCGGTTTGCGGCGGATGCCGCAACGCGACAACCGAACAGACACACCGCGGACCGCGGCCGAACGTCCCGAAAGAGACTGGGACTTTCAGCCGCAAAATCGGTCCGGCGGTGTTTTTTGTTATGCTTTTGCATAACAAAAAACGAAAATGCGCCATTTCCCCGCCCCTTTGGGGCAACCGGAAATGATGCGCAAAAACTTCATGCGCAGCGGCATTTGCCTGTATTCGTGGTGCACTGTACCGCGCATGAAGTTTGTTTTTTGTTTGTCGGCCCGGGGCGTACAATTCGGTTTCCTGCTAAAACTGTGTGCGTGGAAAGGCAAGGTGAGCGGCATGTCAACGAAATTCGTATTCGTTACCGGCGGCGTGGTCTCCGGCTTGGGCAAGGGGATCTGCGCGGCCTCCCTGGGGCGGCTTCTGAAGCAGCGGGGCGTCCGGGTGCGGAACCAGAAGTTCGACCCCTATATCAATGTGGACCCGGGGACTATGAGTCCCTATCAGCACGGCGAGGTGTTCGTCACCGAGGACGGAGCCGAGACGGACCTGGACCTGGGCCACTACGAGCGGTTCGTGGACGAGGACCTCACCGGCAACAGCTCCGTGTCCTCCGGCAAGATCTACTGGTCCGTGCTGAACCGGGAGCGCCGGGGCGACTACCTGGGCGCCACGGTGCAGATCATCCCCCACATCACCGACGAGATCAAGCGCCGCATCTACGCCATGGCGGAAGAGGACGTGGACGTGGTCATCACGGAGATCGGCGGCACCGTGGGCGACATTGAGTCCCAGCCCTTCCTGGAGGCTATCCGGCAGGTGGCGGCGGAGCGGCCCCAGGGGGATGTGGTGTTCATCCACGTGCCCCTCATCGTCCAGATCCCCGGCAGCGGCGAGCTGAAGAGCAAGCCCACCCAGCACTCCGTGAAGGAGCTTTTGTCCCTGGGCATCCAGCCGGATATTCTGGTATGCCGGTGCGACGTGCCCATCACAGAGGACATCCGCCGGAAGATTGCCCTGTTCTGCAATGTCCAGCCGGACTGCGTCATCCAGAACGCCACGGCGGAGACGCTGTATGAGGTGCCCCTGCTGATGGCCAAGGAGGGTCTGGACGAGGTGGTGTGCCGGAAGCTGGGCCTCATCACTCACCAGCCGGATCTGCGGGAGTGGAGCGCCATGGTGAAGCGGGAGAAGAACGCCCGCAAGCGGGTGTCCATCGCCCTGGTGGGCAAGTACACCCAGCTCCACGACGCCTACCTCTCCGTGGTGGAGTCCCTGAACCATGCGGGCACCGCCAACGACGCGGTAGTAGACATCCGGTGGGTGGACTCTGAGACCCTGACGGAGGCCAGTGCGGCGGAGCGGCTGGCGGGCTGCAGCGGCATCCTGGTGCCCGGCGGCTTCGGCGACCGGGGCATCGAGGGCATGATCGCGGCCGTGCGGTACGCCCGGGAACACTGCATTCCCTACTTCGGCATCTGCCTGGGGATGCAGATGGCGGTGATCGAGTTCGCCCGCCACGTGCTGGGCTGGGCAGACGCCAGCTCCTCCGAATTTTCCTCCACCGCCCACCCGGTCATCGACCTGATGCCGGACCAGGTGAATGTCACCGCCAAGGGCGGCACCATGCGGCTGGGCCGCTACCCCTGCGTGCTGGCGGAGGGCTCCCGCAGCCGGGAGCTGTATGGCGCGGCAGAGATCTCCGAGCGCCACCGCCACCGCTACGAGTTCAACAACGATTTCCGGGCGGAGATGCAGGTGGGCGGTATGCGGCTGGCGGGCCTGTCCCCGGACGGCCGCCTGGTAGAAATCATCGAGCTGCCGGACCACCCCTGGTTCGTGGGTGCCCAGTTTCACCCGGAGTTCAAGAGCCGTCCCGACCGGCCGCATCCGCTGTTCTATGGATTTGTAAAGGCCTCTGTGGTGAAAATGGAGGCTCAGGAGGTAACACGATGAATCACTTTGCTAAAATCGCCGCTCAGCTGGAATCCCGTGACCTGGACGGTATGCTGCTGACCCATGAGGCCAACCGTTTTTACGCCTCCGGCTTCCACTCCGCCGGAACCGACGGCATGGCCCTGGTCACCCGGGAGAAGTTCTATTACTTCACCGACTCCCGGTACACAGAGGCCGCCCGGCGGCATGTGCAGGATGCGGAGGTCCAGGAGGCAGGCCACGGCCGGGGCTATTCCGCCCTGCTGATGGAGGCCGTCCAGCGCCACAGCATCCAGCGCCTGGGGTTTGAGGACGCCTATATGACCGTCCGGGAGCACGACGCCTATGCCCGGGCTCTACCCTGTGAGCTGGTGCCCGCTGCGGACCTGCTGGCAGAACTGCGGGCGGTAAAGGACCCGGAGGAGCTGGAGATCATGATTGCCGCCCAGCGGATTGCGGAGAAGGCCCTGACGGATATCCTGAACGAGATCCGGCCCGGCGTCGCGGAGAAGGAGATCGCCGCCCGGCTCCAGTATCTCATGCTCCACTACGGGGCGGAGGACAAGTCCTTCGATCCCATCGTGGTGTCCGGCCCCAACGGAAGCCTGCCCCACGGGGTACCCTCGGAAAAGGTCATCCAGGCCGGGGAGTTCGTCACCATGGACTTCGGCTGCATCTATCACGGCTACTGCTCCGACATGACCCGTACCGTGGCGGTGGGATCCGTGACGGATGAGATGCGCCAGGTCTACGACACGGTGCTGCAGGCCCAACTGGCGGGTATCGCAGCCGCCCGGGCCGGGGCCACTGGAAAGGCCGTGGACGGCGCCGCCCGGGACATCATCCGGCAGGCGGGCTACGGTCCCTGTTTCGGCCACAGCTTCGGCCACGGCGTGGGAGTGGAGATCCACGAGGGGCCCAACGCCACTCCCTCCAACGACAAGCCCCTGCCCGCCGGGGCGGTGATCTCTGCCGAGCCGGGCATCTACCTGCCCGGGAAGCTGGGTGTGCGGATTGAGGACGTGCTGTACCTCACACCAGAGGGCTGTCAAAACCTCACTCTGGCCCCCAAGGAGTTGGTCATTCTCTGACCCCGATTCAATCCCACGCAAGGAGGAAAAATCCCATGGCAAGCTATATCGGCGCGTCCGCCGAGCAGGAGGACGCCGACCCCATTCTCATGGCCTTTGCCGCTGAGGCGGCCAAGGGCGACCCCGCCAGTCCGGAGGCCCGTGAGCTGGTGCTCCGCTGGCAGGCCCATCTGGTGAAGTTCAGCCGCAGCTGCGACGAGGAGAAGCTCCGCCGCCTGGCGGACCTGTACAGCTGGGACAACCGCTTTGCAGAGGTTCTGGACAGCTACGGCCCCGGCACGGCCCACTTCATGGGCGAGGCCATCGAGGCCTATTTGGAACCCCTGTGAACGCCGTCGCGCACCGGCGCAAAACCGCCTCCGCCCCCGCTGGCGGAGGCAGTTTTTGCCCTTCCGGCCCCCGGTTTTCCGGCCTGCGGGCTGTTGACAAACCTGCGCCGGAGACGCATAATAAAGCTATCAACACGCCAAAAATTGGATGCCCCGCATCCACTTGAGAGGGAGTATTCATGGACACCATCTATATCACCGGACACCGGAACCCGGACACGGACTCCATCGTCTCCGCCATGGCCTACGCGGCGCTGAAGAACGCCCTTGGCCAGCGGCAGTACGAGGCCGCCCGCCTGGGCCAGATCAGTGACGAGACCCAGACCGTGCTGGATCGCTTCGGCTTCCAGCCCCCCAAGCTGCTGAACAACGTGCGTACCCAGGTCCGGGACCTGGATTACGACACGCCCGCCACCCTGTCCGCCGCTGCCACCATCAGCCGGGCCTGGCGGACCATGCAGAAGGACAAGATCTCCGCCATCCCCGTGGCCAATGAGGACGGGACCCTGTTCGGCATGCTCTCCGCCGGGGATGTGGCCAACTATGACATGTCCTCCGTCCGCAACCCTAAGGTGGGCGAGATCCCGGTGTACAACCTGCTGTCCGTGCTGGAGGGCAAAATTCTCAACCAGGGCGGCGAGATGCGGGACGTGATCTCCGGTGAGGTCACCATCGCCCTGCCCGCCAGCCGGGAGAACCTGGTGTTCTCCGACCCGGGCAGCATCGTGGTCTGCGGCGACCAGCCGGACATGATCCGCCGTGCGCTGGAGATCGGCGTCAGCTGCATCATCGTCTGTCAGGCGGAGGTGGACCCGGAGCTGCTGGCCATGCAGACGGACACCTGCATCATCTCCACCGCCTATGACGCCTACCGGGCAGTGCGGCTCATCTACCATGCCATGCCCATCAGCAGCATCTGCAAGAACAAGGATCTGGTGTGCTTCCACCTGGACGACTATATCGACGACGTGCAGAACACCGTGCTGGAAAGCCGCTTCCGGGCCTATCCCATTCTGGATGAGGAGGAGCGGGTGGTGGGCACCCTGTCCCGCTACCATCTGCTGCGGCCCCGCCGTAAGCAGGTGATCCTGATGGACCACAACGAGAAGGCCCAGTCCGTACCGGGCCTGGACCAGGCGGAGATTCTGGAGATCATCGACCACCACCGGCTGGCGGACATCCAGACCAAGAATCCCATCACTGTCCGGAACGAGCCCGTGGGCAGCACCACCACCATCGTGGCGGGGATGTATCAGGACAAGGGCCTGATGCCCACCGCCAAGATGGCGGGATTGATGGCCGCGGCCATCGTCTCTGATACGGTCATGTTCAAGTCTCCCACCTGCACCCAGCGGGACATCGACGTGGCCAACCGCATGGCCCGGATCGCCAACATCTCCCTCCAGGCGCTGGGACAAGTGATCTTCTCCGCCTCCGGCGGCGGTGCGAAGTCTGCAGAGGAGATCTTCCGCACAGACTACAAGGAGTTCCACATCGCAGGCCACAACCTGGCGGTGAGCCAGGTCACCTGCATGGACTCCGACCAGCTGCTCCAGCGCAAGGGAGAGTTTTTGCAGCTCATGAGCTCCCTGCAGAAGAAGCAGGGCTTCGACATGGTAATCCTGATGATTACCGATGTACTGCTGGAGGGCACCCAGCTGCTGTTCGTGGGCGACAGGGACAGCATCCGCCAGGCCTTCAATGTGGAGGATGCGGAGGACGTGGTGTTCCTGCCCAAGGTCATGTCCCGGAAAAAGCAGGTCATTCCCATGCTCTCCGCCCTGTGGGGCTGAGGAGCGCGTGGCCCCGCCGCCCGGCGCTTTCTGCTGAGGAAGCTGCCGGGCGGCTCTGTTTTTTGGGAAATCTCCTGCCTCTGAAACATTTTCCAGAGATTTTGTATAAATTCACCATTGACTTTGCCTGTTTAAAGCAGTATGGTGTAAAAGTACAAAGGCCGGTCGGCAGAAGGGAGCTCTTCCATGGTTTTGTTTGCAGCAGCGTTCCGCACTGTGGCGGGGTTCTCTCGATTTTATGGCTGCCAGGTCCGCTATGCGGGCCGATATTGTCATAGGCAGAGCAGCCAGTGAAGGTCCGGCGGCCGGTGGATCTCACCCCGTATGGAAGGCGGCTCTGCTCTTCGGACAGAGCCGCTTTTTGTAATTTCCCCGCGATCAATCTTGAAAAGGAGATCTCTGCGATGAAAAAGAAGTTTCTTGCCCTTGCGCTGACCGCCGTCATGGCTCTGAGCCTGGCTGCCTGCGGCGGCGACACCCAGTCCACAGATACCGATGCCGATACCAGCGGCGACGAGTCCGCCTCCGGCAGCCAGACCTACACCGTGGGTATTATCCAGCAGGTCCAGCACGAGGCCCTGGACGCCGCCACCCAGGGCTTTCAGGACGCCCTGACGGAACTGCTGGGCGACAGTGTCACCATCGACCCCCAGAACGCCTCCGGCGATACCGCCAACTGCACCACCATTGCCAACAACTTTGTCTCCCAGGGCGTGGACCTGATCATGGCCAACGGCACCACCGCTCTCCAGGCCGCTGCCACCGGCACCAGCACCATTCCCATTCTGGGCACCTCCATCACCGAGTACGGCGTGGCTCTGGGCATTGACGGCTTTACCGGCACCACTGGCTACAACGTCTCCGGCACCTCCGATCTGGCGCCCCTGGACCAGCAGGCTGAGATGCTGCACACCTGGTTCCCCGACGCCCAGACTGTGGGCCTGCTGTACTGCTCCGCCGAGCCCAACAGCCAGTATCAGGTGGACACCGTCCAAGGCTACCTGGAGGATCTGGGCTATACCTGCACCCAATACTCCTTCTCCGACTCCAACGACCTGTCCGCTGTGGCCTCCTCAGCCTGCACGGCCAGCGATGTCCTGTACGTTCCCACCGACAACACCGCTGCCAACAACGCCGAACTGATCGGCAACATCTCCCTGGACACCGGCACTCCCATCATCGCCGGTGAGGAGGGCATCTGCAAGGGCTGCGGCGTAGCCACGCTGACCATCAGCTACTATGACATCGGCTACAAAACCGGTGAGATGGCCTATGATATCCTGGTGAACGGCGCCGATCCCGCCACCATGCCCATCGAGTACGCCCCCCAGTTCACCCCCAAGTACAACCCCACCATGTGCGAGGCTCTGGGCCTGACCCCGCCCGACGGCTATGAGGCCATCGCCGAATAAGGACGAATGGACGGAGAGCCGATAAAGAGCCGGCGGATGTTTTCAAATTCTTGTCTGCAAAACTTCCGCCTTCACCGGCGGGGAGCCCTCTCCGGGGCTCTCCGCCGCCCGGTCTCCGTCCTATGGGCGGCGTCTGCGGTATATGCTCCGCAGGGCGTCCGTCCACCCTTCCGTCCCGTCATCCAAATCTTATCAACACACTTTCAGCGGAAAAGGGGCTTCCCCTTTCCGCTGAACTTTGCTAGAATAGAGCAGCAAATTGCCTCCGGAAACAGCCGGGGGATTTTGGAGGGATTTCACTTGAACATCATGCATCTGGTCAACGCCCTGCCGGGTGTGGCCGCCCAGGGACTGATCTGGGGCATCATGGCCATCGGCGTCTACATCACGTTCCGGATCCTGGACGTGGCCGACCTGACAGTGGACGGCTCTCTGGCCACCGGCGGCGCCGTGGCAGTCATGCTGATCCGGGCTGGAGTGAATCCGTGGGCCGCCCCATGGCTACTGGCGGCGCCGCCTTCATCATGCTGACCATGGCGGGGGCGCCGGTGCCGCTGGCGATGCTGGGGGCGTTTCTGGCGGGTGTGCTGGCGGGACTGGTCACCGGCCTGTTCCACACCGCCTGCGGCATTCCGGCAATCCTCGCCGGTATCCTCACCCAGCTGGCCCTGTACTCCGTCAACCTGCGGATCATGGGACAGGCCAACCGGCCCGTCAGCTCCCGACAGTATGACCTGCTGGTGGACCAGCAGAGCGTCCGCTCCCTGAGCCTGGACAACCCCATCCTGGTGGTAGCCATTTTTGTGGCGGCGGTCATTGCCCTGCTGTACTGGTTCTTCGGCACGGAGCTGGGTGCCTCCCTGCGGGCTACTGGTTCCAACCCCAATATGTCCCGGGCCCAGGGCATCAACACCAACTTCACCAAGGTGCTGGGCCTGATGCTGTCCAACGGACTGGTGGCCCTGTCCTCCGCCCTGCTGGCCCAGTACCAGGGTTTCGCGGACGTGAACATGGGCCGGGGCGCCATCGTCATCGGCCTTGCCGCCGTCATCATCGGCGAGGTGATCTTCGGCAAAGTGTTCCGCAACTTTGCGCTGAAGATGCTGGCTGTGGCCATCGGCGCCATTTTGTACTACCTGGTGTACCAGGTGGTCATCTGGCTGGGCCTGAACACCGATGACATGAAGCTCATCACCGCCCTGATCGTGGCGGCCTTCCTGGCCATCCCCTACTGGAAGGGGAAATACGCCCACGTCAAGGTGCCCGCCGGGAGCGCCAATGCCGGAGCAAAAACAGGAGGGGATCAGGATGCTTGAGATCAAGGAGATCTGGAAGACGTTCAACGCCGGGACGGTCAATGAAAAGCAGGCCCTCCGGGGCGTCAGCCTGACGCTGAAGGACGGTGACTTCTGCACGGTCATCGGCGGCAATGGCGCCGGCAAGTCCACCATGCTCAATGCGGTGGCCGGCACCTTTTCTGTGGACAGCGGCGCCATCGTCATCGACGGGGTGGACGTGACCCGCCTGCCGGAGCACAAGCGGGCCAAATTCATCGGTCGGGTGTTTCAGGACCCTATGATGGGCACCGCCCCCACCATGCAGATCGAGGAAAATCTGGCGCTGGCGGCCCGCCGGGGCCAGCCCCGCGGCCTGGGCTGGGGCATCACCAAGACGGAGCGGGCGGACTACCGGGAGCTGCTGCGGGACCTGGGGCTGGGTCTGGAGGACCGTCTGACCAGCAAGGTGGGGCTCCTCTCCGGCGGCCAGCGCCAGGCGCTGACGCTGCTGATGGCCTCCCTGAAGCGGCCCAAGCTGCTGCTGCTGGACGAGCACACCGCCGCCCTGGACCCCAAGACCGCCGCCAAGGTGCTGGAGCTCTCCGACCGGATCGTGGAGGAAAACGGCCTCACCACCATGATGGTCACTCACAACATGAAGGACGCCATCGTCCACGGCAACCGGCTCATCATGATGTACGACGGCCGTATTGTCATCGACGTGTCCGGCGAGGAGAAGAAGAAGCTCACCGTTCCCGACCTGCTGGCCCTGT